>ERZ1292630.2-Hain-H41-02um-R3-2-length-474235-cov-10_pt3 | contig 162888 bp, 148 predicted proteins | sample MGYA00564408_ERZ1292630 | MGnify/ENA primary metagenome ERZ1292630 (study PRJEB36523, sample SAMEA6512641) | groundwater metagenome | collected 2019-01-08 | study: AquaDiva: Metagenomics assemblies of 32 groundwater samples
AAGATTTTTGTTCTGTTAAAAATGGGGTCAGTCGAGACTCCGCTCGAGACTGACCGATAAGCTTCGGTAAGGGCGCAGCCCGAAAACGAAGGCGCCGAAGTTGCTTCGATAAGTTCTTTATATCGTAAATCTTAGTCTGCGTCCTGGTGCATCTGCCCCAGGACGCAAAAACCTTTTTCCCGATTTTTTGTTAAGGAAAGGTTTTTGCGGGCGTAGTTCAGTGGTAGAACTCCAGCCTTCCAAGCTGGTAGCGAGGGTTCGATTCTCTCCGCCCGCTCTATTTTTGTCCTGCATAGGTTAACAGTTCACGGACTTTTCTTAAAAAGCAATATACTTTTCTCTCACCGAAGTTATAATAACTCAACTTAAAAATATTTATTGGAGAAAAAATGAAGGTAACGCTTTTAATTCCCACCCTTAATGAAGAACACGGCATGAAAACTGTGATGCCGAAGGTTAAAAAGGAATGGGTCGATCAGATTCTTGTCGTTGATGGTCAGTCCAAAGACAAAACCGTCGAAGTGGCCCGTCAGATGGGTTATGATGTTGTTATTCAGACGACTCCGGGCATTCGCGGAGCTTATATGGACGCCTTGCCTGCAATTAAAGGGGATGTCATCCTAACGTTTAGTCCCGACGGTAATTCTATCCCTGAGCTTATTCCCGAATGTATCAAAAAGATTAAAGAAGGTTACGATATGGTCATTGTATCGCGTTATGCTCAAGGAGCTAAAAGTTACGATGACGATGCGATAACCGGTTTTGGAAATAAAATGTTCACCACATTTATAAATATTTTTCATGGGGCAAAATATACTGATGCTATGGTTATTTATCGTGCTTATAAGCTGAGCCTGATTAAGATGTTAGACCTGGATAAGGACGAAAGTTTTGAAACAGAGGAGAGATTGTTTCATACCAAGATCAGTTGGGAACCGTTATTATCCATCCGCGCGGCAAAACGTCATCTGCAAGTTGTAGAAATCCCCGGCGATGAACCCGCCCGTGAGGGCGGCGAACGCAAATTACAAGTGCTCAAATGGGGGGCGGCTTATATGTTTGAAGTTTTTCGTGAAATCTTTTTCTGGCGATAATTAATCGCAAGAACCGCCCTCACCCCGGGGGTGAGGTACATGAAGACCTACCATAGTTATGGCTTTAAAATCAATATTCAAACGCTGCCTTCAAAAAGATTGGTTGATCAGTCTTGGTATACTTTGTGTTTTTCTAGCCACAAACCGCTATATTTTTGCCTGGGATGATCAACATCTTGAGATCCCTCTTTTAAAACATCTGATTGACCCGACGCTGTATCAAGGCGACTATTACGTCGAAAGCCTGACTAAAAATTTTACATCCTACCTGTATCCTATACTTGCACGGTTGATCACTGTTGAACAAGTGCCTGGCGCGTATTTCGTGCTTTTTCTTATCTCGAGGTATTTTTTATTTTATTGGTGGTTAAAACTGTGGCATCTGATTTCGGTTCGTTCCCAGTTAGGGAAGGGGGCTGATCGAAACTCTAAAATGATCGCGCTTTGCTGTGTCCTGTATGCAATTGTACTCGGGCGTACAGAAGAATTTTTATACCGCACATTTTCGCATCAGGAATTTTCACTGGCCATTGTCTTTGCGGCTGTTTATTTCTTTTACAAAGACCGTTTTATTTTGGCTGCTTTCTTGTTCGGGCTGGCTGCGAATTTCCACGCGTTATATTCGTTGTTTCCGATGGTGTATATGAGTTTCTATTTATTATTTTTTCACAAGGAACGGAATCTTGAATATTGGTTAAAGACTGGTTTTACATTTGTATTAAGCTCCCTGCCGTTTTTATACTGGACACTCTTAAAGGCTGTAAGAACTAAAGTAGGATTAGACCCGCATGTGTTTGATGATTGGATTCAGGTTTATTTGTTAGCCTGCCCGCAGAATTTTCCATTTGCCACGCAATCTTTGACAAAAGTATTATCTGACGGCGCAATTTTACTTAAAGAACTCACGCCGTATTTTATCCTGGCAAGTCTATATATTTATAATTTTTATGCCAACGACCATTTTCGTCAGGACCGCAAAGCGCGTGCCCTAAGCATCTGTGCTGGCGGTCTGATATTGACATGTTTTTACTTTGCGTATGTTATGCCCAATCGATTCATGCTGGATCTAAATCTTATTCGCAATGAACAGTTTCTTCGTTTTTTTCTCTTGGGCTATATGGTGATTTCCGCGTCAAGGATGATTCAGATCAAAAATCTTTTTTGGGCATTCTTGGCGGGAATTATTTTGGTCGTGGCCGCTCGTCAGGATTACTTTGGAACCGTTCCTTTTAATGTCTGTATTGCGCTCATGATCGCCCTTAAAACCAAAAGCTATCATTGGGAGAAAACAAAACCCTTTATGTATTCACTGGTCGTTGCCTTAGTCGCCCTGTCAATTTTTCAATGGCTGCACATTAATTGGAAGGACCCCAATGGCGTAAGGCTAAATAATTATTATGTACTTCTTTCAATTCCGCTGCTTTACGTATGCCTGGCCAAATTAACAGGCAAAACAAAACGGCTTCGGCCATTGTTAATCCTATTGCCTATCCTGTTTATGATGGTGCATTATGCTTATTATCATTACAAATACGTTCAGGTTACGACCAAAGGCGGAGGTTTCTGGCAGTTGCAACGCAATTGGGAGGATATGCAGCGTCATGTGAAGGTAAACACTCCCAAGGATGCCATGTTGCTCGTGCCTTACAATATGGAAATGGGAGGTTTTCGCATTCAATCGGAACGAAAAATAATTGCCTCCTATCGTGATTGTGGAATTGTCGGCTTTGATTATAGGGCGGCCAAAGAATGGCAAACAAGAATTGCAGATATTCAGGAGTTTAAGGTTTTTACAGATCCTCAAGTTATCGGACCAGCCATAGTCAACGCGTTGATGAAATATAAAGTTGATTACATTGTTTTTATGCGTTATTATGCGCCAAGTGATAATCCGGTCGTAAAGAAAATTTATGAAAATGAAATATTCGCGCTTTATAAAGTTTTAAAAGGGAATTAAATGGCCTCAACTATTCAAAAAATCAGTGTCATCGGCGATGGTGGATGGGGAACGACGCTTGCTATTTATTTGGAGGCTAAGGGATACGATGTTTTAGTCTGGGGAGCATTTTCGGATTACGCTAAACAAGTGGCTCAAAAGCGTGAAAATTTTAAGTTTTTACCGGGGATAAAGATTTCAAAACGCATCGCTTGGGTTTCCGATCTCTCGTTGGCAATTGGTCATGCGGATTTAATTGTTTTAGCAACGCCATCCCAATATCTTTCCAGTGTGCTCAAGAAAATTAAGAATTGTGATTATTCTAAAAAAACCTTTGTAAGTGTTATTAAAGGGATCGAGATTGATTCGCTTAAACGAATGTCTCAAATTATCTACGAAGAGCTTGGCAAGGTTCCGTTAGCTGTCCTATCAGGCCCGACGATCGCGACCGAATTGGCTCGGGGCATCGTGACAACGGCAGTCGTTGCTTCCCATAAGCCATCTATTGCTTTGAAATTACAAAAGGTTTTTCATTCAAAAATATTTAGAATTTATACGAATGCTGATGTCGTTGGAGTTGAATTAGGCGGTAGTGTCAAAAATGTTATCGCCTTGGCGTGTGGTATTTGTGACGGTTTGAAACTTGGTACGAATGCCAAAGCGGCTGTCTTAACTCGTGGCTTAGCCGAAATGGCGCGATTGGGACAAGCCTTGGGCGCCAAGAAAGAGACATTTTATGGGCTGGCAGGGTTGGGTGATTTGGTAACAACCTGTGTGAACGAAAAAAGCCGTAACCGAAGCGTAGGTGAAGCAATCGGACAGGGGAATGATGTAAACAAAATATTGAAGTCAATGTCTATGGTTGCGGAAGGTGTCGCAACCGCAAAAGCAGTTTATCATTTGAGCCGGAAATTAAAGATTCAGATGCCTATTTCCCAAGAAGTATATAATATTATTTATAAGAAAAAGAATGTTAAGGCCGCTTTAGAGTCATTAATGATGCGTGGTTTTAAGCCTGAATAGCCTTATTTAAAACATCCTTTCTATACGAGAATTTTCTTTTCTCCTTCCACCGGATAGTGTATAATCCAGCCCGACCTTAAAGCTCTAAACTGTTCACAGGCATAGCATTTATACGGGACGTAGCGCAGTTGGCTAGCGCACTTGTATGGGGTACAAGAGGTCAAGGGTTCAAATCCCTTCGTCCCGATTTTCTAATAAACCATCATGAGGGTCGTGTATGAACGTTCCAGAAAAATCAGGAAGCGAAAGACGTAAGCACATACGAGTTGATCGTAATTTTATCTTGACCTATTTTGATAAACAAGCGCCAAACATCAAGAATGAAATCACCCAATTGCGCAATATCAGCCGTGGTGGAATATGTTTTGTCTCAACTCGTTCTTTTCCAGTTTCTGTAGAACTGGTCATCGAGATGAGAACCCCTTTTACAACTGGCACCATCCTATTTGAAGGCGTGGTTCTGGAATCGCGGGAAAGAATCAAAAATTTAATCTATGATGTCCGCCTGGAATTCAGGAATATCCAACCCGCGGCTTTGGAGATTTTAGAAAAAGTCGAACAATATGGCACTAACAGGAGATAAACGTTGTGGTGGATAGAATAAATATAGGCATCATCGGATACGGGGTTGTTGGTTCCGGGGTTGTAAAAATACTCAAAAATCGACGGAAGATTTTGAAGGATCGTTATAAAAAGGATTTCTTCATAAAGACGGTCTGTGACCGCAGTATCAATAAGAAAAATCCGCCGGGTTTGGATAATACGCTTTTAACTACCGATATAAATGCTATTTTAAATGATCCGGAAATTCACGTTGTCGTTGAACTGATTGGTGGCATGAATCCTGCGAAAGATATTGTTTTGCGTTCTTTGCGCTCGGGAAAGCACGTCGTGACAGCCAATAAAGAGCTCATAGCCAGCTGCGGGCAGGAATTATTTAAAGAAGCAATTGCTAATAAACGCTCGATTTTTTATGAATCCTCCGTCATGGCAGGAATTCCGATTATTCGTATGCTAACCGAAGGGCTGGCGGGAAATAAATTTAATGGCCTGTATGGGATCATTAACGGAACATGTAACTACATTTTAAGCGAGATGGCCAAGAACAAAATTTCCTTTGCCGAGGCTTTGCGCGCGGCGCAAGAAAAGGGTTATGCCGAAAGCAATCCAACGCTTGACATTAACGGAATGGATGCGGCTCACAAACTTGCTATTCTCGTTTTTCTGACGCTTGGAAAATTTGTCAGCGTTAAGGAAATTCATACGGAGGGGATTAATCATATTTCTTTGGATGACATTGAATATGCTGACAGTTTGAATTTAACAATTAAACTTTTAGCAATTGCCAAGAAAGTCGGCTCCGAATTAGATGTGCGTGTCCATCCGACCTTAATTGCGAAGGACCATTCCTTGGCAACAGTAAATAACGTCGATAACGCTATTCTCGTTGATACCGATTTAATCGGAGATATCTTTATCGAAGGTGCGGGGGCTGGACAGATGGCGGCGGCGGCAGGGGTCGTTAGTGATCTTTTGAATATTGCCGAGCGTGTGGATAACAATCTTTCCCGATGGGTCGGTAATGCTCCGGAAGAGATCGAAACTTTAAGCATCCGCAAGATCGATGAGGTGGAAACACGCTTTTACATCCGCCTTATGCTGGTTGATAAGCCCGGGGTTTTATCGGCGATCTTTAACATCTTCGGCCAATACAATATTTCAATCGCATCTGTGACCCAAAAGATTGAAAACAAGATGTCGGCAGTTCCCGTTGTTATGTTGACTCATCATGTTAAAGAGCGGCTTCTTAAAGAGGCCTTGGAACAACTTGATTTATTGCCGGTTGTCAAAGGCAAACCCGTTGCCATCCGCATGGAGAAATTGTGATGGCGTATCAAGGTTTGATCGAGCGTTATCGCCAATACCTTTCGGTCACAGCCAAAACTCCTGTGGTGAGTTTGTGCGAAGGAAACACGCCGCTTATTTTTTCAAAAGTTTTATCTGAAAAAACAGGGCTTAAGGTTCATTTAAAATATGAAGGATTAAACCCGACAGGTTCCTTTAAGGACCGCGGCATGACCATGGCCATTTCCAAGGCCAAGGAAAAGGGTGTGAAGGTTGTCGCGTGTGCATCGACTGGAAACACCTCCGCATCGGCAGCGGCTTATGCGGCCCGCTGCGGCATGGCATGCGTCGTGCTTATTCCAAACGGCAATATCGCTCTCGGTAAATTAGCCCAGGCCATGATTCATGGAGCCAAGGTTTTAGCAGTTGAAGGAAATTTCGATGATGCCTTAAATTTGGTTAAAGAGATCACTCAACAATATCCTATTGAATTAGTAAATTCAATTAATCCGTTTCGAATTGAAGGGCAGAAGACCGCGGCCTTCGAAGTTTGCGATGATCTAAAGGATGCGCCGATGTTCCACGCGATTCCCGTCGGTAATGCTGGAAATATCACGGCCTATTGGAAGGGCTACAAAGAGTATAAATCGGCTAAAAAATCTAAAACCCTTCCGCGGATGCTTGGATTTCAAGCGGCAGGGGCAGCTCCGATTGTATTAAATAAAATTGTCAAAGATCCGCATACACTGGCAACTGCAATTAAGATCGGTAATCCTGCGAGTTGGAAATTGGCTTTGACTGCCCGGGACGAATCCCAGGGTTTGATCGATTCTGTGACGGATAACGAAATTATTGCTGCCTATAAATTATTAGCCAGCGAGGGCGTGTTTGTTGAACCGGCCTCAGCAGCATCGGTGGCTGGCGTTATGAAATTAAATACGCGCGGATTCTTTAAAAAATTTAGAAATGAAAGATTAGTGTGCACTCTAACAGGTCACGGCCTTAAAGATCCCAATATCGCCATTAACAATGTCGCCAAACCTATTGTGGTTAAGGCTGACTTAAAGGCCATCATAAAAAAGATTGGCTTATAAATCAGAATGGCACTCGCAGGCAAAAAAATCCTGATTACGTGCGGCCCTACATGGGTGGCGATTGATGATATGCGTGTCATCAGTAACCGTTCTTCCGGCGAAATGGGGCACCTGTTGGCTAAGGCGTTAATGGCATCAAAGGCCAAAGTTACTCTCCTTGAAGGGCCGGTCACGCATTCGTTTTCTTCGACGGGGATTAAAATTTTTAAATTCTCTTTCTTTGATGAATTATCCGCGCTGTTAAGTCAGGAATTAAATAAGCAATATGACTGCATTATCCATGCGGCAGCAGTTTCAGATTTTAAACCACGAAGGACTTTAGCCAAGAAAATTAAATCTGGTTCGAAATTAACTCTGGATTTTATTCCTACGCCGAAATTGATTAATACGATCAAGCAAGTAAATCCAAATATTTTCCTAGTTGGTTTTAAGCTGGAGAACCGTTTTAATAGCTCATCGGCGATTAGGGAAACGAAGAATTTATTTTCGCAGGCTAAATGCGATCTGGTTGTGGCAAATTTTATGAAGAAGGATGGCTACGAAGCGTTAGTTTTGGATCTGAATAGATCGCTGCTCGGTAAAGCTAAAAATAAAATACAGCTCGTTCGTTTGATGGTTAATATTTTAAAACAAAAATTATGAAATACATTATTCTTGTCCCTGATGGGATGGCTGATGAACCGCTGGTTCAGCTGGGAGGAAAAACTCCACTTGAAGCTGCCCAAACCCCGAATATGGATGCCATGGCCAAAGTTGGTTTCTCCGGGATGGTCCAGACAATTCCCGAAGGAATGCCGCCCGGATCAGATATTGGAAATCTTTCGCTCTTGGGCTATGATCCGGCTAAGAACTTTTCCGGGCGAGCGCCATTAGAAGCCGCCAATATGGGCATTGAACTTTCTGATGACCAAATTGCGTTTCGGTGTAATCTGGTGACCCTTCAAAACAGTAAAATGATTGATTACAGCGCCGGCCACATTTCATCGCTAGAGGCAGGAGAGCTCATTGGCGCTTTAAATAATGAGATCGGATCAAGTGATTTGCAGTTTCATGCGGGGAAAAGTTATCGTCATTTATTGACAATTAAGTCATCAAACGCGGATGATTTATTGAAAATAAAAAGTACGCCGCCTCACGATATCCTTGATAAAAATATTGATGATTATCTTCCTCAAGGAAAAGGGCAGGATTTTTTACATAGGATAATGTCAAGTGCACATGAAGTTTTCGCAAAGCATCCAGTAAATAAGGCGCGTGCTGCTCGTCAGGAAAATCATGCAACAGATATTTGGCTTTGGGGGCAGGGGAACAAACCCAATTTGCCGTTTTTTAAAACTAAGTTCGGCCTTACGGGTTCAATTATTTCAGCTGTTGATCTTGTTAATGGTATTGGTAGGCTAGCCGGCCTGGATGTTATTACAGTTCCCGGCGCAACCGGTTATTACGATACGGATTATTCCGCCAAGGCCCAGTATGCGTTACGCTCTCTTGAACAAAAAGATTTTGTATATATTCACGTCGAGGCACCTGATGAAGCGGGGCATAATGGTGATTATATAGAAAAGGTTAAGGCCATAGAACGCATTGATCGCGATATTGTTGGTGCGATTCTAAAGTGGAGTATCGGACGGGATGACTTTCGAATCTTAATTTCGCCAGATCATCCGACGCCGGTGGCAAAACGTACGCATACACATGCTCCTGTATGTTTTTTGATGGCCGGAAATGGAATCGTTTCGAATCGCTGCACTGCTTATAATGAAACAACAGCACTTCAAGCTGGGCTTAAGTTTAAAAGCGGCGCTGATATGGTTGCTTATTTTTTAAGTGGAAAATCTTTCTCGCCACGGGGGTGAGGGCGGTATCCGAATAAGATCGTAAAAGGAAAGACTATGAACAGAAAAATTATTGTTCAGAAATTCGGTGGCTCATCGGTTGCAGATGTTGACCGGATCAAAAACGTTGCTCAGCGGATTGTTGAGATAAAAACCAAAAATAACGACATTGCCGTTGTTGTTTCCGCGCTTGGAGACACAACGGATGAGCTCGAGGCCCTTGCCTTTAAAATCAGCGACGCTCCACCGGAACGTGAACTGGATATGCTTCTTTCAACCGGTGAGCAAATTTCCTGCGCACTTTTAGCAATGGCAGTAAAGGCCTTAGGTCACGATGCAATTTCGCTCACGGGACGGCAGGTCGGCATTAAAACCGATAAAACTCATACTAAGGCTCGGATCATATCGATCGACGGCCGACGGATTCGTAATGCATTTAAAAAGGGACAGATTGTGATCATTGCCGGTTATCAAGGTGTCACAAGCAGTGACGAAATCACAACCTTGGGCCGTGGAGGATCGGATCTGACCGCGGTTGCGATCGCCAAAGCTTTGAACGCGGATGTGTGCGAGATTTATACTGACGTAACCGGTATTTTTACGACCGACCCTAGGATTGTCAAGGAAGCCAAAAAGATTAAAACCATTACTTTTGATGAAATGCTCGAGATGGCATCTTTAGGGGCGCAAGTTATGCAGCCCCGCTCTATTGAAGTTGCCCGTCGATTTAACATACCACTCCATGTTCGATCTAGTTTTTTTAAAGAGGAAGGAACCATGATTGTGAAAGAAACCGAAAAAATGGAAGAAGTCGCCGTGCGCGGCGTTACATGCAACAAGAATGAAGCCAAGATAACGATATGCAGTGTTCCGGACAAACCCGGCGTTGCCGCGCAAATTTTTACAAAAATATCGATGGCCGGCGTCAATGTGGACACGATTGTACAAAATGTCAGCCATACAAAGGTGACAGATATTTCCTTTACCGTGCCAAAAGCTGATCTAAGTAAAGCGATCAAAGCGGCGCAAGAAGTGGGGCGAAAGGTTGGTTTAGGCGGAATTCTTCACGATGATAATGTGGCACGGGTTTCTGTCATCGGTTCAGGCATGCGTTCTCATCACGGCATTGCCGCCCAAATGTTTAAAACTCTTGCTGATAACAAGGTTAACATTGAAATGATTTCAACGTCTGAAATCAGCATCTCGTGCATCATCCGCAAAGAAGATGCCGACAGGGCTGTTAAAGCATTACACAAACAATTTAAATTAGATAAGTTGGGCGTTTAAAGATTTATTTTTGGAAAGGGATTTATGAATACTCGTGTAGTCATCTATGATACGACCTTGCGTGACGGTTCGCAGACGGAAGGGATCTCATTTTCGGTCAATGACAAGATCAAGATTACCGAAAAACTGGATGATTTGGGTGTTCATTACATTGAAGGTGGCTGGCCTGGTTCAAATCCGAAAGATGAAGAATTTTTTAAATTGATGCAAAATAAAAAACTTAAATCTGCTAAGCTTGCCGCGTTCGGTTCCACCCGTCGGGCCGGAATCAAACCGTCGGAAGATACTAATTTAAAAGCCCTGGTTGCGTCCAAGGCGCCAACAGTCACCATTTTCGGCAAGTCCTGGGACTTGCATGTCACGGATATCATCAAGACAACGCTTGATGAAAATTTAAACATGATTTCGGATTCCGTCTCGTTTCTTAAAAAAAATAAACTGGAAGTATTTTATGATGCCGAGCATTTTTTTGACGGTTACAAACATAATCCCGAATACGCGCTTAAAACCGTATTAGCGGCACAGAAAGCGGGCGCAGACTGTATCATTTTTTGCGATACCAACGGCGGTACACTTCCGGAAGAGGTTGCCGGGATCATCGAGGAGATCAGGGAGCATTTTAAAGTTGCGTTGGGAATTCACACGCACAACGATATGGATCTCGCCGTTGCCAACAGTCTGGCTGCCATTGATTCGGGCTGTACACAAGTGCAGGGGACGTTCAACGGTTTGGGCGAACGCTGTGGGAACGCGGATCTGTGCACCGTCATCGGCATTCTCCACACGAAGATGGGACGCAAATCTATTCCTGAGGCTAAAGTGAAAAACTTGATGGAAGCATCGTATTTTTTGAGCGAGATCTCCAATATCAAATTGCCGGACAATCATGCCTTCGTCGGCCATTCGGCATTTGCGCATAAGGGTGGCGTGCATATCGACGCCATTCTTAAAAATCCGTTGGCCTATGAACATATTAAACCTGAACTAGTCGGTAATCGCACCCGTTTACTAACGTCGGAACTTGCCGGTAAAATGCCGATCATCCTCAAAGCCGAACAGATGGGTGTTAAAATCGATAAGAAGTCGCCTGAAGCTCAAAAATTATTGAAAGATCTTCAAGATAAGGAAAATGAGGGCTATCAATTTGAAGCTGCTGATGCTTCATTTGAACTTTTTATCAAGCGATACTTTAAAATCTATACTCCATTTTTTGAATCAGGCACTTTTGAAGTTAGAACTTCAAAGGATAATAAGGGTAAGGTTTTAGCTCTTGCGAGGGTTAATTTAATTGTTAATGGTGAAAATCTTGAGGCTGCTGTTACTGTGAGCGATGGACCAATCAATGCTCTTGATAACGCTTTGCGTGCGACACTTAAAAATCATTATCCGAGTGTTAATGACATGCATTTGTCTGATTACAAAGTACGTGTGCTTGATTCCAAGGAAGCAACCGCATCCAAAGTGCGCGTCTTAATTGAATCCCAGGACGATCATGATTCCTGGACCACCGTTGGCGTGCACGCGAATATCATCGAAGCCAGCTGGGAAGCATTAGTGGACAGTATTGAGTATAAATTATTAAAAGATAAAGCAAAAAAATGATCCAGAGGTAGGAGGTAATGGGGTAGGGAGGTAAGAATCCTTTCATACCACTTTACCTCTTACCTCTTAACTCTTACCTCTTTAAAATGACTGAATTATCATCCCGTTATAATCCCAAAGAAACCGAAGACAAGTGGCTTGCCTATTGGAAAGAAAATAATACTTTCCATGCTGTTCCATCGAATAAAACGCCATTTACGATTATGATCCCGCCGCCGAATGTCACCGGCATTCTGCACATGGGCCACGCACTTAATAATACGTTACAGGATATTCTTATCCGTTATAAACGTATGAACGGTTTTGAGGCCTTGTGGATGCCCGGGACTGATCACGCGGGTATCGCCACGCAAAACGTCGTCGAAAAACAGCTCGCGAAAGAAGGCAAAACCCGTTATGACATCGGCCGTGAAGCCATGCTTACGCGATTGTGGGATTGGAAAAAGGAATACGGCGACACCATCCTGAAACAATTGGAAAGGCTTGGGTCTTCTTGCGACTGGCCACGCACGCGTTTTACCATGGATGCTGATTACAGCAACGCGGTCAAGGAAGTTTTTATTAGGCTTTACGAAAAAGATTTAATTTATCGGGGAAAACGTATCATCAATTGGTGTCCACGCTGCCAGACCGCGCTTTCAGATGAGGAAGCGGAGCATAAAGAAAAACAAGGCAAGCTTTATCATATCAAATATCCATTCAAGAACGACCCTTCCAAGTTTGTGGTTGTGGCAACCACACGACCCGAAACAATGCTGGGAGATACTGCGGTCGCTGTTAATCCGGAAGATGAGCGCTACATAAAATTTGTTGGTCAGATACTTATAGTTCCTTTGATTAATCGCGAAATTAAAATTATTAAAGATGATTTTGTGAGTGCTGAATTTGGCACGGGCGCAGTTAAAGTGACGCCTGCTCATGACCCAAATGACTTTGCGATGGGGCATCGGCACAAACTGGAATTTATCAATATCATGAAGCCGGATGCGGTCTTAAATGAGCACGCCGGAAAGTTTAAAGGAATGGACCGCTTCACCGCGCGCAAAGCTGTGATCGCTGAACTTGAGGCTTTGGAACTTTTAGTCAAGATTGAAGAGCACAAGCATGCCGTCGGGCATTGCTATCGTTGTGATACGGTTATTGAGCCGTATCTTTCGTGGCAATGGTTTGTGAAAATGAAACCTTTGGCTATACCGGCTATTCAGGCTGTCCAGGACGGTCAAATTAAAATTCATCCCGTTCGATGGGAAAAGGTCTACATGAACTGGATGGAAAATATACAAGACTGGTGTATTTCTCGTCAGATTTGGTGGGGGCATCAAATTCCTGTTTGGTATGACGGTAATATTCACGTTGCCGCAAGAAATGAAGAGGAAGCCAGAGTAAAAATTAAAGAGAAATACAAAAAGGAACATGGTCAGAATCGAAGCGATCACGAGATTGGGCCTTTAACGCAGGATGATGATGTCCTTGACACTTGGTTTTCATCCTGGCTATGGCCTTTCGCGACGCTGGGCTGGCCCAAAGAAAATCCTGACCTGAAATTTTTCTATCCGACCAACGCGTTGTTTACGGCGAATGAAATCATTTTCTTTTGGGTGGCGCGCATGATCATGGCGGGCCATGAATTTATGGGCGATGCGCCGTTCTCTGATGTGTATATTCACGGCACGGTGCGCGATGCCAAGGGCCGCAAGATGTCCAAATCCCTTGGTAATGCGCTCGATCCGTTGGAGATCATCGAAGAATACGGGGCAGATGCCCTGCGGTTTAGTCTGATTATCAATTCCGGTCAGGACATTTTTATTTCTAAAGAAAAGTTTGAAATCGGGCGAAATTTTGCCAATAAAATTTGGAATGCTTCACGCCTCATTTTTATGAATGTGAAGCCGGAAGCGTTTACGGATTTTGAAAATATTGATTATAAGAAACTGGATTTACCTTCTCGCTGGATTATTTCCAAATTGTATTCAACGATTGAGCGAGTGTCGGAAGCCATTGAAAAGTATCGCTATTCCGACGCTGAAAATTTTGTGCAGGAATTCTTCTGGGGAAGTTTTTGTGATTGGTACCTCGAGATTATCAAAAATCAGTGGCTCGATCTGGAAGTCCAGAAAGTTGCATTGCATGTTTTAGAACGGTCGTTAAAAATGATGCACCCGTTTATTCCGTTCGTTACTGAAGAGGTTTACAGTAAGATTAGCAACTCCTCAGAATGCTTATCCAAAGCCGCATGGCCGTCGATTAAACGCGAGTATATCGATCAAAAAAGCCAGAATAATATGCAAAGCATGATTGATTTGATGGGCTCCATTCGTAACGCCCGCGCCCAATGGAACATTAAACCCAATGAAACGATTGACTGTATTCTCAGCATCGCCAATAATGAATTTGAAACGCTTTTTAAAAATGCTTTTCCAAGCATTCAACATCTTGGCCGGATTCGAAATATTACTTTTGACTCAAAAGCCGCCACGATGAAAGATGCCGCAACCGGTGTGGTCGGGGAGATCAAATATTTTATCCCCTTGTCCGGCCTGATTGATTTAGATAAAGAAAAAGCGCGTATACAACTACAGATTTCTCAACAAGAAAAAGCTGTTTTAAGTATCACAACACGGTTTCAAAGTGACGATTTTGTGAAAAAAGCCCCGCCTGAGGTCATCCAAAAGGACCAGGAACGCCTTACTGTTTTGCAAAGAGAAATCCAGGAACTGCGTGCCGTCATTTCCAGCCTTTCGTGACGGGATTTGCATTAAGTTTTTTATCAGTAATACTTATATCAAAATTTATGAATAAAATAAGCCTCGAAAGCATTATCCGTTTAGCGCTACAGGAAGATATCCAAAAAGGGGATGTCACGACTAATTCTATCGTGTCGCCTAAAAGCGGCTCGCGTGCCATCATTTTTTCCAAAGAAAATGCTATCCTTTCTGGGGTGGAGGTTGCGGCTGAAGTCTTCCGCCATTTGGATAAGAAAATCAAGTTGCGTATTCATGCGAAAGACGGCGATCGGATTAAAAAAAATGCGCCGGTGATTACACTAAAAGGCCATAGCAGGGCTATCTTAACGGGTGAACGAACAGCTTTAAATTTCTTAAGTTATCTTTCTGGAATTGCCACAACAACGCGAAGTTTTGTCGATAAAATACGTCCCTATAAAGCGCAAATCTTGGACACACGCAAAACAACGCCGACGCTGCGTTTTTTAGAACGCTACGCAGTTCGCTGCGGGGGTGGTCATAATCATCGTGATAACCTTTCCGAGATGGCCATGATTAAAGATAATCATTGGCTTTGTTCCGAAAATGAATCGATTGTTAATGTCGTCAAAAAACTGCGCAATAATACGGATGTTGCGATTGTTGTCGAGGTGGACAGTTTGACTCAACTAAAAGATGCGCTACAAAGCCCAGCCGACGTGATTTTGCTAGACAATATGAAACCGGAAACAGTACGAAAAGCGATCAGCATGCGTAAACAATTCAAAAGTTCGGTTTTACTTGAGGTCTCCGGAGGAATCCATATTGGAAATGTCCGCGGGTATGCTCAAACGGGTGTGGATCGTATCTCGATCGGAAGTTTGACCCAGTCCCGTCAGGCGATTGATTTCTCCATGGAACTTGTCCCATGAAAAAGATAATGACCGCGCTCTTAGCCAGTTTTACATTTTTTTTATCATCGCCGTCAAACCTATATGCTGCTAAGGCGGTTAATGATCCGCAAAACACATTGGAAGAGGCAATCTTTGATGACACTGTGCTTTTTCTGGGATATGTCGACAAATATAAAGATAAATCGAAAGATGTCATCATGGCGATGATCAACGATTCCACTATCAGCACTTTTAAATTAGCGGCGGCTTTGCACATTTTCAGCGAACGATTTGCTGATCAAACGGTAGCTACAGAAAAGAATTTTTCAGAAAAGACTTTATTGCGGATTTTAAATCACGAAGATTCGCCGTTTGTCCAAACTCAAACTATGAGCGCTTTAGTTGCCTTAGACCGATATAAATATTTTAAAGTAATGGTCCCAAAGCTCATTGAAAAGTTAGATCATTATGACGATGCGGTTGTCGATATTGCTTATGACGATTTAACCATGATTATTGCCAAGAGTACGGCCAGGACACGCGAAGCCAGGATTATTTTTAATACCCTGCGTAAAATACTTTTTTTGTCTCGGAAAAAACTCGAATATATTAATCAACCGGATGAAAAATTGCAAAAGAAACTGGATCTTATATTTTGGTGTATTAAAGTTTTAGGGACGCAGGAATTAAAACAGCTTCCTTCAGAAGTTATTCGCCTTTTATGATTTCAAAAAGATCTTCACCAAGCAATCAGCGGCTGGGCTATTTAATATTCGCTATTTGTGTTTTTATTAGCGCGTGGGCCTGGTTTCATTTTACCTACCCTAAGTTTTCTCTTATCGATTTAACAATCACTCGTGCCCAAGCGTTACAGATCGCAACCGATTACATACAAGGCAAAGATGCGTCTGGTATTAACGCTTATAAACGCGCGATCGTTTTTGATGTGGATAATCAAACGGATCGTTATCTTCAAAAAGCGATTGGTCTTAATAAGGAAGATCAATTTCTTAAAGAAAATGACTATGGCCTGTATTTTTGGTCAATACGCTTTTTTAAGGAACAGCAAAAGGAAGAATACAGGGTCATTCTTAGTTCCAGCACAGGTGAAATTCTTTCGTACAGCCATCTCCTCGATGAAGCAACTGCTCGCCCTGAAATCAGTGAAGCAAATGCCCAGGAAATCGCTAAGAATTTCCTAAAAGATCGTTTTAAATATGACTTTAATGAATGGGTCTTTAATACCAAGGTCAACACAAAGTTTGATCATCGCATTGAATACACATTCTCATGGGAGAAGAAAAATATCTATATACCCTGGAGTGCTAAGGCCAATACGGGGGGAGGTAAGATTTTATCAACGGTTGTAGTTACCGGTCAAGAAATAGCGGCTTATAGCAAACAAAGCTTCTCTGTGCCCGAACAGTTCGGCAGGTATGTGGAGGGAAGAAAGGAAAGCGGCCGTAATCTCGGGCTTGTTTCGAACATCGGGTCGTTATGTTTTGTGATAGGAGCTATTTGGATAATTTTATTGCGCCGTAATCATTTGGCGATGAATGTTACAAAAGGATTTTATTTAAAGACGGTCATCGTATTGTTTATGTTATCAATCCTTTCTGTTTTAAATAATTGGCAGAGTCTTCTTTTTTCTTATCCCACAACTCAACCATTTGCTCCATTTTTTATTCGACAGGTTATTTCTACTGTGCTCGAAAGGTTTCTTTTTTTTATTTGTTTTATCATCCCTTGCCTTGCGGGTGAACTGCTGCGCTTTGAAATCTTCCCAAAGAAAAAACACATGGGCATGCTGCATTATGTAACGACAACATTTTTCTCACGTGATGTTGCCAGGACCATTTTCTTGGCGTATTGTTTTGCGATTATCATGATTGGATTGCAGACGGCAATCTTTCAATTTGGATACAAGTTTTGTGATGTTTGGATGGAGCAAGGCCGCTTAAGCCGGTTTTCGTCGGCCTACTTTCCTTTTTTTGGAGTGTTAATTCTTGGCGCAAACGCGAGTATTACCGAAGAAACGTTTTACCGGCTATTCGGCATCAATATCTCTTTTAAAATTTTTCGCAACCCAATCGTTGGTATTCTTATTCCGTCAGTGATATGGGGTTTAGGGCATACCAGCTATATTGTCTTTCCATTTTGGTTCCGTGGTCTTGAGGTTACTTTACTGGGGATTTTTACAGCGTTTATATATTTACGATTTGGTTTAATTTGTGTTATTGTTCAACATTTTTTATTTGATGCATTTTGGGCAAGCGCTCCATATGTATTCGGCAAATCGCCGAATATTGATTTTTGGATGTCGTTAGTTGTTTTGGGTTTGCCGTTCATCTTTGCCATCAGTGCATTTATTCTTAATCGTGTTGTTCAAGTAAAACCGTTGGAGTGGCGACTTAATGGGCAACAACGATATAATTTAGACATCTTGAAAGGTTATATTGAACTTAAAAATCGCAACCATCCATTGGATGCCAATCAATTAAGGGCACAGTTGATTCATAACGGGTGGGATGTTGCGGTAATCGACGTGGCTTTTCATCAGTTGAATATTCCTCTCTCGGTCGACCATACGATTAGCGACCCATAATTTTAATTGCGAAAGAACTGTTTTTTGCTATACTGCAGAAAATTCTAACCAATAGTAGTCGGCAGGACAAAATGCTTTTAAATCCGGTTGTATTCCATTCTCCCAGAACGATCAAGGAAGCTGTTCAACTTTATGGCTCCCTTGAAGATGTGAAAATCCTTGCTGGGGGTACATTCTTACTTAACAGCTTGAAACTGTTAAAACGTAAGGGCACAAAAACCACGGCAAATATTATCAGCCTGCGAAAAATCAATGAACTCAAAGGCATCCGCATGGATGGCAATAGGTTGGTTATTCCGGCGATGACTATCATCAATGACTTGTTTGAATCGCCTTTTTTAACTGATAATTTTGCAATACTGCATACCGTGTGCCGGAATATTTCGACAAACCCAATCCGTAATATGGCAACCGTTGGCGGCAACTTGACATGCCGTTACACCTGGACAGAGATGGGTGCTGTGATGATTGCCTTAAACGCGCAAATGCATTTTACGGGGAAAGATGGCGAAAAGGCCGTCGTCAGCTCAGAGGAATTTTTTAAAAATGCGGCTAAATCGGATAAATTATTTACTCATGTTACCATTGAACGCGATCCCTTGGCTCGATTGGCTTATCGTCGGGTTAAAAAAACAATGCACGTAGACGTTCCTCTTTTGGCTGTGTGTGTTAAAGTGTATATTAAGGATGGCAAGTTTAATAATTCCTGCGTTTCCGTCAATAATGGAACAAGCTTTGCCCAACGTGACAATCAACTTGAAAACTTTCTAAATAATTCACTATATACAACCGAAACTGTAGACCTGGCTCTTAATCATCTGGATGTGAATATTTACGATAAAAGAAGTGATGAATATAAAAGTCACATGTTTCGCGTGTCTATCAAAAATGCCTTGTTGGAAATCATAAAGTCGGAGCAAAGCGCTCATGCATAAAGTCAATCTGACTATTAACAATAAAAACTTTCCCATTAACCTTAACGGTAATGAGACGCTTATGGAGGTTTTGCGTAACCAGTTAGGTTTAACTGGTACCAAAACGGCTTGTGAAGAAAGTGAGTGCGGGACATGCACGGTTCAAATTAACGGCAAAGCAGTGCTTGCATGTATCACGATGGCCTGTGATCTCGAAGGGGATAATATCCTGACAATTGAAGGGGTGGCCGACGAAGATCAATTGCACCCCGTTCAACAGGCATATCTGGATTATGGTGCCGTTCAATGCGGATTCTGTATCCCCGGAATGATCATGTCTACCAAGGCGCTTCTTGAAAAAAACCCCGCGCCGAGCCAGGAAGAAATCGAATACGCCTTGGATGGTAACATCTGCCGTTGCGCCGGCTACCCAAAAATTTTTGATGCCGTTAAGAAAGCTGGCCAAGTGATGCAGAAAGGCTGGCAAAAAGTTAATGAAACCGAAAATATATCACGGGAGAAACTTTCCAGCATAAATCAGGGTTTGACTTACGAAGAATATGTGAAGATATCTGCTGTCGCTAATCCAGAGGCACAAAAATAATATGAGCATCAGCATTAATTCATCAGACACTAAAATTAACATCGATCCTGTCGGTAAAAGTGTGCCACGTATCGACGGCCGTGGGATCGTGACCGGCCAGACCAAATATGTTTTTGACGTGAGTTTCCCCAATATGCTCGTTGGAAAAATGATTCGTAGCGAGCATCCGCATGCGCGTATTCTCAGTATTGATACATCCAAGGCAGAAAAACTTCCCGGTGTCCGAGCAGTTATAACCGCTAAAGATACGCACAACATCAAATATGGTTCGAACGAATATTTTTTCCCGCATACAGTTGATCAAATGGCGATTGAAAGCGAGAAAGTCCGTTATATCGGGGATGAAATAGGCGCTGTGGCGGCAATTGACGAGGAAACCGCGCTTGAAGCGTTAAAATTGATTGATGTGAAGTATGAAGTGTTGCCGTCTGTGACGGATGTTCTGGAGGCTATGAAACCCGGCGCGCCTCAAATCCATGAAGCCATGAATAATATTGGAGTCATTCTGCCTGTTAATTTCGGAAACCCCGAACGCGCGTTTAAAGAATCCTTTCATGTTCGTGAAGATAAATTTTATGCATCCGCTGCCGCAATGGCCGCTTTAGAGCCGCATGTGTGCATTGGTCAATGGGAAACCTTTACAAACAAAATTACGTTGTGGTCGTCGAGCCAGGCCCCATTTAAGTGTCGTGAGTCTTTGGCCAAGACTATGAAAATGGATTTAAACGATGTGCGGGTCATAAAACTTGCGGTGGGAGGCGGGTTCGGGGGAAAACTCGAGATGCTTCCAATGGATTTCGCAGCCTGTCTTTTGTCAAAAAAAGCAGGAGGCCTGCCGGTTAAAATTTGTTACAACCGTGAAGAGGAATTTTCGTTTTCTCGCCGTAAACATGGCATGCATTACACCATTAAATCCGGCGTCACAAAAGATGGGGTGTTGACGGCCATAACCGGTGAAGTCATTGCGGACGGCGGGGCTTATTGCAGTTACGGTCCGACCGTCATGGCGGCTGCGATTATGCGTATTTTTATGGTTTACAAAATTCAGCATTTTCGTATTTCTGGATATCGAATTTACACCAATACTCCGATTAGCGGGGCCATGCGTGGATTCGGCGGTGTACAATCCGGTTTTGCTATTGAATCGCATATGGATTTATTGGCAAAGGATTTAGGGCTTGATCCAATCGAATTTAGATTGCGCAATATCACCACTCCTAATATGATCACCGTCAATAAGATGCATTTAACCACAAATGGATTAAAAGAATGCATTGAAAAAGCTTCTGAAGCGGCAGAATGGAAAAAGAAAAGAAGCAATCCTAAATATTTTAAGCAGGGAGTATGGAAAAGAGGGGTCGGGATTGGTATTGCAGCTGACGTCATGGGTTCCAAAATGTACAAGTCCCATGAATCCGCTGGCGCCATTGTGAAAATCGAGGAAGATGGCTCTGTCTACTTATTTACTGGCGCCGCTGATACAGGACAAGGATCCAACACCGCTCTTTCCCAAATTGCTGCGCAAGCATTGGGAGTTAAATACGAACGGATTAAATGTAAATCCGGTGATACGGAGATTACACCGTTTGATACCGGAAGCTTTGCCAGCCGTGTCACGTTTATTTCTGGAAATGCGGCATTGCGCGCCGGCAAAGATGCCAAGATGCAGATTCTGGAAGTCGTTGCCGAGGAGCACAAAATCAATATATCGGAACTTGATATTGTCGCTGAGAAAGTTATTTTAACGAAAGACAATACAACTTTGATGACGTTTGATGCGGCGCTTAACCTTTGTTATTCTTTTAATTACGGAAAGCAAATCATAGGCCGGGGAAGTTATAATCCCAAAACAACGCCCATTGATTTTCGAACCGGTGAAGGAAATGTTTCTGGAAGTTACGGTTTTGAGGCCCAGATCGCCGAGGTAGAGGTTAACGTTGAAACCGGAGAAGTAAAGATTTTGAAAATGTGGGATGCACATGACATCGGCAAGGCCATTAATCCTCAGTCTGTTGAGGCCCAAATCGAGGGTTCGCTGGCCATGGGCATTGGCTACACATTTTATGAAGATTTGCAATTTCGCAACGGTCGTGTTGTGAATCCAAATTTTGCCAACTATCGATTACCACGTTCGATAGGAATTCCTGAAATGGAAAGCATCATGGTTGAAACTAATGACCCTGAAGGCCCGTTCGGTGCCAAAGGTATGGGGGAGGCCTCACTTTTGCCGACCTCCGCGGCTATTGCGAATGCCATTGAGGATGCAATCGGTATTCGAATCAAGGAATTGCCGATTACTGCTAAGAAAATTATTAAGGCAATTAAAGAGAAGGAAATTAGCGAGGAAAAACGAGTATGAAAAAACTTATCAGTCCAGTTTTAATATTAACTTTTCTTGCGGCTGGATGCAGCATTTATCAAATAGACTCAAAACCAGAAAACGCAGTGTATTATCCACCCAAAAGAAATCCTTTGGAAATTGTCTATCTTGAATCGTTGGATAAACCCCACGAAGTCATTGGTACAGTGGTCGTGACAACGGAACGTCGTCAGTCTTTAGAAAATATTCTTCCAAAGATGCAATATGAAGCTTCAGTCTTAGGAGGGGATGCGATTACCGATATTCAAACGGATGCCACAGGGGTTTGGAAAAAGATCAAGGCGCAAGCCTTGCTTGGAAACGCCTACATTCGCGCCAATTACTCCGCAAAAGTTGTTGTTTTTAAATAACACTGCAGTCTTGCGATTTTAATATTTGATTAAGTTCCTCGAGAGTATTAAATGTTTGTGTGATGCCCGAGTCCGGAAAATTTAAAGTTTCCACTGTATAAATTGAATTTTGAGTTATTGCATTAAGACCTTTTGTGTGGGGAAGTTTTAGAATAGCATTTCTTAATTCACTGTGAAACACAGGCGGATGGCCCTTCCGGCCGTTGTACGCAGGAATCAAAATATCCGGCTGGTTCTTTGTAAAATATCTAATTAAATTATTGATAGTTTCGATCTGAACAAATGGACAATCAACGGGAAGAATCATGAATCCTTTTGCCTTCGAGGATATCTTTTTTAACCCGGTTTGAACGGAAGATGTTTGTCCTAATTTGTAATCATTGTTATAGACAACCCGAATTGATTTATGCTTAAATATGTGGGGCAGGATTGAGTCTTTATCATTTCCAAGAACGATCACAATATCTGAAATTTGGCTGGCGCATAATTTTCTTAAAAGATAGGTGATGGCTGTAGTGTTTCCAAAAGGGGCAAGCGCCTTGGAAGATCCAAAACGTGTACTTAAACCTGCCGCTAAGACAATACATGAAATCATGTTAAGCATTATAAGTTATACTAAATCCTTGTCAAATTTATGATAATATCGACGGGAACTCTATGATTTTCTATTTTTTGCTTGTTTTAATAGGATCGGTGATCGCCGGCAGGCTCATATTAGGAGAATTGCGAAAAGAAAGGCGTAATTATATTGCTGTTGCGCCTCAACAGTTAGAACTTGAAAAGCCTGTAGCCGAAAATTTACCAAGTGCTCGGTATCAGCCCACATTTCTGGAGGACTCCGATTCGCACATGCAAGAGCGAATACACAAAATAGAGGTTTTACTGGCTGAAAAAAATGCTGAATTAATAAAATTGCAGACTTTATTGGAAACCGAGCAAAAAAACAAAACATATTTTGAGAAAATTAAAAATCTTTTAGAGTGCCAAGTGTTTGAATCCCGCCAAATGAATAAAGATATCAAACGCGAACTTGCAGCGTTAAGCGCGCAGGGCAAACAATTTCAGGATGAAGCGGCTCGTTTAAAAACAGAATTAAATTACAAAGAACAGGTGCTTCTTCAGAATGAATCGAAAATCCTCGAATTAAAGAACCGCCTCCACGGTTTTTTATCTACTGATTCCACTAAAGCCTTTGATCCTCGCTTGAAGACAGAAGATAGCCCCGAGCAGACTTCATTTGATGAGTTTGATTGGCAAAAGAAATTACGCGAATAATTTCCTTAATTCTTTAATATCTTTAAGAAAAACTATGCATATGAAAAATCAGTCTTTTACTTTAATTGAATTGCTTATAACGGTAACTCTCGTTGGAATTATAGCAGCGTTTGCGATTCCCAATTTTGATAAAGCTTATAAACGAGCTAAAGAAAAAGAAATGATCCAAAACCTTTATGCAATTAATGCCGGCATGTTGCTTTACAAGGCAAGGTATGGTTCTTTGCCAGATCCAAATGTTGTATTGCTTGAGGCGGAAGTAACTCCACCGTATAACCATACCTTAATTAACAGTACATTTGGCATAGCTATTCCTCCCAGCGATATAAAATTTACATATTACTCTACTCAAACAGGTGGTACACATAAAGTCAGGGCGATAAGCCCTTGGTTATGGAATGTGCATTTTTATGATGAGTCCAAATGGATTTCCTGCGGTTGCATTCCTGGTTTATGTTCTCCTTGCCCAACGTGCCCAGATGGTGAGGCAAGCACAACTGGTTGTGTTTTAATAAATCATTAAGAAAATCTTTTTCTATTCTGAATTCTAAAATTCGGTAAGGCCTGTTATAAGAATGAATAATGTCTTACAGATTGCATTAAAGGCAGCTCAAAAAAATCAAAGCTATGCCTTCGCAACGGTGGTTGAATCGACCGTTAAAGGCACGCCTCAGAAAACTGGGGCAAAAATGATCGTCTTAGAAGACGGCACGCTTGTTGGCACGATAGGTGGCGGCCGTAATGAAAAAGCAGCACGTGAAGAGTGTCTCAAGGCCATAAAAACAGGCAAGCCGTATAGCGTCACCTACGATTTCTTTGGTGGGGAGGGGCAATCGGTTTGTGGGGGGCAAATTAAAGTCTTTATTGAACCCTTTCTTGGTAAAAAGAAACTTGTGATTTGCGGTGCGGGACATATCGCGCTTCCGCTTTCAGTCTTTGCTAAGATCCTTAATTTTCATGTAACCGTCATCGATAATCGGCCTGAATTTTTAAATAAATCGCGATTTCCCCACGTTGATACCCTTATCCTTGGTTCTCACGCGCAAAAGCTTAGAAAGTTTGATTTTACCCGTGATGTTTTTATTATGATTGTGACTCAGGGCAATGAGTTCGATTATGAGTGTCTGAAAGTTGCTGCAGACAAGGATATCTTTTATTTAGGGGTTATATCGAGCAGGGCAAAGCGGATAAAATTTCTAAAGCGCTTAAAGGCCGAAGGGATTTCGCAGGAATATATTGACCGGGTGAAAATCCCGGCTGGTTTTGATATTGGCGCGCAAACTCCTGAAGAAATTGCGATTTCCATAATTTCGGAAATGGTATCAGCGTTGCAATCTGAACGAATTGGAACGGATAAATTTAAAGATCGGTTTCGATTAAATAAAAAGGATAGGGTATGACAAAAGATGAAGCAATCGACATCATCAGAGACGCTGGGTTTGGTTTCTTGGCAACTTCTGATGGCGATCAGCCTTGTGTGAGGCCAATGATGCCTTATTTAACCGAAGAAAACGAATTACTATTGGCGCTTTTGGGGCGTTCTCGAACTATTGATCAGATTAGAGGAAATCCAAAAGTGGAATTTTGTTTTGTTGACCGCAAGATGTCGTATTGTCGCATTGCAGGAAGAGCTGTAATATCGACAGATATCGAAAAAAAATTATTAGTTTTTAACGGCATTCCCATGTTACGTCAGTATTTTTCTCAGCCAGAGGATCCGAACTTCACATTAGTCACTATTACTATCGAGCGTATAGAGGCTATGACTCCACATCAAAAAGAACCGGACGCCATCGTAATATAATTCAAGCTAGGAAAATTTATGCACCAATATTTGTCGAAGAAATATTCATTCACTATTGTTGAGCTTTTAATTGTTGTGACTCTAACTGGGATAATAGCGGCATTCGCAATTCCAAATTATAATAAGGCTATTCAACGTAGTTACCAGCGAAGAATGATCGCTGAAATGTACACCATGAATGCGGCAATGCTAGTCTATAAGGCAAAAACTGGCGGTTACCCCGAATTTGACGTCTCTGAAACGAGTGCTGTAGCTCCTTTTGACCATGCTAATTTTAATACTATATTCGGATCAAATATGCCTCCAAGCGAATTCGAATATGAATATAGACGGTTAAGCGGGGCCGATCGTCACAAATTTGCAATCTGGGCTCCCTTGGGATGGGGAATGCATTTTCATGAAGATAATTTATCGTGCCCTTTAAATGCAATGCACTGTACTGCGTTGTGTAGGAATGGAGGGATTGCTGGCACAGATTGTCCGAGTTGTCCAGATTGTAATGGCGCAGGAGCGTGTGGTTGTGGCGCTATTACTTGGTGAAAGGTATGAATTAAAAACGTACCATGTAGTTTACATAATATACATTATAGGAAGCGTTGTGATCGTAAAAATCATTTAAATTACCTGCAAAGTATTAGACGTTATTCGCTCAATAGCACCATTGATATCCTCCAAACGATCCTTACTTTCGCATGTTTTCATGATATTAATGTTCAAAACTCCGCTGGTCTTCGAATTTGGCGTTTTAAACGGCATTACAATCGATTGTTTTATTTCGTGTCGAATTAATAAATTTCTCAGCCGGCTTTCAGATCTCCCTTCAATCAACAGGGTCTTGTTTTCCTGAAAAGCAATTCCTGCAATTCCATCATCAAGCTTTATTCGATTATTTATATATTGAGGATTCAATCCATTGGCTACACAAACCGACAATTCCTCTGTCTTTGGATGAAATAACATAACTGATCCCGATTCAGCGCTTGCTAGCGCCAATGACAGATCAAGCATGGATTGAAATATAGTTTGGGTTCTTTTATCCTCCGATGGCTTCTGTTTCGTAAAGGTTAAGCGATCTTGACTCAATTTAATAGTTGCTATACACATCTTTAATATATGTTCCAAGCTGAGCTGCGATATGACACGGGTATTTTCGATTCTTTCGCTAATATCTTCGAGACTATCGCTGGTTTTCTTGGAGATTTCTTGATACTCATTCATGGTAAGCTTTTTATTTAAGATCATCGGACCTAAAACAATATACCCTACAATAGTATTATCTAATGACTTTACGGGTACCGCATAATAATGAAGATGAAAATTATCAATGAATTCAAATCGATCGTCTGCTATTTGGGCATAATTTGACCGAACATCGAATAAATTAGGGTTAAATCGCCAGCCATAACGATTTTGCGGCGGTATAATGATCGGCACGCCTTGAAAGTCTACAATGCACGTGTTGATCTTTAAAATGTCTGTGACATTTTCAATAATTGGTTGCCACTTAACTGTTTCAAAATAATTCTTCACGGCGCTTAATCTTTCGCAGGGATTCCACATTTTTTCATTTTGTTGTAGAGAGTTGTACGATTGACACCCAACTTTTCCGCAGCCTTACTTCGATTTCCGTTAGCTTCCCTTAAGGCGTTTAATATAATTTCCTTTTCAGGATTTTTCAGACCCTCTTTAAGCGATTTTGAATTTAAACTTTCTGAGTTTTCTACCTTAGACTCACGTAAGTTAAAACTTTTTGGAAGATCGGCATATTCGATAACCGGCCCCTTACTCATAATAAACGCCCCTTCAAGAACGTTTTCTAACTGTCGTAAATTTCCGGGCCAGGAATAATTTAAGAATAATTCATGAACCTCTTTTGATAAGCCTGTTATTTGCTTTTTGTTTTTCTGAGCGAATAATTTGATAAAATGTTCTATTAATAAATCTAAATCCCCCAAACGCTGTCGCAACGACGGCAAAATAATTGGAATCACATGAATACGATAATACAAGTCTTCTCTAAAGCTGCCCTCATCAACCAATCGGGCTAAATTTTGATTCGTGGCTGCGATGACTCGCGCATCAGTCTTACGAGTGACATTATCTCCAACTCTTTCATAAGTTCCATCTTGAAGTATGCGAAGCAGTTTAACTTGTAACCCAGGAGAACAAGTGTCGATTTCATCGAGAAAAATAGTCCCTCCATTGGCAGCTTCAAAACGGCCAAGCTTATCTTTGATCGCTCCGGTAAAAGAGCCCTTGGCATGACCAAAAAGTTCACTCTCGAGCAACGTCTCTGATAATGCCCCGCAACTAACCTCAACAAAAGGCATTTGTGTACGAGTTTGATCTTGCTCATGTATGGTGCGAGCCACAATGCCTTTACCTGTACCGCTTTCACCGGTAATAAGAATAGTGGCATTTGTGCTTGCGACAGATTCAATAAGATTATAGACGGCCAGCATTTCATTGCTGCCACCGATGATTCTTCCGAAGAAATCACGTTTTGAGCGTTGTGCAATTTTTTTAAGGTCTTTGTTTTCTTGAAGGAGATCCTTCTTTTCAATTATCTTCTCAATCACTAATTTAATTTCGTCATCAACGATCGGCTTGGTTATATAATCAAAAGCTTTTAATTTCATGGCTTCGACCGCTGTTTCAATGGAACCAAACCCGGTCATGACGATAACTTCAATAGACGGCTGCAGTTTTTTGATTTTCTTTAAAAGATCAATCCCCGACATTTCAGGAAGACGCATATCACTAATCACAATATCTACTTTTTTCTTTTGTATGGCCTCTATTGCCTCTTCCCCACTAGTAACCATTAAGCATTGATAACCAATCATTCTTAAAATCTCAAAAAGAGATTTACGGATCAACGGCTCGTCATCAACAATTAAAATTGTATATTTGGAATTTAATTGATTCATGCTATCGATCTTTCAATGGGCAAAAAAATTGTAAACGTTGTTCCTTTATCCGGCGTACTTGCGAGTTCTATTTCGCCCTTGTAGTGCTTTAAAATTTCATCAACAATAGTTAACCCCAGGCCGCACCCTTGATCAATCTTCTTGGTTGTAAAAAATGGCTCAAAAACTTTGTCTAGATGTTCTTTGGAAATGCCTTTGCCAGTATCGGCAATTAATAACTTTAGAAAACCGCGCTCGACAGATGTTTTAATCGTGAGCTTGCCGTGATTTGGCATCGCATCGATCGCATTACTTAATAGATTCGATAAAATACGATCAATGCCTAAATCAATAATTTCCGGAATATTCTTTTGCAAAATTTTCTCAACAACAATTTGTTTCTCTAATAAATTGGCTCGATGCTCTTTTAGTGATTGCTCAACGGATTTATTAACATCTACCCGCTGCATGCTCGGCTGAGTGTTGCGTGCACATGCCAGAAGACTTTTAACAATATTTGCCATTCGTTTAAGCCCCTGGCGCACCTCGAGAAGGTATTCCTTAACAACAGTGTCTTCCTCCTCTAAATGTTCTAATGCCAGGTTTGTGTAACGCATAACACCATCTAATGGGTTATTAAATTCATGCGCTATCCCGCCAGCCAACTTCCCTATCGTAGCGAATCTTTCCTGTACTACGACTTGTTTCTTTAATTTTTGCGTCTCTTCTTGGGTGTTTTTAAGGCTTTGATTGAGTTGGGCATGCTGATGATTGACAGCGATTTGATTAGATATGAAATCCAAGAGTTCCAGGTCTTGGTTTTCGAATGGCAATCCGGATTCTTTATCAGCAATATTAATAACACCAATCAATTTGTCTTTGATCATCAACGGAGAGCAAATAAAAGAATGACTGCTATAATTATGACCTGATTTATAATCTTGAAAGCGGCCATCTTTTCGTATATCCTCTACAATTAATGGCTTTTTAAGTTCTGCAACCTGGCCGACGATTCCCTCTCCCATTCTTTTAACAAGGTTCTTTTGTTCTGAAGTATTCATGCCGAAAGAACTTTTTAGCACCAGTTCCCGGCCGTTTTCGTCAAGAAGAAAAATAGATCCGCGCATAGCTTTAAACAAATCTAAAGTATTTCGTAGGGAGACTGCAATTATCTCGTCTATTTCCGAAAGATGATGCGCAGCCGTGCAGATCGTATTGATTCGATCAAAGGTGTCTTTCGATGAACGAAAATATGTAGGTGGAGCATTATTTTTCATTTGTTTTGATTGCTTGGTTTATTATTTTGCGGTTGTAAATTATTAATAATCTTTTTAAGCGTGTCATTAATCGGATGCCCTGGATTTCGATTTAAAAAATCATTATACGTGCTTATAGCCAACCCAGGGTTATTTAATTTTTTTATACTGATATCGCGAATCATTTGAATCGTTTCTAAGAGTGAAACGGCAACAGGATATTGAAGAAAGATTTGCCTAGATCCAAAAAAAGCATCGGTCCAGTGGCCTTGTGCCAATTGGCACTTAACCGCCATTTTTAATGATGTGAAGCCTAGCGGACTGTCGGGATAATTTTCTGCGATATTCTGATAGAATTCTGCCGCCTCATTAAAGGCGCTTAATGCCGTAGAATTAAGGCCTCGTGACCGATAAAAGTTTCCCAAGTAATACGGAATTGAGAATCCTGTTGTTGTAAGCGGGTATTCCCTAATAATCGATCGATATATTGTTACGGCCTTAGGCCAGTTATTTTCACTTTCTTGGGATTGAGCAATCCCATACAGCGCTTGAGCGACAATTTCAACATTATATTTATAGTTTTCTGTAATTTCTTCAAGAATTGCACGTGCTTCAGAATAGTTGTCTTGTGATATTAATGTTTTGGCCAATAATAATTTTGCTCTTGGGATTAATTCTGATTTTGGATAATGCCTTAAAAAGTTTTGATATCGATCAAGAATTCTTTTCACGATGAATTCGTTCTCAATTGAAGCCGGGTTGTTAATTTTTCTAAAATCGTTTTTAATATTCCATAGAATTCTTTCCTGGGCATATTCCTGACGAGATTCTAAAAAAAGCCCGGTAATAGCCGTAACAATAAGAATAATACAATAACATCCAATAAAGCGTCTCATGAGTTTTCTTTGACAAAAAGATACAGTGTTGTGGCTGAAACTATAATCATCAAATCAATGCCCATAGTTACAAATAGGCCAATAATAATTACGATTATTTGAACTTCAGGACCTAACGTGTCCATTAAGATTGGAATATTGTTCCTCAACGCAAGAATCGGCAGATACAGTAATGTTGGCAATCCAACAATCAGCAGAGTTGTTGGAAATGTGTGTAATAAAATTTTAAAGTTTTCAATTAAAGCGGAGAAAATCTTTTTCTTTTCATGAACGATTATAGGAATTACATACACAATAAGCGTGGATGCTAAGATTCCAGAAAGAAATTGAAAATATGGCACTGTCCATAGTAAAGTTTTATCCCAAAACGACATTGTTTTTCCAAAAGGTTTTAACTTAATTATTATTTCTACCAAATGCGCGTAACTATTAGCGAAGACTTGAAAAAGAATATAGGAAATAAGTGACGCGCAAAATATGTGCACGTAAAGCCGCATTGTCTCAGCGAAAGCAACTTTGATATTTACCTTTGGGTGCTCATTTAAAATGGCAACTATCTTGGATGAGAGTGCAAGCAACATTGAGCCAATAAGAAGATAAATAATGATTTGCGCATAATAAAAGATTTTTGGCAGGAGCATTAGATTTTGAGGGTAATGCAGATATTCTTCAGACCATACCGATCGAATTAGCGGTCCGAAGAAATAAGCCAATGGATATTGAGGGGAGAAATATAGTATTTCAAGGATGAACAACTGAATAAAAGCCAAACTTGCGGTTGGAAAAAGAATCACAGGATTCTGACAGATAGTATGGAGAGATGCTCTTAGTAATCCAAAAGGATTACGATTAAGAAAATGACCCCACGGCAAAAGTCTTTTTTTCTTACTGTCCGTCATTTTTTAAATTCTAACACGGTAAAAATTTAGGGTCAAACAATATACCACTCTTTAAATAATAACGAGCAGACAAATATTTGCCTGCTCGTTGAATGTTATTTGTTCCACTGAATAATTACAATGACATTATCAGTATTTACTTTAAGAATAGTAGACACATGGGAGTTAAATGATAAACGAATCAATTTTTCAGGAGATTCTCAACTCTCTCCTCAAATTTTTCATTCTTATAGGTATGAATTATCTGGCTCCGGCACCAGTGAACACAACACGGAAAGTGCGCAGGAGAATACGAATATCTGTCCAAAAACAGGCTTTGCGTATATACAACACATCATATTTGATCTTTTTGCGAACGTCTTCAATCGTCTCATCATAGCGATGCCAAACTTGAGCCAGCCCAGTGATTCCAGGCTTTACATCTAGACGTTTTTCATAGTCGCAAATTTGCGTTTTAAGCTGTTCAACGAACATCGGTCTTTCCGGTCTTGGTCCCACGAGGCTCATCTCACCTTTTAAAACATTAACAAATTGGGGAATTTCATCAATTCTTGATTTACGTAAGATACCGCCGATTGAAGTCAACCGATTATCATTTTTAGAAGCCCAAACTGGACCTGTATGCTTCTCTGCATCCATTTTCATGGTTCGAAATTTATATATTTGAAAATGTTTTCCATCCTTACCAACACGCACTTGACTATAAAGAATCGGCCCCTTAGAGGTTAATTTGATAAGAATTCCGGTCATTAACAGTAGCGGAGATAGTAAGGTAAGACCGAAAAAAGCGCCAATAATGTCAACAATACGCTTAGTTAAGGCATACATTTTTCGCAAGAAACTAATAATCATGCTCAACAAACTACCGCCGATTAGGGCCATTGTTGTTGGTTCAGGGGCGTGAGAACGTGATTCGTTGGATTCTTTAGTAATAGATGAAGAATTTCTACCTAGATTTTGTACAATCTGGGTTGAGCTATCCTCTGATTTAACAAATGAAACGGTTGCCTCCGCCTTAAAACTAAACACGAGGCAAAGAACTGTCCCCATCACAAAGATTGGTACAAATTTTTTTAGTGTTTTTGAGGATTTCATGTTTTTTCCTTCGGAAGCTTCAGTTTTGGTGTTTTCTCCCCACCCTACACCTTAACTAGAGCAATTTACATGCCAACCTGTAGAAATTATTTATAAGAAATGCTAATTTAACTATATGAGAACAAACAATTTATATGCTTTGTAGGAATTTCAGGAAGAAATACGATTGATTATGCTAATTCCGTTTAATATATGTCAACAATTGTTTAATTTTATCAACAACCTACTATCCTGCCAGAAGAATGAACTTAGGGCAAGTACCCACTAGATATTGCTTAAATGACTAACGAATTAGGACATTTAGACTTAAGGAAGATATTCAAACAACGAAGGAGAAATCCGGTTTACAAATGACTTTATGTTGCGTATAGCCTTATTTTGGTCATCATCGGCTATATTCGCTGATATTCGGATTAATGCGCTTCCCTTTGAAGTACCGGTTATCGAGCTTAAAGCAATTAATCCCTGCTGCTCCCAATAATTTGATGTAAATCGATCTCCTACCTTGAACCAATAAAATGCAATGTGTTGCATGTTTTTGCGCAGTAGTTTAAGTCGATTTGTTGGAATTGTCAAGTTTTTATATTCTACGGGAATAGGGTCATGTATGTTTTCAGTAATTGAGACCCCCCCGCCTAAATAACAAATCTCTGGCGGGTGCGCAACTTTGCGGTTGTGTTGTGAATAGACAAGAAAAAGATACACTTCTGCTCCATCAACTGTGTTTGTATATTTTCTGACAAAAGCATTCTTTGTTTCGAGTATGGAAAGATCTTCTTTGGAAATTGGAAGGTCTTCTGAAGTCCAAACATCTATAATTTTTGGAAATGCAGAAATGTTGATTGTATCCTGTTGGGTGGCAGTCTTAAAGTAGAGACTCATGGCGAGTATGCTGACTAATACCAATATGCCTTGAATAATCCTATTTTTCGTCGGATTTTGGATCATAAATTACTCCAATAATTTAACAATGAAAAATAAAAGTATGAAAGCCCCAGCGAAGACAATAAAACCGGAAAGGTCATGGAGAAACCCTGTGGCATATTGAGCGCCCCAAATTTCACTGACAGCAGCTAAAAAAACTATACGCATGGCATTAGTTACAACCGCAATTGGAATCGTGGCAAGAAATACAATTGATTTCTTAACAAATCCCCCTTTAATCCAATAAGCAAAGATACTTCCCAACGCAGTTAATGAAATCAGTGATCTTAATCCGCTGCAAACATCGTCGACAATCACCTGTGTATGTTGCAGTCGTATAGTGCTTCCATCCTGAAAACATGGAATACGCAGATTGTTATTCAAAATAGCTGTTGCAAGTTGAGCCGCGAAAAGTTTTAGTTTGAAACTAATTTGGGCAATGGTAACTATTGGAAGAGGCACCATAAATGCTAGAAAAATGATAGGAAAAAGGACATGATTTAGCACCCTCTTGCCAAAAAAGTGCAAGACCAAACCGAGAAGCATAATGATCAAGGAGAATCCAGACGAGAAATAAACACGAAACGCAGCACTCAGCAGATGCAACAAAACCCCCAACAAAAAGATATAGAATCCCCAAGGGGATGATTCTCTTGGAATCCTCTTTAATTCATCTTTCTTGTTCCAAATTAAATAGAAAGATATAAATGGTATCAGAATTCCATGGCTGTAATAGGAATCGCGTGCGAACCAACGGTCCCACATCCAAAGGAATGTTGGTGTGTATGCTAAAAGAACGAGGGCAAGAGTCGATAACTCATCCTGATATTTTTTATAAAGACTGCCAATCATCATTGATTTTTTCTGGCCTTTTCCCACGTTATATCCTGTTTAGAATTAAGGAACCGCCAACATCCGGTCAAAACAGACAAATTAAGCAAACAAAATACATACGGAATATAGCATAATTTTGTAATTTTATGGAAAATTCCCCGCTTTAAACCCTTCGTCAGAAAACCAATCACAGCCATTAAATAAAAGGATATTTGCATAACCAAGACTATCGCGTAAAATTTTTGTTTGATCAATACTAAATTTATGCCAATTAACCCAATCATCAAGAACGGCGCCAGAATACGTAAAAATTTATGTGAAAATAATTGGACGGCAATTGGGCTTTTAAAAGGGTTGAACATACGCCCAAAAATTTGGAAAATTTGAAGATTCCCGAACAAGGTACGTGTTTTTCTACGATACTCCTCTTGTGGATTTTCCGCAGCATTATCATAGGCCTTCGCCTCCGGTTCAAAAATTGCCCGGTAGCCTTGTTCGATGACGCGAAAAGGTATATACATATCATCCAGGACGATATGATGCGGAACTGGATGATAAAGATTTTTACGGATCGCATACATGGCGCCGGTTGCACCAAGCATAGAATGGATCCGCGCTTCGTGATTGCGCATAAATTTTTCATATTCCCAATAAAGATTAATCCCTTGCGCTGTTGCTCCATCTTTCTTGCGAAAAACAAGTTCCCCACTGACACATCCAACGTGCGGATCGGCAAAATTTGAAACAAGTTTAGAAATGGCATCATCCGGAAGCTCTTGCCGCGCGTCGTTAAAAACTATAATCTCGTGTCGAGACATGGAAACAAGTTCATTGAGGACTGCCATTTTCCCTCTTCGCTCTTTGAATTCTAGGAATCGTATGCGGTCGTCATTAAAAGAGCGAATAATTTCATTAGTGCCATCATCCGACCCATCCGACCCAATAAGAATTTCCATATGATCTGACGGATATCTGAGCGCCAACAGGTTACTGATTTTCTGACTAATAACGTCCTGTTCATTCCAGACGGAAATGACAATCGATATTTTTGGTTTAATATTTTCTTTAGAAACCGGGTGAGGAAATAAAGAGGAAACAATGGCTAATAAAATCGGATAGCCGAAATAACAGTAAAGAATTAAACCTATAAAAAGCCAGAACATTACAATCATTGATCAGTCGCCAGCATTATTTGAATATCTTGATAAGGATACTGCGCACCTTATTGTACGCGTTTTCCCTGAGCAGTTTTTTAATGAATTTCTTTGTCGAACGAAAGGCTGATGATGCCCATGTCTTCTTGCCTGCCAGCGCATTGCTTAATTGTTTAACGTCCCAGCGATTCTTGATGGCGATCCGGCTAAAACAATGGCTTTTAAGGTCATCTGGACGATCCGATATGAAAATTGTTTTGTAACCAAGCTCATAGGCCTTGTGGATGAGCGAGTCGTTACAAAACCCACGCGGGATAGAAAGCGTTTCAATTTGCGTACTGAGATTAACTTCAATAGTGCGCTTGGATGCGCGTAGTTCTTCATCAATCTGCGTATCCATTAGACTGGTCAAAATTTGATGACTCAGCCCATGGGAACCAACAATCATCCCCTGTTGCTGCAACTCCTTTATTTCTTCCCAATTCATATAGCCTTTTCTTCCTACACGTCCGACAATAATGAAAAAATATGCCACGTAGCCAAACTTTTTTAAAATAGGCAAGGCAACCTTAAGATTATTTAATTCTCCGTCATCAAACGTAATAACGATTTCGTTTTCTTGTTGAGGGCTGTTGCTGGAAAGATCCCTGACAATAAAGCCATTTTCTTTAAGTAAAGACATGTGGCGTTCAAATTGGGCGACAGGCAAATCATAGAGATCTGCCCCAGTCTCCCTGTCGTCCGGCAAAGGACATTTGCCGTTAACGATACCATGATACATGAGGACTTTAATGCTTTGCGGAGAGTCCATAAACAAAACCCTTCTTATGTTGGAGTAAACGCAATGGATTTGATTTTCATAGATCCTTGATAATAATTTTCATGGGGATCGCCAAAAACAAAATACTCATCATGAAAAGTGTCGTCATGCCAAACTTCCTGGCGCCTTACTTTTGTTTTCTTTAAAATCTTTCCCTTTTGGGTCGCAATACTTAAAATGTAATGTGTTTTTGTTTTCTCAACTTCAATTTTATACCAACTTACAGGATCATACGTCACGGCTTTTCGCCAATCCTTCAACCATTCATCACGCTGTCCATCGAAAGAAACAAGCCTGTTGGACCGGTCAAAATAAACCATGAAAATCGGATTCGGCATTCCATGGCCCCAAACGTTATTGTCGACATCTATGACGAGCTTACGATGTTGATGCCACCAAATATTGGTGTGATGCCCTTCCGGCTTTTGATCTGTAATGGCTATGAAATAACACCCATTTTCATTTTGAGGACCCTCGGGATATTCAGGATCCTGAGGCAACTTGGAAATTTCTTCTAAATTATAATCAATTTCACCGACAACAATACTGATTTTATATGTATTCGGTAATTTTTTGGTAGATCGGATAAAAGCGGAATCCTGGTAATTGTTTGACCGTTGCCATGCATAACCTGAAAGGCCGTCAATATCAAATGTCCCGTTACGGAACAATTCAAATGTTAATTGATTTTTTTGACCAAATTGTTTTCCAGCAACCGCTGAAATGGCTTTATCAAAATTCTCAACAAGCATGGATTCAGGGAAGAATTTAAACTCCAGAATGTTTAATACTTCAGCTTTAAGGTCGTCCTTCCATTGCGGGTGGCTGCTTTTATACTGAAGAATGAACGCCCCGAATAAAGCCATTGCAACCCCGACTGCCACTCCCAAGAACAAAATTTTAATAAGTTTTTGCGTATCTTGATTTATCATGGCTGGATTTGCGTTTGGGCTGCAGCGCTAGCCTCCGCTATCAGCCGAGTAATCTTTTCGATCTTGTCTGCAATCAAGTTTCGTCGCTGTTTTAGAATTTCACCGTCTTTGGTAAAGCTAGCCATAGATTCGGCGATCGTTGGATCGATGGTCATACTGCGGATACACTCTTGAATTTCCTTTAAATACCTTGAATCAAGTTTTAAGATTTTTAGCTCCTTGATCTTTTTAATTAGAATCTGAATGTATTCGTAATCCTCCATGCCATCCCTAAAAATTTCGGTTCGGATAGACGCTAAAGGTCCATCCTCGCCTGGATAAAATAAAAGCCCGTTCCCATTTTGCTCCCATTTGGTATTGACGGCTGATTGGAAGGGGTCGGCTTTTTCCCACCAGTTGACGCACCAATAAAGAAACCCTTTAATGTCATACTTCCAGCAGAGCCATGGAATAATACGGTAATCGATGGAACTAAAATCCATTGCTAAATTCGGAGCGCCTAATCCGCTTGGCCCGGAGATGTACATCCACATTTCAATGCCTAGCTTCTGTAAAGCACGCATAGCGGGTTCTTTAAAATCATCGGCATTAAACGTCCAGATATCGATATATTTACCCCATTCGGGATCTTTGACGGGATCCCAAAAACCATGGTAGCAAACCATATTCTTTAAACCGGAATGAGCTCGGCGAATCATGCCCGTTACGCGATTAACAACAGGATTTCCAATTTCCCCTTCGTCCCAACTATAGATATAGGTGAAGTCAAGCATGCCATTAAGTTTTAATAATTCGGCATATGTGCGGTAAAGCCCCGTGAAATTATTGATGCTTTCCTCATCCGTCGGCCAATTGTTATTGAAGGTCCCTCCCCTTCGGCCAATCGAAAAATTATTGATGCCATATTTTCGATAACGGTCAATGCTCCCCAGCTCAGCCGGTACGGTTGGATCGATATTTAATATAGGATTCATCCGATACTTGAGCATTTCAATAATAAATTTTTCATTAATTTCGCCAATGCGCGCCGCCCAAGCAGCCTCGGATTCTTTCTCTCCCTGAGGATAACGCAATTTCGTGATGTGGCCGTAAAAATCAAACGCGGTCTTTAAATGACTTTCTTGCGGCAGCGTAAAATCATAGACATTCAGGGAAATGGGGATGCTTTGAGCCGTTGTACCATCCGCAGAAACAGTGATCACGCCGTCGTAAACGCCTGCCGCAGTATCTTCAGGGATATAAACAGTAAGCCAGAACGGTTGATATTGACCGGCTTGAACGTCAGCGGTTTGTACCGGGATTAATGGATCAGGCCACAGGCCGATATATTTGACCGGATAATACGGATCTCCCGTCGGAACGTAGTCAACTTTCCGCCACGTAATGCTATCCGAGCTTAAAACTTTTTTTGTTTTAGATTCTAAAAGTTCAGATGACTTAATTTGAACGTTATGCAAATCTTTTTTCAGCGGAAAAACGACCACTTGAAATGATTCATACTCATTGCGGGCTGCCCGAATCATGGCCTGTGTCGAGAATGCAGGCTTTTCTAAAGTTTTGCCATCCAGAAATATTCGATCAAGACTGGATGCCGTAAAGATTTTTACATCATTTTGTATGGTGGGGCCATGAAGCTTGGCCAAAATATTAGAGGTGTTGTAACGTTTCGGGCTCTTAAAATGCCGATAAAACTTTAGAAAACTTAGGCCCACAACAGCCGTTAATGTGAGGCCGATGAGGATGCCAAATATAAAAACAAAAATTTTATTATTTTTTTTCATCCATAACTTTCTTGTAAAAATGCCTTAATTGACGTCCAACGACACGCCAATCGTAAGATTCAAGCACAAGTTCACGCCCGCTTTTGCCTAAGGCTTGAATTTTTGATGAATTAGCTATGGCATTTACTGTTTTGTTCGCGAATTCTTCTGGAGTATCGGCCAGTAAAATATTTTCATCCTGGCTGTAGGCAATCCCTTCGGCGCCGATCGATGTCGAAACGATTGCTTTTCCCATGGCCATGGCCTCCAGTATTTTTAAACGAGTCCCACCACCAACCCTTAAGGGGACGACAAACACTTTTGATTTGGCGATATATGGCCTGACATCATCAACCCTTCCCGTTACAACCACGCGGCTGTCCTTGGCGGCAAGCTCTTTAACCGACTGCGAAGGGCTCTTTCCGACGACATATAATTTTATTTCTTTGTTACGTTCCCAAATCAAGGGGAGAATTTCGTCACAGAAATATGTAATGGCATCATCATTCGGAAGCCAATCCATGGAACCGGTAAATACCAGGGCGTCCTCCATAGTTTCATTTGTATCGGGTTTAAAGTAATCCGTATCCACGCCGTTTGGGACAACATAAATCGGAACTAGTCCGTTTGTAATTTTATTAAGGAGAAGCCGATCGTCGATTGAACATGTGAAGACGCAGGAAAACTTCTGCGCTGTTTCCGATTCAAAACGATTCATCTTCTTTGATTGATTTTCATAGGCAATTTTCTTGGGAAGGGATTTTTCAACCGCGGCGCAGCGCTGGAGGATTTTATACTCGACATTATGTTCATCAAGCATGCACGGAATTCCTTTGAAACAATTTAAATAATGCGCCATATGCAAATGATCCACATGAATAGCGTCAAAACTTTCATTCTCAACTAACTTTTTAACGGCGTGTTCCATAGCGCTGGTGTGATATTTGATTAGAGAAATTGGCATGCCGTGAAAAAATAACCAATAAACTTTTTGAAACAACGTCGTTTCCAGCATTGGCACAAGCGTGACCTTGATTTTCAACTTTTTCAAATCGGACAAATAATCTTTGTCGTTCTCGTCAAAGGAAAAGCAAACCAGATGCAAATTAGACTCCAGGGCCAGCTGTTTAAGAATATTTAAGGTCCTGATTTTACCGCCGGTATCAGCAGGAAGAGGAACTCTCGGCGCAATAAAAAGAATATTCATTGTAAGTCCTTCATTTCGAAAGTAGTATTTCCTGGTAAATTGCACGGTAACGTTGAGCCATGCGCTCGTCGCTAAAACGATCACAAACATCTTTATAGGCCGCATCCGCGAATCGCTTACGCTTTTGAGGATCTTCAATCAATCCCGTGATCGCGCTGGCAAGCGTTACGGCATTACCGGGCTCCAAAGACATGCCGTTTCTTTGATCGTCGATCACTTTGGGTACCGCACCAACGCGTGTAGCAATAATTGGGACCTGCGCTGCCATGGCTTCGAGAATAGTCATCGGCAGTCCTTCAATATACGAAGCATTGACCATTAAATCACACATCGCGTAAACTTGAGCCATATCATTTCTAATGCCCGTAAATATCACATTTTTGGATAAGCCTAGTTCTTTAGACATTATTTCCAACGAACCACGTAAAGGCCCGTCTCCGATAACGAGAAACTTAATATCAGGATATTTCTCAATAACGATTTTAGCCGCTTGAAAGAAAATGTCATGAGCCTTTTCCTTAGCCAAGCGTCCGACGATTGCCAGAACAAAACAATTTTCGTTCAAATTAAATAACGTGCGCTTTAACTGCCCGGCAGGAACATCATTTTTAAATTTCTCGATCTGTATCCCGTTGTCAATAACCGCCACTTTTTGATCTTTAAATCCTTTGAGCAAAAGATCATTTTTAATCTCTTGCGAAACCCCGGTAACTTTATCAGCAAATTTAAGAAAGAAAGCATCGAGTCTTTCATAAAATTTTAATTTCCCATCGGTGCTGTGCCAGACGTGATTGGTACCCACCCATTTTGTACCCGTTAATCTGGAAGCGCAAAAACCGAGAAGGTCTGATTTATAATTGTGCGTATGAATAATGTCAATCTTGGATTGACGAAGAAATTTTTTAATTGCAAAGACCGTTGTAAGATCCAGTTGTCCTCTTGATTTAAAAACAGCCGTATAAAGGCCGAGGCTCTTTGCCTCAGCAATGACCTCTAAATGCGGATTATGCACATTATCAACAGCACCCACATAACAGACCGCTTCTTTGGTGCACTTGGCTAAATTTATAATCACTCTTTCCGCGCCAAAAAGTCCGCCGCTGCTGACCAGGTGTAGAATCCTGATCTTCTTTTCATAGACAAGGTCAGTAAACATACGCTCATAACGCCCAACCATGGCTTGCATGGAAAACTCGGCTTTGACCCGCTCAAGTCCGGCATGACCCATGGCAAGGCATTTGTTTTTATCTTCAATGAGCGTCAACAGCGCTGATCTCAGGCCGTCCGCGTCTTCTTTCTCAACGAGTAGACCATTAATGCCGTTATACACCAATTCCGGATTTCCTCCGACATTCGTTGCGACCACAGGCTTACCCGCTGACATATATTCAAGGATCGAATTGGACATCCCCTCACTCAGCGACGGCAAAACACAAATATCCGCTAACGAAAGAAGAGCGCACGCGTCTTTTCTTTTTCCTAAAAAGATCACACGATCTTTAATCCCTAAGTCGCTTGCCTGTTGCTGCAGGACCCCGTTTAACTGGTCTTCTCCGATTAATACTAATTTCACATTCGGGTGCTTTTTATAAATATCCACAAAGGCCTTTAATAAATACGCATGGCCTTTGATCGGTTTTAAATTTGCCACATGCATAATCAAAATATCATTGGGCATCTTTAGCGGAACATCCCCAACAAATTTTGCCGTCTGAGGGGATGGCACATCGACGCCGTTATAAATCACATCTAACTTTTCATCCGGAATGCCTTCCTGCGTTTTGATGTGTTCGCGAATCGAACGCGCATTTCCTATCATTTTAGTCACCCAAGGATTAACCCAGCGGTAGGCAACGCCATGAATACCGCTTCGCCAGAAACCCATATCTCGACGGTTGGAAATGATCACAGGAACCCCTGCCAATTTCCCCCAGAAGGTTCCCCAGATGTCAGAACTGAAATGGTAAGTTTGCAGGACATGAATATGATTCTTGCGTAGAAATCGATGGAATTTAACTCCCTGAATCAAACCAGTCAACCCGTAAATGCGAACAACGCGGAATATTTCTAAACGACAACCGGTAGATTCAATCAATTGCCGCGGCGCCTGGCCGTAAGTGTCAAGACTTACAACCGTCACATTGTATTTGTTCTTGTCGAGCCCTTTGGCAAGCTCATAGATCTGTTTTTCTGCTCCTCCGGCGAGATCGGCAAGACAATCAGTCAAAAAAACAATATTGATTTTTTCGGAATGTAAGGTCATTTAAGGAATTTGTGTGTGATTATTTATAATAACTTTTTCTAATTTTTTTATGCGGCGTAGTGGCCTGCACCCTGGTAACAGCGGTTTCTTTGATAGCTTGCGGCAAAACAGCCCCCCCTGAAAGAGCGTTCAAACGCGCCACGAGTCCGGCAAAAACCCAAAGATAACCACTCACTTCAAAATAAGCCCAACGGTCACCGAACATATTGTTGCCAAGCAATACAAACATACAAATAAAAAGCCCCAAACCCAGGCCTTTACTCATATCGTCATCGCCCTTCTGATATAACGCAAATCCTTCTTTCATAAAACAGACAACTACGACCAGAAAAATCAATAATCCGACAACTCCCTGTTCGACCAGCAGTTTCATATAAATATTATGCGTGTCTCCCAGATCAAGATTGAGGGATCGAAAAACCCCATAGCCGATACCGAATACCGGGCTTCCACGAAAGAGTTCAAACGCCTGCTCCCATATTTTAACGCGCCGTTCGGATGATTCATCCAGCTCACCATGATCGTTATGGGTACTTTTGATACGTTCGATTGCTTTCTCCGGGAGTACAACCTGCCAGAAAGCAAGAATTAATAAAAGCGGGATCAAAAGTTTTCTGTTTTTAAAGGCAAAAAGCAAACAAAAACCGATAGACAGGCCTAAATAAGCACCACGAGAAAAAAGAAATAGAATGCAATAAAGGTTAAGCGTGATTAACCCCAATAAAAACCATTTGGGCCAGCCGCGCTTCATATAAAAATAAACACTCAGCAGAATGATTGTATATTGATTAAGGAACGCGGCCACCTCGTTAGGCCCCAAAAATTGAAAAGTACCATGGATTTTCTGACGGGACAAGAGTGAAGAAAACTCCGAAATTTGAGTTGTCGTATAATAACCCATCAGAATCATCGCCGCGCAAATCACAAGAAAAACACGCCACACCCATTTTTTGTCCTGAATATGATTGAGAGTTAGAAAGAATACGACAGGCAAAAGACAAAAATTCTTGGCATCAGTTACCCGGGAATCGTCATAGACCATAATTGCATGGTGTTCAATGTAGGCGGACCCGATCCATAAAGAGAATATGGTATACATCACCAGAAAGAAAATTATTGTATTTAACGATGATTTTTCCATGAACTTCTTGGTTGTGGACCCGGCGGAGAATATCCAGCTTGCAAGCATACCGAAAATGAGCATATCTAAAAGTTGGTTGCCCGCGGGGAACTGCTGGATCTTATCAAGAATATTACGCAGAGGAATGAGGAAAACTAAAAAAAGAAGCGTCCAGCGTGCTTTACCCAAAACGGCAAGTATGGCCAGAAGAATACCCCCCGCATAAAAAAGCATTGGGGCTATAATTTTTAACGACGCTATGATGCCCATACGAATTCTTATCGTCTAATACGAGTAGTCCTTACCTTTAAGCTTTCCTAAACACTTCGATAGGGCATAATAGCTCCCGCTGACCGAGGCCTTAAAAAAAAGCATGTCAGCTCCCACAAAAATTCGTTTTAACTTGAACGGATCCGCAAGGCTATCGACAAAAGCCGGTTCAATAGTCGTCGCGGATGAAAATCCGTACGCTTTAAGGTATTTAATAGTTTCGTCATTAAAAGTCCCGCCAGGATAACAAAAATGTCCTGCGGGGCTACCCACATTTTTTTCAATATCGGCTTTCGACTGACGCAATTCCTCTTCGAACTGCTCCTTTAATGTAAAATTCGCGCAATTAGGATGGGTTCTCGTATGGCAACCCACTTCCAAAACAGATGGATCCAGCGCCTTTAACTGCTGCCAATTTGATAAGCTAAACTCCTTGGAAACATTTCGCAACGGTTTTGACTGAAACTGTTTTAAATGTTCTTTCATTTGCGCATCCGGGATTGACCTTAATTTCAACTTGATATCCCGCATAGCATCATGATAGGAGGATTTTGAATTTAAATGGTAGACAACATCTTTTCCGCAGAAATGAAAAATAAAATCCCCTTGTTCGCAATTTCTGACAACAGATTCAACTAAATCCGTCCATAAAAGCTCTCCTGTTCCGGGCAGGCCGGAGATCACGTAAACACAGCCCTTGCCACCAAACTCCTTCATGATCGGATACGCGTTATCGATAACATTTTGAAAACCGTCATCAAAGGTCAAGGCCACAAGCTTGCCGATGGGTTCATTCTTTTTTAACCTCGCCATTAACTCGGTCAATGTAACAAATTGATACCCTTTATTTCTTAAATACACCATTTGCTCTTTGAATAATGATTTTGTAATATGTCTTTCATCATACCCTTTTAAAACATCAAAATTATCGTCGCTGATCCCGTGGTAACAAAGAATAATCGCCTTGTTTTTATTTAAAGAAATGAAAAGGTCATTTATTTTCAACAGGTCAAAAAGAAAAAATATTTTTTGTTTAATTCCACTCATAACCGTTTATTTATCCTTATTGTTAGGCAAAACCCGCGCCGGAACGCCTACCGCGGTTGCATTATCAGGAATATCACGAGTCACGACCGCGTTGGCGCCGATCTTCGCATTGTTTCCGATTCTGATTGTCCCAAGCACCTTGGCGCCGGCGCCGAAGAAAACATTATCACCGATAATCGGGGCGCCTTTACCCCCTAATCCTTTTTCACCTAAGAGAACCCCGACAGTAATACTCAAATTTTTTCCAGCAGTTGTTTTTGGATGGATACGGATAATCCCAGTGTGGCTGATAAATAATCCTGGACCGATAGCGGCCTCCGGCTTAATGACCGCGCCGAGAAAATATTCTGAAAATTTCATCAGAAAAAAACCTGCCAGCCGTAAAAAGATTTTTAAAATCGGAATATCGATTAAAAAAAGCATACGGCTCACCCGATAGATAACGGTCGCCCATACGGCCTGCTCAAAAAACATGTAGAACAAGTCTTTAACGGACGCGCATTTCCAGCGCTTTAAATCAGCTCCCAAAAAACTCATTTGCTCAAGCCATTTCATAAATCGCTCGCATTTCTTTAGCAAACTTTGTCCAGCTAAAAAGTTTTGCCCTTTGGAATCCTTTTTCAATAAGCCCCTGGCGCAATCCTTCATTTGAAGCAAGTTCATCAATCGCTGATGTAATTTCTCCGACGGCCTGCGGATCGAGTGTGATGGCAGCGTTCCCCGCCACTTCCGGACACGACGAAGTATTCGAAGTAATGACTGCGGCCCCGCATTGCATAGCCTCCAGGATCGGCAGCCCGAACCCTTCATATAGCGATGGAAAAACAAAAGCACGACAGCCGCTATATAACGAGACTACTTCCTCATCTTTAGGCTTGTCTAAAAACCGTACCCGATTTTCGATTGATAATTCTTTGGCGAGATCCTGATATTTTTTATATTCCCAATTGCAGCATATGGCCAAAAGAAATTTTTGATTACATTTGGCGGCCGCAAAGGCTTTTAATATACCGTCAACATTCTTTCTGGGGACTGAACCCACCGATAAAAAATAAGGCTCATCTAATTGATATTTCTTGTTAACCTGAGCAACCGTCTGAGCTTCAACAGGTTTAAAGCGCGCATCCGCGCCCAAATATGTAACGCGGATCTTTTTTTCGTCCATTTGAAAGTGAGTAATAAGATCCCTTTTTGTGCACTCAGAAACAACCGTGCAGATATCCAAAGATTGCAAAGCCTTGCGGTATTGGCCGATATCCTGTTTTAAGATCTGGTCCTTCATTGTCAATGTCCTGAGATCGTGCACCGTCAGGACTTTGAAAATATTTTTTACATTCGGCATCGTGTACCCAGCAGGACGGTGGAAAACTTTAATCTTTTTTGATCGAAATAAGATCGGCAAAGCGATGTTGTCAACAATCCCCTGCCTCCCCCAAAATGGACGGTCAGGCACCTTTAACACCACTTTGCGAAAATGATCGTCAAGAGGCCCAGGCATTTCGGACGAGCCACGGTTTAAGGAATAATACGCCAGCGTATACCGATTGGAATTGTCTGCCTGGTGAAGGCTTTCCACCAAACCTTCCACATACGTAAACAATCCTGAACGCTGATGATGATGCAACGGCTGTGATTCAATGCAAATTTCCATATTAACTTTCCATAAAATTTGTTAGATTCTCGCTATAAATATTCTTTATGCCCTATGAATACTGATTTACGTTTAATGGGTATAGTATCATTCGTGATTGACTTATTCATACTCTTTCTCTTTTTTGTTTCCGTCTGCTAATTCTTTTATCAAACCGATTCATACACGCGCAAAGTATCTTTAGCAGTTTTCTCCCAGCTGAATTCTTTCGCCTTGGCAAATCCCAATTCTCGGTATTTTTCGCGCAACAACGGATCGCTGAGTAATTTGTCGATCGCGCCGGCAATACTTTCAATAGAATCCGGATCGACCATCAATGCCGCCCCAGAAAAGAGCTCCTTTAATGAAGATACGTTTGAAACAACACACGGGCAACCGCATTGCATGGCTTCGATGACGGGAAGGCCAAACCCTTCATAATAAGACGGAAAAACAAACGCATCAGCCGCGCTGTATAATTCGGACACCACCGAATCGTCGACATAATTCTTAACTACGATTGAATCCTGTAAACCAAGCGAGGCAATCAACGCGATCGTTTGATCATAATTTTCTGCGGGCTTGCCCCCCAAAACGAGTTTGTGCTCGATACGATTTTTCTTAACAAGCAAAGCATAAGCTTTTATGACATTTGAAATATTCTTACGCTTGGTAAAACTTCCGAAATAAAGAATGTATTTAAAATTTTCGTCACCAAAGAAATTCCTTTTAAAATCTTTTAACGCTAACAAGTTTTTAACCTGAACACAATCTTTTCTGGCGCCGGCATAAACGACATCAATTCTATCTTCAGGAATAAACGGGAACTGCTCCAAAATATCTAGTTTCGTCGTGTGGGAAACTGCAATAATCTTTCTGACCTTCCCCACGCAAGAACGCACGAGATCGACGAATTTCTTATTGTAGTAATCCGGGTCCCGCATAAAAATAAGATCGTGGATTGTAAGCACGGTTCTATCTTCAAAACCTTTGACCGTAAAATGAGCTGTCGAATGCATCAAATCAAATTTCGCGTTTTTCATAGATCCGCTAATTAGCCGGTCAAAGAAATCTTTCAAAAACAATTTGCCGTGAGCGTATGGATTACGAAATGAAAGAATTTTTTTCTCCCCAAACTTTTTGACATGATTGGCGGTTGCTCCGTAATACATCGGAACATACGTATGCCCAGGCAAAGCCAATAACTGCTCGAACAATTTGGCCTGGTACATGGGAATCCCTGTTTTTTGAAGTTCAATGGCGCGTGTTATATCAACGGCAATTTTCATTTAGCAACCGATCTTTTTAATTTCATTTAGAAATCTTTTGCGAAAAAAATAAACGTTTAAAAAGACAAATGGGCAAAAACCCATAAGGTTTACTCCATTTGATCAAACGCCTAGATATATTCTCACCATCGGCGGAAAATAATAAGCCGACATTAGGGTTATTCATAATGCTGCTCCAAGCCAACTGAAGCGATTCCTGAAATCGCCCATTTTTGTAATACAATCTGCTAAGCGTATATTGGTGCATGGTTAACCTTGAAATAATTTTAGTCCTGATTCTTTGCGGGGCATTATCAGCCATGCTCAGCATCTTTGTTTCCAGCTTCACTAACCCCTCATAAACCTTGAAGGGATTCTTGGTGGCCTGATGGCTATGATCAAAATAATGGGCCAGGATTGGACTTTCAACCTCATAAATATCATAGAACCGTGAGATCCTCAGCCACATATCAAAATCTTCCATCGGCGGAAGATTGGGATCAAACACGCCAACTTTATCAAAACATTCTTTTCTGGTAACAACTGTTGACGTTGTAATATCGCCGCGAATTTCCAACAGCTCCAAATAATTTTTGCCGGTTTTCTCCTCGGGTTTAAAACCACAAGGTTTTCCTTCTTCGTCAAATATCTGCATTCTGCTGTAAACAATGCCCACCTTTTTATTGCGATCAAGGACCTCTACCTGAACGGCGAGTTTCTCAGGAACCCAGGTATCATCGGAATCCAGAAAAGCAACGTATTCTCCCTGAACTTCACCGATCCCCCTGTTTCTTGCTCCGGAGATTCCCTTGTTACTTTGCCGAACATACCGGATGCGATCCATGTAAACGGCAAGCACTTCTTGAGTATTGTCCGTCGATCCGTCATCCACGATGATAATTTCGTAATCTTTATAGGTTTGAGCCAGAACGCTTTCGATGGCGCGGCTTATAAGCTTGGCTCGATTATATGTTGGGATAATAATACTGACTTTAGGCATATGTTTCCTTACTTCGCGTATTGTCGTCGGTATTCTTTTACCATTCCGATCAAGCGGTAAAATGACCGATAATGTTTAAAAAATACTATCCAATTAAATATACTGACGATCATCAAAAACAATTCTTTGAGCAAGCCCTTTAAAATATAGCGTGGAACACCGAACATGCAAGCAAACTTTTCATTTGTTTCCGATTCCATACGGGCCGCAAACATCCCTAAAGCAATATGCCATTGGGCGACGCGATTTAACCGCGCTCGTTGAAGGTCAACGGGATGCCAAATCAGCACATCGCTGGAATAATACAAAATCTTGTTCTTCGCAAGGAGACGTTCAATTAATTCGAGATCCTCGCCTAAAGCAACCTTCCCAAAGATCAAGTCGGTCCGAAATGAGCCGCATTCTTCAAGAACGCTGCGACGAAAAGCAAAATTAGCACCAATAAAAAGATCCATCGAGCTCGGATTTAACCTTCGACTTTCTTGCCCACCATCATAAATAACCACAATTCCTGCCGCCTGATGCGGATAATCTTTAAGCCATTGCGGCGTATTGTCAGGATAAATTGGCAGAACCTTACCTCCAACGCCGTCGCAACTGGTCTTTTTAAAACATTCGGCAAGGTTCGCTAACCACTTTTTATCCAAATTCACATCATCATCAGTAAATGCGACAATCTCCCCGCGACTTTCTTTAATACCCAAATTAAGTGCAAACGGTTTACCCTGCCGGCCCTCAAATAAATAACGCAGGCGCCGCGAAAATAAAGGAATATAGGATTCCACGATTTGACGGGTATTATCCTTGGAATTATTGTCGACTACCAAGAAATCTAAAGTAATACCCGGCGGTACTTCTTGCTCGAGCAATTGGTCCAAAACCTGCTTGAGAGAAGCAGACCGATTATAAGTGGCGATGACAACACTGATGATCATATTGATTTCTTCTTTATATTTTCGACCGTGCCGGTATTCCTAAAACTGAAAGTGCCTGCCCAATATTACGTTTGATTTCAAAACGTTCATGAACAAACCGGACAGCGTTATGGCTCATGGCCTGGCGTTCCTGTTCCGAAAGCCCCAAAGCTTTTCGTAAACCATTTAAGACTTCCTTTGTGCTTTTATCAACCAAAAATCCGTTTGTTCCGTCGTCAATAACTTCAGTCGTGCCGGTACACCGGGTTGCTACACAAACCAATCCGCTCGCGAGCGCTTCTAAGAAAGCTAAACTTAATCCTTCATTGTCGCTGGATAAAACATAAATATCGCTCATCTGATAAAGCTCATCGACATTGGATACTTGGCCTAAGAATTTTATTTTATTTTTGGATGGCTTGCCTGCGGCTAATATTTTTAAGCGTTCTTCATATGGGCCGGTCCCGGCAATCAGTAAATGTAGATGCGAATGCTGACGGCATAATTCATCGAACGCATCGATCGCGCGATCAAGGCATTTTTCCTGGGAAAGACGCGCGGCCGCAATGATCACAAGATCAGACGCCGGAATTCCCATGCGTTGGCGCATCGTTTGTTTGACCTCACTTGATGGACAAAAAACTTTTATATCCACACCGTGATAAAGAACATCCACTTTGTGTGCCGGGTAATGCCATAATTTCACCATTCGATCTTTGATCTCAGAACTGACAACAAATATCTTCTTGCAAAAACGCGCGCGCCAAGGATTAAAATAACGCTCAGCATGCCACCACAGCCCCACACCGGAGATCAATTTAAAATATTTTTTACTACTTTTGACCAAAGGTTCGGGAGCTCCCAAATTTTCATGCATATAAACATTTCCTTTGGCCGTAAAGAACGCGGCAAGAACATGGGAAAGATCAAAGTCACTAAAACTGCCTTGAAAAAATACAACCTGATCTGGTTTGAGTTTCTTTAAAAGCTGTAGCGTTTTTACGAACCTGCCAAAGAAATTTTCTGTGTACTTAAAATTCACCCGAAAAGGAAACTCAATAACGTCAACCGGTAAATTCTTGGATTTTATATATTTGCTATAAATATCCCCACCGCCCGTCGCGATAACGAGCGTGGCGCGGCATTGGGTGTAATCAATCCGCTCAAACCATTGAAGCATTAATTTTTCAAGCCCGCCCCAGACGATGACCGGAGGAACCAAACGAAGAAAAACATAATGCGGTGTGTTTTTTATGTGCTTAGTATTTTTCATAAGTATTCCTTAAACGAATCTCTTTAAGATTTATACGGAACGCCTACCGCCTCTAATAAAGTCTTTGTACTTTGATCAACGTTAAAACGCTCAAGAATTGTTTTTCGGGCGGCTTGCGCAATACTATTTTTTTCCGATTGTGTTAGGCGAAAGGAAACTTTAAGCGCGTGCGAGATCGCTTGTGAATGATGTTCCGTCAAAAAGCCGTTTATCGTATTCTCAATAATATCCGCCGGGCCGGCACTGAGTGTTGACACACACACAAGTCCTGTTGCCATCGCCTCTATCAAAGAAATCCCCAGACTTTCAAATTCACTACTGCACACATAAACATCACTCATGCGTAAGAGTTCAGCAATGTTATCAATCCGCCCTAAAAAACGGATACGATCTCGGGATACTTTTTTAGCCGCCTGATCTTTTAAATCTGCGGCTAAAGGTCCTTCCCCGGCAATCAGCAAAACCGCGTCGGGATATTCCGAAAACAAAAGTTCAAACGCGTCAATCGCCAAATCAATCCGCTTTTCTTGAGCAAGCCGCGCTGACATAAAAACCACCAAAGTAGTGTCCTTAATGTTCCAAATCTTACGCAACGAAAGACGATCTTCCGTAGACGGATAATAACGCTTCACATCAACGCCATGACTGATTATGGAAATTTTATTGCGAGGATACCCCCAATAATTAACAAGGCGTTCCTTGACCCCGCCACTGACAACAAAAATGGATCTACAAAACGTCGACTTAAATGAGGCAAAAAAACGCTGAAAAAACATCCACAGCCCAGGTCCTTTGACATCAGGATTTTTCGAAACGGAATTCTCAAGAAGAGGTGGAAAACCATTTTCATGCAAATAAACCTGGCGTTTGGATATAAACCAGGCCGCAAAAAATTCAGCCGCACGGAAATCCGCGTACCAGCCGTGAACAAAAATAACTTTGTCTGGTTTGATAGCCTTTAAAAATTGGAACATAAGTCGAAATCTCTGACATGCCCCCGTCCGAAGAGAAAACGGCATTTCAACAACATTGACCTTCCACGGTTTATCTACCATCTTTTGCTCAAAAACTTTTTTTGAACCCAAAGGAACGATTAAGGAAACACGGCAGTTTCCAAAATTGATCCGCGAAAACCAATCCATTAGAACATTCTCGGTTCCTCCCCAATCCCATTCGGGGGCAAACTTCCGGATAAAAACAAAATGTTTGGCGTCATCAGGACGTCCGTAGATCAACGATGAAAGTTCAGTGCGCGCTTCTCTGTACGTGAGTTGCCCATTTTTAAACTTTTGAAGGACTTGTTGGATAGGAGCTTTGAAAAAGAATCGATTGATCATCTTATGTATCGGCGAGAAATTGTTCTTTGCCTTTAGCTTCAAACCGCGTAAGGCCCAATTTGTTTCTTCTGGGGTCAAAAAATCATAATTGAACTTAAGAAGATATTCCATAATCTGAATTTGCGCGTATCTGGTGCCCCACAAGGAAAGGTCGTGATAGCGGTAATAATAGAGTGGTTTTTTGATATGATGCAACTTGAACTTAAGTGAGACCCTGATCCAGTAATCGTAATCTTCAACCAATTCAGCATCGGGATTGTAATCCCCTACGGTTTCCAGAACCTTCCGAGAATACAAAAAACACGCTCCAACGCAGTCCTCAATTTTTATCCGGTGGTCATCCTCCAGCAAACGCGCCTTGACTTTATCCTGTTCGTTGACGTAAACATTATAAAGATCACAATAAACAAAATCGCCTTGCTCTTCTTTGAGACGGTTATACATTTCCTCAATGGCGGTCGGAGCAAAATAATTATCATCAGAAGTCCAGGTCATGAATTCTCCCTGGGCGTGTTTAAATCCAATGTTCAATGACCGCGGAAGCCTTTGATTTGTTTCATTACGTATATATTTGATCCGGGGATCAGAATAAGATTTGATTATCGCTGGGGTTTCATCCTTGGAGCAATCATCGACAATGATCAATTCGATATTATCATAGGTTTGGCGCAGACAACTGTCGATCGACTGACGGATATACTTTGACCCGTTGTACGTCGGCATGACAATGCTGATCTTTGGATTCACTTGTTGTGTCATAGTATTCGTTTTTTATCGCGGCCCATACTGCTTGTTTTATCAGAAACAAACTTTGCTATATATTTTGATAAAAGCCGGGCTGATGCACTGGTTAAATGCGAGCCGTCGTATGTTTTATAGGCATATCGATTTTCAATATCGATCCATATACCGCCGGCCTCTGAAAATTCATTTTTGATCCAAGACTCATCATATCCGGATTTTGCATTCTCTAGCTGTTCCATTTTTTCACTTACCGGAGGCCTGAATGCGAAAACTGTATACCCCTGCTCGCTCCAAAGTTGTACTTTCTCCATCAAATAATTAAATAATTCTTTGGATATTTTTTCCTTAGCAAATCTTTGCCTGTACTCATCAAGCGCGGCCTCAATATTTTCGGAAGGGTTGTCAGATTCGACCCAACCGTTATCGTGAGGAATTTGATGATATGGACTTACTTTAAAGCCCAAAAGATATGTTACCGCCCAAGCCGTCTCTTTGGGATACATTAAAATCGGCAACCCCGGTGTTTGATAGGGCCAATATAATGCCTTCTTAAGCTCTTTATACTGTTCGTTAAGCGCCGCTGAACTCGTGAGTGAATACGGCGTGAGGCCCAATATGATTATTTTCTTCCCGTTTTTCTTTAATTTTTCTTCGCCTGCGTTAAGTAACAGCGCCGACATTCCAGCCGAACTGTATCCAAAATTAAATACTGCCATTTCTCCTAAGACTTCCTCCATGTCTGACGGAGAAATTCCTCGATACACCCTTGAATCGCCAATGACAATCACATCAAACTTTTTATTTGTGTGGGTTTTTGTCATCCAAAACGCAGCTGTCAACGGCCTAAGGCCTTTGGGAGCCTGTTCCAGAACACGCATCTTGAGCCAACCTGCCGCGATAACCATCCCGACAAGAAAGATAACAACCAATCGGATAGGCTTAAAATTGAAAATAGATAAACGCATTACCCTCTCCACGATAAAACAGACATGTTGTAAACATTAAGGCAACAACTAATGCCTGCATGACGGGATGATTTTGCAGTGCAGGCGGTTTAAATCCTCCCTTTTGCTGAACAAAGACATAACTTTCCCGGACAAAAACTGCTGCAATGACAAAAAGGATCAACGCTGGAACGGTATGAATTTCTTGAAATGAAAACCGACGAGGATCAATTAAGGCCTTAACAATTCCTGCCCCATGCCGCACGCTGGAAGAACGAAAAAAGACCGAGGCAATACAGACCAAAAGAAATGTTGATAAAGTAGAAAGAGCAATAAAGTAAATATTTTTTGATCTGTGTTCTGGAAAAAATATCCGTTCCATCGAAAGAAAAAACGCGTGCAATCCTCCCCAGACCAGAAAATGAAAGGATGCGCCATGCCAAAGGCCCGATATAAGCATGGTCACCCAAAGGTTAGTATGCGCGCGCAAAGTAGAAACCTTCGATCCGCCTAAAGGAATATAAACATAATCACGAAACCAGGTCGAAAGGGAAATATGCCATCGGCCCCAAAATTCCCGGAAGGAGCTGGCAATATACGGATGATTAAAATTCATTTTAAAATCCAAACCCATCCATTTGCCAAGCCCGATGGCAATGTCGCTATAACCGGCAAAATCAAAATAAATTTGAAAGGCAAACGCGATCGCAGCAATCCACCAAAAAATAGCCCCATGGTCCCATGATGCCGATGCAAAGGCATCGTTAACAAATGGCGCTAATGAATCGGCGATGACTACTTTCTTAAAGAAACCTGACGCTATGTGACGCAGTCCCTCAAAAATCTTCTCCCCACACGGATGCTTTGGCTTCTCGAGTTGGTTAAGGATATCTGATGCCCTGACAATAGGTCCAGCAACTAATTGAGGGAATAAGGAAAGATAGCAGAAAAATAAAAGTGGATTTCGTGTTGGCTTAAGCTCTCCCCTGTAAATATCAAAGGTATAACATAAAGACTGAAAAGTGTAAAAACTAATTCCGACGGGCAAAACCTTAAAGAATGGATCGATATTGACCGTCCAGGAAACAGGCATTCCAAACGATGATAAAAATTGCTGGTAGCTGGAAATAACCCAAAGAAGATATTTAAACGAAAAAAGAATACCTAAGTTTCCTATAAGAGAGAAAACGAGAAAGAACTTCTTCCGCTTAGGATATTTATGTATCAGATATCCCATAAAAAAATCAATGGATCCGCTCACAAACAATAAAAAAAGATACCGATAGTCCCACCAGCCGTAGAAAATACAGGAAGCGGCGACGATGTAGAGGTAGCGGCGATTTCGCGCTTCTTTTAAATACGGATAAAAGAAGAAGAAAATCGCGCAGAAAAGAATAAATTCAATAGAATTAAAAGCCATAATCGATTTTACAATTTTTTAGTTTAATAGTCTTTTGACAATCCGTTGGCTGGCTTTTCCATCACCATAGGGGTTTACAGCTTTTGACATCCGTTGATATATTTTTTGATCAATAAGAAGCTGATTAACTTTTCGAATGATGTTTTGTTTATTCGTACCGATCACTTGAACACACCCCGCCGTCACTCCTTCGGGGCGTTCCGTAGTTTGGCGCAAAACCAGCACCGGTTTGCCCAGACTGGGAGCCTCCTCTTGAAGGCCGCCGGAATCAGTCAGAACAAGATAGGATTTCTTAATTAAGTGCACCATGGATAGATATTCCAATGGTTCACACAAATACACGTTTGAAATTTTGCCAAGTATGGAATGAACCGGCCCTTTGATGTTGGGATTAAGATGAACCGGATAAATAAATTTTAAAGTTTTGGAATGTTGCAAAGCCAACGCCTTAACAGCCTCGCAGATATCTTTTATCGGCTGGCCGGCATTTTCCCGTCGATGGGCAGTCATTAAAATCAACCGGCGCGGATCCTCAACCGCCTTGGCCAAAGCCGTTTTGGAAAAGTCATGCTTTTTACGTGCCGTTTCAAGAAGCGCATCAATAACGGTATTTCCCGTTACATCAATAGCAGACGATTTTACGCCTTCCTTAAGTAAATTTTGTTTGGCCGGTTGCGTGTGAGCAAAATAATAATCTGAAAATGTGTCAATCATGCGGCGGTTAATTTCCTCAGGATACGGATGGTACTTGTCGTTCGTGCGTAACCCCGCTTCAACGTGGGCAACCTTAATCTTTTTATAAAATCCGGCCAAGGCCGCTGCCATGGCTGTTGTGGTATCACCCTGTACCACAACGCAGTCGATCTTATATTGATCGATAAGCATCCCAACCTCGTGCAGAACCGACGTTGTGATATGTTCCAAGGTTTGATTCTTTCGCATCAGGTTTAAATCCACATCCACCTTGATGCCAAAAAGTTTTAAAAGCGGGTCTATCATCTGACGATGCTGGCCAGTCACGCAGACTTTTGTATTAAAACGTCCTGGAAATTTCCGAAATTCTTTAACAACCGGCGCCATTTTGATGACTTCCGGACGGGTACCGAAAACAAGAAGGATATTCTTTTTCTTAGTCATAAGATTTCTCCACTATGCTGATGAGTAAATATCCCTGGCCGAATTTGGCCGTCCTGGGATGTTCGGTCATCCTAAATAATTTACGCAACACCTTCTGCGCAAAAACTCCACCCGGCATTGTCAAAAAATTCAGAGCATGCCAGGTGCTCACGGTAAACTCTTTCAAGGATTTAATTTCATTTGGATTGTAATACGGCTTCATTGTTGCAAAAGGTCTTTCTCCACCCCAAACCCAGGTTTTTGTTTTTTTCATATACCACATTCCAAACTGATACGGGATTGACCGCGCGTTAGGAACAAGGATGATTAATCGCCGACGGACTACACGCATAGCTTCCTTGATCACCTCACGCAGTTGTTCATCTGAAAAATATTCTAATACTCCGCAGGTGAAGGCAACATCAAAAGCCCCATCATCAAAAGGCAATCGTTTGGTCATGTCCCCTTGCAAAAACGTTCCCTGAAGATCTAATTCTTTATAAAGAAGTTTACTAAAATCAATATTATTCTGGGACCAATCAAGAAGTGTGGTTGTTTTATTCAAGCGGGCTAAGACGGCAGAATTCTGTCCATTGCCGCTTCCTAAATCCAAAATACTTTCCGAATCCATTGTTTCTTTAATCAAAGTTTCAACCCAAGGAAGATTTCTTCCCTTACGGATATCCTGGGCTAGTTTAAGCGGGCTTGTGTCCTTAGAAAGGACTTTAGCCCATTGGTCTGGTTCAAGATTCCACGGTTGTTCCATTTTATCCTCGGACTAAAATATGAAGGTCAATAAAGAATTTATCACCCCAGGAAATCTCTTCATGAGGAAAGAACTTAGCCCCTGAACCGTAGGAACCATAAAATCCACCGCTAGTGTTTTGGATTGTTTCCAAATATTCCAACATTCTTTTAGCTCGATCTTTTTCGCCGATTAAATAAGCGGCAATGCCGAGCTGCGCGACACCTGTCGAGCAAACCCAGGGAACACCGGGATAAGCAGGAATCGATCCATCAGCGGCCTGCAGTTTAAATGCCTCTTCCAAACCCCTTTTGGCTAATTCAACTTCTCCCAATTCAGCCAGCCCTTCCATCATGTAACCAAAAATGTGTGAAAGCGTTCCTAATTGCGGCTTGAATTCGGTAATATCTTTTTGCCGTTTATAATAAGCAAGCGCCCTTTGCGCGCTGTCGATAAATTTTTGTTCGCCTAAAAGCTGTCCGGTTTGACGCAAAGGAGCGATGGCATACAAATAACAATATTCAGAAAATTTTGTTCCATCGGGAAGTGTCCAAATACTATCATCAGGAGTTGTCATTCGACCGTCGGGACCGATCTGGCTGACCATAAACTCTGCGGCACGCGCAAGGTTAGTTTTAAAGACAGGTTTATCTTTAACGACCGCTAGAAATCCGCGCATGACCTGGGCCGTGTCAAAGGTGTAGGACACTGTGCTCCCCGGAGCCGCAAAAGCTCCATCCGGTTTTTGGATTGAGGCTTCCCATAAGGAAAGATCAAAAGCTAATTCCTTTTCACCGACGTCGTAAAGTGATTTGATAATATATCCCGTCACCTCGGGAGTCACGTCTTTGGTTCGATGATGCGCCAAGATTCCGTCATCGGGGACGCGGTGGCGCTTAATCCAATGGACAGCCTTTTGCAGTGATGTGCGACGGTCAAAAATATTTGTAAGTTTTCTAATTATGCTGGCCATGTTATTTTCCTATTCGTCAATGTTGATGGAGTGATCGGTATGCTGAGTCAATAAGTTCCTGGGTTTTCAAACCGTCTTGATTATTAACGACACTGATAGCCGCCCCGCCGACAGCGTTGACAAAATGATCAATCTGCCGGTTAAAGGCTTCTTTGTTGGACGCCTTATTGGGAATCGTTTTGTATTCGTCCCATGTTTTAAATTTATATGTGAGCCCCGTAAAATCCAAAAGTAAAGTGCCTTCTTCCCCGTATATTTCACAATAGGTTTTTGAAGGCGTCGGTACAGTCCAGCTGATGTCAACAGTACCGCATCCGCCCGCTTTAAGTCGGCAGGCCACCTGGGCGGTGTCTTCAACCGACAGATTTTGGGCATGGCTTACCTGAGCTTGAACGTGTTCAACATCGCCTGCAAGATATCGCAGAAGATCAAATGCGTGCGGCCCATTATCCATAATCACACCGCCGCCGGAAAGTGCCTTATCGGCAAACCAAGTGCCTTTCATATCGGCCTGGCCACCGACCATCACGCGAAAATTTAGAATTTTTCCTAATGATCCCTTATCAAGAATTTTCTTAGCCTCTTGAACCTCATCAAAAAAACGAAATTTAAATGCGGCCAAAAGATGTAAATTTTTCTCATTAGCTTTTTGGGTCATAGCCTGAGCTTCGGCTAAAGTCATCGCTAAAGGTTTTTCGCACAGCACATGGATACCGGCGTTGAGCAAATCCATGACAATGGGATGATGAGTTGAAGGCAGCGTGCAAATACTGACGCCATCAAGTTTCTCCTGTTTAATCATCTGACGATAATCGGTATAAATATTACCCGGCGTTTTAGAAGTAAAACGTTCGGCACGGGAACGGTCGGTATCGCTAAAGGCCACGCATTCGGTATTTGGGTTTTTACGATAAGCATCCCAATGCCACTCGCCCATTTGACCGCAGCCGATAATGCCGATCCGGATTTTCTTAGCGGCGCTAGGTTTAACTGTATTTTTCGCATCCAAGCTTTGCGTAACTGGTTTAGAAACAGTGATGGTCGCGCCAGTCGAAAACTTCTTAATTGTTTCCTTAAGTGCCGCCGCAGCTTTTCTAACCTTTTCTTCGCCCCAGCTTTCATCCCACGGCATGGTGACTAAATGTTTTAAAGTTTCTTCCGCTTTGGGACAAAGGCCTTCAACATAGTCATACGATTTGCTGGCGAATGCGGAATCAAACGGAAACTTCGATGTACCGTAGGTTTTTTTCATGGTCAAAGATTCCGTGCATAAATAAATGGGTTTGCCTGTATAACCGGCTCCGCACCAGAATCCGGCGCTGGCCATGGCCTTGGCAAAGGCTTCAAGATCGCCATTCTTTAAATAAATGGGATAAAGCCAATAAGAATTGTTGGCGCCATCCGTCACTGGAGCTGTGATGATTTCAGGGACATCGGCGAGAAGTTTGGTCATGAGAGTTCCCATAGCGTTTCTAACACGGACAACATTTTTAACTTTCGCCAGCTGAGCCCGCCCGACCGCCCCGGTCAATTCGTTCATGCGGTAATTGGGCGCGTGAAATCCATAAGCACGCGTTCCCCAGCCCTTACGCATAAACCCCTTATCAACATACAACTTCATACGGTCGTAAAAGGTTTTATTAGATGTAACGCACATGCCTCCGTCGCCGGTGGTCATGTGTTTGGATTGTTGAAAACTAAAGCACCCGATGTCACCGATCGTTCCGACGTATTTTCCTTTGTATTCTGTAACGTGGGACTGGGCGCAGTCTTCAATCAACGGGATATTATGTTTACGCGCGATCGTAACCATGGCGTCCATGTTGCAAGGATTTCCGAACAGATGCACAACCACGATGGCTCTCGTGCGACTGGTGATCTTACGTTCAACATCCGCGGGATCCATGCTGTACATGTCATCGACATCCGCAAAAACAGGAATAGCATTTAAAGAAAGTATCGGGATGACGGTTCCCAGATCTGTAATGGGCGCGGTAATGACCTCATCGCCCGGATTCATATCCAGCACGCCCAGCGCGGTATGAATGGCGGCTGTTCCTGATGTTGAGGCAACCGCGTAAGGAACGTTATACATTTGCGCAAATTCTTTTTCAAAAGAATTAACCATTTTTCCGTCGATACCAAAGAGATTTTGAGAAATCAGCGCTTCATTAAGAAACTTTAATTCTTGAGGACCAAAGGGTTTTCTTCCCCAATGATATTGCGCCTCACGCATCAAAAACTGATAGGCGCGCAAAGCTAGCGGTTCTTTAAATTTCTGTTTAATTTTACCGAGCATATGATCTCCTGATTGGGGATAGGGTTTTGGGGTTAGGGTTTAGTTAAAAAACAACCGACATACTAAACCCTAACCCCTCTCCCCTACACCCTATTTTCTGACTTCAAATTCAAAAGCCAGTGTTTTATTGATCGGATTTAAATGCCACTTGGCCGGGTCCGTATAATTTAATAAAAAATAAAAACGCACCGTTTGGGCACGGCTAAGATCTGCATCTGATTGGGAAAGAACTTCCCAAAGAGCCTTAAACTTTTTACTTCTGACATCCGGATCTTTAATATCAAAAATCTTGCCCATAAGCCCGACAATTTTGTACGAACCCGTAAAATTTTTCAAAGACTGCATATGGATGGTTCTTTCTGCCCCGTCATTGTTAATGACTTGGCAGTCAATAGTCCGGAAACGGCCCCCAGCAACCTCAGAGAACGTCGGATAGCAGGCAAACGGCCAGCCTGATCCCTTGCCCATAAAGCCGAATATTACATTTCCAAAAATTAAAATTGAAGCGACTACGATCAAAATTGCGTTAGATGGTTCTAATTTAGACTTGCTACTATTTTTAAGGGGAATGCGGCAGGCGCGGTGATCGGCCACATTGCGATAAATATTATTTCCAATCGATTGTACAAATCCCAAAAATAAGAATGGATAAATCACCCATAAAAGCGGAATACGTGAGGTTATGTTCCGGTATGCCGTAAACCCTTTCACTACTTTAATCCCGATGACAGCATGCATGTCAATCATCAGCTCATCATTGGAAAGCCTCAGTGAATCACGCAATGTTTGCGAAGAAGCATTATGAAGATCTAGGAATTTAAGACGCCCTAAAACGTCAAATACCTGCAAAAGAGCAATTGCCCGGCGGCAAAAACTACAACTGCCATCGTAAAGCACAATCATTTCTTCTAGAAATATCTTTTTGCCGCACCATTTAAAGATGACGTCCCATTTTAAAAACGACGCATAACAAATTTGTAAAGCATAAAAACTGATGTTCATCAAAAGCGTTGTCATGCTATGAAAAAGCAAACCTGCGCAGAAAGCGAAATACCGCCAGCGTGGAAAAATAATAAAACACAAAAAACCCAACTCGAACAAAATTACTCCGGCCCCGGATAAACGACAAACCAAAGGCCACTGGTCGATACGTAAAACCGGGAGCCAGTAATCAAAACCAATCCAATCCAAATACATATGATCACGTAGATTATTGCCAAGAATCCAGGATGTACCGGAATTCCACAATTTCCAAAATCCTGGAAAGAAATAACACAGCCCAATAAGGATCCAAATAAACCGCAGCGACAACGCATACATTCTTGAAGGCGCAGGCATTGCAGTATTTTCATTACGGTCTGCTTTTTCAAAATTTTTTATAACGGCATCAATTGAAAGAACGTCTGCACACCGGCTGGCAGCAAAGACTGCAAGCAACCAAAACAAATGATGATTGTGGGACACGCTCCCATAAAATTGGGGAATTCCTAAAACATAAAATCCGGTTAATACTGCCATCACTGCCGAAAATCTGCTGAGCCATCCGATCATTGTCAAAAAACAAAACAACTTGAACAGTGCCAAAAAAACGGAAGTAACAACGAAATTAATCGGTAAATGCGGCAAAAGCCAAACCATCCCCATAGGAGCAAACTGTAATTCTTTAGGGAATTGGCTAAACCAAAGCTGTTGTTTTCCATTTAACGTCACCACGAGAAATCCAAAGAAAATAATACGAAAGAATGCGAGGTTAACTGGAGAATCAACTTCGTTAAAGAACGACCTAATGGTTAGTTTTATTCTCTCAAAATGCAAAACTGCAACATAAAAAAGCGTCAAAATTATGCATAGAATAATTACCTGAGAAAAACCGATTGCCCACGGCTCTTCCCGGATCGCATTCTTATACGCGAGAACAGCAATAAATGAACTAATCAAAAAAACAATTCTATTCTTCATGATTGCTTCTCTAATTTTTTCGGTATTAATTTCTGTGTGATCTTTGAGAACATCCGAATGATCCGCTTGGGATTGCAGCATTTACCGATCGTTCCAATAATCCGACAACGCCAATAATTTCCAGAGGAATTCCCCTTCTTATACCACTGTGCAGCGATGCCCATGTGATACCACAAAATCTCAAAGCCAGCTTTAGAAATAATTTCACCTAAATGTTTGCGCACAATCTGTTCGTAACCCCGGCCTGCCCTGATTTCGTCTCGTGAAATAGCATTCTCGGTACGGTAATCATAAACAAAGGTCGGTTCAGGTTCGAAGCCGAACGGAAAAAGTTTTGCCAGACGGATCGCGGTGTCCCATTCTTGATAGGATGGAATTGACTCATCCAGATAGCCGATGGCCTCAAGCGCTGATTTTTTAACAAGCAAACAAGGAAACATCGGGCCTTCCCCGGATAGAACCTCTTTATACACCCAGCCGGAAAGAGCAGGCACACGTTGTAATTCTTTCTTATTATTTGAATGGATAATAAAAGCGTTTGAATGCACCACCGGCACATCATTTTTTTGGGCGATCCGCAGCCGTCGTTCTAAACTATCAACCAGCCACTGATCATCGGAATCCAAGAACGCAATCCACTCACCGGCAGCCGCTTTAATTCCGGCATTGCGGGCCGCCTGCGCCCCGGCGTTAGTTCCACGGGTGATCAATTTAATACGATTGTCACCCTTTATCATTTCTTCGACGACTTGTTTTGTATTATCTTTCGATCCGTCATCTGAAATAATAATCTCCCAGTTTGAATACGTTTGGGCTTGAACGCTTTTGACCGACGCCTCAATGGTCCCTGCGCGGTTATAGGCAGGAATGACGACGCTGACCAAAGGTCTTAATTTTAAATGTTCCATCATTGCTGTTCTCTTTTTGTAACAGCAGTTGAAATAGCGGCGGCTAATTGTTTAATACTGTGATCCAGCGTGAACCCTTCACGAATTTTCTTTTGCGCCGCTTCTCCCATACGCGATGCCAATTGCGGATCCCTGGCAATTTTGATCATCCGATCTGCCATGACGTCTATGTCGCATTCATCTACCAGAAATCCTGTTATCCCGTCCTCAATCACATCCGGAATACCGGCATGCCGGGTGGCGATGACAGGCAATCCTGAACCGCCTGCCTCCATGACAGCCACGGGCGTTCCTTCCGAATCTCCAGAATGTGCAACTACCGAATGCTGAACAAATGCCCTCACTTCACGCATTAATTGCGCCACTTCCTGATGTGAACGCGCCCCGGTAAATTCGACGGATTTTTCAATCTTCAAAGCCTTAACCAGCATCATCGCAGAATCCTGTAATGGGCCGTTGCCTACCATAATTAATTTAGCTTGCGGAACTTGAGCAAGAACTTTCTGAAAAGATAATATCGTCAAATGCGGAGCCTTTTTGTCAACAAAACGTCCGGTTGTTAGAAATACCGGAGACATTTGGGAAGGATTTGATCCATGAAATAATTCCGGGTTCATTCCACAGGGAACATAATGGACTTTTGAAATGGGAGCGCCTAAAGTAACTAATTTTTGTGCCATATGTTTTGAAACAGCAACGACAGCGCCCGCAATCTCAAACATTTTTTTATACGACTCACCAAATTCTTTCAGAGTTTTATGCTCATAGGCATCGAACCCATGAAAATGCACAATCAGCGCAACGCCGGCTTCTTTACAAACGTCCATAACCTTAGTCGCGGTCGGCCCGTATTCTGCCAGAACAGCGTCGATTGCATTGTCCTTAAAGAATTGAAGCAAGGCTCCATGCCGCGCCTTTTCTTCAGAGTAATTCAAACGGAACAAACGGCTTAATAGAGAACGTTGAAGTCGTTTTAAGAAATTCGGCGACGGCAGAAGAAAATTACCATTGGCCAAACGCGTCGGAAAATACCCGCCATAAAGATAGGTCACTTTACCCGGCAAACGCTCAATGTGCGCGCGGATGAAGGTTTCTGAATAACCACCCTCTTCTGGAACAATCACGCAAATATTCATCCTTGCCTCCCGTCCGTATTACCAAAATATTTTTTTAGTCCATCAAGGGTTGTTTGACTTTTCGGCATTTCCCAATGACGGGGAATATAATGAGGATAAAGCATCACGGTGTTTTCTTTATCTTTTTGCGCTTCGTACCGTCTGACAAAATTTTTGCCTCCCAGATGGGTATCGTAATATTTAATGACGCCGGTGCGCAGATTCTCAATGCTTTGACTATCCATGGCAAAAACATCATGAAGTTTGCGGATAAGATCATCAGCATCTGTATATATGACTGCGTTTTTCATATGCTCCAAATGCGGAGAAAACCAATGCGCGTAGCTAATAATTGGAATCGTGCCGACAGCCATGGATTCAATCGCGTTGTGGCACATCGGTAAATCGGTGCCGGAAAAGCAAAGAAAGAAATCACTTTTAGCAACGAGTTCAAGCCAGCGATTTTCAACACCAACATTTTTGTCATTAGTACTTAGAATACGGCCTTCATTTAAATATTCCGTATGATTCAAAAGCGCTTCAGCCTCACCTTTGCTGGTCAAAGTTTTAATCTGTTTTACGGTAAAAGCTGCCTTCAAACCTGCCGCCCGGGTAATCTGTCCATATTTCTCAAAATACGGATTGCTGTAATATTCCGTCGATGTATTACCGCCGAACAAAACGCGCAGGGTTCGTTTTGTTAAACGTAGATTCAGCGCTTTTTGATATTCATTCGATCGATACCAGATTGGATGCATGGAAAATGGAATAGGAATAATCTCTCCTATTTTGCACGACGGATCTTTCAAAATATTAACAAACGTCCATTTCTTCCACGGCCGCTTAATTAGTGAGGGATAAATCGTATCAAACGCATAGATCATATGTTCCAGATGACGCGGCACCGACGGTATCACCTTAAGATTTTCAAGTTCATACAGGTAACGCCCATATTTCCCCAAACGGGTATACGCCCAAAAACCGACGCGCTTAAGCAAATACACGTTATACCCTGATTGATGAAAGGCATTAAGAAGCAAATACGCATGACGCCCCATCCCGTCGACATCCGAAAATAACCGGACGTCATCAAGGGTGAAAACGATCTCTTTGTCGTTTTCCGGAAGGCGTTTGAGCGTCTGCCTAAACGTAACGGCAATATATTCTGGAAACAAACTCAGCTTTTGAAAAATAACTTTCAATTTCGCGTTCATTTATTTACCGCCGCAATCAAAAAATCAAAATAAGTAACCTTCTTAAAATAGTCATTGGTATGACGCAACACACGAAACAATTCAAATCGCGCCAACGGTGCCAATAGGGCACGGAATAAAAAATATGGCATATACCCCGGAATCTCGGTGATCCGTCTTGAAAACATGGAAAACTCCGAACTGCGAACTTTATGAACTTCTTTAACATCAAAACGTTTAGAAAGCATCGAAATAAAGTCTTCTTCTGTTAATGTCCAAGGAGCTTGGCCTGATTTCCTTTGGGATAGACTCGCTTCTTCTAAAAGGATGAAACGCCCGCCAGGAACAAGAACTCTGGCGATCTCATCTAAAAGCGCTTTGCCTTGATTTAATTTTAACAAGTGAATAAACACACGGGACGAAATGACCGCATCAAAACTTCCGTCCGCAAATGGAATCTTTGTGCCGTCAAAATGCCGAAAAGATTCTTCATCGCCAACATTCCATTTCTTAGCCGCATCAATCATACCTTTAGAATTATCGATGCCCTCGTAACGCATATTCATCGCCTTAAGGCGTTTGGCAAAACGTCCTGTGCCGCAGCCAAAATCCAAAACATTCTTACTGCCGCGAATCTGTCGTCGCAAGGCCAGCCAATGAACGCGATCGATAAGCATATTCTTAAAGCCCATACCGTCATTGGGATCAATGACCGCCCGAAGCTTTCCTAATGCACTTAAATGATCCCAGTCGATAGAGGTAGTCATTTGTAGCATTCATTCTGTTTGGTTTGTTTGTTCTTTTTCCTAAACAGCCCTTTTCCGATCCAATAGACCACCTGAATATATGGCCTAAAGATCTGATACAATCGTAACAAATGTGTATTGGGAGCATTCTCAGGAACGCAATAACTTCCTATAGCTGGATAGCACAAAATCGCCTTAAAATAATTCTTGCCCGCCGATAAAAAAGATTCGGTGTTTTTAAAATATTCCGCGTGCATGTAATACTCTTTTGCTATCCTTAGGCGTTTCTGAAAATAATTCATGTGCGCCATATTTTCAACTTTAGTGATTACATAAAGCCGGTCTTTTATTTTCTGATTCCGATTTTTATGTTTATTGCCAGGATGAAATCGTATTTTTCCTAACGGTTGATTGATGTAGTCCATCTTGCAAATTTTTGCTAAACGCAACCAGAGGTCGTAATCCTGCGTTGTTTGAAGCGTTTGATCAAACCCCAGAACTTGATCAATCACTGATTTACGTGCCATCGCCACGCTGTGATTAATAAAATTGTATTCGAATAATTGATCAAACGAGAGCGGATTATGATATTTACGCCCCCAATGATAAAGAACTGTTCCATCAGGATTCACCTGGTAGGCTTCAGAAGACACCAAACCTATTTGGGAATTGTTCTCCAATATTGACACCTGAACTTCCAGTTTATTTGGCAGCCACAAGTCATCATCGTCTAGAAATGCGATATATTCTCCTGTTGCGCGGGCAATCCCAAAATTAAGGGCTGTTGACTGGTTAACATGCTCCACATAAAAATAGCGAATTTTATCGCCATAGGTTGCTACAGTTTCTCTGGTATCATCGGTAGAACCGTCATCTACGACAATAATCTCGTAATCGACAAACGTTTGCGCCAATACACTGTCGATGGCATCCCTTATATAGTTTGCCCTGTTATATGTGGCGATGATAACGCTGACTTTAGGCATAATCTTTTGGTCGTTCTAATAATCCTTTAAACTGTGTATTTTTGGTCAATCGTAAAGCCCCGATCGTATTTATTTGTCAGAACGATATCCCTGATTGTTTTCTCAAATTTCTCAAAAGAATGAACCGTGCGGATATATTCGCGATTTTCTTTAAAAATCTTATCACGATCAAAACGCCCTTTGATAAGGCTCTCAACATGCTCGGCAAAAAGATCAACTGTTTTTTCATCATGCCCGTCTCCACGCATATCCCCTACCCACAGACCGTATTTGGATGTTACACCATCAGGATTTTCACTAGCGATCGCTGTCTTTCCGTAGGAAAACCCTTCAACAATCGAGACCGGCAAACCTTCGTGAACACTGGTGTTGACCACCGCCCAAACTTTACGAAACAGCGCGTCCTTATCTGCCCCAAAAACACGCCCCAGGAATTTCAAGTTTGGAATATTCTTATATTTAGCCAGCATCTCATCCATTATCTCAGGCGCATTGGCCTGCCCTGCTACAAAAAAATCAGCCTGCGGAAAACGCTTTGCCAATTCACAGAAAACCCATGGACGTTTGATAGGATCAAGCCGTGCCAAAAAAAGAAACGACGGTTTAGCCGAATACTCAGGCCCGCTCATAACCGGAAGTGGAATGGGTTTAGATAATAACACCGGCTTTAATTCGCTTAACCCGCATAAATTTTTACCGATTGAAATAAAGTCATAGGCTTCGGTTGCAATCACAATCTTACGGCCAAAAATTTGACTGCGTTTATGGAGCCTTCGAAAGGATTCCAAACGGTTTCTCACCCACTGCCTGTAATCATCTGGGCTGGCAATCCCCCAATCTTTCTTCACCAAAGAAACAGAGGCAATCTTCTCCCATTTGCCAAAGTCACGAGGATCTTTAAGCCAAATAACCCACGGAATATTAGGAAACGCCATGAGCGGATATTCATACGTTAAAAAATGATCGACCCCGATAAAAACATCAAACTTTTTCTTATGAATCATCTGACAATATTGCTGAAAACTTTTATCTTCATCATTCATGGCCTTGGGCATCATGACCACATCAGCGTTATTAAAACTGCCGCTTTGGGGAACGTCGATATCAAGACGATGCGTCAATAGAACGTCCGCTCGTAATTTGCCATCGGGAAGATTGTTAAAATACTCTGATATATACTTAACCGTCATGCCGTAACCGCCAAAACCACGGAATTTTTCGTGAAAGAATTCTTCCACAAGAAAACCGATGTTTATTTTTTTTGTTCCTTTAAAAATCTTCCGCGCCCAATAACCAGTAGCGAAAAATATAATGTTCATATAACGAAATAACTTATGGATACCGCTCATTTCCTCTCCTCGTCTGTGGATTCATCAGGATCATTGATCCGCTTATCAAACAACAATCGACACAAAATAATAAAAAGCAACAAAGCCCTATAAATAGATAGAAAACTAAAATATTCCAATATTGAAAATACGCAAGTTTATTCAAAATAGGAATAAAATTACTACTTAAGAAATAACTAATCCCTAGAATAAACAAACATGGAAATGCCGTCTTTTTATTGTAAAGATAAGTAAAAACACTCACGTAAATGGGTAACAATATGCCATAGTGATGCTCCCAGGCGATCGGAGAAAACATAGTGGCCGCGACAGAAATAATCGCGAGATCCCATATCGTCCCTTCTTTCTTGCTTATTTTAGGTAAAATAAAAGCTAGTAACACTAAGCTGATCCCAAACAATAAATACCCATAATAAATCACCGGATTATATGGAGGAAACAGCCGTCGACTAAATTCTAGAATAGGCGTATTGAAAAGAAGTCGATTAAGCAAGCCATTCATCGATTGATTAGGATAAAATGCCTCCCCATGATGGGATAAATATGAGAGCACAGAAAAATAATTCAAATTATTTTCGAATCCAAACAACAGAATAGACAACACTGCTCCTAACCCCAAGGCCACCAGAAAATAGGCTATAAATTTCCATTTTGCTCGAAGAATTCCCCACAAGGCAATGAGCCCGTACTGTGGGTTGATAAGGCACATGAGACCAAGGAGAATCCCCGAAGGAGCTTGCCAATTTCTCAGCCAACAATAAAAAAGAGCACAAAACATGAAATTGATCCAGGCCTGAATTTGCCCTAAACTATGTGCCTTGTCTATAGGATAAAAAAGAAGTGTTAATATACCTAAAGAAGCAAAGGCAAGAAGACTATTGAGATTAAATCCTAGCCGCATACCCCCGCCATGATGAAAAATGAGAATTACAAATAAAGCCGTAGCGAGAATGCTTAACCAAGTAATAAATTTTATTATCTTGATATAATCGTTTGATATAGCAGAGACACCGTAAGAGACCATCAAACTTGTTAAGGGATACTGGAATTTAAACTGTTTTCTAAAGAATACATCAGCGTAGATGGGTTCTTTATTGTCCTCTTTATTCTGGAGGTACTTTAAAGCTGAGTCCATCGGCCCCCAAGAATCTTTCCATTGTTGGAAGGTTGCAAATTCCTTGGAAATCTTTAAGGTACGAATCCAACCCATTTTAAAGAAAATAAGATTGATCAATATAACCGCAATTACAATATAAATAATCTTAATAACTATTGGACTCAAATTATTCATTTCTTATTCCTCAACTTCCCCTTTAAATGTTCGATTATTTCAGGCCAAGGGAAGAAAAATACTAAGATTATCTGTACTGTCTTTAACTTAATCCATAAATACGGATTATTAGGTAAACCCAAAATAAAGACATATAGAAAATAAAAAAACGGTGAATACAAAATTATTCTTTTAAAGGCCAGAAATCCAGAAAAACTCTGCTCCAAGACACCCAATTGCCATTTGCCTCGTGCAGTCTGCCATTCAATTCGCTTGTCCCAATCGACAAAACTAAAGAAAGTTTTTAGTAAACGATTCAATTGATTGTTGTCATCGTACCGCACCCTCAAAACATCCGGCCAAGGGACAATAATTAAGTAAGATGAAAGAATCGCAATCGTGAAGACCCTAAAATCATACGACGCTAATAAAAAAACCATAGAATGAAAATACACACCCACAAAAATGGTCACATATTGCAAAGGCTTTAATAAAAAGCCAATAGTAAGAAAGAACTCAGTAAAGATCGACATCCAACACATAATTTTAGAAAGTACCATGGGTGGAAAAAACGTTGTTGCATGAATATAGACCTCTCTTTTAAGGACCGCGCTCATCCAATGCTCGAAATATTGCCCACTTCTCCAATCAGCATCAAAAATCTTATTAACAGTCGCTCCCAGGTAAACAATAACCATTTGAAAACGTAAAAAGATCAATGGGTCTTTACTATTTGACATTGAAGTCAAAAGAAAAATACAAGCACAGAAAAATTTGACGTTAGTGTAATGAAATTTTGATGAAAGTACCGCAGTTAAGAAAACTAGCCCAAGGATTAAACAAGATGCTCGTATCCATCGACTAAACAGGACCCCCACTGATCCTAAAATAAAAAAGAACTGTAATATGCTTTTAAATTCCTCGGGAGAGCCTATTTGATCGAAAACTGGAAAAAACGGCAAGAAATGGTCTGATAAATCATGAAGGTACTCCTTCATCAAGAGTCCGACCACCATAAGTTTCACCATCAAGACAATATTGCCAGGTAGCGATCCAGAACGGCACGACAACGGATTAAACGATATAAAATCGGTTATTTTTTTTGTGAATTGCGATGCCATATCCAAGGCTCCTGCGGAATTCCATTAACTTGATATTTCATAATCACTAATATTTCATCATTATGACTGTACGTGCGAGATTCTTGCATGATCCACCCTTTGACGTTACCGGGGGATCGCACATCACGTTCTTTTCTGGGCCGATGATAGCGATCGATAATTTCTTGATCTGTAAGTTCTTTCCCGTTGACAAAAACCGTAAGCTCATATTCCGTCTGGCAGTCATGCGGCGCCCAGCAAAAATAACGTTCTGGAGCAAAGCGCGCCCAAATGATCAGGGTCAACTGAGTAACAAAGAAAACTGCGACCAGAAATTTTATCCAATCTGGCCGCCTTAGAAATTTGATATCCTCTTTGAACAATGTCATTATTCGCATATGTAAAATCTTTTTGGTCATTTCTCTATGTGTATAACTTTTACAAGAACTCCTTTTGGAAAAGCTGGCCCCAGCTTGACCAAAGCCTTATCGCCATAAAATATTACGTTTACCTGATGACCGTCCCAACTCCAATCCACAGTTCGATTCGACAACAATAATCCCTTAACTTCCATAGGATAACTTAACCATTTAACCGGTACTCCTGCGCCAATTACGACCGTTGGTTCATGAGCTTTCTCTTCCAAATAACCCAGCATATCCAATTGCAACAATATCATTCTGGCTGCCAACCCATACTGCGGCGTCACTTTGGTAGAATTTAGCCATCCACGAATTTCTTTCCATCCGCCATAAGCGTCATTATTTTCTATAACTTCCCACCATGTGTATAATCCCGGAGAAGATTGATTTCTCCAAAACCAAAGTAACGATCTCCACGTGTGCTCTAAGTCATTAAGTAACAGCCATTGATGAGCTTCTCCAACGGCAAACGAAATCTTTCTCTGGGGATACTTAAAATTGTCGTCTTGATCGCGTTTACTTTGCCATCGATGCAACATATTTTTCAAAAACAAATCTTGATATCCATCGACGATTTTGCTTGGCCATAAGGCGCTAATATACGTCCACGGATTAGAAGGATTTTCTTTCGATATTACATAAGAAGCCTCCCAAGCTTTCTTTAATACTGTCGCTTTAGTTCGCCAATGGGAAGCATCAGCATTATGACCAATTCGATCGGCCAATGAGGCAGCTTCCACAAGCCCAAGATAACTCACGGCATTTACATAAAAAATAGGCAGATCCTCTTCCACTTTTCCAATAATCAGTCCGTTTTTTGCAGGTTGAGACGCCATAGTCATCCACCAGAATGCTTCTTCTTTTGATTTTGCAATTGGCCTGCCTTTGGGCGTACCAAAAGTTCTTTTTGTGGATGAAAGCATTTTCTCAATAAACTCCACTTTGCGTTTAATGTGAGGCCAGATGAATTGATCATACTCCTTGTCGTTTAAAATATCCGCCACCTCTATCAGAGCCCATATCAGCAACCCAGGACCATCTGCCTCCGTTCCCATACCCCCGAAAAAATCATTTTCCGCCAAATAAGTAGATAATTGTTTGGCAACATCTATTTGTCCAGCCCTGGCCAGGGCTACAACTTGATAGCTCGCTTCTCGATGGGAAGGATAAGGAAACTCCACAGGATCACTTGGATGTGTTTCAAAACCGGATACACTCATCATTAAATGCGAAACCTGTGCATTCAATGAATCCATAAAGTGCTCGTCAGGCAAGGTTAGGCGCAGAGCGGAGCGTGTATCTGTATATTTCAAATGAACATCAGTTTTGACTAATGGATCTTCAATAATTAATGTCCAATTATCAGCGCTAGGCAACAAAAACTTAGCATAACCCCATCCTTGAACGCCCTTCCAAGTTGACGTAGAAGAAACCTGCTTGATCCAATCCTTATGAGTTTCATCGCCAAGAATAATTTGTCCTTCAAACGGACTGACGATAACATTCCAATGATTATTAATTAATAAAAAATTCTTTTTTGCTTCTAAGAATTTAATGGGTCCTCCAGCAGGACCAACACTGCGTACCACCAGTTGTAACCGAATATCCTCTTTTTTTCGTTTGAGAGTCAACCGCCACTTCCCTAGTTCTGCGCCTGACCACACTGCTTCGTAATAATCCGTCTCGACTTTAATTCCAGGGATCCGTTGATTAGTATCAATAAACTGTTGATGGATGTCTTTTATAGGTATGCTATCGCTAGTCTTGAGAATCTCTCCATTCTTATCCATCACCCATATCGACACACCAAAACTACCGACCGAAGGACTAAAACTTCCACCAGGTTCATAATAAGCCTTATCTAACTCGTTAGTCCCCGGGTAAGCCAATATCACATGCCCCTCTCCCCTGGGCCATGGATCATTGACTCGGTGACTCATATGAGCCGTTGTCTGTTGACGTTCTGTTCCGTAATTTCTCAGGAAATCAATAGCTTTCACGAATTGAGAGAAATTATTAAAAGCCAAACATGGAATCAAAAGAAGAACTAGGATCATCACATATTTTCGGATTTTCGTAAGCAAACCCAAAGCTACCAACGGGATCAGCAACGCAAGAAAATGCAGAGAATAAAGAAAAGTTTCATTACCATAAATAAGATGCATTCCCAATTGTCCTAAAAGCAATAACCCCAGAACAAGACGGAATTTTGGTTGCTCTTTTAAAAAGAATAACGCCCATCCGCCAATCATTAGGAGAATAGACCATATAATAACTGCGGACATTTCCAGTAAACTTCCCGAACCAAGGTTCGCAAATTGCGTCATCATCATTTTAGGCCACTCTGAATCATCCAATTTTCCGTCATTTTGGACTTCGCTTATTTGTGGCATCACAATTGTATGATAAAAAAACGACCCAATTATACGCGCTGCCCCCCCAGAATCAGCCCTAAACATATGCCTGGACTCTGACGGTCCTTCTAACGGAAATCCAGATTGAGGATAAATAACCTTCTGTACACCCCATAATAAAATTAAGAAAGCTATCGAATAAAATATAAGTTTCGCAGCACGCTTTGGCGAATTGTTAACTAAACTTGCTAGAATACCTGCCATCCCATTCGTGATCGTAAATGAAAATGTCATAACGTTGCTCACAACATAACCTATCGGCAAAATTTCAAAACGCTGAGCAATTGAAGCAACCCCTAATGCCAGAAGGATACTCAAAGATCCAAACGAAAAAGTTTCCGGAATAACAAACCAGAAAATACTTGCCGCGCTTAAAGCGGCAAGAAATGAAAATAATATCGAATCTAACCTGCGACAACCGAGTGACCTTAAGAGAGCAAACAAAACTACTAGCCATAAAAAAGCTACGGTAGCAAGTACCATTCGCATGGCTGTAATTAAATCAACATCAAGAGCCTTTTTAATTAGAAAAACTGAAGAAGTTGAAAAAAGAGAAAACAACGGGTGAACGGAGTTTCTTGCGTGATACTTACTTCCAGGATCAGTCATCACTGCAAAAACCCTTGGAACATCAGATTCAAACCAAACATCGAAAAAGTTAGTTTCAAAAAGCGATGGAATTATCTGTTTTTGTCCGTAATAAGTCGTGCATGCAAATAATACTCCCAAAAGACCCGCAATGAGTATGTCTTTCCAATGTCGATCGATATGTGTCAGTAAACTCTTCATAACTGCTTTAAATGGCAAATAAAACAATAATAGCGATGGTAAATCCCACGAACCGGCTACCTTTATCCTTAATGGAAAAAACAATCGGATCATCATGCATTTCCCCCCGCCCTGTTTTAAGCCATAAACGGCTAACCCAATAAAACAGGATCGGACAAATTAACCACAGCACTTTCGGGTTCTTGTACAGAAGGATCACATCCGGACTGTTGATATAGAACGCCACGATCAAGATCGCCATATAACCGCTGGCGATGCCCATCTCCCGTAAATATTCGACATCGGAAACGCTGTAATCCCTTCCCCCGGCATATTTACGGTCGGCCTTTGATAAAGCGATCAACTCAGAACAACGCTTGACCAAGGCTAAACTAAAAAATATAAAAATCGAAAACGCGAACAACCAAAAGGATAACGGAGCCTCGGCCAAAATGGAACCAGCAACGATGCGAACCGTGTAGAGACTTGCCAAAACGAGAACATCAATCAGAACATAAGTTTTTAAATAAAGTGTATACGCAAGGCTCATCGCGCAATACAAAACAAGAAGGACCAAGAATTCCATATTAAGAAACGCCGCCAAGGCCAACCCGCCCAATTGAAGTGCAACCATCAACGCGCTCCCCCTCCAGATTGAAATATCACCACTAGCGAACGGTCGATTCTTTTTTCGAGGATGATTCCGGTCAGCGTTTAAATCCAGAAGATCGTTAAAAATATATCCACCGGAAGCACACATACCAAAACTAATAAAACCTAATGCCATCTGAATCAAGATCGATGAATCATCCCAATTATGAGAAGTCATCAAAGGCACAAACAAAAGCGAATTTTTAACCCACTGATAAAGACGCATGGCCTTTACCAATCTCTTAAGAGAAATTTTATTTTCAGATTGGAAGACCTTTTCAATGTCCGATATTTCTTGGGCAGTTTTAAGGGTCACCACCGATGGATTGACAAGAATCGCCTTGCGGGCATGTGGAAAAATATGCAGATCCGCTGGATCATCACCGGCATAATCAAAGCCTTTTTCACCGTACTTTTCTACAAGCGTTTTAAGTTTATTTTTTCCTTTAAGATTAAATGCGCCTTGGGTAGCCAAAACCTCATTAAAAATACCTAAATGCGCGGCGATCGCATCCGCGTATTTTTTAATTGAAGCCGTGGCCAAAACAAGCACGCGGCCACGCGCGTGCTCATCTTTTAGATAGGTTAGAAATGCAGAATGATACGGAAGTGTTTTTGAATCAATATACGCGTACATAGCGAGGTTAATTTTTAAAGTCGCCTTGCCGCGCATAAGCCAAAACGGAATACGAAGAATCAAAAAAGGATTTTGACGCAAGGCCGCATAAAAACTTTCCAACAAAAGATCTGTCCGGATAAGAGTTCCATCCAAATCCACAACTAAAGGCAACGTATTTCTTTTCACGCTCGTCATCCTTGATTAAGTTCCCATTTTCCCGGCACATACACAAGCCCGCCGCAAATAGGGATAATAGGGTTAACAAGCGTTTTCTCAACGACTAATTCATGCAAATGTTCGTGCGCGTCATACGTCATGACTCCGGTTAAATCTAATATAGAAATGGCCAACGGATAACGCCCTGCGTTAAAAGGTAATGATTCAATCGTGTACGTCATCACACCCTTTCCCTTAACACGATCTAGTTTAATAGCGTGATGCCGCGTCGTCGGTTCAGTGATCAATACCCTTTTGTCGGAAAAAAACTTGATGATAAATTCCGGCTCAAATACTTCCTTATGAGCTTGATAAGAAATCTTGATCTGAAGAAATTCACCGCGCTGGAACGTTTTTTTTGCGTTACCATTTCGGTCAAGAAATTCAACTTTCTTAATTTCAACGTCTCCGGAACCATGACGAATTCCGTCTGACAATATTCGGGCGCCCTCGATGACTTTCTTGCGGTAGGCATCCACTACACTGCGCGCATCGCCGTGTTCCACAACTCTGGAATCCGATAATAAAACCGCCCTTTGGCACATGGATGTGACAGAATTTAAATTATGAGAGATATAGATAATTGTTTTGCCACCACTGATAAACTGGTGCATCTTATCCATACATTTCGATTGAAAGGCCATGTCCCCCACCGAGAGGATCTCATCAATCAAAAGAATGTCCGGCTCGCAATGAACGGCAACGGCAAAACCCAGACGCACGTACATCCCGCTGGAATAATTTTTAACCGGGGTATCTAAGAAATCTCCAATATCCGCAAAGGCAACGATCTCATCAAATTTCTTTTCAATTTCCTTTTTGCCAATCCCTAGGATGGCCGCGTTGATGTAGATATTTTCCCTACCGGAAAGAAGCGGATGAAAACCTGCGCCGACGGCAATGAGCGGACCGATACGGCCCGTGATACTGATCTTTCCTTCGTCAGGCCAAAAAATACCGTTGAGCATTTTAAGAAGAGTGGTCTTACCTGCCCCATTAGCGCCGACAAGTGCAAAGGCTTCTCCTCGTTTAACCTCAAAAGAAATATCCTTAAGAGCCCAAAATTCATCGGCGCGCAGGCGTTCGGAATTCGATTTAAGGCCGCACAAATTGCGCCCTATATCCGCCATCCCGTAAATCATCGATTTCTGCAAGGCCTTGCAATATTTCTTGGAAACATGTTCAACTTTAATCACAACGTCACTCATATTAAATCCGTTCGGCAATACGGGTTTCCGTTAAATGAAAGAACACAAGCCCAACAAAGAAAATAGAAATAGAAAAAAGACAGGAATACACAAAACCCACCGGTTCACTGATCTCACCAGTCAAAACTACATCGCGCCCTGCCGCAATCAAATAATACATTGGATTATACTGGGTTAAATTTACGAGAATGCCAATCCTTGGCTTCGCATAAAGAATCGGCGTCAAATACATCAAGAAATTAAGCGATACCGATAGAAGATTGCCTGTATCCCGGACGATAGAATTAAGAAGCGCTAAAATAAGCCCCAATCCAATGGTCAAGAAAATAATCGGAATCGCGAAAAGCGGAAGCAAAATGGCGTACTTGCTAGGAACGGCTCCAAAAACCACGAAAAGCACAGCAAGCAAAACGATCTGAATCAAAAAAGAAATAATCCCACGGCCCACAGCGGCGATGACCACGGATTTCTTTGAAAAATTAATCCGCTTAACCATGTCTCCGACCGCCATAAGCGATCCGCTGCAGGCTAAGACGCCGTTAGCAAATATTTGCCAGAAAGCCAAGCCTAGAATTGCATAGATGGGATAGGGCACCGTAATATCACCGAAGTTAAATATTCCGGAACGGCCAAGCACAATAAAAACCGCCACGTTGATGATCGGCATTATAAAAATCCATAAAAACCCGATCAAAGATTGCTTGTACATCGCCGAAAGATCACGTTTAAAAAGCTGATACATCAGCCATTTATTCTCGGTGAGCTCCTGGTAGATCTGCTTAAAAGTCAGCAGATAACCGTTCTTTAACGAATTATCCGGCTCATACGTTGTAATCACTGTTTTTGAATCCGCCATCACAACTCCTCTAAAAGTTTAATTTACCTTAACGCTTCATATCCCAGGCAACAGGGTGGGTCACAATGGCATCTGTTTGCGATTGACTTCCGTGGGCATTAATACGAATCACATCTTTATTGCGGACAACGTACGGATGGATCATATCCTTATCCCAGATGGAAAGCTTGGCCATATAGATCCCCGGCATTAAAAATGTTTCTCCAAGCTTGACCTTGACCCTTCCCTTGCCTTCGATCGCTTCAAACATTACCCCGGATTCATCGGAACGAGACGAAAAACACATGATTCCATCTGAACGCATAACATCCAAAATAAAAATCGGGCTGTCAATCCGTTTCTTAGCCTCAAAATCAACAATGATTTCAACAGGCTCAGTCGACAAGAATTTCTCTTTATGCATCCCGTGAGTGTCCACAAAATCGACAGCAACAATATCGACCAATCGGCTAGTGTCAACCTTTACGCGCTCGCTCTCCGACATTTTCTTCTTTAGGTCTTCCTCATCTTTTTTATAAATGATGTTCTGATAAAGCGGAATAATTTCATCGACGGGGCCATCCCTGAACACTTCACCGCTTTGCAATAGGATGATGCGCTTGCATAAACTCTGGATCATATTAAGTTGGTGGGAAACGAGAATAATTGTAGCGCCTGACTTTAAAAGCTCGCGGATTTTAGTCGCACATTTCGCTTGAAAAGCAATATCTCCGACGGAAAGGATTTCATCCACCAAAAGAATGTCAGGATCCATGTGCGCGGCAACCGAGAACCCAAGCCTTGAAAACATTCCGGAAGAATAACGTTTGACCGGGGTATCGATAAATTCGCTGACTCCCGAGAATTCAACGATTTCATCAAACTTCTCATCAATCTCCTTGCGTCTCATCCCCAGAATAGTGCCGTTTAGATAAACATTTTCCCGTCCGGTTAATTCAGGATGAAAGCCAGCTGTGACTTCGATCAACGCTGAAAGCCGGCCGTTGATTTTCATGGAACCCTTGTTCGGAACAATGATCCTTGATAATAACTTAAGGATCGTACTTTTGCCGGCACCGTTGGGCCCCATGATGGCAATGACCCCGCCTTTTTCAACATTAAAACTAACATTTTTAACCGCCCAGAACTCACGCTCTTCAAGGCTACTGTTCTTATCCCCTTTTTTAAAAAGATTAGGGATGGCATCGCGAAGGGAATTAAGTTTCTCTCCCTTTTTAAATTTCTTCCAGACTTCATTGAATTCAATGGAATTATGCATTTATATATTCTCCGCAAACGTAGGTTCAGCTTTATGAAAGACCATCATTCCCAAAATAAAAACTGTCAGGCAAGAAATAACGGCATATCCTGTCCAAAAAACGTTAGGTGTCTGGTGTAAAATAACCACCCGATTAAGCTCTTCTAACAGGCTTCCGAGAGGATTAATAAGCATAATCGGCGCCCATCGGCCGAACGCGCTTGCCTCATAAAATACCGGTGTAAAGAATATGCCAAACATTAAAATAATTTCAACAATATACTTCACATCCCTAAAAAAAAGATTCGCGGAAGAAAGAATAAGTCCTAATCCAAAGGTATAAAGAAATAACAGCAAAATAAAAAATGGCACCCAGAGTAAGTAAACACTTACACCCACTTTAAAAATTGTCAAAATGACGACCAATACCCCCATGGCCACCGCGAAATCAAACAAACAGGCAAGAACCGACGCAAGAACAAGAATAGCGCGAGGAAAATAAATCTTGGTCACCAGAGCACTGTTTCCAACGAGCGATTGCACGGAAAAACGGATCGAGCTCACAAAAAATGTCCAAGGCAGAACTTTAACGGTCAAAGAAACAAGGCCTTGAACATCAAAATCCTGTTTGGCAACCACAGCCATGGCCTTTTTGATCAATATTCCAGCGCAAACAGCCACGATCGGCATAAAAATCGCCCACATGAAACCCATGGTCGCCTGTTTATAGCGAACCTTAAGGTCTCGCATTGTCATCATGAACAAAAGGTCGCGGTATTGAAAAATTTCTTTGATGGCTTCAATCATATAAAACTCCCAAACCCTTTCGGCTTAAAAAATATTTATTACTTACCCCACTGTTTTCTAAAATAATCAACTGTCTTTTTTAAGCCGTCTTCGAAACTGACCAGCGGCTGATAAGGCGTCATTTTTCTTATTTTGGAAATATCTGAATTGGATCTAAAAATATCTCCGGCGCGTACTGGAAGAAACTTAGGCGCGACATTCTTGCCAAGAATTTTGTTAATTCCGTCAACAATGTCCAGGACAGAATATTCTTTACCAACAGCGGCGTTAAAAACTTCGTGTTTAAGGCCGAGGGTTGTGGCGGCAAAAATATTAGCGGATACAACATTATCGATATAAGTAAAATCTCTGGACTGTTTTCCGTTACCAAATATCGGCGGCGGTTCATTATTTAAAATACAATTAATGAATTTGGGGATAACGGCCGAATATTCATCATCCAGCGCCTGCTTAGGGCCAAAGACGTTAAAATAACGCAAAGCGACTGTTTCAACATTGAAAAACTCTGAAAAAATCCGGCAATAGTATTCTCCCGCGAGTTTACTCAAAGCATAGGGAGAAATTAAGAGTGATAATTGATCTTCCCTTTGAGGAAACTGAGTGGTGTTCCCATAGACGGAACTTGAGGACGCGAACACAAAACGCTTTACCTTATATTTCGATGCCGCTTGTAAAAGAAAAAGAATCCCGTCAATATTCACACGATTATAACTTAGCGGGTCTTTGAGTGATTTTGGAACGGATTTCAAACCAGCCTGATGCAGGACGTAATCCACCCCCTCACATGACCGTTCGCAATCAGCCGCATTAGATATATCACCGCGAATGATTTCCAGCTTATCTTTCGTGAGCCCTTTGGCAAAATGAAGATTCTCTTCGTAGCCGGAAGTAAAATTATCCAGAACCCTGACAGAATCGCCCTTCTTAACTAATACCTCAGCGATGTTCGATCCGATAAAACCAGCCCCGCCTGTAATTAAATATTTCGCCATAAATTTTACTGCCTCCGACTTAAATAAGTTCGTATATTAATAGTTGACTAAAGATACCTGTATATGTATTGCGGGACAAAGTATTCAATCCCAGTAAGGACATGCCCAATCAAATTGGTATGCCCCTGTTCAAGCATTTCCATGGCCCTTTTGACAATCCCTCGTTGTGTTCGGCCCGCTTGAACAACCATGATCATTCCCTCCACCTGCGTTCCGACGATGACAGGGTCGGTAACGGGAATAACCGGTGGAGTATCAATAACGACAAATTCGTACTGGGATTTCATCGCGTTAATTAATTCTTTCATTTTGGGCGATCCCAGTAACTCAGCAGGATTCAAAGGAACAGCCCCGCATGAAATAAAACTTAAATTATCGATGTCGACATGAAAAAGAATATCGTCCAGTTTGGCTTTTCCTAAGAGGTATTCACTTAACCCGACATGAAAACCGGTGCCAAGGTAATTCGTCATCTGCCCTTTACGCATATCGGCGTCAATTAAGAGTATTTTTCCTTTACTCACCGCTTGCGATAACGTAATCGCCAAATTCAATGTTGTGATCGTTTTCCCCTCGGAATGGATCGAACTTGTGACAGCAATAGTATGCGGCGGCCGGCCTTTGTCATAATTAAGCAGGTTGGTTGTCAGCGTCTTGTACTGTTCTGAGATAACCGACTTGGAATCAAAATAGGTAATGAGTCTCGCGTCGAGTTTGGAATCTTTCATTTTACGCACGACGATCTGCTCATGTTCCTGAATACGGCTAATCTTATCCAGACGAACCAGCCGTTCATTTGCCGCTTTTTGCAAAGCCTTTGTGATTTTACCCATGAAATATGCTCCTTCTATTTATTATCTAAAGCTCATTAACCTTATCAATGGCATTTAATTCTGCGACTTTCTTCTTTAACAAATTCAATTGTTCGATATGCCTGTTGTTAACATCGGAAAAATTAGCCACAGATTTATCCAGCTGTTCATATTTTGAAGTTAGATTCGCAATACTTTTCTGCTGGTCCTCGATTGTTTTTGACAATGTAGAATACTGCGCCTTGGAAAGTTTATTAACTTCTGTAATTTGATCTCCGACACTGACGCTGAGCCTGTCTATCTTGGCAATAAATTCTCTGTTCTGGCCATCATTCAAAATATCCCTTTGAAGGATTAATGCGCTCACTTTATTTAATTGTTCCTGTTGAACCTTAAAATTATCTGAAATCGCAACCATCTTAAATTGAGTTGAAGCAAGCTTTGAAGAAATGTTGTAATTCAAATAAACTCCTGAGGCGGCTAAAACAATCAGCACTCCCAAGAAAATCGTATGAAGATCAATGGATTTGGATAAACTTTTACCATGAGTAGGATTGCTTATGGATTCCTCAGCATGATGCTCGTTGACAGTGGTGTGATTGGATGCTTGCGCGGCGTCATGTCCCCTCTGCGCTTTATTTAATGCCTTCATTATTTGGCTCATGATCCCCCCATATTTTTGATTATTCCGTATGCACCGAATCAATATTTTCCCGGTCTTGTTGTCTTATTTTCTTCTTGCCACCAATAAGCTGTTGAATCGGTGAATCATGAATGACTTCTTTAACAATTTTCTCATCAATAATTTGAACTTCCTCGACATAACCTGCTAAAAATGCATTGTCACATATCTGATTGACCAACCGCGGAACGCCTTTCGAAAATTGATAAATCGCTGTTAACGCTCCCTCAGTAAAATACTCCCGGCTGCTTCCACCGGCGACATGGGTTCTATAACGGATATATTGTTTTGTATCGCTCTCATCTAAAGGCGATAAATGAAAATACACTGAAACACGTTGACGCAGTTGCTCCAAGCTATGCAATGCTAATTTTTGTTTTAATTCCGGCTGTCCAAGCAATATAATCTGAATCAATTTTTCTGTTTCGGTTTCTAAATTTGATAACATCCGGATTTCTTCAAGGACTGACGGTTTCAAGTTTTGAGCTTCATCAATAATCAGGACAACATTATTATTTCGTTCAAGCTGATCGATTAGATACGCATTTAGCTGTGATAAAAGTTTTGACTTAGAACCAGGAACAAAATCAATTTCAAACTCTTCTAAGATGGTCATCAATAAATCTTTGCTGCTTAGGTGTGTGTTAGTAACAAGTGCTATCTGGGTATGCCGGTCCAGTCTATTTAACAACGTCCGGCAAACTGTTGTTTTTCCTGAACCGATCTCGCCGGTTATGACCACAAAGCCTTTGCGTTGATCAATGGCATAAATCAAACTGTCTAACGCCTCGGTATGCTTATGGCTGGCAAAAAAGAACCGCGAGTTAGGCGTCAGGTTAAACGGGCTTTCTTTTAATCCATAAAATTTGTTATACATTTTACCCTTTAGTTAAATATGCAAAATAGCAGCAATCATGACCGTAAAAGCAATCAATAAAACGCCGGCAGAACACATCCAGAATAAAAGCCACGTCTGCCGCTGGCGATCCTCTTCAATGATTTCCGGAGTCGTAATTTTTGAAACACTCCCTAAAAGTGGAGCGCCTAAAAATTCCTTTGCCTCTTGAACATCCAAAAATGATTTGTCTAGAAACTCAATTAAGAAAACTAGTACCCCACCAAGAAAAAACCCCAAAAACATCCCGAGAAAAATGTTGACGATCATATTGGGCTGTGAAGGTTTCAGTGGAATACGCGGCGGATCAAGAACCGTATATTTTGTTCCTTCTTTGGATGTCTGAAGGCGTTGCGTAATTTTCGCAGTTTCGAGTCTCTGCAGTAACGCGTTGTAAATGCCTGTATTAACATCAACGTCCCTGGCTTTTACATCGTCCATTTTATCTATAAGCATTACTTTATAAAATTCATCACTCGATGAAGCTTTGTTAGCAGCATCGGGCGATTCCTTGACCGAGACAACATTTAACGCTTTTTTAATCTCACTTAGCATCTGGCTGGTTGATTCTGCGGAAAGGCGGGCATCTTCACTATATTCCAACTTTTCTTTCGCTATCTCCCCCATCTTGCGGTCAACTTGTTCCCGCAATTGTTTAACCTGTGGATGAAGCTCGGTAGAATCAACCAAGAGCTCTTTGAGTTTATCTTTAAGTTGAGCAATTTCTGAAGATTTGATTTTTCCTCGGTATACCCTTAACTGCTCTTCAATAAATTGAATAGCATCGCTGGTTTCTTTATTTTGAACATTCAAACTTCCTTCAATAAAGATTTGCGTAATATTCTGAACCACCGCTTGAGTTTGCTGGGGATTCGGGCCTTTATAGGACACCTGGAGGATACTGGAATCACGAAATTCAAAGCGGATGGATTTGACTAACTGACGAACAAGATCCTCAAATTCCTGAGAAGACTTTACATTCGCATCTAATTTCAAGCGCTTTACAAGTTCGGTCAAATTGTTCCAGCTTAACATTATTTCTCGGACAACTTTTAAACGCTGTTCCATAGACGAGGAAACGGTCAATTTATCGAATAACGGGTTATCTGTCTTTCCCTCGCGGATTTGAATCTTGGTTGAGGATTCATATTGTTTAGGCACAATAACTGCCGAACAAATTCCAAGAACCATCCCGCTAAATATCGGAATAATGAGAAACCATTTCCGTCTGAAAAAGATTCTTAAGTATTCCACTGGATTTGCTTGCATGTTTTGCCGCCTTTATATGTTCTGCTGAATGTTAAAAATAAAAAATCCTTATAATCCCGTTGTCACAGTAGCCCCTGTTGAGGCCGCCTGTCCTATCGGTTGCGTGATTGGACTTATGACACGCGTGGCCTTGGCCCAAAATGTTGCCGGCACATAAAGAGTATCCCCGGGTTTCATAATAAAATTTTGACGAAGATCACCTTTATACAAAAGCGCGTTAACATCAACAATCCGGCGTTTAACGTTTCCAGCAATTGGAGTAAACATAGTCGAATGGGTTGTATTGGCTGTTAATAACGGTAAACCAGCCTCTAATAATGCCTCGCGTACAGTGATTGTATCGCCACGCATGACAATCTTTCCCGGCCTGCCGACCTCACCAATAATATAAACAATTTTGCTATTGTATTCGCTAATCTTGATCGTCACTTGAGGATTGACAATATAAGTAGAAAGGGTTTTTGCAAGAAGTTCACTGGCTTGTTCCTTTGTCAAACCCGATAAAACAACATCTCCTATAAATTCATACTGAATCTTTCCTTCATTGTTGAGAATATACTTACCGCTCACCTCTGGATGCCGCAGTACAATAACCTCAATAATGTCTTTTGGACCTAGGGTATAGGTACTATTTTTATCGCTATACTTCTTTGCGGACATGAATTGCTCATATTCCTTAGGCTTCATAGCCTGCTTAAGATCATCCTCAGGTGTTTGACCGGCATCAAGCTTTGGCTGCAGTTCATCTGGTAGAGCTTCCTGCACATTCGATGAGACTTCAGTAGTCTGATCATTCGCACTCTCAAGATCTTCAAAATTTTGAGCGATCGCGTAACTAAGACCGATAAAGCTGAAAATGGCCATACTAAAAATTACTACTAAAAGTTTCTGCCTGCTAATTTTCATTTTTTGTCTCTCCAGATTATAGCCGAACCAGTTATTCCGACTCAAATACAGCCTCATGAAAGCTTCGAATAATTTCAACATCCTGCTCATCATAAACACGCCATCCACGCCAATCACGCTTAGGCCTTTTAATTCTTCCGTTTTTCTCCCACCGCATGATGGTTTTAGCGCTGATCCCGATCATTTGAGCAACTTCAGTGATCGTCAATCTTTTTTTAATTTCAGCGTTCCCCATTACCCTATCCCCCTTTGAACCTTATCTCGACTTATCATCAACTTAGTGCGCATAATTATCATCACGGGAAAAGTAGCAAATATTATGCCACTATTAGATTTCTAACGCAATAAATTAAAATATTGTTCAAAGCATTGATTCCATTGACGTTACACCTTCTATTTACCCTAAGCATACCTGTACAACCATGTTAGTTCGTGTATAGGTGTTAACTATATTTAACAACGTTGTCATGGACAAAGTATGACACACCCGGAAATGATAGTCAAATTACTAGGTAAAGATTGTTTAAAATAATCAACATTGTGTGCAACATTCTGCAAGTGCATACACTGCAAATATATACAGATTTTGTGTTGTCCTTTAATGATGGTATACTTTTTGCTATGAAGATGCGCATTTCAACAACACAAACCCAAAAACAAATTCTTGCCCCTGTTCTTCAGCAATCCATTTCAATTTTGATGCTATCCCTTGCAGAACTACATACGACGATCGAGCAAGAACTACAAAACAATCCGATGCTGGAAGCAGAACCGGAAAAGGATATCCCTAATATTGTTAATATAGTAAATTCACACAACTCATTTCGCCAATCATCGGATTCGCCGAATAGCGCACAATTTGTCAATGAAGATCAAGAACCCAACGAAATACCGATTGTTCAATCGAAAAGCCTTGAAGATCACTTGATGAGCCAATTGCGAATTGAAATTCAAGACCCCCTCAAACGCAAAATCGGAGAACTCATCATTGGAAATCTTGATGTTGACGGGTATTTAACAACCCCCATTGATGAAATTGCCTGGCTTGCTAAAACTGCGGATTTAGGGCTCGTTGAAAACACCCTGCGGATTGTTCAATCATTTGATCCCATTGGAATTGCCTCTCGCAATATTCAGGAATGCCTGCTGAATCAAATTAAAGTTTCCAACTCTGTTGGCCGCGCAAACGCCATCCTTATTATTGAAAAACATTTTGAAAATTTCTTTCAGAAAAAATTCGATAAAATCTCAAAGGAAACCGATTTAACTATCAATGCCATCACAGAAGCCGCCCGGCTTATCGCAACTCTAGAACCAAAACCGGCACGTGATTTTCAAAGCGCTGAACAAATTGTCTACGTACAACCGGATGTTTATGTAACCAAAGACATCGATGGAAACCTTGATATCGAAGTCAATAGAAGCGACGCTCCGTCCATCCGTATTAATCCTCTCTATATGAAACTATTAAAGGACCCCGCTACAACGGCGGAGGAACTGAAGTTTATTCAAGAGAAGTTAACAAACGCAGTTAATTTCATCAAAAGCATTCAACAGCGCGGCGAAACACTTCTTAAAATTGCCCGGTATATTGTGGATCATCAAAAAGAGTTCTTTGACGGAAATACAGCCTCACTCGCACCAATGTCACTTAAGGACATTGCTGAAGCTTTAAGCAGAAACGAATCAACAATCTCGCGAGCAATTCACAATAAATATATGCAAACGCCGCAAGGCCTATACCCGCTACGCTTTTTCTTTTCACAGGCGGTTAATGATGCCAATAAGGAAGTATCTGCACACACTATCAAAGAAGAAATTAAAACCCTCATTGATGCCGAAGACAAAAAACATCCTCTTTCTGATCAAGATATCATCAAGCATTTTGAAATGAAGGGATTAAAAATGGCGAGACGTACCGTCAATAAATATAGGCAAGCACTTAAAATCCCGCCTTCACATAAGCGTAAAATATAAGAAATATTTAAATTGGGTTGATAACTACCGGGAGTAGTCGTCTTGAAGACGGATAATGTCTTCTTCGGTAAGGATATCGCCGCATGCAACTTCGATCATGACTAATGGTACTTTTCCGGTGTTTCCGATACGATGCACGGCCCCGAGGGGAACATCCACAACACTGCCTTGTTTAACTGGAATATTGACTTCATCCACAACAGCAAGCCCTTCGCCTGCCACAATGATCCATTTCTCTGATCGGTGGGAATGCTTTTGAAGACTTAAACGACCGCCGGGATTAACTTCAATCCGTTTTACCCAAACGCCGGGTTCCTGATGGAATTTCAAATATTTGCCCCAAGGCCTGAGTGACATTTCTCCGATTGACATCGCGCTCACCTTTCGTTCTACCGATTTCCTGAATGTATAACATGTTTTAGTTAGCGTTTCAAGACGGTCAGAAAAAAAATTAAACAGGCTTGTTGAAAGATTTGATTATTTCAGCAAGGATTGTCAAATCTTTGCGTGAATGAGCAGAAGAAATAAAGAACGCTTCTAAGTCGGCCGGTGGAAAATAAATTTGATTCTTTACGAGATGGTTAAAAAAACTTGAATAAACTTCGTTCGATCCTGCCAATTGGGCATCCGCATAATTTCGAACATCTTGACGACGAAAACGAAAACTGAGCATGCTTTTGTAAGCGGACACATGCACATCACTATTATTTGTCTGAAAATAGGAGTTAATAGTTTGCGTAAAACCCTCTGCCAAAGAATTCAAGGATTTGTAGAACGCGGAATTTAAATTCTTTAAAGTTGCCAAACCCGCCCTCATCACAATAGGATTACCCGAAAAGGTTCCGGCTTGATACACGCCGCCCAAAGGCGCTAGATGGTTCATAATATCTTTTCGTCCGCCATAGGCTCCCACAGGAAATCCGCCGCCGATAATTTTTCCAAAACAGGTCACATCCGGAATGATTCCAAAATCGGATTGAACACACCCAAGATTACTGCGAAATCCGGTCATAACCTCGTCGAAGATTAAAACTATGCCATGCTTCTTTGTCAATGTTCTTAGAGTTTTAAGAAAAGCCTGGTCCGGAACAATAACACCCATATTCCCGGCAACTGGTTCAATGATAACGCAGGCAATTTTCTTTCCTGATCGATCTAAAGTTTGTTCAAGAATCTTGGCGTTGTTATAGGGCAAACTAATCGTGTTTTGAATATGGCTTTGCGGAATACCCTCACTTGAAGAGGCATGTAGATTCGCAACTCCGGATCCTGCCGCTGTTAAAAGATCATCCACATGGCCGTGATAACATCCATCAAATTTAATCACAAAATCACGCTTTGTGAAACCGCGAGCTAACCGGATCGCGCTCATGGTTGCTTCCGTGCCCGAATTGACAAAACGAATCCTATCGACCGACGGGACATTTTTGACAATGAATTGGGCAATTTCTATTTCCGGTTTTGTTGTGGTTCCAAAACTAACAGCATGCTTAATTCCTTTTTTAACTGCCCGAATAACATCTTTGTGGGCATGCCCTAAAATCAGAGCCCCCCATGATAGACAATAATCCGTATACCCATTACCATCGATATCATAAACTTGTGCAGCCCTTCCGCGGTCAATGACCAGAGGAACTCCCTTGATCGACTTAAAAGCCCGGACGGGGCTGTTGACCCCGCCGACTAGAAATTTCTGCGCACGAGCAAATTCTTTAATGGAATTTCTTAAAGCCATTTCAAAACATCCTTAGCATAATAGGTAAAAATTATGTCAGCTCCCGCACGTTTCATAGCGGTCAAAGATTCCATGACAATCTTTTTTTCATCAATCCATTTCTTTTGTGCCGCCGCTTTAATCATGGCATATTCCCCGCTCACTTGAAATGCGGCAATAGGAACATTCGTTTCTTGACGCAAACGCGCGATCACATCCAAATACGCGATCGCTGGCTTGACCATAATAATGTCTGCGCCTTCGCCAATATCCTGTTTTGCCTCTTTGACGGCCTCGCGAATATTTCCATAATCCATCTGGTAGGACTTACGGTCACCAAAATCAGGGGCTGACTGCGCGGCCTCCCTAAACGGCCCGTAAAAAGCAGAGGCGTATTTGACCGCGTAAGAAATAATTCCCGCGTCTTTGAAATTATTTTTATCAAGCGTTTCGCGAATATGCCCCACACGAAAATCCATCATATCCGACGGAGCAACGAAATCAGCTCCGGCACGCGCATGGGCCAAGGCCATTCGGCTTAAAACCGGAAGCGTTGTATCGTTATCGATCTTATTTCCAGCTAATATTCCGCAATGCCCGTGATTAAGATAGGCGCATAAACACACATCGGTGATGATTACAAAATTAGGAAAGTTTTTCTTAATCAATCGAACCGCTTTTGAAATTAATCCATCGTCAGAACTGACATGGATACCTTTAAGATCTTTTTTAGCTGAAACACCAAAAAATAAACCGCAGCTTCCACCCAATTTAACATACGATTCAATTTCTTTAAGCAAGAGGTCAACTGAATAGCGGTTGATGCCAGGCATGGATTCAAGGGGTTCTAATTTATTCTTTCCGTCCACAATAAAAAATGGCTGGATAAAATCTTGCGGATCAAGTTTAGTTTCCCTTACTAATCTGCGAACAGCTGGTGTCTTTCTTAATCGGCGGTATCTATTATTCATTTGCTCCACAACTTTCTTGCGTTAATTTCTAAATCGAAAATGTTATCTCGTAATAACCTGGGCCGAATACCCGTGCTTAGCAAGCATTTGCTGGGAAACGGGCCCTTTGCACAAAATCTCCCAATGGGCGGGTATCTTACCATAATCATTTATAAAATTCGTCACCGTTGACGGACTTGTAAAAATAATGGATTGAATTTCTTCATTAGGCAAAGCCCGTTTTTTAGGTTTCACATTTTGATAGACAGCGATTTCTGAAACATCGGCACCCGCTTTGGTCAATGCTGTCTTTAAATACGGATTCGGTAACGACGAACGCGGAAAAATAATCGTCACACCTTTTAACTTTAATCGCTTCTTAAGTTCCGCGAACATCCCTTGACTGGTTTCCTGGGAGGCAATAAATTTCGGATGAACTCCTTTATCCAAAAGCGCTTGGGCCGTATGCCCTCCGATCACCGCAAAATCTTTATTTTTAATAATCGCAATATCCTTGGCCCGTTGTGATAAGAGCTTGAAGAAAAATTCAACCGCATATTCGCTGGTTAATAAAACCATTTTGGAATCGGCGAGGATATGAAGCATCTTGTTTCTTTGAGAGGCAGTGAATTTAACAGGCGCAATTTTAATCATTGGCCAATGGATCAATTGTCCTAAAGAACGGTATTCCTGCGGATGGGTTCCCAAAAAAAGAATTTTTTTAAACTCTCGAGAGGGCCTGTAAAAATCAACAGTTTTACCAACTATGATTAACGACGGCGGTTTGACTGGATTTTTACGAACAAGCGCCTCGATTGTTGCAAGCGTTCCGATTAGAATATGCTGATCACGGCGAGTTCCCCTTGAGATGATTGCAATCGGCGTATTTATATTCCATTTTCTTTTACGAAGCGATTGAAGGATTAAAGAGAGTTTACTTAAACCCATAAGAAAAACAATAGTCTGAGTGTCGGGTATATGCACGGTATCCTTACCGCTTGTGGATTCACCTTCACCGTGAGCGCTGACAAAGGCTACACTTGATGAAACACCACGCGCGGTCAAAGGAATTCCTAAAACAGAAGGAATGCCTGTTGCAGAACTGATTCCAGGAATGACTTCCACCGGAACATGAAACGACCGCAAATACGCCATCTCATCAGCCCCTCGCCCAAAAATTAAAGGATCCCCGCCTTTCAAGCGAGCAACAATTTTGCCTTCAACAGCTTTTAATCTCAACCGGCGTGACAGTTCAGATTGCGAAAGAGCATGGCATCCCTTTCTTTTGCCAACATAAATATGTTCAGCTCTTGAAGCAAATCTTAAAAGCGCCGGATCAACAAGATAATCATAAAAAACACAATCTGATTTCTTAAGAATATTAATAGCTTTTAGCGTGATTAACTCCTGATCGCCTGGGCCGGCTCCGATTAAATATACTTTTCCGTACGAACGTTTAACATCCAGGCAGTGAAATATTTTTTTAAATTGTTCATTTCCTCGACGACAGATAACAGCCAATTGTCCTTGTAGAGGCGTTGTTTCCCAAGGAAATACATCTTGGATGAGATGACCCAATTTTAAACGCTTGAGCGCACACGATGCCGTTATAATTCCGTCGACTTTCTTAATTTTAATCAGTTCCATCCGTTCTTGAATGGTTCCGCGAATATTGACCAGCTTAATATCAGGCCGCATGGCTTTAATAGATTCTTGACGCATAAAACTGCTAGTGCCGATCCGAGATCCCGGAGGAAGTTTAGCAAATGATATCGGACTTACCAATACATCGGTGTCGTCTAAACATGTTGTCAATGCAACAATTTCAAGATGAGGATGTAAATTCTGAGGAAGGTCTTTCGCACTATGGATGGCTGCGTCAATTTGTCCGTTAAGAAGCGCCTGATCGATCGTATTTGTAAAAAAATCATCCGCCGGATTTGACGTTAAAAGCGTTTTTTTATCCTTGTCGCCTGCTGTCTTAAATGTTCTCAGTTCATAATTAAGACGAATACCTTGCTGCCTCAAAAGCGTCTCCACCTCGTGCACCTGGGCCAAGGCTAAAGGGCTTTCTCTGGACCCTATACGGATAATCTCGTTCTTGGATATATTTTGAAGTTTGGATACGCCAGCCATAGGTTGAGATTATAACAAATTATTGAATACTCGTCGTCAGGAATTTTAAGGCAGGATTATTCTTTGACTAATTTTTTGATGGCCTCCAAATGCTGCATCGTGGCCTCTTCACCCAGGCGGATCAACTCGTCAACCTTATACAACTCAAACCACTTAATACCCACAAGATTAGGATGAATGACAATATTGGCTTCTTTGGCGCTTTGTTCTGCGATCACATACTCCGTCGCCTGCAAAGTTCGCACAATAATATCCGAAATATTTGGCGTGAAAATACTGGTTATCACTTTCTTAAGCTTAAATTGAATATGTCGGCTCGGATCCTGGAAGAAGGTAATTTTTTCCTCAAGTTCTAATTGCTTAAGATCATTCTCATTGCCTTGTGCCACATGTGCCGGCGTTTGCAATACATTAACTGCAATGATTTTTGTAATTCCCATTTTTCGTAGAACATTCGTTGGCAAAGGATTTAAAACTCCCCCGTCAATAATAATTTGTTTTGCTGTCTGCACAGGCTGAATGACGCCTGGAATGGCGATACTTTGGGAAACCGCGTCAACTAATGACCCTCGATCCAAAACGATTTCTTCCCGATGAACCAGGTCATAGGCAACAGCTTTAAATGGAATTTTCGTGTCGGAGAAAACCGCCTTTCCCAATTTCCCTCGAAGCCAGCTGTTGATTTTTTGACCGCGAATCAATCCTGAAAACGCAGCAAATAATCCTGCTAAAACAAAAATGGTACACACAAAAACAATCCCTTTGGCAAAACCTGACCCGAATTGAAACAGAACAAATGAAATAAATAAAATTGAAACAATTGGAAGTACCGGCGGATCAACCAATTTCATCAAGCCGTTTATTTTTTTAAATTCATTCGCAATAAATTTTAATTCATCCGCAGACTTACCCATGGCCCAAAGACTGCCGATTAACGCCCCCATGCTACTGCCGACAATGATATCCACTGGAATATTCTCACGTTCCAAAACCCGGATGACGCCGATATGCGCCATCCCAAGTGCCGCTCCGCCGCCAAGTACCAGCCCAATAAGGACACCACTGACTTGACGCGCAATCCTAACTACAGTACGCGAATACTCACTTTTCGGGTCAGGTGTAATAATAGTCATCCCTTTGCTAACAACTGCGGTATTTAATTCCCCATCCACGATGTGCGGTAATGTGGAATAAATATCATAATTAAGAATCGCTTTAATCTCCTCCATAGGACGAATAATTTTCTGGCTTGCCCCGCTCAAGATAACGGAAACTGTATCTGATTCAAAATTTTCCTTAAGATTTTCATGCAAACGGTCAATCACCTGGCGGGTTGTTTCAAGATCTTTGTCACGATCCGCCACAACGAGATGAACGTAATCCGATTGCGTCAAGGTCATCATAACCATGTCGTCCATCTCGTTCGGAAGATCCACAATAATATAATTATAATCGTTAACGGGCGCGCTTACAAAACGGCTGATTTTGCTTACCAACGTCTTATCGCCAGAATCAAACACAGCATTAAGAAAATCAATAGCCAAATCACCTTTAGTAATGCTACTCAAGATTTTGTGTTGCTCATCAACGATATTTTGAATATTTACGCCTCGTGATTTCCAATGAGGCGCCGCATCATGAGCATTAGAATCGGCGGATAACTGATTACCTGTTGATTCCAGACAAACCAAAAGAACTTTCTTATCAGTTTCCCGCTGTAAACTCAATGCCAGATTGGCAGCATAGGTCGAACTGCCCGTACCTTTGACAGGTGAATAGACCGAAAGAATAGTGCTCTCAATTTTATTTTTGTCTTGAGTCACTTGACTGCGTATTTTATGGGAAAGATTCTGACTAATGACAAGCCCCAGGCGGGGAGTTGCCTTTAAAATATCGCTGAACTCTGCGTGATCAATGCGCAGAACAACCGAATCATTGATCGCCTCAAAATTATGAGAATGATTTTCCCCTGTTAATGTTGAAAGAATGCCAAAGTGCATTCCACGATGAAAGAATTCGACATTCTCTTTATGATTTAACGCATTAACGGAATAACAATAAACGCGTCCACTGATCAAACAATAAAACGCGTCGGCAGGCGCTCCTTGCTTGCAGATGAGTTCACCTTTTTTATAATCAACTAAGCTGGATTTCCGGGCGATACGATTTAATTCAAAGAAATTTAGCTGCGCAAAAATAGGGATCTGCTTAACAATGTTGAGCTTATTTATATAGGAAGGCATTGAGGTCATGGTATCGTTCTAGCGGTTGATGGGAGATGGGTAATGGGTGATGGATAAGATTACCATCCACTATCCACCATCAACTATCGCCCATATACTTTCTATTTAATAATTTCATTTTCCATCCATTCAAATTCCTTGCCGAGAATTTTCTTGGCCAACTTCAAATGGCTTGTATCGTGATTTCGCGAGCCTTCGCGAAATAAGTTTTCGATCCTCAAACGCGCATCTAAGCAAAAGGCATCGGCAAGTTCCACAGCATTGGATTGGCCTTTTTTAGCCAGCATCGCCGCATACGCACAAGTCGCTGAAATCGCAAAAAGATCGGTGCCAATATCAACGACTCGGTTAAGAATGCTTTGTTTTCCCTCGAGCTTTTGCTGGTACTTTGCCATTTTATGAAAAACATACCGGGCTAATCGCTTGCTGGCACCTTTGACATATTCCATGTGGACGTTAAGCGGCTCGGGGATGTCCTGCCCATCCGCTGAAACCGATGGAAACCAAAGTTTAGGATACCAAACGGCATAATAGGCCATCATCTTCAATGCCGCGATGATCTTGGCGCCGATCGGCACCTTCGCGCTTAAGAGCGGTTTCATTCGTCCCAAATGAGGGTCTAATGCCTCACGGGCAATAAACAGATGCATGATCTCGCTTGTTCCTTCGATAATCAAATTGATGCGCACATCCCTCATCACACGTTCCACCGCCCAGCTATGCACCCCGCGCGCCTTCAAAGAATCAGAAGATTCATATCCTTGTCCTCCGCGGATTTGAAGCGTTTCATCAACAATCCTCCAGGAATGGAGCGTGCAAAAATATTTGGCAATGGCCGCTTCAATGCGGATATCACAATGCTTATCATCAGCCATAAATGAAGTCAACCAAGTGACAGCATCCATCGCAAATGTATGCCCGGCGATGTAACCAAGTTTTAAAGCGATGGCTTCATGTTCACCGATCGCCGATCCCCATTGCTGGCGCTCGCTTGACCATTGGCGGGAGACATACAAACACCACTTACCAATTCCCGTCGAAGCCGCCGGTAACGTGAGGCGTCCGGTATTTAACGTCATCAGCGCAAGTTTAAGACCCTCGCCTTCACCTAAAATAATATTTTCTCGAGGAACTTTGACGTTCTTAAAACGCAATAGGCCGTTTTGTATCCCATGCAGTCCCATAAATGAGCATCGATGAACGATTTCAAAACCCGGAGTTTTTGTTTCCACAATAAAGGCGGTTATCTGTTTGATCTCTTTACCTTTGATAATCTTAGGGGGCGTGACAGCCATAACAACGAGCACATCGGCGACCACACCGTTGGTGCACCATAGTTTATCGCCGTTAATAATAAAATATTTTCCATCTTCCGTTGGTGTCGCTGTTGTTGTCATTTGCCTCGGATCAGAACCCGCGTTAGGTTCTGTTAACGCAAACGCCGAAACCTTTCCTTCGGCAAACATCGGAAGATATTTCTTCTTCTGCTCATCGGTACCAAACAATTTAAGCGGCTGGGGCACGCCGATACTTTGATGGGCGGAAAGTAAAACAGCGGTCGATCCGCAATAACTTGAAATCAAATGCATGACGCGATTATAATTGACCTGACTAAACCCTAAACCGCCATACGTCTGAGGAATCTTGATCGCAAACGCGCCTAATTGACCGAGGCCATCCATGACTTCTTTAGAAATTTGATACGTGCGATCAACTTCATTGGGATCAAGTTTGTCCCGCAGAAAATTTTCCATTTTTACTAAATAGTCGTCCCCCGCCTTTTTTTCTGTTTCGGATTGTTGTGGGAAGGGATGGATTAAATGAAAATCAACAGTGCCATGAAAAAGCTTGAGGGCAAAACTCGGGTGCTTCCATTCCAATTCACGGGCATCTTCCGCGAACTCTAACGATTTACGTTTTTCTTCACTAATATTTTTATCAAACATGCTCATCACAACACCCCTTTTCGAAATAAATGAAGGATAATAAGAAAAAAACGAAACAGGGTAACGCTTTCATTATCGGAATTGCCTTAGACATAATCACTTATGTCAATCCATAGTAAGTATAGGCGGCGTACCAGTAAAAAGCAATAAGCTATCGAGGTATTTTATAGAGAATTTCAGAAGGAACAACCTGAGAAAAACCCTCCCCACCCACGGGGTGGAGAGAGTCGAAGGAAGATCATTATTGAATATACTTATCGGCAATTACAGATACATCTTCAAGGGTAACGTGCTTCAGCCAAATATTTTCAGGATAGATCATGAGGTTTACTCCAAGATTACATTGACCAAGGCATTTGGCCTGCGCAACCCTGACCATTGGATGAAGCTTTTTAGCTTTGGCAATTTCGCGTAGACTCCGAAAGACATCTTCCCCTTTGTGATCGCCGCAACTGGCCTTTTCCCCTTTTGCATCGTTTGTGCATACAAAAATCTGGCGGCGATATGGTACATGTGTTGAATCCATAAAATCTCCTTGAACTGGTTGATCGTGGACGGTTGATTGCAGTTAGTAACCGTCGGCCATTAACTATCTTTAGCTGGTTGATTGCGGATGGTTGATCGCAGATAGTAACCATCAACTATCCACCATCTCCTTCTTATATGATCCTATCCTGATACATAGCCCTTTGCATAATTCCAGAATAAGTTTTAAACGGCAAAATACGGCGCATCGCAAGCAGGAACTTCGTTTCAGCATCTGGAAAATTTCGCAAAGGTGGATTTCTTTGATTTAAAAGTTTTTCCACCAAAAAAGCAATCCGTTTGGGATCTTTATCAGTTTTCTTGACGTAATTGAGAACCATCTTCTTAAGATGCGAGCTCATGGAAAAATAAGGGCTATTCGGATTATCAAAATTCTTGGCGTACTTGGCATTTTCAAAAAATATTTTTGTCCGATATGTGCCCGGCTCAATCATGCAAACATGAATATCAAAAAGCCTAAGCTCATGATAGAGGCTTTCTGAAAAACCTTCCAACGCCCATTTGCTGGCATTATACGCGCCAAAACATGGGCTAGCATTTAATCCGGCAATACTTGAAATGTTAATAATCCTGCCCTTACGTCGTGAACGCATCAAAGGAATGACGGCACGAGTCACATTCTGCACGCCAAAAAAATTGACCTCCATCTGCTGCCTGATTTCCTCGTCAGTTAAATCCTCGAAGAAACCTCCCATGCCGTAGCCGGCATTATTCACAACCGCATCTAAATATCCATGATTTGTTGCGATCACCTTAACAACGTTTGCAATACTTGCGGTATTCGTCACATCCAATGCGAACACCTCGAGCGCGCCTCCGGCATTCTTGGCCTCGGTCATCAAAAAATCTTTTTTGTGAACATCTCGCATCGTTGCGTAAACCTTATGGCCTTTGGATGCAAGATGGACTGCGGTTAGAAAACCAAAACCGCTTGAGGTGCCGGTAATGAGGATGACTTTTGGGGAATTGTGTGCGGTCATAAAAATGTAGGGGAGGATTTTGAAACCTCCCCTACGATTCGATTATATGTTGGTGGATTTCTGGAGCATCATGCAATCAACAAGCGTTAAAGCAATCATAGCCTCAACAACAGGCACCACACGAGGACAAAGGCATGGATCATGACGACCCTTGACTTGAACATCTGTTTGTTTTAATTCTGTTGTCACTGTCTTTTGAAATTTGGCAATTGAAGACGGCGGCTTGAGCGCTAATCGCAAAACTATCGGCTCGCCTGAGGAAATACCGCCGAGGATTCCGCCGGAATTATTTGTTTTGGTTGAAATCTTATTGCCTTTGGCAATAAACGCATCATTATTTTGGGAGCCGCGCATCTGTGCCACCTTAAAACCAGCGCCAAATTCAATACCTTTGACGGTCGCAATAGACATCAGTGCCGCCGCCAGCCGGGCATTTAATTTATCAAATGCCGGATCGCCCAAACCCGCAGGGCAATTATTAATGACAGCCTCGAGAATTCCGCCAATTGAATCACCGTCTTTACGCACCTCTTCGATCAACCGGATCATTTTTTCGGAAGCGGCAATATCCGGCGCCCGCACAAGATTTTTCTCAATCACCGAGTAATCAATCTTTTGAGCATAAACATCACCAACCGCCAGCGTGTAAGCAATAATTTTAACTTTATGACGGGCAAGAATTTTCTTGGCAACAGCACCGGCGGCAACACGGCAAGCCGTCTCTCGTCCCGATGAACGTCCCCCGCCACGATAATCACGAAAACCATATTTGGCTAAATACGTGAAATCCGCATGACCGGGGCGAAAAAGATCTTTGATATTGCTGTAATCTTTGGAGCGCTGGTCTTCATTACGAATCAGCATGGCAAGAGGCGTGCCGGTAGTTTTTCCCTCAAACACGCCGGATAAAATTTCAACCGTGTCGGATTCTTTGCGCTGAGTCGTAATCTTGCTTTGCCCGGGACGGCGGCGGTCAAGATCAACCTGAATATCGGCTTCAGTCAACGGTAATTTAGACGGAACCCCATCAATGATCAGACCGATCGCAGGGCCGTGGCTTTCTCCGAATGTAGTGATTCGAAACAATTCTCCGAACGTATTACCTGCCATTGAAACCTTCCCCCCATTTCGTAAATCGAAAATCGTTGATCGAAAATCGAAACCAATTTAAAGACATTGACTATAGTTCATTAACATTCTTGACTCGTGATCGATCTTATCAAACAAAAAAGTTAAATCTGACGCCTGAGCGTAATTTAAATCTTGTAAAATTTCAAGCAAAGTTTGAAGTTCCGCGCACGAGCCAAGCGCAATATGCAAAAATCTCTTTAATTCTTTTGGCTGGCCACGGCCAAAACCCTCAGCAATATTAACAGGGATCGAAACAGATGCTCGACGCATCTGCGAAATCAAACCAAATTGTTCATGGCTGGGAAGCTGTTGAGTAAGCTTGTAAATTTCAAAGACTATTATTTTACCGGTTTGCCAAATTCTTAACTCTTTATAACTTTTTGCTGCCATACTTCCTCCCAGATTGAGACCTGGGGGAAGCCTGCTGTTATTTGTTATAGTTGCGATTTACGAATTCCGATTTACGATTTTCGTTTATTCTCCATCAGTTATCGCTCCCAACGAAGCCGAGCTTACCTGTTTTGCATACTTAGCCAACACTCCGCGTGTGTAACGCGCTGACGGTTGACTCCAAGATGCTAAGCGTGATTTAATCTCGCTTTCAGAAATATTTAAATTGATCTTTCGTCCATTTGTATCGATTGTGATGGAATCGCCATCACGCACTATCGCTAACGGCCCACCCACATAAGCTTCCGGAGTAATGTGCCCGACAACAAAACCATGGCTCCCGCCGGAAAAGCGGCCGTCAGTGATAAGCGCCACATCTTTTCCCAAACCTCTCCCCATAATCGCAGACGTCGGAGAAAGCATCTCTCGCATACCAGGGCCGCCTTTAGGACCCTCATAACGAACAACAATGACATCACCCTTGACGATTGTTCCGTCTAAAATTTTCTTAAGCGCCGCTTCTTCAGATTCAAAGACACGCGCAGTTCCGGTAAAAGCTAAACCCTCTTTACCGCTGATCTTTGCCACCGCACCCGTCGGAGCCAAGTTTCCATAAAGGATTACCAGATGGCTTTCCTTTTTAATCGGATTTTCTAACGAACGGATGATCTGTTGATTTTTAGGATACGGCTTTACGCCTTTTAAATTTTCACGCAACGTCTTTCCTGTAACCGTTAAGCAATCTCCGTGCAGTAAACCGGCTTCAAGCAGTGTTTTCATTAAAGGTAAAATGCCGCCGATGTTAACGAGTTCAGCCATCATAAAACGGCCGGACGGTTTAAGGTCTGCCAGAACAGGCACGCGCTTTCCTATAGTCGTAAAATCATCTAACGATAATTTAACATGCGCGCTGTGGGCCATGGCCATCAAATGCAACACGGCATTTGTTGAGCCACCTAAGGCAATGACCATTGTAATCGCATTTTCAAATGCTTTTCTCGTCATGATATCAAGTGGACGGATATTTTTCTTAAGTAGATTTAAAACAGCCTTGCCAGCATTTTTACAATCGTTATGCTTATCCCTGGACATCGCCGCCTGCGCGGAAGAATCCGGAAGGCTCATGCCCAATGCTTCAATAGCAGACGCCATGGTGTTGGCCGTATACATTCCGCCGCAAGAACCCGGGCCTGGAATAGCGCAGGATTCAATCGCCTTTAACTCTGTACCAGTAATTTTTTTATTCGCATACGCACCGACCGCTTCAAACACCGAGATGACATCCACATTCTTTTTCTCACGCCCATAACAACCCGGAAGAATTGTTCCGCCATAAACAAACACCGACGGACGGTTTAACCGCGCCATCGCCATAAGACAACCGGGCATATTCTTATCACATCCACCGATCGCGACAAAACCGTCAAACCCTTGGCAGCCGACAACGGTTTCGATGGAATCCGCGATGACCTCACGGGACACGAGCGAATACTTCATGCCTTCGCTGCCCATGGAAATTCCGTCGGAGATTGTGATCGTGTTAAAAATAACCGCCTTGCCGCCTGCCGTATCCACCCCGCCGGCCGCATGTTTAGCCAGGACATCAATATGCATATTGCATGGAGTGACCATAGACCAGGTGGACGCGATTCCGATTTGCGGTTTCTTAAAATCGGCATCCTTAAACCCGACGGTGCGCAGCATCGCGCGTGAAGGAGCTCGATCCATTCCATCCACAACAATTGAAGAATATTTGCGGAGATTTTCTTTTGTCATAATTTGATTTCTTGAAATAGATTAATTGAAATTAAAAACGGCCGCTTTTAAAGCCACGACCTTGTTTGTTTCGTTTTCTCTTCGTATGTTTTAATATTTTTATCAAACTGCAAGGTCCAGCCGATCTGATCAAGTCCTTTAAGAAGGCATTCCTTGGCAAAAGAATCGATTTCGAAATTGAATGTTTGGCCAATGGTGGTGATCGTCTGTGTTTCCAATTCGGCAGAAATCTGTGCGCCATCGGTCGTTTCCACAAAATTGAATAATTGATCAACCTCGTCGGATTTTAAGGAAACAAGCAACATGCCATTCTTAACGCAGTTATTATAAAAAATATCGGCAAAGCTCGGGGCAATGATCACTCGAAAGCCATAATCCGACAACGCCCAGGGCGCGTGCTCACGGCTTGAGCCGCATCCAAAATTATCCCTTGTCAATAACACCGTCGAGTTTCGGTACTGCGGTTTATTTAAAACAAAATCATGATTTTCTTTTGTTCCCGCATAATCGGTAAAACGCCATTCGTGAAATAAATGTTTGCCAAAGCCCACGCGATCGATCTTGCGCAGAAATTGTTTGGGAATGATGGCATCGGTATCGATGTTGGCCCGGTCTAACGGTGCGGCAATGCCGCTATGTCTGATGAATGGTTCCATGTTTTTTATTCTATCACGAAGGAGGAATGAAGACCGCTCGCGTTGCTCGCTAGGAAGAAGGAAGAAACCTCTTCCATCCTCTATCCTCCCTCTTCTCTCTTTACGATTTCAAATACTCTCTCACGTCGCTGATTTTCCCCGTGATCGCCGCGACCGCGGCCATTTCGGGGCTCATCAGATGTGTGCGTCCGCCAGGCCCCTGACGCCCTTCAAAATTACGATTACTAGACGACGCACATCGTTCGCCTTTAGCAAGCTGGTCATCGTTCATGCCTAAACACATCGAACAACCGGCGAAGCGCCATTCTAATCCGGCATCCGTAAAAATTTTATTCAAACCTTCTTTTTCGGCCTGGGCACGGATGCGTCCTGACGCTGGAACAACGATCGCCTGAACGCCGCCGGCAACTTTCTTACCTTTTAAAATTGCCGCCGCAACACGCAAGTCCTCGATGCGGCCATTGGTGCATGAGCCAATAAAAACTTTATCAATCTTGATATCTGTCATCTTCATGCCCGGCTTAAGATCCATGTATGTTAACGCATTTCGGACAGCCCCGCGTTCAACCGGGTCTTTAATCGTTTCCGGATCAGGAACAATACCATCGATGGATGTTACCTGCCCGGGAGAAGTTCCCCACGTGACCTGCGGTTTAATATCCCCGGCTTTAATATTGATAACACGGTCAAACTTTGCGTCTTTATCCGACGGTAAAGTTTTCCAATAAGCTAACGCCTTATCCCAAAGTTCATTCTTCGGCGCGAAATCGCGGCCTTTAATATAGGCAAACGTTATTTCATCGGGAGCGATCATGCCAGCACGGCCGCCGGCTTCGATCGACATATTGCAAACCGTCATGCGCGCCTCCATAGAAAGCGCGCGGATCGCACTGCCGGCGTATTCCATGACATAACCGGTCGCGCCCGCAGTTCCGATTAAACCGATGATGTATAAAATAATATCTTTGGATGTAACGCCAAAACCCAATGTTCCGTCGATATTAATCAGCATAGTCTTAGGAGTGTTCTGCTGAAGCGTTTGGGTGGCAAGAACATGCTCAACCTCGGACGTTCCGATACCGAAAGCCAACGCGCCAAAAGCACCGTGAGTTGCGGTATGGGAATCGCCGCAAACAATCGTCATGCCGGGCAACGTAATGCCAAGTTCCGGCCCGATCGCATGCACAATGCCCTGGTCTTTATGGGAAAGATCATAGACGGTGATGCCGAATTCTTTGCAATTGGAGGTCAACTTTTCCATCTGGATACGTGAGGTCGATTCAACCTTATTGATGTCTTTTGTCTTGGTGGAAACGTTATGATCCATGGTGGCAAATGTTTTGGCAGGCGCTCTGGCCTTGCGTTTGGTTAAACGCAATCCATCAAATGCCTGCGGGCTTGTGACCTCATGGATCAGATGGCGGTCAATGTAGATGATCGCTGTGTCGCCTTGCGATTCACGGACCAAATGATCGGTCCAGATTTTCTCGAACATTGTTTTAGACACGGGGGGATCCTTATTCGTTGTGCGTTATGAGTTGTGCGAGGCGCGTCTCTACTTTTGCCCTAACATCATCCGCGCATAACGCATCACGTAAAACATTTTTAATCAAGGCACGTATTATAACGAAAGCCGTCGGGTATGTCAACGGAGTTGGCAGTAAGAATTATCCTCCGAATCATAATTTTTTCGCTTGCTAAATCAAATCCATCCAGCACAAACGCTGTTCGATGGCACTATTCGTCATAGCATCCCGGTCGGGATAGACCCGCTCGAACTCATGGAACGCGGCCCAGAGTTTGGCATCGCAATCCTTGAGCTTGGGATGGTCAAGAAGCTGATTGAACAGAAGTGACGCGTCATCCGCCTTGCGCCGGGCGTAGTCTTCATAAAAGGCCACCTGGTTTACGGCTGCATCGATGACTTCATCATGAAAAACCTGAAGCCGTTCGGGAGGATAAAGATCCCTCAGCCGCCGGATGACCTCATTCTGCCTTTCCGCGTAAAAATAATAGATAGCTGTGTATTCACTCGAAGGACGTTTGGCCAAAAGCGCGTCGTTCATGTTAAGGCGATTGACAATGCCCTCATTTAACAAGACGATCCATTGCTGAAAATATCCCAGCTCTTCGGGATTAGTAATGACCAGCTGATCGTCCGGAAAGGCATTCCATTGGCTGAAATCCCTCGTCGGCCAGTAGTGCGGGCTGACATTTTGGAGATGTTCCATGGAAAATGTTTTTTTGTAATTGGGATAGAGTCCCGTATGGGCCTGACGGTCAGAATGCGGCTGCTGAACGAAGTTAAAGAAGCCAATGGCGATCGCGACCAAATAGGCAAAGACACTGAAAGATTTTACCTTTTGACGCGGAATGTTTGAGGTCGGAAGATGCTGCTCAAAATAAAGTGTGATCTTGCGCGCGTTGTCCGCGCTTAACCACACGCCATGGCCATTGGGGCAGGATTTGACGCCCATCATAAAATAAAGAAGCGGCTTTTGAACAAACGGCTTGCCGCATCGCGGACAGAATGTGGGAATATTGGGATCAGGATTAGTGCCGACGGCCAGAACATCATGAAGGATATTTTCAAGACCCTCCTTCTGCCCGCTCTTAAGCGCGGATGCCAAAGCCTCGATTTTTTTCTGTTCGAACCACATGATCTAAAGATGTCCTGCATGTGAATAAAAAAAATGGTTTTATTTTAACTGACGAAGGGGTAAATGTTGTTGACGCTACTTCCCAACAATTTTGTTATTCCGTGTCAAAATTTTTTCAGCTTCCTCTCTTCCTACCTTGCGTAATTTCCAGTGGCCTCCCTGATCATCAATTACAGTCTTTAGGCGAGTCATAGCAATGGCAATAGGGTTATCTTTATAACCGTGTCGTTTAAGCTCTTGAATAAGTTCTTCACGTAATTTACGTTTTGGATAAACAACATTCAAAATTAACAAACCAACCTCTCGGGGAGAGATATTTTTAAAATTTATGTAAATTCTACCATTAATATTCTCAAAATATGGGTATCTTTTTTCCGTGAGCGTCTCAACCAGCATCATTGTATTTTCAGGGGTGGATGATGCTGCGTCAGCAAAACGAACAAGTTCAGCAAAAATCCAAGCCGCCGTTGGCATGACTACCGAGGCATCCATTTTATTTGGTTCGATTTCATCCGGATCATGCCTTGCTCCGCGGTTACTCGCAATATCATAAATAAAAACACATGCTTTAGGAATTTGAATACGGATATTATCCGGATAACCACTTAATTGCCCAAGCATGGTAAATGTAGCTCCAACTTTGAACTTTCGTGCTGGTGGAAGCGGTTGACCGCAATATAAAGATAGCATCTTCATCACAGCTTCAACAAATTTTCCAACCTTTAAGATACTCCCTTCCCAGTCCGCGTCCTGATACCTTCTCGCAGCATCTGCAAAATGTTGCAATGAGGACTCTACTTGACGCTGGGCGAATTTTTTTGAAAGAATTAATTTAATCTGTTCTTCAACGTTCATTACTCAATATATCCTTCCATGATGGTCGCAAGCTATACTCTTCTTTTTTTCTGGAGTCGATCCAATCATTGCTCTTGGCTTGGGTAGAATAAAAAGAATTAATCTTCCCGCTGAATAACCCCTTACTCCAATGCTTTTTGATTTCCTCTAATTTGATACTCTTGGTTGCATCGCCTTTTGTTAAATAAGCAAGAAGTAGGGTAAATTTCTTTGGACCACTCATTCCTTTTGAATAACGTTTGATAAATGCACGGGAAGACATTGAAAAATCAAGCTCATCACTTTGGACGACTGGGTTTTGCTTTTTCTTTACAGGGCCAGCCAAACCGCCAAAAATAGCTTGCTCTAATTTATCTAGACGATTAATGACATCTTTCAAATTTTGAGTCATCATTTTCTCTCCTTGGCGTCAACACAGCGCCCCTTAGTCGTTTTTCTTACGTTTAGCTTCTGGGAACCCTTCTTGAAGCGCTTTTAGACCAGTTCCAGTAACATAATACATTTCCTTCTTCTCATGATCACGAGTTATCCGCCCTGCACCAATAAGGGTTTGAAAATCGCGCGTAATATTTGATGGAAGGGCAACCCTAGCCTCTTTAAACAAAGTTCTTATTGTTCCAATCTGAAACGATTCCACCCCTCTCGCTTCCTTAACGTAACAGGCAAGGGTTAAAATTTTGTCAGGGTTACTTCTGGGGGCATACCGATTAAAATATTCAGCCGGCGATTCTTTCGTGCTTAAAGGCGTTACAAATATTGCTGCTTTTTGTATAGGGACACTAGACGCAGATAAGCACATGGTCATAATTTGCGCCGCCAACTCCTGCTCGACATCTTTTTCATAAAGAAGCCCTTTTCCTTTTAACGTGATTTTTACCTTCTCCATACCATGCGTTGACATTCAAACCTCCATATTTGTATTTTTGTATTTTTGTAATACAATAATACAGAAACAAGACTTTTTGTCAAGAAATAAAAACGGCAGCCTTTTTAAGGCTGCCGTAAAAATAACCATTCTTTTGTATTAGTTTTTGGTGAGTTTACGTAAAACCGTCTGTAGTATGCCACCGTTTCTATAATAATCCACTTCCACCGGCGTATCGATACGGCAAATTGTTTTAAACTCCTTCATCCCGCCATCCGTCGAAATGGCGCGGACGGTGATTTCCTGACGGGGTTTAAGATTATTATTTAACCCGGCAACATCGAAGGTTTCCTCGCCTGTTAATCCCAGGCTTTCGCGGTTCTCGCCTTCCTTAAACTGCAGAGGCAGAATGCCCATGCCAACGAGATTGCTGCGGTGGATGCGTTCATAGCTTTCGGCGATGGCGACTTTGATTCCCAAGAGCATCGGGCCTTTGGCGGCCCAGTCGCGGGAAGAGCCGCTTCCGTATTCTTTGCCGGCCAAGACAACGAGCGGTGTTTTATCTGTTTTATATTTGACCGACGCGTCATAAATGAACATCTTCTCCCCCGTCGGCCAATAGGTTGTCCACGGGCCTTCAGTGCCGGGAGCCACCATGTTGCGCAAGCGTACGTTGGCGAATGTGCCGCGCACCATGACACGGTCATTTCCACGCCGGGCGCCGTAGCTGTTAAAATCGACCGGTTGAACGCCCAATTCCATCAGATACTTTCCTGCCGGGCTCTTGGCGGAGATATTTCCTGCCGGTGAGATATGATCGGTCGTGATCGAATCCCCCACGCTCACCAGAACGCGCGCGCCTTTGATCTCTTTGATCGAACCGGGTTCCGGTGCCATCCCTTCAAAATACGGTGGATGCTGGATGTACGTGCTGTCTTTTTCCCATTTGAACTGGTCGGACTTGGTCAGTTTAATCGTGTTCCAATTTTTATTCCCTTTAAAAACATTGGCGTAACGCGTGCGGAATAACTTGGCTGTCACCGATGAGGCCACAAGGTTATTGACCTCGACGGTCGTCGGCCAGATATCCTTAAGATACACCGGCTTGCCTTTGGTATCTTTGCCGATGGGTTCATTGACCAGATCGATATCAACGGTGCCGGCGAGCGCGTAGGCCACAACCAACGGCGGGCTGGCCAGATAATTCGCTTTCGTCAAAGGATTCACACGGCCTTCAAAATTACGGTTGCCGGAAAGGACTGCGGCCGCCACGATGTTTCCGGATTCAATCGCCTTGGCAACATTCTCCGGCAAAGGACCGCTGTTGCCGATACATGTCGTACATCCAAACCCGACGATGTTAAAACGCAATTTATCCAGATACTTCATGAGGCCGGCTGCTTTTAAATATTCCTCGGCAACCTGTGAACCAGGAGCAAATGATGACTTCACGAAATGAGGAACACTCAAGCCTTTCTCAACCGCGCGCTTGGCAACCAAACCTGCGGCGATCAATACCGACGGGTTAGATGTATTTGTGCAGCTGGTGATCGCAGCGATGACGACCGCGCCATGCTTGATCTTAGTGAGGCTTCCGTTTTGAATGGCGCCTTCGTTTTTCAATTGATCCGTTGTTAAACCGTATCCGCGTTCAGCAACCGGCGCGCTCAAGGCCTTTTCAAATACCGGTTTCATCGACGCCAAAGAAACTCTATCTTGAGGACGCTTAGGGCCCGCGAGACTTGGCTCAACATCTGCCAGGTTTAATTCCAATGTTTCGGTGTATTGAACAGCCGTATCTTTAGCGGAATAAAACATCCCCTGCTCTTTGGTATAACGTTCCAAAAGATCCACGTCAGCCTTTTTACGGCCGGTGGTGCGGTAGTAATTCAATGTTTCATTATCAATAGGAAAGATGCCGATGGTCGCACCATATTCCGGAGCCATGTTGGAAATGGTGGCGCGGTCCGGCAAACTCAATGAACCCAAACCGCTGCCGAAAAATTCCACAAATTTTCCGACGACGCCTTTTTTACGAAGGATTTGGGTCACGGTCAAAACCAGGTCGGTCGCGGTAACACCGTCTTTTAAACTGCCGTTTAATTTAAACCCGATGACTTCCGGCATAAGCATGTAAATCGGTTCGCCTAACATGACCGCTTCCGCCTCGATCCCGCCCACGCCCCAGCCCACGATCCCCAAACCGTTGATCATGGTGGTGTGGCTGTCTGTTCCGACGACGCTGTCCGGATAAATGACCATGTCTTTGCCAATCTTTTTACGCAAAAGGCCGGTTGCGAGATATTCCAAATTCACCTGATGGACAATGCCTGTTGCCGGCGGGACAACGCGGAAATTTTTGAGCGCATTCTGTCCCCATTTTAAAAATTCATAACGCTCCTTGTTGCGTTTGAATTCAAAGGTCACGTTGGTGCTTAAAGATTTTTTCGTTCCAAAATCATCAACTTGAACGGAGTGATCAATTACAAGATCGCACGGCACCAGCGGATTAATCTTCTTTAGATCGCCGCCCATTTTCTTGATGGCATCGCGCATGGCGGCAAGATCAACCACACACGGAACGCCGGTAAAATCCTGCAGGATGACCCTCCCGGGTTTGAACGCGATTTCTTGAAGAGCTTTATTGGTTGGGGACCATTTGGTCAGCGTCTCAAGATCGCGGACCGTCACTTGGTAGTTATCACAATTACGAAGCGCGCTTTCTAAAAGCACTTTAATCGAAAACGGCAGGCTAACGGGATCTTTGAAACCTAATTTGGAAAGCTTGTTTAACTGGAACATTGTGAACGTTCCGGATGATGTTTTTAATTGACGTTTGGCGAAGGAATGATTAAATGGGGTACTCATAAATACTCCTTTAAAAGTGCGATTATAACCTGTTCCACCCCGGGGGTGAGGCAGGTCAATGGTGCTCATTATAAGTAAAGCACCCTATGGCGTCAATAAACCTTTGGTAAAAACAATCAAAAATTTTTAATTAGGGCTTGCGATAACGTATTTTCACAATTAATATAATTTTACTTCCAACATATATCTAAGGGTCAAATGCGCGTCGTTATCTTAAATCCTTCTTTCGGTGAAAACTTTGTCCGTGTAGCCCGCTGGGCCGCTAAATCCCGCGGCCGTGTTCAACGCCATCCCGAATATCTTTTAATTGCCGCCCAAGTTCTTCTGGATCGTGGTCATGAAACCCATTACGTGGAAGCTGCCGCCCGCAATTTCTCAATTAACGAATCTATTGAAACTGTAACTTCGCTTCGTCCTGATTTGTTGGTTATGCATGTCACAACGCCATCAATTTATTCTGACATCGATCAAGCCAAAACCATTAAAGAAAAAACCAAATGCAAAGTCGCCTTCGTAGGCCAGCATGCCAGCGCTGAGGCGGACAATACCTTTATGATTGCCTCCGGCGTTGTTGATTACATCCTGCGCGGAGAATATGACTATTCCCTGCGCGATCTTGCCGACGGCATAAGCCCGGATAAAGTTGCCGGCATCACGTGGACAGACGGCTCAAAGGTCATCCACAATCCTCATGGAGCCACCATTGATGTTAACGAACTCCCCTTTCCGGCGTGGCAGTTGATCCAGCCCGAATGGTATCCCGACGGCGGAAAAAAATTTCCTTTCCTCACGCTAATTACAGGACGCGGCTGCAATAACGCCTGCACGTTCTGCCGAGACCCGCAAATCATGTACGGTTATAAATTACGCAATCGTACGGCTCAAAAGGTCGTCGATGAAATGGAATACGATCTAAAAATCCATCCGCAAATCCGCGAGATCATGTTTGAGACCGACACCTTTGCCGCCGATGACGAGCATGTTAAAGAAGTCTGCAGTGAAATCGTCAAACGCGGAATCAATAAAAAAATCACCTGGTCCTGCAACATGCGCGTTAACACCAATCTTGCGATGCTTCCCATCATGCGTGAAGCAGGCTGCCGTATGCTCATGACCGGTTTTGAATTCGGGACCGATGAAAATCTGCGCGTCATCCGTAAAGGCGGCGTGAGTGTTGATATGGCGCGCAAATATGCCTTTCGCGCCCACGAACTGGGCTTCACCATTCACGGATGCTTTATGATCGGAGCGCCGGGTGAAACTACCGAAAGCGCGCACAAAACTATTAATTTCGCCAAATCCCTTCCGCTTGATACGGTGCAAATCACCGGTGTCGCTGCTTATCCGGGGACAACACTTTATAAATGGGCCAAACAAAATAATTATCTCTTAGCCAAAGACTGGAAAGATTGGCTGACCAAAGAAGGCGAACAACGCACCCTTTTAAGCTATCCCCAATTGTCTCATAAAGAAATTGATGAATTAATCGACGTCGGATTAAAAGAATTCTATTTAAGGCCAAAACAAATCTGGAGCATGTTTATCTCCATTCGGAGTGTCGGCGACTTTTTGCGCAAGGTGCATGGCTTTAAGGCATTCGTCCATTACTTTGCCCAAAAAATTTCGCGCACCATTAAAAATTCTACTCCGGAAAAACCAAAAACCGTTTTTATCAACCGCATCGCCGAGCTTGAGAAAAAGATTCAAAATAAACTTGAAAAGAACTCAGAACCAGCTTCAGCCCTCATCAATTGACACATTCTGAGTGTTTTGCTATAGTGCTCCAAATTTAATTCAAACATTCGAGGAGGATTTTTCATGGCACACGTTGTTACAGAACCTTGCGTTAAATGCCGCTATACCGATTGCGTTACAGTTTGCCCCGTTGATTGTTTCCATGAAGACGCCCAAATGCTTGTCATCGACCCTGACGTCTGTATTGATTGCGGCGCCTGTATTCCGGAATGCCCCGTCCAGGCTATTTATGCCGATGCTGATGTTCCTGCCAAATGGAATAGTTACGTCGCCCTGAATAAAGAAAAATCCGGCAGCCTTCCAGTTCTGACTGAAAAGAAAACGCCGTTAAAAAAAGATTAATTCTTATAAATTTATTCTATTAACTTGTCGTTGTTTATTCCTTTAGGAAGGATTAACAATTCCTTCCTTTCTTTATTAGGCGGCTTATGTGGTTCTTCATGATCACCTGCTATGTACTTTCCATCATCTCCTTTGCGATGCTTTCTATTGTATTAACTCAAAGTTTTATGCCGTTTAAAGTCATCCACGCATCCCCATTATCGTTCCTTATTCTGACAAGCATCATTTATCTTTTCACGGAAACACTGATTATGTTTTTCTTTGTAGGAACCGGTGTCAGCATCAAGGAATACATGCTTGAGAAAAAAATCCATGGCGACTTTCACAAGCGCTCGATTAACATTAAAAGACGCATTTACCCGCCGCAACTTTTGAATTTATTGATCCTTATTATTGCCTTTGTTTTATTCGGCGCCGCAGACACACATAAGATTTCTCCATGGATTTACCGAGGCGTTCTTCTGTTAGGTATTCTTCAATATCTTGATGCCAAAATTATTCAAAATACCTGCTTTAGAGATAACACGCAGGTCATCCTCGATATGTCAGGAATTAAACGAGCCTAAGATGTTTTATTATGTAGCAAAATTTCTGGAAGCATCAGGATTGGGACTTTTGGCGTACGCGTTTCTTAAAACATTCCCTGACAAATTAAACTATCGGGTACTTGGGATTTCTATTCTATTATTTTTTTCTGGATGGATCATGGAGAAATATCTTCTGAAGAAATAGCGTTAAGCGTATCGCGGTTAGCGTTCAGGAAATCTTTCCGACGCCAAACGCCAAACGCCAAACGCCAAACGCTCAAATGAAAACTATTCTTAAATTTGATACCGGCGCCGATGGCTTTAAAAAAATGATGCTGGTCCTTGCTGTTACGGCCGCCATCGTTTTATTTTTTGGATTATATTTTCTTAACGTTGTGCACAAGGAATTGGTAAATATCTCATGAGGGAACCGCGCTGGGTGACTAAGCTGAAAAGCAAATGGAACATAACCACTACCAGAGATTTTATACTTATCATGCTCGTTTTTTCATTGGCCGGCATGGCGATCGGTTTTGAACGTAAAATCGTCTTTCACCTATTTGGTATCGACCAAGATCCCATGTGGGTGAAGGTTCTTGTTTATGTTCCGCTGATCGTGCCGATCTATCAGTTAAATCTGCTTATTTTCGGGTTTTTGTTGGGGCAGTTTGAATTTTTCCTGGAGAAGGAAAAGAGGCTGGTCAAGTTTTTATTCAACAAAATCCGCCCATCGTAAATCTACAGGACGTAAATCTACAGGACGTAAATCTACAGGACGTAAATCTACAGGACGTAAATCTACAGGACGTAAAGCATCACGTAAATGATCACACCTGTGACCGACACATAAAGCCAGACCGGCAATAACCATCTGGTTATGGCCACATGCGCTCTGAAATTTTGATGACGAGCGTGCCATACCGCCATGATGCTAAAGGGCAATATGATCATGGCAAGTGGTGTATGCGTTCCCAATATCAAAAAATAAATAAAACGGGAAATCCCCTGCCCTTGATAATGCGTCAGGCCGCCTACGATGATCCGATTTAATACGTAAAAAAACAGAAATAACGCTGATGAAACTAAAGCCGCCGTCATAAACTTCCTGTGCTTTTCCCTGTCCTTGTGACGGATCGATATCCATCCGGCTAATAAAAGGACTGTGGATAAAGTGTTCAAGAAAGCGTTGATAGTAGGCAGGATTACGTGCTGTTCCATGGCTTATCGCTCTTTTCTTAACCGCATGATATCTTCAAACAGTTTCTGCACAGCCTTATTTTCAGTTCCTTCATAATATCCGCGAACACGGCCTTTGCGGTCAACCAACGCAAAATATGAACTGTGAAAGACCGGCTCTTTAATATCACCCAACTTAAAGGACTCCACAACAATCTTTTGAATGTCCTCGCGGCTGCCGGTTAAAAAAATCCATTTGCGCGGGTCAGCCCCATTTTTCTCGGCGTAATTATTTAAAACTTCTGGCGAATCATTTTCCGGATTAACTGAAATCGAGACAAATCGCACTGACTCATCACTATTAAAAGAACGATAAAGCGCCCCCATATTTTTAGTCAGCATAGGGCAAATACCGCTGCAGGTGGTAAACATAAAATCCGCAACCCAAATTTTTCCCTGCAGATCCCCTGACGAAAACTTCCCATTTAAAGAATCCGTAAGTTCGAAAGGGGCAATACTGCCGTACACAGGTAATTGTTTATTAGGAGAAGAGCGGGCAATTAAGAAAACAACGGCTAGAGAAACTAAAAAAATGATTTGTGAAGCAATAAATTTTTTGGTGAACATGCGTGGTCCATCATCAAAACGTTACATCAAAAACGATCAAAAACAAAAGAATAGGCAGATATATAACAGAAGCCTTTAAAAGTTTATACGCATCCGCCGTCGAATGCGATTTACGTAACTGCCAACCAACCTGAAAAAGTAAGATGCCCGCAATAAGCGCTCCCCAAAAGTAAACTCTTCCGGCCATTCCAATCATGGATGGTAAAAGAGAAATCAAAATAAGCAGTGCTGAAAACCATATTGTTTGCTGAAACGTTGATTTTCCATCCGGATCAACAACAGGCAGCATTTTAAATCCAGCCTTACGATAATCGTCTTTAAATATCCAGGCGATCGCAAAAAAATGCGGGTGTTGCCAAATAAAAAGAATAGCAAATAAAATCCAGGCCTCTATTCCAAGTTCACCGCGGGCGGCAGCCCACCCTCCCATTGGCGGGATAGCACCAGGAATAGCGCCGATCGTGGTGTTAAACCAGCTGATGCGCTTCATCGGCGTATACACTAAAGTATAAAGAAATGACGTCAATAGGCTTAAAAATGCCGTCAAAAGATTGACCTTAACGCAAAGAATGATAACACCAACAAGCGTCAAAGAAATACCGAACGACAATGCTTCAGAAGAGGATAGAACACCTGATGGAAGCGAACGATTTTTTGTGCGCAGCATGAGCGCGTCGGCATCACGATCGAGATAATTATTAAGTACAGCCGCCCCCGCGCAGGTTAACCCCGCGCCTAAAAGCGTATAAACCAACAGCCCCCAATCGTGAATGCCCCGCTGGGCGCAATAAAATCCCAATAAAGTTGTCACCAAAACCATCAGCGTGATCCGTGGTTTGGTCAATTCAAAAAAGGCGTTTAATTTTATTTTATTCATCGTTTTGCCAGCAAAGTTTGAAATTCACCAAAGGCCACCGGTGCTGACCTTAAAATAAGCATGAGACTAATCCCTAAAACAAGCGCGCCGGTTACAACATGAAATGTTGTCGTGTACACTTCTTTGAGCGACAAAACAGTTGCGATCCCCAAAGCGATCTGCAAACCCACGACCAAATTCAAGCCAAACAAAGTTTTTATGATTAATCCGTTATTTAAACTTCGCTGATACGCCAAAAAATTAATATAGATAAGCTTGAACAAAATCAAGAGTGCCCACATACGGTGCAGAAAATGCAAAAAAACCTGTCCGATCGTTACTGAACTAAAACCATGTTCAAAGCGCCACACATTAATGTGTGCAAGCATTGCCTGATTAAATGTAGGAATAATTTCCCCTCCCATTGTTGGAAAATCTGGAACCGCCAAACCCGATTCCGTATGACGCATCAAATTTCCAAATACAAGTTGGAGTAAAACCATCCCAATAAAAATCATGCTCATGCGCAAAAATTTGCTATCAAACTCGACGGCAGGCTGAACCCTTCGCGCGGAATACTCAACCGAAAGCCCATAAGCGATCATCACTGTTAAAAGAAAATAAATATGTGCCAACGTTCCATGAAACGACGATAACCACACGGGCAAAAAATATTTAACAGTTAATCCGCCCAAAACACCCTGAAGAACGACTGCTATAAAAGAACATAACCCTAAACGCTTAATCCATCGGGGAACTTGAGCCCGATATAGCCACACGCATAACACTAAAGTCAACAAACCGACGACGGAAGCAACCATCCGATGGGTATGTTCATACCTGATCCCTCCCACCATATCGCTCAAGGGAAACGCAAACATAAAATGCCCGTAAGTCGTCGGCCAATCGGGAACAGATAATCCTGATTCTGTACTTTTAACCAAACCGCCAAGAAAGATTAAAAATATAGCCGAGAAACAGACAATTTTACTGTAGATACGCAACAAAGGAGAGGTTTTGAATTTTGATAAGCCTGAAGCCATTGCGTCCTAGTGCATTTCATTATCAATTCCAAAAACTGTCTGCCCCAGATCCATCGGATGATGCTCCGATGGTAGCTTGCTCACTTACCCATTTTTCGTATTCATCAGGAGTATGAACAGTCACATATCCCTTCATTCGATAGTGACCTATCCCACAAAGTTGGGCGCAGGCGATTTCTGAATTGCCTGTTTTGACAGGGGTAAACCATACAGGAATGCTCATTCCGGGAATAACATCTTGTTTGATACGCATGATTGGCAATGCAAAACAATGGATTACATCTTTCGTGCTCAAATGAATAATAATCGGATGGCCGACTGGTAAATGCAATTGGTTAATTGCAACAAAATCATCCTTGGCATTTGGATCGCTCGAATCAATACCAACGGGATTATTTTGAGGATCCATCAACTTTGGATTGCTCTTGCCGAATATCCCGTCTTTCCCAGGATAATGGATATTCCAAGCAAATTGTTCGGCTACGATCCGAATTTCTAAAACATCTGTTCGATTAGGAAATGTATCAATTTGCCTAGCCCAAAAGGGGATCGAAAATCCAACCAAAAGCACGGCCTCAATCACAACAACTGCAACCTCAAGCTTTGTCGATAAATGGCTTTTAACGCCATGATAATCTGCTTTTGGATGAACCCGACGGTTAAATCTAATTAAAGTAAAAGTAAAAAAAACTCCCCAACCTATAAAGAGAACCACCATAAGAATATGGACGTATAAAATAATGGAATCAATCTCATAACCATGAGCTGCGGCGTTAATCGGTAAACCTAACATGCGTTAAACCCCGTGTTGTATTTGTTCATCGGTTGTGCTGTTGAAATTTTCTTTATGCGTTGGCGTATTTTCCAAAACAAGACCGAAAAAAGAATGAGGACAAACCCAATGAATCCCATTAGCGTCCATATTCCCCACCCCATACTTTTTGTTAATGGAGAATTCGGATCGCCAAAACATACAGAGCAGGCATCTGCAATTGAATACATGCTCAAATAAATAAATACCAACACTGCTATCGAACGTTTCATAAAACCGCCCTGGCCTTTCGTATAAAATGAACGCCATAGGCGAGTAACCCGAGCGCAACAGCCACAGAAAAATACCCGACGTTTAAATATTCCTGGCTCCCAGTGTTCTTGCCTTGCACCAATGCCCAAGCGGCAAAAACAAAACTTAACAGGACCGCACAAATGATAAAGAAAATATGAAATGCCTTAATGGACATTTTCTTCTTCCCCATTGGCTTGATGTTCCGATAATTTTTCCTGCTGAACCTGTCGAGAGGTATCTGTCGTGCCATGAATATGATTAAGCCCATTGGCAATCGGTAAAAATAAAAGGGCCAACACAAGGATGATCGTTAAAATCCATGTGTTGCTGATCTCCCGTCGGTTGGCCATCAAATGGAGAAAATACCCGACGGCAATAACGGCTTTGATGATTTCAATCATCAATTGAAATTTATACGGCAAATGCGACTGATGAACCGCCACAGTGATCAAAATCAGGAAGGCGAGAATCGGAAAAACTTTTAAACAGGTTTTGACATCTTCTGCTACATGGTCAGTTTGACTCATAGTTCCTCACTACGATAAATATAATAATGGAAAAAGAAAAATCCAAACCAGATCAACAAAGTGCCAATACAAACCAGCCACTTCAATCCGGTTAGTGAATCTTTGCGGACTTTCCTTGAATTTAGTGCCGCTTGTCAAAAGCATATAGGTATTGACTATGACACCGCCGATCAAATGCAGCGCGTGCGCCCCTGTCATTGTAAAATAAATACCAAGAAATGTGCTCGTTGATGGAAATAAATGATGGTGAAATTTGATCGAATATTCATACCCTTTGATTCCTAAAAATGCTACTCCGGCGAGAATTGTCAAGAACATGAACATGCGGAATTTCTTGAGATTGTTTTCCTTTAAAGAAGCCCATGCGAAAACGATCGAGATACTCGATGAAATAAGGATCATTGTATTAAACGTTGCCATCGGAACATTAAGAATCGTAGAACCAACAGGCCAAGAGACAGATCCTGTACGCAAAATAATATAGGAAGAAATCAAAGAACCAAAAAGCATCACTTCCGATGCTAAAAAAAGCCAAATCCCGAATTTTGCGTTATATAAGCCGGTATCAGGCCTCTCTTCAATTGTGTATGGGATCAATTCGCTCGACATATCAAATGACCTCTTTTTGGGATTGCGGAGTAAAATCTTTCTTAGCACCGGGAACACTATACTCATACGGCCCGCGGTAAGCCTCAATAGGCTTGGTAAAATTGCCGTGACCCGGCGGGCTCGGGGTATCCCACTCAAGGGTTGTGGCATCCCACGGATTGTCAGATGTAATCTTTTTTCCTGCGAACATACTCCATATAATATTGACAATAAAAAATATTTGAACAACACCCATGATCCAAGCCGCGATCGACATCACGTTGTTAAGATATAAAACCGGTTCTGCGTGGGCATAACTTGCCCCGCCGTCATAGAGCCTGCGGGAAACGCCAGCCATTCCCTGGATAAACATCGGCATAAATACAACGTTCATACAAACAAGCGAAGGCCAAAAATGCAGCTGGCCTAATACCTCATTCATTTTACGGCCTGTAACTTTTGGAAACCAATAATAGATCCCGGCAAAAAGAGCAAAGATCGTTCCAGGGGCAACCACATAATGAAAATGCCCGATAACATAATAGGTGTCATGCAAATGAATATCTGGCGTTGCAAGTCCTAATGGCAGACCTGTCAAACCACCAATACCAAACATCGGTAAAAATGCTAACGCAAAAAGCATAGGCGTATTAAAACGAATAGATCCTCCCCACAACGAAATAAATAGACATGTTAGAATAACGATGGACGGAACCGAAATAATCATTGTTGTCGTCTGAAAGAAAGCGCTAATCACAGTTCCCATATTCGTTAAATACATATGATGCGCCCAAACAATAAACGACATGAAACCCAAGAAGATCACAGCGTAAACCATGGATTTATATCCCCAGATCGGTTTACGGATGTTATTAGCAATAATTTCCGTAACAATCCCCATCGCCGGTAAAATCAACACATAAACTTCAGGATGCGCTAAAAACCAAAAAAGATGTTGCCAAAGGAGTGCATTCCCTCCTCCAGACACGGCAAGCTGTTGACCGCTGACCACAAGTCCACTAGGTAAAAAGAAGCTTGTCCCTGCCAGACGGTCCATTAACTGCAGAATTCCAGCCCCTTCAAGCGGAGGAAATGCCAGAAGCAAAAGAAACGATGTGACTAATTGCGCCCATACAAAAAACGGAAGCCTCATGAATGTCAAGCCCGGAGCACGCAATTGAAATATTGTCACAATAAAATTAACCGACCCTAATAAAGAAGACGTAATTAAAAAGACCATGCCAATAATCCACAAGGTCTGACCAGATAAGACAACCTTACTGAAATATTCCCCTAATGTTGCCCAGTGTGTTAAAGCGGCAGAGCCCAAAGCAATATCCGCAAGCGGCGGATAAGATGTCCACCCTGAACCGGCAGCGCCGCCCGGCACAAAAAAACTGGCCAACATGATTACACCACCGATAAAGTAAACCCAATAACTGGCCATGTTTAACTTTGGAAACGCCATATCTGGCGCGCCAATTTGCAGAGGAACAACAAAATTCCCAAAAGCACCGACGGCAAGTGGCACCACGCCCAAGAAAACCATGATCGTTCCGTGCATGGCTCCCAATTGGTTATAGAATTCCGGAAGCATAATGCCTCCCGGCATGCGGGTTTCACCAAACCATTTACCAATATAGGGAAGCGGCTCGCCAGGATAGGCAAGCTGCCAGCGCATTAGCATCATCAGGCAAAACCCGAAAAGAAGAAAAAATAATGCGGTTATGCCGTATTGAATACCGATGACTTTATGATCTGTGGAGAAAATATATTTTCGCCAAAAAGGAAGTTTATGCTCGACGTGATGATGTTCCATATAATATTTGAACTCGATTGGTTATTTTTTAGTCGGCGCGGCAAAGGAAAAATCCTGTGTCGCATTATCACTATCCCCTACAGTCACAGAGGCAGTTTGTGTTCCTAATTTCTCGTGCCACGCTTCAATCTCGTAGGTTCCTGCTGGCAGATTGGCAATAGTAAACTTCCCATCAGTAGTCGTGACCGAGAAAAATGGGTTTGACTGAACCGTGACCCACGCACCCATCCAAGGATGCACATCGCATTTAATAGCAAACGCGGGTTCAGGTTTTTCAAATTTGATGGTGATATCCTTACGAAACTTTGGCATGGCCACATTTTCTTCAGGATTAACTTTACTAAGAATGTGGACATTGTGAAGTGTCCCGTCTGGATTTAGAACTTTAACCGATTGACCTGCCATCAGCCCAACCACGTGAGGGTGGTATTGGCATCCCTTTTGATCAATGACAATTTCTTCGGCTGGAGCAGGATAATTTCCAGGTTTAAGGCCGCTTTTGACGCGAACAAATACATTGCTCATTGTATTTCCATCACCTAAAACCAATGTTTGGGGATAAACCGGATCTGTATGATGAGTCACGCAAACTGGATCAGCGTCCATCTTGATCTCTTTGAATTTTGGAGCTTCTCCATTAAATTTGATCATTCCGGAAATAGAGGCGGCATGGGCATTCATTGACAAAGCAACCCCAATAAGCACGACAAAAGCACAGATAAAATTTTTGTGTACCATAAAAAATCCTTTCGGTTAGTAAAAACAAATAATTGGGATTTAGGTTACTACAGTGCTTTTTGCTTGTCAAGATGATTGAGGAAATTTTGAGACGGCTAAGGCCGATATTCCCACCTCAAGCACTTATGACGGATCTATCTGGCGGGAACGTCGAACCATGTATCTCGAATATTACAGCGGACACGTCAAGTAATTGCCTAAAACCTTTATATGTTTTTTTCCCAAGCCCAGGCCGTGCGCACAATATCCTCAATTCCATATTTTGGAACCCATCCTAAAATCTCTTTTGCCTTCTTGGCGGAGGCAATCAATTTAGCAGGATCTCCCGGACGCCGCGGGCCAATTTTATATTTCACCTTCATGCCTGTGATCTTTTCAACCGCACTGATGACCTGAAAATTGGAATACCCGTCCTGGCTTCCCAAATTAAAATAGGAATTTTTAATCCCCTTGCCAAACGCTTTGATCGCCTTCACATGAGCATCGCACACATCTTCCACATGGATATAATCGCGCACACACGATCCATCCTTGGTCGGATAATCATCGCCGAAAATGGTTAAATCCTTCTTCTCCCCTTTGACTGCCTTAAGGATATTGGGAATCAAATGTGTTTCAGGATGATGGCATTCCCCGACCTTACCCGCATGATGGGCGCCGGCCACGTTAAAATAACGCAGGATGATGTATTGGACATCGCCGTAAGCACGGGCGGAATCCTCGACAATTTTTTCCATCATCAGTTTTGAACGGCCATAAGTATTGGTGGGATTTTTAGGATCGTCTTCTTCAATGGGAACCCGTTTCGGCTCGCCATACGTTGCCGCCGTCGAAGAAAATACAATATTTCTCACCTTGTGACGGCGCATTGCCTGTAAAAGATAAACAAATGAAACCACATTATTATCGTAATACTTAAGCGGGTCGCTCATGGATTCCGGAACAAGACTGGCGGCGGAGAAATGAATGACAGCTTCGAACTTGGCGGATTTAAAAACGCGGTCGATATCTTTCGGTATGCGCAGATCACCTTTAAGAAATTTAACCCCTTTGGGAATAAATTTGCGATGCCCCGTGGAAAGATTATCAAATAGAACAGGCGTATAATTGGCATCCAACAAAGCGCGAACCATGTGACTACCAATGTACCCTGCTCCGCCGATGACGAGAATATTTTTTGAGCTCAAAATCAAAATCCTTTTGAATAAAAACTTGGCGACTTTAACATAAGCGGAGACTGTTGGCAATGAGAATTAAAATCAAATTTTAAGACAGCAATAAACTAATTATTTATTCGCCGCCGCAGTTTCTTTCTTCTGCGATTGGTCTATTTTATCTTCCTTACGTAAATATGGTCCAGGAGGAATGCCAGGACCAGGAAAAGTAAATGCCATAGCATTTGCTTGTTTAGCTAAAGGCATGTAATTTGGCGCCGCTTTCTCAATTGCTGCGTTCACAGCCATGACCAGTAAACCAGCAAGCGAACCACCCCCTGAATTACTGGATGAGGAATATTGAACAGGACGTACGTCTTCCCATAGCACATCCCCTGTCTTCCCATCTCTTATCGTATATTTCAATTCAACAGTAACTGTTGTAGATAAAAGGATATATTTTGCGTCCCAACGTTTAATATCAATATATAGAACGGCATCAGCACCAAATAGCGATGCAAGTTTTTCAGTTGACGAAGAATGTACCAGATCCGCATCCGACAAACCGTCGTCTTCAAGGATACGCTTGACCATGTGCACCGGAAAAACATAATATCCATGTTCAGCCACAGGAATTGATATAGTCGATAAAAAATAATTCGGCGCATCAACATTTACGCTTCGATTAACAACAGGAACAATTAAAATTGAATGTAGATTTGCTGAATTAAATTTTGTGTAATCTTTCTTGGGAGCACTGGCACAGCCGGAGGCAAAAATAATTATCCCAATAAGGAAAACTAATTTTCTCATGGCGTAGTTTCCTTAATTTGCTGTTTGGCTATTAAATCCTCAGTATTTTTAATCATTTTTGCCATAAAAAACCGTGCTTCTGGCCATAATTCATGCTCTTTTTTAAAATAAATGAGCGCATCTGTATAATTTCGATTTTCATAAAGCATATACCCGTATTCGGCGTATAAGCCTGGTGGCACCTTGCCGGTTTGATCAGCCTTTAAAACAGACTCTTTTAATTTTTCCAAAAATCTAACGTTATTGGCAGGATTCTTGTAATAGGCATATAAATTATCATCATACCCACTCCATGTGTACTTCGAGGAAGCGCATCCCAGCATAAATAATAATGGAATGATACCAACGACCTTAAATTTCATGATCTGTTCCGATCTTAATGGATAGTGATAACTTTGTGTTCACTCTCGACAAAAATAGTTTGCCGATAAACCTCATTGCCATTTTGTATCAGCACTATTTCGTGCGTTCCAGGTTCGATAACAAGCACCTTAGGTTTACCAGTATATTGAGCTGCATCACCCATTTTCAAATTATCAACAAGCGCAACAGCTCCTTCCGGCGCATTTACGAAGGAAAGGGTCGGGCGAGAATCAACAGTGTTAACTTTTGTCACCGGATAGCGTGGAGCACATCCAACAGCAAGAAAAAGAACAATAATTCCAAGAAATAAAACGCCGCGTTTCATTTATTCCCCCTCTTTTACAAAAAGATCTTTGAGATTCTTGGCATCAATAGTACCATCCAAAATCTCACCTATAGAACCTTCGTTTGTCTCTGTTTCACCAAATAAGCTGACAATTTTAATTGAACCGACTTTTTCGGGTGGTAGATCAATCGTAAAGCCACTCTGTGCGCTTTTAACAGATTTAGTTTTTTGCATGACCCAAAGGACATCTCCCTCTTTTATTCCCTGTGATTTACCGCCGCTGATATAAACATTTTTGTCTTTGACTTCAAGAATATCCGTTTTCCACGACCTATTTTCCATTGAAACGATGAGATTATTGATGACATCAGAAACAGCAGCAGCAATCGATCTATCATTTAATGTTGCGTCATAGTCAGCCGCACTTCCAAATCCGGCCATTTCTCCCGATTCCGTACTGGCCTCCCCAGCCCCTGTCGCAGAAAAAAAGGCCTGACCTGTCTTTGCGTCAACAAGACGGATATCAATCTTAGCTTTCGCAGTTTGCATTTTTGTGCTGCTTAAAAACCCTTCTTTCCCGGTCACTGAACGTCCGAATTCGGTTACTGAACCGATAATAATCGTATCGGCCCCTACCAAATCTTTTTCATTTGTAATATCCTGTTCGGCTTCAATTTTGTTTAAATCAGGGCGTTCAAAGACAAGAAAACGATTGGATTTGACCAATCGAGAAGAAAGCATATCACTAGCCTGCTTTCCGATTCTGTCATTATTTTCATCTGCCAATAAAGATTTTCCATAATTGGTTTCATTTGAAAAACGACCGATAATGATTTTTCGTTTATATTTTTTCATTTTAGGCAATTGAGCAAACTGTTGCGCCTCAATTTGTTCTTGTTTAGAAGCAGCTGCCTCAATCATCTCCATTTTTTTAGGAACTGACGCGCAACCAGCCAATAAAACAATATTTATAACCACAATAAATTTACGAAGCATCGTTTTCCCTCCATCAAAATTAAAGATAATTTCTCAATGTTAAAATCTTTTGGTTAGTGCTTAAATTTTATTTTCAGACTACAAACGGACTAGAATAGATTGGATGTAATTTTAGCTATGTTTGCTAAAAATACAACGATTTATTTCGCGATTTATTTCACCAGCACATATTATCATTTTGCTATCAAAAAAGTAATGACTTTTTTCAACCTATAACTGACTCGAATGCTCACGCGTAAATTCCGTCAAGCTCGAGGGCGACTCAGCCTGGTCAAACCCAAAAGGCAACGCCGGCACTGAACGCGTCATCAAATTTATTTTTTATAAACTACTTCCAGATTACTTAATAATATTTCGAGTGCATTGGCTCCAATGGATAAACTGCACCTTTGTTTTCTGATGCTTTATTTCGCCTTCCACACTATTATTGACAACATACGCTTTAGCAACATTGGGATATTTTCTCAAAAAGGCCTCTAGTCCATTAGGAACAGTCATTCTCACTAAATTACTTTTTACTTCAATAGGAATCGGCTGCCGGTCACGTATTAAAACAAAATCGACCTCTTTACCATCGCGAGTCCTCCAAAATTTAATGTCTTCATTTGGCATTAAATTTGATGTTAAGCTCAAATAAACTGCACTCTCCAAAATACTCCCCTTATCCTCACGTTTAGCAAGACCTCTGAAGTCTTTTATTAAAGCGTTTCTTATACCTACATCGTACAAATAATACTTCTTTGACTTTTTTAATTCATTACCAAGGTTTCTTGAGAAGCTAGATAAAACACCAAGAACAAACGTATGTTGCATAATGTCTATATATTTTTGAACACTGCGAGCCGTCAATCCAATTTCACGCGACAAATTTTCAACACTGACCAAAGAACCTTGGGATTGAGCCAATAAATACAGTAACATATTAAAAGCCCTGACATTCTCTTCTTTGAGCAATCCTTTAATGTCTTTAATCAAATAGGCTTGAATAAGCTCCTGCAAATGGTTCATCCGATCCTGCTCATTTCCTTTATTTAGAACACCAGGCAAGCCACCAAACCTCAAATAATAATCTTGAGCCTTACTGCCCAGCTTATTTTCAAGCTCATGGATCGTTAAAGGCACGACTTTTACCAGATACCTACGTCCCGCCAAACTTTCTTTTAAATGTTTATGAATTTCAATGGAAGACGAACCGGAAGCTAATATCTTGACCCTACTATTGCTATCATAAACCGCCTTAAACAGCTTTGAAGCATTTTTTAGATAATGAAATTCATCAATAAAAACAAAGCGTCCAGAACTCGTCAATAGCTTAAAAACTGCTTGATCAGATTGATTAAATTTAAGAAGGGTTTCTAGATTCTCTAAATCAAAAAAAGTTGTAGTAATGTTATCTTTTTCAATTCTTTTTTTCAGCCATTTGAGAATATAAGACTTCCCTACCTGCCTGGGGCCTAAAAGGATAACCACCTCTTTTCCTTTTAATTGATCCTCCACAGCTTTAAATAATCCCCTATCAATGTGCATAATAATTTCTTTTGTTATAAAATTTATTACTGCAATCCTATACTACCTGTATAGGATTGTCAAGTCCATATTCCAATGTTTTTAACACTAACACATCGCCCAATAAGTATATATACTGACCACAGTTAACAAAACGGCAAAACGGTCACCTATTTTAGGTTTAACCTTTAGTACGCATCATCTCGGAAGCATCGCTAGTTTATAACTTCAGTAAAAAGTTTTTTATCTTTGAACACTACTTCTTCTGGCTCCAAAGTTCTTCCTGCATTCTTTAACCCTCTAATAACTATTGTAAACTGTGTTCCAGGATTAGGTATTGGAGCATCAAAATGTATTCTGAATCCTGCCCACTGATGTTTTGGAAGTTCAAAATATCTACTAAAATCCGTTAAGGATTCCGGTTTAGAGACAACCCAAGGGTAAGAAGGGCCAAAATTCGGGTTTGGAGCAGCCAACTCATAGTCGGGCTTATAATATAAAGTGGCTTGGCGATATTCTCCTTCTTCAAGTTTCAAATATACCTCCTTAGGATTGAACTCGAAATCATTGTTATACGCCTTCATCATTAATTGGATTTCAAAAGAGCCTTCATTACGATATTTCTCATTGATTTCTATTCTTTCTTCTCTAATCGGAACCAGAAGGACTCCACCGCCTTGATGCAAGAAATGATTGCCTAAGCGTAATGCTAGCCTTAAATTGCTCAACTCTACAATCACATCTCCATTAGCCCAATCTTTACAATTTGGCCCAAGATTACTCGCCTTGCTAATATAAAAATCATTCAACCCCGCACAACCTGAATTAGAAAGCAGAATTACAATCAAGCAGAATTCTAATAACAATATTTTTCCCATAATTTCGTTTCTCTCTTTGTTTATCTTTCTTCTTGATAGGCTTCATAAAAGCCAATCATACCTGGGCTATCGTTTACAAGGGAACCAGCTGCATTCAAGCCATAACATATCGGCATTGTCTGAAAATTAAAAGCAAACGTATTTATAGTTCCGCCGACTTGACTACTTAAAAAACTTCCGACTATATCATGGGACAAAGACAATCCTTGGAACCCAGGAGCAAATCTTCCAAGAGAACTCATAATAGGTCCCGATTCGCCAGCAATACTATTGAGCAAACCAGTGTCTCCTGCTTTTGAGAAAAGCCCAACATTACTTACTTTGGGATCATTTAATACTATCGGCTTATTATCCACCATAAGCGGATTTCCTTTGGCATCCAGTTTGGGTAGACCATTTTCTCTGGCCGTCTTCATCGATGCACCTACATTTTTTCCTTGAGGTTGAGTACTCAATATCGATCTATAAATAAAGTCTGATCCCGTAATTATTCCCGCAAACGTTGCACCATCAGCAAAAGAACCTCCAGCAATTTCTGAAATCCCGCCGCCTGCAATCCCAGCTAGAGCAACTCGTCCAGCTCCACCCCAGCCAGTACCAGGCATTCGGCTTATACCGCCAAACAACCCTCCACTCAAAGCTCCGATTCCAGCACCATTCAATGGGTCAGTTCCTAAATACGCAGATCCAGCCGCCCCTGATACCGCTCCTCCTAAAACACTACTCATTACATTCGAAGTAAAAGTAGCTCCTGCAGTCATCGGCCCTATCCCACCGGGAATCGTAGCATATCGAACCGCATTCTGAACTATACTGCCCATACCAGCAAAAACTGCCCCTCCAATTGCCCCGAACAAAGCGCCTTGGCCGATATTACCGCCTGTTATTGCCGCCGTGGCCGCTCCAAGTGTTGCTCCTATAACAGCACCCTTAACTGCTGCAATAATAAATGGAACAAACCAAAAATGCCCTGTAGGATCAATAAAATTAACTGGATTATTATTGCAGTAACTGTACCGATTGAGCGTCTGCGGATTCATCGGACTCTGAACTATCGTATCCGGCGTTATGAATCTGCCAATGAGCGGAGAATAATACCTTGCGCCGTAGAACATGAGGCCGGTTTCGTCGTCTAAGGGCTTGCCGGTGAAGTAGTACCAGGCGGTGTTTTCGGTGCCGCCGTATTTTTCGTGCCTTGCTAATTCACCGAAGGGTTTGTATTCGATGAGCTCGATGGCTGTGCCGATGGCATCGGTTACGACGTTGGTACTTCCCAGGTGATCCTGGAAGTAGAAACGTACCTGATTGTTGGAAACTGTCGCTATCTTCGTTGATCCCAAAAAGAGACGAGAACGGACCAGGTCACTTTAGGTACCAGGTCTTGCCCGTCTTCGACTATCAAAAAACTGAAATCTAAAAAAATCAGACCCTATTACACTGCCTTTTTCAAAACTTTCCTCATCCACACTCAATTTCTTGCTCACTTTAAAATCATCCCCATAATAATTGATCAACGGATCATTCTCATTTAACTCGTAGTGCCTGCTTGAACTGTACTTCCAATCGGTGTTTTGCTTAACTATTTGAGCTTTTACAGGATTTTCTTCTATATATCTTCCACAGGCATACAAATATTCTTCGTTTTCAATAAGCAAAGCCTTGAATCTTTCGCGCCAAATCGGCCCACTTAGTTTGTATTTAGAGTGAAACTTGTAGGCATAACTTCGTTTCACATCTCTGATTCCAAGCGAAAAATCATTGGGATCCCCCATCTTGACAGCTAAATGAAAATGGGTTTGCATGAAACAATAGTGGAATATCTGAAAACTTGCCTTTGTCTTTGCTCGAATTAAAAAATCCTTGAAAAGATTAAAATCTTCGGCGTCATTAAACAACCTCAGCTTTCGTATCGATCGCGATATGACATGCGCATAACACCCCGCATATAAAATATCCTTCCTTCTTATTCTCCCCATATCTTTTTATTTCTTATCTCAACCTGTCCCCTCAGAAGGACCTGGTCCGTTTCCTCAAAGGCAAATAGGCAAATAGGTTAAACCAACAACACCGCTTACAAATTTAAAGGGACCATATTGGGGCCTAGTGCATTAGAAAAATCGAAATATCTGCTTCCATAAATAACCCGATCGCTATTAATTCCTGCTAATGCAGCCGATAAATATCCTTTTGTTTGACTGATTTGTGTATTTATATGCTGGAGACCTTGAATGCCCCCTCTCCCTCTCTTAAATATTTTCTACATCCAATCACGATTAAACCAGCCTACACCCGTTTTGCACTTTTCAGGAGAGCACAAATATTCCCAAGATTCAACTATCTTTGTCTCTTTATTCACATAATAAGCAAATTTACACCCCCCCCGATCAATCATATATTTATCTTGAGCTTGATTATAGGGAACAATTACTGGATTCGTAGGAATCGCATAACTCCAGTTTACATTACGACCTACATCATAATTTCTTTCCTGGGCAAATTGAGCATTTGTAGCACAACCACATTCAAAAATTGTAATTAGTAAAAAAAATAAATTTCTTTTCATCTCTTAATCCCTTATTTATCTCTCATTTATATGAGATTCTCCATAAATAATCGTTGGCGCTGAATATCCAATTGGTTCCATGGCTAACGGCACAGCCAAAGGAGCCGCAATAGCAATATTCAAAGGATTTGTAATTGTGTTTATACCCTGTTCCAATAAATTTAAATTTTTGAGATTCCCAACCGAATCATAGGTCCAGCCATTCAACCAATCGTGTGGGCCTGCCCACGATTCCAAAACATGACTTGTAATCCCATTGGATGGGTAATTAAACCCGAATATCTTACCTTGTCCACCTTGATTTCCTCCAAAAGGAGCTGGCCATGCACCTGGATTATTACGATTATATCGAGCTCCTGCCAATTTAAAATTATCTCCTCTAATACCTGAACTCTTACCGCTCGAATTTCGACCCAATGGATCTAACTTACTATTCTGAATTTCCTTTCTGCGCAGTGAATAAGCAGTATCACTAAGTAATGAAAAACCTCCTGCTGCAGCACCACCCATCAAAGCGCCTTGTCCAACATCCGCGCCATTAACCCCTGCTACCGCTGCTCCTGAAGCAGCTCCTCCTAAAAATCCAGCAGTAAAATTTTCGGCTACATACAAACTACCCGAAGTCATCGGACCTATTCCTCCTGTTGCGAGTCCTCTAAATGCACCTTGAGCAAGAGGTCCAATGCCTGCGAACACACCTCCCCCAACGGCTCCCGTAAGTATCCCCATCCCAATATTGCCTCCTGTAGCTGCTGCAAAAGTTCCACCAATAGTTGCACCCACCATAGCGCCTGTAGCTACGCCAGCCCAATATGTTCCAATAACTGGTGCTAACGTACCCCCACTAGCAATTATAAGAACCGTTCCGACAATTGCTGTAACTGCTGCTTTCCAGAAATTTTTCCAAGAATGCCCCGTCGGATCAACAAGATTAACCGGATTATTATTGCAGTACGTGTATCGATTTAACGTCTGCGGATTCATCGGACTCTGAACTATCGTATCCGGCGTTATGAATCTGCCAATGAGCGGAGAATAATACCTTGCGCCGTAGAACATGAGGCCGGTTTCGTCGTCTAAGGGCTTGCCGGTGAAGTAGTACCAGGCGGTGTTTTCGGTGCCGCCGTATTTTTCGTGTCTCGCGAATTCGCCGAAGGGTTTGTATTCGATGAGCTCAATCGAATTGCCCACGGAATCGGTGACGACGTTGGTACTTCCCAAATGATCTTGAAAATAAAACCTGACCTGATTGTTGGAGACCGTCGCTATCTTAGCCGACCCTAGAAAAACACTATTGACCCCGACGGCAGAAGTTTCCTCGTAGAGTGATCCAACATAATTGGTCACCACACCCGATGTTACACTGACACCGCCTGACAAAGAACCGTACGAGAGCTTGTTATGAACTAAAATGCCGTTGGCGTAATAATTATGCTCTCCCTCGACTTCCAAATTATAGACCTGAACCGGGTTTTGTGATTTGATTTTTTCGATTTTATCGATCGTCACTTCTTTGAGATTGTCATCCAAAAGTAGATCACCCTCCGTCATTTTACCAATGGCCTTCCATTCACCTTGAGAATAAAACATGTGATTGGGCGTGACCTTGAGTGAATCGTTGATGAGCAAATATTCCTTGGCACTCTCACCGTCGAACATCGCGGTCGCCTTCGCAGATGTTTTAACCATCTTTTTTTCATCGTAACTGGCCACCATGTCCCCGACTTTGATTTCTTCAATAAGTTTTGACGTGCCATCGGCCAAGAGAATCTTTGTTCCTGCCAAGAAGCAGGTATTATTACCCGCCTGAGTTGTGCTGTAATTAACCTTGCGCACCCGCCCGCCGTCTCCGTCGTAGAAGTATTGCGCGAGCGTTGCGCTGTTTTTGATGACGTCAATCAAACGATTCTCAACGTCATACGAGAATGCCTTGCTGTCGCCGGTTTTAATCATGGCCGTCATGTTGCCGTTAACATCGTAACTGATAGCAGTGCCGTCGCTCAACGAAGTCACCGCATGCGGCCCGGCATTCACCTTGCTGTAGGTATACGTGATGCCTTCTTTGGTACCGATGTTCCCGATGGCGCTAGCGTACGTATAATTGAGCGTGCCGTAACCGCTCGGCTCAACCCCTTGCAGAAGACGGTTACGATGATCATAGCTGAACGTTTGCGTGGCGGTATTCTTGGCATCGGTGATGGTGCGGATATTCCCGATGGCATCGTAGGTATAATTCAAATCCTGCAACACCGTTGCGCCCTTGACGGTGTTGATGCGCTTTAAACGAAACGTCAGCGCCTCATACGTCTGGGTTGTAACGATGCCATTGCCATATTCAACCCGCATCGCCTGGCCGTTGGCGTTGTAATCGATCTGCTTAACAAACAACGTCGGCGGCGCAGCGGCTTCAGCAGTCGCGATACCGAATACGTACGGCTCAATCCAGGCGGTGTAGAACTTGACTATTAAAAATTTGGCTTTTGAAGCAAAAGACGTCATGGCGAGGGCGGTGTTTGCTCGAAGCCATTTTACTACGCCGTCAGATTGCTTCGTCACTCCCGCTTCGTCATCGCGAGGGTCGTTCCTCGCAATGACGGAACTGGAATTCGCCTCGCTTTGCTCTGCTTGCAATGACGCGATATTAAATGTTGCACCTATCTTTTCTTTCAACCAAGCGAACATGGTTGGGGATTTGGCGTTTGGCGTTTGATTCATGACCAGCGGCGGCATGACAGCTAGATCATTGCTGACAACCTGCAATTGCCCCACGGAATTGTATTGATAGAACACCGTGCTCAAATCAGGGTAGGTAATCTTAGTGACGTTATTGAGATTATCATACACGCGCGACACGGTGTAATTCTGCCCGTCGATAGTTTTTACTGATTGTATTTCCCGCCCGAGCAAGTCATAAACGAAACGTGTGCTCCCGCCGGTGTAATCCACCTTGCTCAAGCGGCCCTTGGCAAAACCGGAGTTGACCGTATCATCATAGGTGTACGTTACATTCAAAGTTGTGCCGCTGGTTTTGGTTTTCAGACGATTGAGCGCGTCATAGGTAAACGTAATGACCTGCCCCTTCGCGTCAGTTTGCGTCAACAGATTACCGTTTAAATCATACGTATAACTCCACGCGCCCATATCAGGATCAGACATCGATGTTTTACGTCCCAGATTGTCGTAAGAAATCGTGGCCGTATTATTCTGGGTGTCAATAACACTTTTTAAATTCCCCTCGCTATCGTAAGTATAATTAGTCGTCGAATGAACAAAATGTGTGACCGCCGGATAAAGCGTAGGGCTGCGGCCGTCATATCCGCCATATTCCTGCACCTTGACCACGCGGCCATAAGCATCGTAGGTATAATCATTACGCGCCCCGCGCTCTTCGTACTGCGAAGTCTTCCATCCGTCATAAACTGTATTGGAATACGTGCCATTGGGATTGGTCGTGCGAAGCACGCGGCCCGTGGCGTCATAGGTAATCGTCACCTTGGGTTGTGCTGTATCGATCGGGTCCATCACAGTCAAAGCGTTGGCGGTAAAACGCGGCACATATTTATATTGAGGAAGGCCGCGGGAATTGTACTGCGTCTGCCCGCCGATGATGTATTGGCCAGCTGTTACTGTTTTTGCTTTACTTTGAATAAGACGCCCAAGTCCGTCGTAATATTCCACGCCGTCAATCGTTGCTGCGGCGCCTGATGTTTTTCGCGCATGGGACGTGACGGATAAAAACGTTGATGTATATAGATAATCCACGCTCGTGGTTGGATAAGTCACCGAATCCAATGGTGAGATGGATTTGATCATGCGTCCGAAGGTGTCATAAACCCGATAAGCGATTTGATTGTTGGCATCCTTGACCGACTTGACCTGTCCCCAGAGCCCCAAAAGCCCAGCCCCATTGTTGAGCGATACACCGTTGATGCCGTAGTATTCGGTTGTGGCCACATGTCCTAAGGCATTGGTCGTGGTCAGTGGAAATAATTTAAGCGGGTCATAGGTAATCGTGGTGACATTGCCTTTGGGATCACTTGTCGATAAAAGATTACCGACCGCATCATAGGAATAGAAATCCGTCGGTGTAGGCGCTCCCGTTCCGCCCCAACGCACGCGTTTGGTTAACTGACCTTTGGTTGGCGCGTCCGTCAAATTGGGATGATTGTCATAATAAAACGATGTCTGACGCACCTGCGATCCGCCATTACTTTTGATCGTCACTTGTTTAGGCAAACCTAAAAGCCATAGGCTGCTGCTGTTTAAATAGGTTGATTCCGTGGTGCGTTTGTCATTACCCGAATCAACACCCGTCGTCAAATTAACTTCCCCATATTCAATGCTTTTGGTGAGATTGCCGTATTGAGTCGTCTCGTCATAAAAAAATTCTTGGGCGGTTCGCCGGTCAGAAGCAACGCCGTCATAAAGATAACTGTCCGCGCGTTTAAGATAAGGAAACACCGACACATTACCCGTGATTAAAATTTTAAAATCCCAGGTGTTGACCGACTTACCAAATAAAACACCAGCCGCATTGTAAGATTCCTGAGAACTGACCATACCTTTATAAATTTTATCCTGCAAATAATTGGTAACGGCATAATTGCCGTCGGGATCGGTCACCTTAACTTGACCGAACCCGCGAAACTCACGCCCGTCCGCCGCCCATAGGCCGTTGGCATAGGTGTAGTTAGTCGTGTAGTTTTCTGTGGCCGTTGAAACTTTTACAGATTTAACCACCTGAACAATAAACGGCAGGAATGTATTGGTGTAATGCGCGGAGGATTCATAGGTGATGTCGGTTGTTGCTCCCAAACCGTTACTAATCTTCACCAGCAAATCCGCCGGCTTGCTTTTGTTCATATACATTTCCGTGGTATAGCCATAAAGGGAATACATATAATCAACAACGCCGTCGGCATTGGCATCTAAAACGCGCTGATCCAACCGGGCAAAATATCCGCTTGGCGCAGACCATGCCGCATGGTCGTCAAACCATCCGCTGCCGGTGTTGATGATGACCTCGATATAATTGCCGTCACCAACCATAATATCAGCCAGCCCATCGCCATTAACATCGGCAAATTGAGCGACTCCCAAAGGAAAACGCGCAGTCGGATAAGGTAAAATATCCCAAGGTGTCGGCGCATCCACCCAACCGTGCCCGTTATTCATATAAATCTTGCCGCTGCCGCCGTCGATATAAACCAAATCAGGAAGCCCGTCGCCGTTTAAATCAGCCAAGGTGGCGCCTTGGGTAAAGTCGGAATACGCCGAGACGGGCGTTGTCCAAGCTGGATCAAGCGCCCATCCAATGCCCCCATTAACTGCCTGATTGATATAAACGTTATTATTTCTTACGCCATTAAATTTGGAGATCACAATATCGGTGTAACTATCTCCGTTAACATCGGCATAAACAACGCCTTCATATTCGCTGTATTCATTAGCCGGCAGGCCTAACTGAAAAATAACAGCGGCACTTGTCGGCGGAAACCATGCTGCAGTTTCTGGAAAACTGCCTATTTTGTCATTAAGTAATGTCTGTACATAAAATAAATTCCCATAAGAAGGGTCTCGTTTATAATTGCGGATGAGATCCGGCCACATATCGCCGTCAACATCAGCAAATTGAATGCCATTGGCATAATCAACGCTCGGGCAGTTTCGAATAAAACCTTTAACACTCGATGGATAGGTCCATGGGGTCGATAATGCAAAACCTTTTTGCTTGGTGTTTAAATAAGTGGCGTTGGACTGCGTATCATTGCAAGACGTATAACCGCGCACCAGATCTGGATAAGCATCGCCGTTAACATCCGTCACCCGCACCCCTCTGTCCTGCCAGCGGGCAGATACTGTGTCCTGATATACAAACGACCCATCAATAGGCACCGACCAGTCTTTCTCCGGCGGGTCAACAAACCCTTTGACATCGCCTTGATACGTAAAGCTCACCGTTGGAAGCGCGCTCACTCCGTCTGAGCCGTACTGGATAACATTTGATAAAAGATATCTCTTACTTGAAACACTTTGCTGATAATTCATCTTATACTTCGTTAACAAAACATTGTTGGCATAGACACTGACGTTATCCAAAAGCTTTGATGAGCTTACCAAAAAGGACGTCTTGTAGGATGTAAGCGTGCGCGTGACATCGGTATAAGAAAAAACAACCTTCGCAAACGGCGCGATCGACAGCGGCGTACTGCCCGTGTATAGAATCGTATCAGGATAAAGTTCATTGCCGTGTTTAAGATATGTGATCGTCATGTAATTGCCATTGATATCCTCCACACGGCCGAGCGACCACTCGAAAATCTTCGTCGCATCCGCAGGGTCGGCCTGTTGTGATACCGCGCTCTGCCCGAAATAATATTTCGTTCCCTTTTTATCCGTCATGGTCCAGGTCATGGAAGAACCTGTGCCCGAGGAAACGATCTTGGCAAATGATCCTTCAATTTCCTGACGATACATGGCTGCGGTTGAATCATACACTAAGTTCGACGATGATCCGCTTTGCATAAGAACAAATGTATCTATTGAATTATATTTCGGCGGGCCTTTCTTGGTAGAACGTTGGATTGAACCAAGATCAAGGTTCCAACCCACACCGGTAAAACTTTCCGGCAAGCCGGAGCTATAAACTAACGCCACCGACGGCTGAATACCCGCGCGGCCGGCTGGAACATTAATAGGGATAGGCATCGACGCGCCTCCGGTAAACGGCTGAACCGAAACTGATAAAGAATTTAAAGTCGGAATTTGATTAGTCGAAGTCCCGCCCGTCGCGGCCGCGGCTGTTGCCGCAAGCGTGCTGGCGGTTTTAGCTGCTGGCTTGGTGGATGACGTTGCTGATGGTGAAGCATCCTTTGCAGCCGAATCCGTTACAGCCGATGGATCTGTCGCTATTGCAGGTTCTGCAGTGACCGTAGAATCGGCTGGCACAACGGATGTTGATTGCGGCGTGGATGAGGCCGTTGATGTTGAGGCCGATGAAGCCGCTGCCTTGGCCCTGCTCGACGGCGAATATGGAGAAATCCCCTTGGTCTTTGTATCGTTTAAGTCCTTGGGCTTAGGAACTTCATAGACAGTTTTTTCTGTCGGAATTGTTTTACTAACAGGCACCGTCTGCGCCGATACATTAAAGGAATATCCAACCGTAAGAACAAAGATAAAACATAATGTATTTTTTTTCATCATAATCACTCCTTTTGAAGATTAAGAACCCTCACACCCCCGGGGTTAGATAGGTAACTATAAGCGCTACAATATTGGTACTCTCGCGCTGTATTTACAATCCCCGCCCGGACTGGTTCGTATTCGATATATTTAAGGACATCCGCTAACCTTCTGCGGTCTGCAATGCGGATGCACTGCCCTTTTACTGGCATCGCCTTTGGGAAAATACTTAAAATTTTCTTCCATGCAAATAACTGGTCATCCTTGTTCAATACAGCCAACTCTTTATTGATTTCGCAATGATCCAAACTTATGACGAGCTTAAGATAATCCGGCATCAAACAAAATCCACGGATATCAAATTGGTATTCATTTTTCAAACATGCAAGCATCAGGAGGCATCGCTTATAATCTGCCGTAGTCGCAAACATCGCCGTTTCTTTAGATGATCTGACTCTTAATAAATAATAGTCCATAGGATTTTCCTTGTACTGTGTATTGCGTTATGCGTGCTGCGTAATGCGTGTTGCGTACTGAGTTCTGGGTGCTGGGTTATAGGTACTGCGTTCTGAGTGCTGTGTTCTGACGCATGACGCACTACGCATAACGCACTGCGCATCACGCACGACTAACCACGCATAACGCACCACTCACCACGCATAAGGCACTTCGCACCACGCACACCGCATAGCTCACAACGCATCACGCACAACGCAGCACCCAGTACCCAGCACATCTTATACGGGACGCTCACATCTTTTCGTCGTCGCGCTTACGGCCTTGACAGCCCCCACCGCTTCCCTCTCCTACCGGCTATGAAGGAAACGAACTATCAAGGACACTGCAAGCGCCCCGTATTTAAAACTTCAATCAATTATTTTGCGCCGTTTCATAAGCGCTAATCACCTTTTGCGCAATCTTGCTTTGAACGTCTTCGTTAAGACACCGCACAAGGTCATACCAGCGTTTATCGCGCCCCTGCTCCTGCGGCATAGACACAAACAAACCTGCTTTACCGTCGACCACACGCAGGCCTTTGATCAATAATGCATCGTTGACCGACACGTCCACAAAGGCCTTTAGCCTGCTGCCTTCCGGCAAACGATGAATCTTCGCAATTTTAAACTCTAGATTTTGGGCTAACATAAACAACCCCCTTTTGATTTATACCTTAAGATCGTGGACGCTTACCGGCCGAGAGAGATTTCCGCTTGCGCGGGAATGACAATATTCTTATCCGAAAACCAACTCCAGCACCCTCAACTGTCATCCCCGCTCAAACGGGGATCCATGCACAAGGCCGATCATCCAACTGATGTTATTAGGATTTACTTATTAACCGCCTCGCCGTCTTTTTTAAAACATTTTGCACACGGCGTAAGGCCTCGGCTCCCTGCTTCCTCCATTGAGACAGCCGCCGGTGATTTTTTATTGATCAAAGGACAATCGGCATGATGATACTTTTTCCCATTTTTAGTCGCGTAAACTGTTTCGGCAAATGCCATCGTGCTTGATAAGATCATCATGCCTGCCAATAATCCTGATAGTATTTTATTCATAGCTTTTTCCTCCTTTCGTCGGTTTTTTCTACGTAGAAATTTGTAAATTGAAACTAGAAAATTGAAGATAGAAGATTGAGGATAGAAGACAGAAAACTAAAACTTCTGCCAACTATTCATCAACTTATAAAGTTTTGCCCCAATTTCTATTCTCTAACTTCTATCTTCAATCGCCCTACTAAACCCCCCGCCCGTATACCCATCGATGATCGCCGTTAGTTCAGCAAGACGCATCTGGTCGTCAACGACGGAATCAACGAGCGTAACGTTCGATAACAAAACCACCTGCAAACGCCTGCGCTCGAAATAAATACGGGTGACCTGATCTAAAACCTCCTCACGCAACTCAACCATCAACTTCGAACGCGAATCAATCGACGTCTGATCTGAGCTCCACACCATGTCACCCAAATTCCAGGAAAGATTCACATCCCAGTCAATAAAATCTCTTCCCTTGCTTAAAACATCCGGCGTTCCTCCCGTGTCCCAATGCATGAGATCAGTGGCGCTGCGGTCGATACCGGTTGAAAGTGTCGGAACAAATGCTTTAAGACGGGATTGACGATGCCAGCGTTTGATTTTATCCGGATGCACATCGGCATAAATAACGGCCATTTTTTGGACATCACTTACTGACGGCTCATCTTTAAAGCGTTGTTCAATTTCCATGTAATTCCTGAAATTAGTTTGCGTTGAGAAATTTGATTGAACATTATTGGCAATATCACCGACGGCAAGCGCTTTCTGTGTTGACAAAATAAAAAAGCCGCGGTTAGTCGCGGCATAAAGGTTTCCGTCATCATCATGGGCCAGGTCATAAACGAGGTTTGTGTGCAATCCCTGATATTGTTCTTTCCAACGATTCTCTATAAATCGATAAACACCCTGCGACGTTGCCGCCCATAAACGCGGCTCTTGGGGAAGCACACTTAAAGCTGTCATCAAACGCAAAGGCAAACCTTCAAGTGATATCTTCTCCCAATTATGACCAGCATCATTTGTGGCATAAATACCATTGCGCGCGGATACATAGAGCGTCTTGTCATCCACAATATCTAAGTCAAATATCTCGGGATTAATCTCCGTACGTTCGTCTTCAATCGTTTCGGTTTCTAAATCGCCTTCTTTTGAAACGCCTGTTGAAAATATTTCTTTATATTGGTCGGATGAAGACTCGTACCGATACAAGGCAGTTGGCGTTGAAATATAAACAAGGTTGCCGTAAGACGCTAAAAGATGGACAGCTTCTGTCGCGAGTTTTCCCGTTGGATTAATCCACCGTTCGCTGGATGCGTTGCGGATCATCAATCCCTGTTTGGTCCCGACAAATATTTGCTTACCGATTGATGTGACCGAAAGGCAGCCATGCTTGAGCAATACATTGCGCAACTCTTTATTACCCGTACGCGTATAAACTCCGTCTTGCGCGGCCAGATAAATCACATCGGGATCATTGGAATCTTGAGACAACCAACCGATTTCTTTGTTGATAACCACCGAGGAAACCTGTTTACTATCAACGTAATAAAGCGCCCGTGAGGTTGCCACCCAAAAACTTCCGTCTTTACGTGTATCGTAAAATATCTTTTTAGTTTGCGATTCGGGGATGCGTGCCCAGGCCCTTTGCCATACAGAATGATTGTCGGCAAATCCAAACCCCAGGACAGCAACAACAATAGCTACAAAATAATTAATCTTGATCTTTATAATCTTTTCCCAGTTCATGATAAAACACCTCAATTGGAATGAGTTCGAGGGTTTTAGCCACGGCCATGGCAAGTTTGGGATTGTGGGAGTCAATCTCTTTTAAGTACAAAGCCATGTATTCCAGCATGGCTTCCAGGCCTAGCTCCTTCTTCATTTTCGTTAAAACCGTCAGCAAGGTATAAAACGCAACAATGTGTTCTGGGGGAAAAAATGGATTCTTAAACGGTGGGGTTGTTTCAGGTTTAATGTGTATTTCGGGTTGATCCATTATGGTCTCTTTCTTAGTTGCCCGGTCGCTCAATAAAACTTCAATGATCTCGGAATGTTTCGCTGATAAAAAAAAGATAACATCGATTTGATTTTTTGTCAAATTTAAATTTGATTTATAGTCAAATTTAAAAGTACGTAACATACTGTAATATAATGTAATATAACATGCCTAAATGTTATTTAATAAAAAATCAAAATATTTTTGACAAATAGTCAAGATGTGGTAGATTTATATCGTTAGGTAGGCGAAATTCGTAGGGCGTTAGGCGTAATGCGTTTTGCGTCAAAGAGGAAGCGATCAGAATAAATGTCTATGAGCACACAAAGAACTTTCCGGGATCTTGAAATTTGGCAGCTCGGCCTTACTCTTGTTATAAAAATATACTCTGCAACCAAACATTTTCCAAATTCTGAACTTTATATCATAACCGCCCAAGCCAGACGTTCAGCTTTATCCGTTCCCTCCAATATCGCCGAAGGATCGCGAAGACACTCACCGCTCGAATTCATGCGATTTCTAAATATTGCGCTTAGTTCGTTGGCTGAACTCGAAACGCAGATGATCGTTTCTCAGAAATTAGGTTATATTAGTGAAGACGTTCTTAACGAATTGACTGAGCACATTGATCATATCTCGCGAAAAATATCGAATTTATCCAAACGAATAGCACCGCAAAACGCATCTCGTACAACACAACACGCAGTACGCCAAACGCAAAACGCCCAACAATAATTCCAACGCGAGTCCCCACTATGCTCATCGGCAAACACATCAAAGAACTTCGAAAATCAAAGAAAATGACCCTCGTTGAACTTTCATCCAATAGCGGCGTTCAGGTCGCTACCTTAAGCCGCATTGAAAATGAGAAAATGGTTGGAACTCTTGAATCACACATGAGCATAGCCAAAGCACTCGGCATTGATGTGACCACGCTTTATAAAAAAACCACTCAAACGCCTCAAACCATTGATGTCGAAACCCCAAGCTCTCTGACCGATCAATTTAAACATAGCGATAAAGCCGGCTATGAGATCCTCACTAAAAACGTTTTGAACAAAAAAATGATGCCTGTCTTAATCCGCCTGGATCCGGGCGGCGAAACGCCCGTTGAACAGGGCGCGGCAGGAAGCGAGAAATTTGTGTTTGTTCTGGAAGGCAAGATCGAAATCAAACTCGATGATCAGCTATACATATTAGAGAAGGCACATACGCTGTATTTCAACTCATCCCTCCCCCATCGAATACGCAACAAGGGGGAGAAAGCGGCGCGAATTATTTGCGTTGGAACACCTGTAACTCTTTAGAAGGGTTTAGGGGTTGGGGTATAGGGTTTAGGAAGAAAAATGACTACGATAAAACTAAAATCACATGAGGATCTTTTGGTTTGGCAAAAGGGTATGAAGCTTATTGAGCTCATTTATATGGAAACACAAAGATTCCCAAAAGAAGAACTCTATGGCTTAACTTCTCAAATGCGGCGAGCAGTTACAGCAATACCAACTAATATTACCGAAGGTTATCACCGCAATCATCCAAAGGAATATATCCAGTTCTTATATATTGCCAAAGGCTCTGCTTGGGAATTGCAAACACTAATTCAAATAGCGAATCGCTTGCGAATGATCGATCCAATCAATAGCATGCCAATTGAAACATCGCTCACTGAAATATTAAAAATGCTGACAACCCTCATTTCAAAGCTCAAGGAAAAATATTATGACGCTCCAAAACCCTAATTTCTTTATCCTAAACCCTAACCCCTATACCCCAAACCCTATTCGCTAATATGGAGGTCCAAATGTCCCAAAAAATCCTAATTGTAGACGACGAAGAAGGCATCCGCGAATCTTTAAAACTCATCTTAAGCGATCATTATGAGCTGATCTTAACCGACAGCGGCGAAGGCGCTCTGGAACTCTTAAAGCATGCTAACGATGTGGGCGTCGTGCTTCTGGATATCAAAATGCGTAAAGTCCACGGGCTGGATGTGCTTAAAGAAATCAAAACAAAACATCCCAAGATCAATGTGATCATGGTCACCGGCTACAAATCAGTAGAAACCGCCTCCGAAGCCGCCCGCCTAGGCGCCTCAGGATATATCGTAAAGCCGTTTAAGTCGGAAGAAATTCTAACAATAGTCGAAAAAAACATTACTTAACATGCTTAAACTTAATCCGTTTGCCCTTGCTGCTCTTTTCACATCCTTTTCCTGTTTATGGATTGCTGGAATCTTTCTTATTTATGGCAAGAATACTCTGCATCGTTTATGGGCAATATTTAATCTCACGGCAGCTGGTTGGGCTATTTTAATTGTCTTTGCCGTCAGCACAAAAAATCCGGATAGGGCTTTAAATTTATGGATTTTTGCACATATGATCGGCATTTATGTACCCATCGTTTTTTTCCATTGCGCCTCTATATTCTGTAATTTAAAAGCTAAAAAATTAATAATAGCAGCATACATCTATGGAATCCTACACAACATCGTTTCCCTATTTTATGTGACAATTCTTTATCAAGGCGTGACGTATTTATTTGATTCAATGTATTACATTCAATTTAACAAAGCCAACTTTATACCTTCAATGTCTTTATGGATTTATTTAGCTTTCTATGCAAATTATAAAATCTTTATATTTTCTAAAAACAGCCCAAATAAAGAACTACGAAAACAAGCCCAATTCTTTCTCATAGGAGGAATCATTGGTTACCTGGGTGGATCATCCACCTTTCTACCTATGTTAGGATTTTCAAGTTTTTATCCGCTAACAATTGTAGGGGTTGCATTTTATTGTTTATCAAATACATATGCTATTTTCAAACATAGTTTTTTCGAATTAGTGGTAATTTATAAGCAGAGCATCGTCTACTCCATTTTAATAGCAATGGTTTTCTTATTCTATGTGGTTGCGGTATTAGTACTTGAACGATTTCTTCAAGATTTTATTGGTTATAACTCGTTAAGTATGAGCATTGTTGTTTCATTTATAATTGGATTACTGTTCGTTCCGTTTAAGAACTGGATCCAAAATTATGTCGATAACGCCTTTTTAAAAGGCACGCCGTATCAAATCTCAGAGGAAAATACGCTCCTGCGGCAGGAACTCACGAGCGCAGATAAACTACGCTCCATTGCCATCCTGGCAAGTTCGCTCGCCCATGAGATTAAGAATCCCATAACCACCATCAACACCTTCGCTGATTTTCTCCCCAGCAAACAAAACGACAGTGCTTTTTTGAATAAATGCCGCCAAACCCTTTTGCATGAAACAAATCGCATTCAACAACTATTAACTCAACTGCTTTCCTTTGCCAAACCATCACCCCCGGTCTTTCAGGCCATTCGTCCTCAAGAAATTATCGAGGAAATTCTACTTCTCCTTGAACACCGATGCGACAAACAACACATCAAGATTATTAAAACATATCCCACTCAAGAGCTAATTCTTGCAGATCCCAATCAACTCAAACAGGCATTCTTGAATATTCTTTTAAATGCCATTGAATCCATACCTCAAGAAGGAAGATTAATCATCACAACCTCTAGCAACGCCACATCCTATTTTATTTCGATTCAAGATAGCGGAATTGGCATTAAGTCCGATGAATTAAAAAAGATTTTTGATCCATTTTTCACAAACAAAGAAAACGGAACTGGATTAGGACTTGTCATCAGCCAGGAAATTATTCATCACCACAACGGCAAAATTAATGTTAAAAGCACTCCTAATGTCGGAACGGAATTTATAATTTCCATTCCGAAATACATTAAAGGCGCGAATGATTAAGCTTAATCCATTTGCCATATCTGGCCTATTAATTACACTTACATACCTACCACTCTTCCTATTTATTTTTATTAATGGTAAATCAAGATTGACAAAAATTTATTCTTTCCATATTTTAGCCGTTTTATGGTGGGGAATTTCGTCATTTATCATCCCAAGTTTTCAGGACAAAAACGTATCTGCAATTTTTTGGAAAATTAGTAATATTGGTGTTTTCCTTATTCCTACATTCTTCCTCCATGCGGTATTTCTGTTAACAAATCAAAGAAGAAAATTGTTTATTATTTATTCTTACACTCAAGCATTAATATTTATTTTATTAATTCTTAGTAACTTTGCATTTATAAATATTCGATATTTTCACAATTCATACTTCGTTCCAACAGCAAACCATATTTACCTTTTGGGTTTTATTAACTGGGTATTTATTTGCTCTATAGCGAATATTACTCTAACCAACTACTACAGAACAAACTTGCCTAAAGAAAAAACATTGATAATATTGCTTTTTATTTCAATTATAGGATTTTTGGGAGGATCAAGCAATTTTCTTCCTGTATTTGGTTTTGATATTTATCCGTACGGCAACTTCCTTGTTCCTATTCATTCTCTTGTTATTACATATGCGATACTTAAATATCAATTTCTTAATATTGAACTTGCTTTTCGGAAAGGGATTGCCTATTCCATCCTGCTTATTATAGTTTTACTTCTTTACACCCTGACAGTCTTACTATCGGAGAAATACCTACAGGAATATTTTGGATATAAATCACTCGGAATAAGCATAACTACAGCATTTATTATTGGCATTCTAATCATCCCTCTTCGTAATAAAATTCAATCCTACATTGATAAATTATTTCTTTCAAGAAAACCGCAAGAAATTGAAAAAGAAAATGAGTTTTTGCGCCAAGAAATTATCAATACAGATAAACTAAAGACCATTTCAACTTTTGCCAGCGGAATGGCTCATGAGATTAAGAATCCATTAACATCCATTAAAATTTTTTGTGAATATTTGCCGCAAAAATTACACGACAAGGAATTTCTTAACAAATTTATTCCCATTGTCACCCGCGATGCTGACCGCATTAATGAACTTGTCCATGATTTATTGGAATACGCCAAACCATCCCCTCCGGAAGTAAAACCTACGGACATTCATAAATTAATTGAGACCGTCCTGGATACACTAAGCGCGCAGATCGTTGACAAACGAATAGAAATATTACGTGACTTTGATAATAGAACGATTGAGAACATTTCAATTGATGCCAAGCAAATCAAACAAGCGTTATTGAATATTCTTCTTAATGCCGTGGAATCAATCCATTTAAATGGTTCACTTTTAATTAGAACTCAATTTGCTCCTAACGAAAATAAAATTATCCTTAAAATCACCGACACTGGCTGCGGCATCTCTCCAGAAGACATTCCGCATATCTTCGACCCATTCTTTACAAAAAAAGAACAAGGCACTGGATTGGGATTATCGATCACACACGGTATTATTAAGGAACACGGCGGGAAAATTTTCGCGGAAAGTGTTTTGGGACGAGGAACGACGTTTAGGATTGAGTTGCCTATCAAAAAGTAATGCGTAGTGCGTGATGCGTTTTGCGACGCATTACCCTAAACGCACAACTCATTACGCATAACGCAAAACGATTAAACCTCTCCTCTTTCAAACAACTCAATTAAAGCCTGCGCCGGCAATGGATTAAACTGCTTGCCGATATTCTTACGGACTTCAGCAATCGCTGATTCTTTGCTCATTCCTTTGCGGTAAGAACGATCTGTGGTAATAGCATCATAGGCATCGGCCACCGCAATTATGGCCGCAACCATGGGAATTTCTTCCCCCTTTAATCCTTCGGGGTATCCCCGGCCGTCGTATCTTTCGTGATGATATTTAACTCCGTCAACACATTGAGTAAACGCAGTCAAAGGTTTCAAAATTTCCGCGCCGCGGGTGGTGTGAGTCTTCATGATATCGTATTCCTCCGCGGTCAACTGCTCGGTTTTGCACAGGATCGATTCAGGTACCGCGATCTTACCGATATCGTGAAGAAGGCCAGCGATGTAAAGGTTTTCGAAAAACTTAGGCGGAAAATGATAGGCGCCGCTTAAATCCATGTGCCGAGCTATCGCTATTGAATATTTTGTAACACGCTCGGTATGTCCGTGTGTATAGGCGTCCTTGGCTTCAATGGCGGAACTGAGAGCAATCGTCGTCTGGATAAAAAGATTGCGGTTACGATCGGCCTCACGCTTAAGCTCGTCGAACAATTGGGCGTTACGAATGGCCATGGCCACGTCCGACGCCAAGGCCGCGAAGAAATCCAGCTCATCTTGTTCAAAACGAGTACCGTCTTCCTTTTGCCCCAACAATAAAATCGCCAAAAGATTATGCTGATAAAACGCCGGAACGCATGCCACCGCGTTAAGCAAGGGCATTTGTTCACTAACCTCTTGCAATAATTTTCTAGTTCCATTACCTCCCTCAATAACGCTCTCTTTCCAGATAAGCTTATTAATGTCCTCGGCTAAAAGCGCTTGGCGGTCCTGGATCAAATATTTATGTTCCCGATCAACGAAAATTTTAATCAACGGATTATCTTTAGGATAACGCGCAAACCCTTCTGGCACCTTGATTCCCATTTCCCCTCGAGAAATAGATAAAATATAGGCATCCTTTTTAGGCTCGTAGAGAAGCATTCCTGCGTGTTTGATATGAACTTTATGCACGATCATGCGCACGATGAGCTTCATCAAAAGCCTCGGATCATGAATCATGATCATGCTTCGGCTGGCAGACTCAAGCTCTTTTTTATAGTCGATTTTCATTTAGGGGGGATATGCGTTTGGCGTTGTGCGCAATGCGTCTTGTTTCACGCAAAACACACCACCCACAACGCACTACAATTTACTCAATTGCGAGAGTACTATCTTTTCCAGCTCATCTAAAATAAGCGGCTTATGAATATATCCAAGCACGCCAAGCTGATTGGCTTCAATAATAATTTCTTCATCTTCAACGCCAGTCACCATGATAATTTTGCAGTTATTATTTCGTGTCCGTAATTCACGCAACACTTCAATACCGGTCATCTCTTCCATACGCACATCAAGCAAAATTAAATCCGGTGATTCCTGGCCGATGATCTCAAGCGCCTCAAGCCCCCCGCTGGCAGTTATCACATCAATGTTGCGCTTTTTAAAGAAGCTCTTGGCAAATTCACGAACATCGGGTTCGTCGTCGACAATGAGGAGTTTTGGCATATTTTTTGTTAGGCGTTGAGCGTTATGCGTACTGCGTTATGCGCAAAGAAGAATAATAAAAACCTATTTGAAATATTATGTATTAGCTTATATAAATCTCGTAAAGTATTCAAATAATTTATGATATATCTTTTAGATTATTTACTCCTAAAACCCGCCACACAACACGCACCACACATTCCTAATTCCGCACTACGCATTACGCATCACGATTACGCACAACTTCTTAGTGAGCAATTGGCAAATTCAAAATCATCGTCGTCCCCTGCATATACTGCGACTCAAAAGTGACTTTACCTTTGTGATTGTCGTCAATGATCTTTTTAATCACATAAAGCCCCAGGCCTGTCCCTTTTTTACTGGAAAGTTTGGTCGTAAAAAATGGTGTGAATATTTTCTGAAAATCCTCCGGCTTAACACCAATACCGTTGTCCAGAAATTTAATGATAATGCGGTCCCCCTGCACGAGCGCTTGAATGCGCAGGGTGGGTTGAAATCCCGCCTCTTTCTGCTCGTTTTTGCGTTGCATCATGGCGTCATACGCATTGTCAATCATGTTAAAAAACACTTCCTGCAATTGCGTAAAATTACCTTTAATCTTTGGGCCGTTCTTATCATACTCACGCAATATTTTCATCTCATGCGTTTTAATTTTAAACTGCGCCATTTCAAGAGCCGCGGTCACAAGCTTATCAATCTCAACCGGGGCAAAACCGATATCCCCTTTGCGCGTATAGCGAAGAAGCCCCTGAACAATCTCACCGCCTTGCAAGACATTTTCTTGAATACGGACAAGCGATCTCTCTAAATCATTCATGATACCCTTGATCTCATCGGACATCGCGGCCCCTCGTTTTAGCTTTATTGTATCCAACGCATCGCCGGCAATAAACCCAAGGGCATGCAAACGGTTGTTGATCTGGTGCGACAACCCGTCGGCCATAGTCCCGATGGTCGCCATTTTCTCGGCCTGAAAAAGCTGTTCCTGCGTTTTCTTAACGTCCTCATAAAATTGCGCGTTTTCAATGGCAAGCGCGGCCTGATTGGCGAGAATCGAAAAAACCGAAAGATCATCTTCTCCATAAAGTTTGCCGGATTTCTTTTTTCCCAAAACTAACAAAGCAAGAAGCCTGTCCTCGATTAAACTTGGGATAACCAAAGCAGCGTCCAATTGTTTCAAAGAATCTTCAATCTTGGCAAGATGCGCATCATTGTAATCCTGCACCCTCTGCTTAATCTCTTCATAAACCACCGGTGCCTTGGTTTTAATAAGATACTGTACTAACGGTGAATCAGAACCCACCTCCACAGCCGCTTTCATCGCCACATTTCGCTTATAAGCACCCAAAAGATATTTGCTTTTATTTTGATCAAAAATATAAACCGAACTATGATCCAAACGCACGGCTCGAGTTACGATATAAACAATCAACTCCAACAAACGTTTCAAATCTTTAATTCTGCCCATGCCAGCCGAAGCTTGACTTAATGTCGATTGATATCGCCGCTGTTCTTTTAGGAGTTGCTCTTCAGCGCGTTTTTGAATATACAGATAAATAAAAGGCCCCACAGTCGCTAAAACTGTTAAAGCAACCATGGGCACAAGCCACCAATTATCCCCAAAATACAAACGAAGTTTACTTTTTCCAAGAAATGCTATAGCAAAAGGAATCCCTAAAACCAAAGAATAAACTGCAACGAATATACCTGTACGTGTAAAAGCTAATTTAACGTCCATTAGACGATATTTGACAATTGCATAAGCAAAGAACAAAGGGAAAAGCAACATAAAAATAAAACCGAATGGAAAAACATCAATTCCGTAATTCGGAATAAAATCAATAGAAGCAAAAGTGGCCATAATTGACCCCAAATAGACATACTTAACTTTGGAAAGTTGAATTAAATCATTTCTTTTAAAATATTTTATATAACTTATTGTCAAAATTAAAAAGCTACCCATAAAGAAAGAGAAAAAATAAAACAAAAAAATGATATGTCCTGGAATTTGAGCCTTAGGATAAATCCCCCATGGAAAGCTGTTAAAGCCCACAATAAATTCATTGCTAAATAATAAAAAGTAAATAAAAAATATTGGGATGATTACAACAACTTTAGGAAAAATAGGGTGTAATATTTTTTGAGAATTAGTGAATTCAAAGACAAAACGAAAGAAAGTAAAAGGAATTAATATTATTCCGATGTAACCTATTTTGAACATTATTAAGGCTTGGTTATCGTTAAGATTTTGAGCCACAGAAAAAAAGAGAATCCAACAGGCAATACTCAAAGTTAATGATAAAAATGCACGATTTAAGGAAGATTTTTGATTTCGGATATATGTAAAAACACCGAATAAAATAATAAGAAAGCCGGATAGCATTTTCAAAATAGATATAATTTGCATCGACTATGTCATCTTTCCTTTAGAGTTTCCTTGAATAAGAACATTTCATTTTTCGAATAAAATCTTTCGTGAAATGCGAACTCTGAAACATCAAAACCATGTTCAACAGCCAATCTATATATTAAATCAATCTTTTCCTGTGTGATATTTCCTCGCCCCAACGAAAAATCTTCTTTCATATTCTCTAAGGCAAGAATTAATCCTTCCAATAAACACCCAGGGATACTGTGAAAGTTATTTGTGAAATCTATCCATTTCTTAGAATTCAGATTTGCAATATTGGGAACTCGTGCTTTTCCGCCATCAAAAACAAAAATAGAATTTTGACTTTCATAATCTTTTTTAGAAATATTGTAAGGTAATGAGACATCGCAAATTATTGAGTTTTTCTTTAAATCGGAAAAAGAAATCAATGGAAAAACGGAACTTGTTGTAACAAGCACCAAGTCCGCATTTGACACAGCTAATCTAACATCATTCTCGATCGTAACGTTTCGATTTAAATTGTTCTTAATTTCATTATATAGCTGGTTATCTACATTTAAATTACGAGACGATAAAATTATTCTTTTACTCTTAGATGCTAAGATCTTTGCACAAACGCTTCCAATATCTCCTGTGGCTCCTACAATCGCAACCGTTTGCGATTGAATATCAAATTCAAATTCTTTTACTGCCCTTTCAATACCTTTCAAACATATGGCCGAAGTTAACGTGTTCCCACTTGTAATTACAACTTCCCTTTTCTTGCCAATATCTTCTCTAATTTCCTCACCTTGATTACCAAGTATAGAAGTAAACCCGGCTAAAACAATTACATTAGCCCCCTTACCAATTGCATGTAAAACACTTGCCTTTATCTTTTCATAAGCTTTTTTTTTATTACGAACAATTTCATCTGGAAACATTGGACACATCACTCCAAGAATATCAACAACGCTCCCTTTAAGTGATTTAAATCCTTTAATCTCCATAAAAGAATGCACCGGCAGGCTTGAAAAAACATTTTTTACAAATACTGGAGATAATTTCTGCAGAAGCCAATCAATCTGTTTTTCATAAGGCGAATAAAGAAACTTCTTTAACCGAAAATCTAAAACATTTAAAGGATGTATTATAAATGCCACTTTATTGCGCATTTAAAAGTCTCACTAAAATTAATGAAGCATTATTTCCACCAAACGCTTGGGAATTATTTAAAACAACACGGTTTATATGTTTGCGCCCTTTACTAGGAACACAATCAATATTGCATTCAGAGTCTTTTTCAGAGAAATTAATGGTTGGAGGAACTTCATTTTTCACGAGCGCCAAACAACAGGCCACTGATTCAAACGCTGCCGCAGCTCCCATGGTATGCCCCAACATGGATTTAATAGAACTTACTGGAATATTGTCTAAATGACGCCCAAAAACCTTACGAAAAGCCAAACATTCCGCACGGTCATTTTCTTTTGTCCCTGTTCCATGAGCGCTGATGTAATCGATCTGTTTTGGATTAACACCAGCCCGATCCATCGCTTTGCGAATAGCTTTTTGAACACCACCGACATCCGGATGCGTCATATGCTTAGCGTCACACGATAAGCCATACCCTTTAACCTCAGCGTAAATAGTGGCTTTACGGCGCAGGGCACTTTCCAAACTTTCTAAAAATAACATAGCAGAACCCTCGCCGGGAATCATACCCTGACGATTTTTGTCAAAGGGCTGACATTTTTCAGGCGCAATCGCATACAATCGAGCAAAACCTGAAAAAGCAATACGAGAAAACGCATCCGATCCGCCGGCTAACATAAAATCCATCCGCCCGGTACGAATATAATCGTAGGCAAGACCAACTGCGTAATTACCAGCCGCACATGCGTTGGAAATCATAATATTGGGCCCGTTAAACTTTAATGATTTGGCCACGTTGGCCGAAATTGTTGTCGGTGAGTACGTCATGGCTGATGTGGAATCCATTTGATACCTGCCTTTGGGAATCATCTTGGCATCAAACTCCTCCATGACCTGCGGCTCCCCCATGGTTGTTCCGATGATTATCCCTGCCTTCGTGATTCTCGATTTACGAATTTTAAATTCCGCATCTGCCAGTGCCAGTTTGCATGCGGCCACTGCCAATTGCGATGCGCGCCCCATATTTAAAATACTTTTATCCTTAACAAAATCCATTGCCTTAAATTTCTTAACCTCGCCTGCCAGATGTCGGTCATAGACGGAAGAATCAAACACTGTTATCCTGCTAATCCCCGATTTTCCGGCCATGATGTTTTTCCACCACTCCTGCCAGCCGATGCCAAGTGAAGAAACAACACCAAGCCCTGTGACAACTACCCGACGATCATTGGACATTGTTCATGACTCCACAAATCAAGTTAAGATCCGCAATCGCCCTGCCTTCGGCAGAAACATTGGAGCTAAAAATCCCCAGGTTTTTCATCAGTTTAACTAAATCCACATGGATGGTGATTTGTTCACCGATTTTAGGCAGGTCGTGAAATTCGCTTTTGACTTTTCCTAAGAACTTTATGCCATTGCTCCTCGAATTTTCACTCAAGACATACAAAACCAAAGCCGCCTGGGCGGCGGCTTCGATGATGAAGGGTTCGGGTAAATGATCGAGTTGAAACGATTGGTTTTGGAATATCCATTCGTTGCCGGTGATATTTTTAACGGCAACTAGACTTTCGCCTTTTTTAATCTCCACAATCCGATCAATCATAAGAAACGGATAGCTTTGCGGTAATATCTGCAAAATTTCAGTTTGGTCAATCAACAACATCACCTTTATTTAACCTACCCCACCCCCGGGGTGAGTTTTGATAATGTATTTATTATATCGAAGCTTTCGACGAGGGCAAGGGAGTTTTTGGATATTTAAGGGGGATTAGAGAAGTGCTGGGTACTGGGTGCTGGGTGATGAGTACTGCGTACTGGGGCATGTGTTGTGCGTTTTGCGTTGTGCGGTGCGTGTTGTGCGTTATGCGTTGAGCGTTGTGCGTTTTTCCATCAGTACACAGCACTCAGTACCCAGTACCTATATTTAACGCACACGCACAGCGCATGACACACAACGCACCACAATCTAAAACGCAAGAACATCTTCCGGCTTTTCAATATTGACAACACGTGCATTGGGATCAATCTTACGGATAAGCCCGCGCAGGACTTTTCCAGGACCGATCTCAATAAAATCTGAAATACCCTGAGCCATCATATACTCGACGCTGGCCACCCACTGCACCGATGAGGTAATCTGCAAAACGAGATTACTGCGGATTTGTTCAACCTTCTCATGAGGAAGCGCGTTGACATTACTAATAACTTTAATTGCCCCCGGATGAAGCGTGATGTCATTAACTACCGAAACAAATTGATCTGCCGCCGGACGCATTAACGATGAATGAAATGCGCCGCTGACTTCAAGCAAAATGACTTTGCCTGATGCCGCTTTGATCGCTTCACACGCGGCCGCTATTTTATCCGCGTGGCCGGTGATGACAATTTGATCCTTCGAATTAAAATTGGCAACCTCTGCCCCGGTCGCGGCGCAAATCTCTTTTAGCTTACCCGCATCAAAACCAATAACCGCGGCCATGGCGCCCTTGGCTTTTTTTGCGGCCTCTTCCATAAAAGACGCGCGCGCCCGCACAAGTTTAAGTGTATCTACAAATGATAAAACTCCAGCCGCAGAAAGCGCAGAATATTCGCCCAAGCTTAAACCCGCCGTAAAACGGACGTTGATATTTTTATATTTGGGATGCGCCTCAAACGCCTTGAGCGCGGCAATCGACATGGTAAGAATGGCAGGTTGGCAATATGCCGTCGATGTTAGTGTTTCCTGAGGTCCTTCGAAGACAACTTTCTTAAAACCGGAACCGATCACGGATTCGGCTTGATCAAATATAGCACGAGCCTCGGGTGAAGTTTCGTAAAATTCCTTGCCCATGCCAACTTTTTGCACGCCTTGGCCCGGAAATATTAAAGCAACGTTTGCCATATTAAACGCCTTGTGTCACGTGTTATGTGTTACGTGTTACATAATTTTGACCGAAGAGGATAATCGGTAAAGCATACTGCAAATACGAATGCATTCAGATCGTAAATATTCACCTTCTTGCGCAGAAATCTGCTTTTGCAAAATTGATAGACTGATCATCGGAATACACTCTCGCGCCGAATCAAACGAATATTCATAAAACTGTTTTTTTGACTTTCCGCTCTTACGGCTGCCGTCGGCAAGATTGTTACAGATCGATAATGAAGCTCTTCGGAATTGATCACCCAAAGAATACTGGATTTCCCTGTTATATTTTGAAGTGATCGAAAATACCTGATTAGTGAAATTCAAAGATACCGTATAAACATCTAACCGCTCAAAATCAAATTTATAATCCATTTCTTCCCCCCTTTATTCTTGATCCTGGGGAAAGATCACTTTAGTTCTAACATGTACCACGTGACACATAACACGCTAAGTTTACAAAATTACCACTTCACAACATTCGCGCCCGCAACCAAACCAGCGCCGAAAGCAACAAGCACAATCGTATGGCCTTTTTGAATCCGTCCAGATTCAACCGCTTCTTGAAGCGCGACCGCGATGGATGCCGCCGACATGTTGCCGTATTTATCGATATTGATGAAAAATTTCTCTTTGGGAATCTCCAATTTTTTGGCAACGGCGGTGATGATACGGTCATTGGCTTGATGAGGCACAACGCAATCGACATCGGCAATAGTGATCCCGGCTTTCTTTAAAACCTGCTCAACAGCCTCGGCCATGGAATTAACCGCAATCTTAAAAAGCTCCTGACCCTGCATCACCACATAAGGCAATTTGGATGAAGCCTCCTTATCATTATTCGGCCCGCGGCAATCCTCGACGACCACCTCCATCAAATGGGAAAACTCACCCTGGCTGTGCATAAAATCAGCGACAATTCCTGGCGATTCAACCGGCCCCAAAAGGCAAGCCCCAGCGCCGTCTCCAAACAAAACACAAGTACTGCGATCCTTCCAGTCAATCAATTTCGTAATACGCTCGGCGGCAATTACAAGCGCGTTATTATAAAGTCCGGTTTGTATATATTGTTTTGCGGTCGTCATGGCATAAAGATAGCCTGAGCAGGCGGCGGAAATATCAAAGGCAACGGCATTGCTGGCACCAATGGCCTTTTGCACCAAGCAAGCCATCGACGGAAAATTGCTGTCGGCGCTTATGGTGGCGACTAAAATAAGATCAATTTGGGCGGGTGGAAATCCTGAACGGTTAAGAACATCTAACGCAGCATTAATGGCAAGATCACTGGTTTTTTCGTTATCGGCGGCAATGCGCCTTTCCGAAATACCGGTGCGGCTTCGGATCCATTCATCGGTTGTCTCAACAATCTTTTCCAGATCAAAATTTGTCAAACGCTTGGCGGGAAGATATTTTCCGACTGCGGTGATTCCAACATTTCTCATATAAATTTACTGCCTCGATAAATTAAACGAATTCGATTTTCATGCCCGCGCAATAAACAGCCTCATGTATCCTGTATTCATGCTGTGTTACTTTGCTATTTCAGCGGTCAATTTATTTAGAAGATTATGTTCAATCTCTTGTTTGGTCGCCTTAATTGCGTTCTTAATTGCTTTAGCCGACGAGCGTCCATGGCTGATCATAACAATTCCGTTGACGCCTAATAACGGCGCCCCGCCATATTCAGAATAATCGACCAGCTTTTTAATATGTGTCAGACGAGATTTCATCAAAAAAGCCCCTAACAGGGCAAACATATCTTTTTTGACTTCGCGTTTAATCAAAGTTCCTGCCGTTTCCATCAACCCTTCAGAAACCTTCAAAACCACATTCCCGACGAATCCATCGCAAATAATACAATCGCACTTCCCTGAAAATACTTCGTTCGCTTCAATATTACCGATAAAATTTTCCACCTTCTCCGACATCAATTTATGGGCTTCTTTCTCAAATCCGGTTCCTTTGCCCTCTTCAGCGCCGATATTTAAAAGTCCGACGGTAGGATTAGCCACATTAAAAACTTCTTTCATATAAATACGAGAAAGGATCGCCTGATGCAAAAGATGCTCGGCTTTAGGCATGGTGTTTGCCCCCACATCCATCATGAAGGAACATCCCTTCAAGGAAGGAATGACAAGCCCGATCGCCGGACGGTCAACGCCGGGAATCATACCCAACTTTAATGTTGCTGCCGCGACAACAGCGCCGGTATTTCCAGCGCTGATAAAGGCATCATATTTTTGAGGGAACTCTTTTACGAGATTAACACCAAGAGTAATGGAGGAATTCTTTTTCTGACGAATGGATGATATTGCCGGATCGTGCATCTCCACGACTTCAGGAGCATGAAAGATTTCGATGCGGTCCTGTGGATAGGAATACTTCTTAAGTTCCGTCTGAACTCGAGCTTCAATACCGATTAACGTAACTATCAGATTATACTCTTTGACGGCCTCAACAACGCCAGCCACGATATTTTCAGGGGCATGATCGCCGCCCATGGCATCAACAACTATATTCACGATTAATCTCCATAGTATCGTTGCGCGCAGTGCGTTTTGCGTCGTGCGACGCACAACGCTCAACGCCCAACGTACTACGATAACAGAATATTAATTCTGCGTTTTGGATGCTTTGACCTTGGCCGTAACAATCTGACTGCCGCGATAATAACCGCAAAAAGGACAAATGCGATGCGGGATGATAGGCTTTTGGCATTGGGAACAAGTGCTCAATGAAGCGACTCTTGTTTTCCAGTGGGTGCGTCGTTTACGTCCGCGCTGTTTGGAATGTTGACGTTTTGGTAATGGCATTTGAAACTCTCCTTGTATTTATTCGTTTTGCGTATTGCGTTTGACGTTATGCGTCCGTACTGTGCACAACGCACCGCGCCCAACGCAAAGCCGTTATTTACATTTACATTTTTCTGTATTCAAATTCACTCCGCAACCGGCGCATATTCCTTTACAATCCTTGGAACATAAAACACGCTGCGGAATGCTTAAAATCATTTCCTGGCGAATATCTTCCCCGATATCCACCGTATCCATAGGGCTTGCCACTTCGTAATCAAAATGAAACTCGCGCAATTTGGTTCGCTCAAGATCACTCAAACATCGGGCGCACTGATGGCCATATTGAGCGCTGACCGCGACATCGGCGATGACCATATCGCCCACGCGTGTTAATTTCGCCTCAACAGACAAAGGCGAACGCAAGTCAACATCATTATCCGTAAGACCTATCTCACCAGCAGGAACGTCTTTTCTAAAACTTAATCCTGCCAAGGATATATCTTTAACAAGAATTTTTAACATTTCTTAAACGCTTCTTCAAAACGGCTTCGACCGGTTTCGGAACAAATGAAGAAATATCCGCGCCCAAAGACACCACTTCCTTTAACAAGGAGGATGAAACAAACGAATGATGCTCTGACGGCATCAAAAAAACTGTTTCAATATTTTCTTCCAGACGGCGGTTGGTCAATGCGATTTGAAATTCATATTCAAAATCCGAGGTCATGCGTAACCCTCGGATTAAAACATTAACTTTTTTCTGCCGGGCATATTCAATGACCAGGGTATCAAATGATTCAACAACAACACCCTTCATCCCCTTGGTCACCTGTTTAAGTAGCGCAACACGCTCATCAATTGTGAATAGTGCTTTTTTGGTGGTATTATTGGCGACCGCCACGATAACGTTTGAGAAAATACGTGTGGCACGCTGGATAACATCCAAATGACCATATGTAACAGGATCAAAACTACCCGGGTATATCGCTGCCTGACCTTTGGGACTCATACATTCCTTAACCTTCAAACCTGTTGAAGCACAGCCAATTGAGAAATTCCATAAGAACGTTTTTTTAAAATTTTAAAACGGCCTTCTAAATCGGGCAGAGAATCATCCTCGCCATACTGCGCAACTATGTACGAATGAGGGTGTAATATAACATAGCCCATTAGGTGTTTCAAGATTTTTTTTGCCAGCTGCTGGTCGAAAGGCGGGTCAAAAAAGACAATATCAAAGCGTACGTTTTGCTGGGCCATTTCCTTGATCGTTTTAAAGGCATCAGCAATTACAACCTTATGAAAGACATGCGGATATCCCAATTTTAACAACTGAAAATTTTCCTGGATAATATTCGCGTTTACGGGATCTTTTTCAACTAGAACCACCTTTTCGGCTCCCCTGGAAATAGCCTCCAAACCAACCGCGCCACTACCTGCAAAAAGATCCAGGAAAGTCAAATCGCTAAGATCATGGCCCAGGATATCAAAGATAGCTCCCCTTACTTTATCCTGTGTCGGCCGAATTGACTCAGGCATATAAAAGTTTCTGCCTTTTAATGTACCGCCTAAAATTTTCATATCCGATTCCTATATCAGTAAAAACTTTATTAATCCCTGCGAAAAAGGAGCTTTTTAAAATCGGGAACAAGAAACGGAACCTTCTTCATGTATATTTTGTATTGATCGGATGAAGCCGCAAGCTTGCTCTCCTCAATCTTGGCCCGCCAAATCTGCAATAGAACAGCCATCGCATAAACAATACCGTGAATAACCCGCGGTGTCATCAAAATAAATCCTACCGTCATGACCAAATAACCAAAATAAATCGGATGACGAACCAAACCGTACAAACCCGTTGTGACAATTTCGTTAACCTTGGTCACGATTCCGAAGGATTGACGTAAACTCAACACTCCAGCAATCGCAAGACTATGGCCGATTAAATTAACCAAAACACCAAGAGGAATCATAAAGTTAAGAAGGCTTGAGGGAACAAATAATTGATTAATGTTATACGGAATCATCTCGACCAAACTATACGAAAAAAACCAAAATGTCGCCAGAATCGGAACCAAAACTTCTGAATAACGATTTGGATAAACCTTGGTACCGCTCTTGGTCATGAACAAGAAATACGCTATCAAAAGATTAAAGAAAAACAGAAAAACATAACGAATCAGTTGTGAGACACCGATCAAATCTAGATTTCGTACAATAGCGATGCCCTCGATAAATGACCGAGCCATCATGACGGCGAACACCATAAATACAATTGGAAAAATTAAATGCTCAAGATAATACGTGATCAAACGAAAATATTTATGCTTCATAGCTATTTCTCCTCTACTTACCTCAGATAATCTTTTGACGCAGGCACGTTTTACCCCGCAAACACCATCGACAAATATTCTGGATAACGCTTCTGGATTGTCTGCCTGATCACAGCATGCCCAGACGCTTTAAGTTTGGGATCAACCTGCAGAATATTAACAGCCTCACATCGAGCGTCTTCAAGAAGACTTAACTGCTTAAATGGATCTGCCATCCTAAGCTCATTTTGTCCATGTTGGAATCTGCCAAAATAATGTCCCGGCCCGCGGATCTTTAAATCCTCTTGAGCAATCTTAAAACCATCCGTTGTCGCAACAATCGCATCCAAACGCGATTTTCCATCCTCTGTCCGCGCATCCGCAAGCAAAAGGCAAATGGCGTTTTTCTTGCCACGTCCAATGCGGCCGCGCAATTGATGCAACTGCGATAATCCAAAACGTTCGGCGTGCTCAATGAGCATCACATTTGCATTGGCCACATCAATCCCGACTTCAAGGACAGTCGTGGCAACAAGTATATCTAATTGATGACTTTTAAACAACTCCATAACGGCGTTAGTCTCGGCGCGGTCCATCTGTCCATGCAAAAGGCCAACCCTTAAATCTTTAAATTCATATTTCAAAAAATGCTCATACATTTCTGTGGCCGCTTTGAGATCCAGCTTCTCAGATTCTTCAACGATTGGATAGACAATATACGCCTGCGTTCCTTTTTTAACCCATTCACGTACGCGTTCATAGGCTGTTGGAGCTTGGTCCATTGGAAATTGGTATGTTTTAATCGTTCCCCTGCCTGGCGGAATTTCATCAATAGTCGAGACATCAAGATCGCCATAAAGAGTCAAGCACAACGTCCGTGGAATTGGTGTGGCGGTCATGACTAAAACATCCGGATTAATTCCCTTTGCTGATAAAAGAGCGCGCTGTGAAACCCCAAACTTATGCTGTTCATCGACCACGACATAACTCAAATTTTTAAACGCCACGGTTTCCTGTAAAAGCGCGTGCGTTCCTATGAGCACGTCGATCTTTCCTGATTTAAGATCAGAAAGTATTTTATCTCGCTCCCGTTTTCCAACTCCGCTAATCAACAAAGCCGGACGGATACTTTTAAAACCGCCTCGCACAATCAAACGTTCGAAGTTCTGAAAATGCTGTTGAGCTAGAATTTCAGTCGGTGCCATAACTGCAGACTGAAAACCGCCTTGAGCCGCTGCCACACATCCAAAAAAAGAAACCAGCGTTTTTCCAGAACCCACATCACCCTGCAGTAAACGCAGCATCGGCCTGCTTTTTGCCATATCAACGGCAATTTCTTGAATTGCTTTTTTTTGCGCCTGCGTTAAATCAAAACCAAAGATGGAATAAAATTTCTTTGTCAAATCATGGCTAATCGTATGAGCAAAACCATTTTTTTCAGTAATGCTTAGACGACGGAGAATAACAGATACCTGAAATAAAAAGAACTCTTCAAATGATGCCCGACGACTTGCCGCTTCCTGTTCAACAATAGTTTCGGGAAAATGAATAGCCTTGATACTCTCTGTGATGGGAATAAATCCATGCTTCTTTCGCACGAATTCAGGAAGCACGTCTGTTAAAGTCTTAGAATGACAATCCAAACACAACCTTACAATCTTTCGCAAATAACGTTGAGAGATTCCTTTAGTCAGCGCATAAATCGGCACGATTCGATTCATACTCAAGCTCTCTTCGTCCTTCGAAACGACCTCATAATCTGGCGATATCATTTGAATACGATTCTTATAACGGTCTACCTTTCCGTAAAGAATAACACGACTGCCTGGTTTCAAATATTTCTCAAGATAGGGTTGATTAAACCAAACACAATAAACCATTCCGGTCTCGTCCCCAATGGCCGTTTCAAAAATACGCTTCTTGGTAATCCAGGTTTTTCTTCCGCCTCGGGCTAAAACCTCGCCGGAAACTGTCTGCCATTCGCCAATTTTAAGCTGATTGATCGCAACTAAATGACTACGATCCTCATAACGCCGTGGAAAGAAAGACAGCATATCTTCAACTGTTGATATGCCTAAATTTTTTAATAACTTGGCCTTGGCAGGCCCAACACCGCTGATGAATTGAATTGGAGTCTCATTTGAATTTTTCATGCGAGGCAGGGGAAAAATACCTTATGAGGAGAGAGATTGAAACACTATCAAGCACGCATCCGGCTAATACGTTTTTCCAAAAGCTTGCGGTAGCCTTGGTCAAAAACTTCAGTGAAATCATAGCCATTTTGAAAACTATCGATATTGTCTTCACTGTCTTTGCTTAAGACTTTATTGTCAACCAAGTTAAAAACTATATTTCCAAAATCCTCTGTCCGGACAATGCCCCAATGATTTAAGACCAATAAAGTCAGAGGCCCAAACTTCTGCATTAAAATCTGTTTAATTCCTTCCAAAAGCTCTTCCCCAGAAACATGCTTGGAACGCTTAAATTTTTTTTGAGTGAAAGCGAGAGCTTCCATCAAAAACTCATACGCCTCACATTTATAACGCGGATCTTTTTCACAAATCTGATCAATGATTGTATAAAATTCTTGATTAATCATATTTATATTTTATACCAGTGTTTTTTATAAAATCAAAAAAAATAACGACTTTTTTTCAAAAGTTATTGATTGCCGTCGTGAAATGGGTATGCGATAATGCCAACATGAAAAAAAGAAACAAAATTATATGGAAATTCTACACGCTTATATTTTGTGTGGTTGCCAGTGCTAATCTAATCTGGCTACTTTATCCTGAATCCGAACCATATATCTTTTACCACATCCTCATGACCTGGACGCATTTTTTTATCCCACATTACTTTTTAGCGATCCTTAAATCCTGCATAACAATCGTTTGTCTTTATCCATTAATTGCCTATGCATTTAATAAAGAATCAAAAAATCTACACTTTTGGCAATGGATGCTTGTTTTTCGAATATTATTGGAAACTGTCGGAAATTACTACGAATTTGTTTTCGTCAAATCATCCTATCACATGATCCTAGGCTATGGTTTAAGTGTGACGGGAGCTGTCCTACTACCTGTCCTGCCCGCTTATATCGCCCACTATCTCTACGCATTTGCGCGCAAACATTAATCTATTTTTAATCACAGTAAATTTTTTTTAACAAAATTAAACTCCCCGTCCGCAAGACCATGGTAGCATTGACAATTTTAAAAAATCCGCGCTTCGCTCGCTCGAGAGCTCACTGTTACAGCCCCTTCGAATTCGCTTCATCACAACCTTCGCAGGTTTTTTTCGTAGCAATAAAAAACCCCGCACTAAATAGTGCAGGGTTTTTTAAAATTACCCGGTAACTTTCTACTCTCCCAAAGCCTTGCGACTTAAGTACCATCGACCTCTGAGGGCTTAACTACCGTATTCGGAATGGGAACGGGTGTTACACCTCTAGTAAAATTACCGGAATATCTCTTAGCGTAAGCGCATTGAAAAAGCTGAAGTAAAAGCCCTGCGCTTAATGGCTAATTAAATTATTCAACAATTATGTAATGTATGGTAACCCATGTAGACGATCAAATTCATTTTAAAAAAAAGTGATCAAGCGTTCGGCATTTAGTACAGCTTAGCTTAAATCCTTACGGATCTTACACCTGCTGCCTATCAACCTGGTAGTCTACCAGGAGCCTTCATCCCCGAAGGGAATCGATGAATTATCTTGAGGTGGGCTTCACACTTATATGCATTCAGCGTTTATCCCTCCCGAACATAGCTACCCAGCCATTACCCTTGGCAGGATAACTGGAACACTAGAGGTTCGTCTCTCCCGGTCCTCTCGTACTAAGGAGAGCTCCTCTTCAATCATCGTGCGCCCACACCAGATAGAGACCGAACTGTCTCACGACGTTCTAAACCCAGCTCGCGTACCCTTTTAACCGGCGAACAGCCGGACCCTTGGGACCTTATACAGCCCCAGGATAGGATGAGCCGACATCGAGGTGCCAAACCGCGCTGTCGATATGAACTCTCGAGCGCGATCAGCCTGTTATCCCCGGAGTACCTATTGTTCGTTGAGCGATGGCAATCCCACGTTCAACCACCGGATCACTAGTCCCTACTTTCGTATCTGCTCGTCCTGTCGGACTCGCAGTTAAGCCTCCTTATGCACTTGCACTCTACAGCCGATTGCCGACCGGCCTGAGGAGACCTTTGGACCCCTTCGTTACATTTTAGAAGGGAACCGCCCCAGTCAAACTGCCCGCCTGGCACTGTCACATGCCTCGCTTCAGAGGCGATGATTAGAATCTAGAAACTATTAGGGTGGTATTTCACTGATGCCTCCATCCCGGCTAGCGCCGGAACTTCAAAGGCTCCCACCTATACTACACAAACAGAATCCAAATCCAATACCAAGCTACAGTAAAGGTTCCGGGGTCTTTTCGTCTTGGTGCGGGAAGACGGCATCTTCACCGCCGCTACAATTTCGCCGAGTATCTCTTTGAGACAGCACCCAATTTGTTACACCATTCGTGCGCGTGGGAACTTACCCCACAAGGAATTTCGCTACCTT
>ERZ1292630.21-Hain-H41-02um-R3-21-length-208417-cov-10_pt1 | contig 153117 bp, 159 predicted proteins | sample MGYA00564408_ERZ1292630 | MGnify/ENA primary metagenome ERZ1292630 (study PRJEB36523, sample SAMEA6512641) | groundwater metagenome | collected 2019-01-08 | study: AquaDiva: Metagenomics assemblies of 32 groundwater samples
AGACAATCCCATCGCTCAAACACATTCTCCGTCGGCAATTCCCGCGATATTTGGCTCATCGATTAATAAAACTTACATTCCGCTGACAATCCTTTCCTTTAACATCGAACATTATTTCTTCGGCCTGAATCCATTTATTTTTCATCTGAATAATTTTATTCTGCACCTGCTCCTATGCCTGGTCATTTACGCGCTTGTCATCCGTATGGGAATAGACCGAGGAGCCGCATTTCTGACAGCATTGCTTTTTGCTATTCACCCGATGCATGTTGAATCCGTTGCTTGGGTCACACAACGCAAAGACGCGCTCTATTCATTATTTTATACCTTAGCGCTATTTCAATACTGGAAGTATTTAACATATCACCGAAGAGGTTCCTACTTAATCAGCGTTCTGTTCGGATTTCTAAGTATCCTTGCCAAACCCATGGCATTAAGCCTTCCGCTAACTCTGCTGATTTTTGATTGGTATTATCAAGGGCGTATCATCAAACAAGCCGTTACGAATAAGCTCCCCTATCTTCTTGTGATCCTTCCTGTCGCATGGATCACTTATCAACAAAACGCGCGCATACCGCTTGTTGTTTTTCCGGAATCTATTTTGATCTGGGCCTGGAGCGCTACATTTTATATTAAGAAATTTTTTACACCATTCGTTCTTTTACCGCTGTATCAATTGCCGCAACCGATCAATATCTTCAATCCCTCCTACTCCTCCAGCATTTTGATATTAGCCGCGACACCTTTTGCCATGTTTTTTAATCGTAAAGATCGACTTTTTATCTTCGCTTGTTTATTTTATATATGCTCAACGTTCTTTCTCTGGCGCATGGATAACACGGTGGATGTGACTATTGTCGGAGACCGCTTCATGTATCTGCCGAGCTTGGGCATTTGTTTATGGCTGGCAAGCTTGATTTTCGAACACCTTAAAACCGGCAAAACCTCCTCGAGAATTGCAATATTTGGAATTCTTGCCTTAATGACCGTTCAAACATTTTGGCAATGCCGTGTTTGGCGCAATGACATCACACTATGGGAACACGAACTTAAATACGAACAAAAGTCCGCGCTTGCGTACAACAGTTATGGCGCAGCCTTAAGTAAACGCAACAATCATAACTCTGCGATCCTGGAATTAACCAAAGCGCTGGAATTAAAACCCGATTACGCGCTGGCCTATTATAATCGCGGACATATTTATTCAAAATTAGGTAATTTAGAGGAAGCCTTAACAGATTTTCAATCTGCACTGACAATTAATCCAAAGCATATCGGGTCATTAATCGACCGAGGAATTATTTACAGCCGGCAAAAAAGATTCTCCGAGGCGCTTAATGACCTTGACGCCGCCCAAAAATTAGATCCCAAGAATGCGGGCATTTATAATAACCGTGGGATTGTTTATAAACAACTAGGGGAATTAAAGAAGGCCGTGGAAGATTACAACCGAGCTCTGCAATTTAATCCCGACTTGGCATCAGCGTTTATCAACCGCGCCAGAGTTTGGCAGGAATTAAATAATAATTCTGAGGCGCTCAAAGATTTCCATAACGCTCAAAAACTTGGGCTTAGAATTAATATCGAGGATTTAGAAAAGATTGAAACTCTAGCAGATGAAACTCAATAATTATTCACCAGTGAGCTCACAAACGGGCTAACTTTACGTCATTCGGAAAATCTCCGGGCAATGGCAATGAAGCAATCTCAAAAGCATAAAAGTACTTCGCCTCTCGCAATACCCCGTGATAATTCCATTAATAAAAAACCGTTATCCAAAAAACTTCTCACCCACCGCCCAATTTTCGTGCGAAATCTCATCAATGACCAAATAGGTGTGCTCCGGCGGTTTATTAGCTACCTTTGATAAGGTTTGTGAAAATTCTTTGGCGATCTGATCTTTTTGTTTCTTGGTAAGCTTTCCTACCACCTTTAAATTGATGTATGGCATAATCCCTCCCGACTTGATTCTTGTTAATTTTTATTCAACAAAAAAATTCCCACGAAGGCAAATAAATTAGTGCGCAGATAAATTTCCTTTTCCTGGTTAAGACAGCGCTCCTTAACAATAGAAATATTCTTCTCCCGACAGAAATGACGAAAATCCTTAAGACTCAAGAAACGAATATTTGGCGTATTGTACCATTTATACGGCAACCATTTAGTAACAGGAACTTTTCCCATAAAGAAGACCTGAAGCCTCGCTGAAATATTGCAAAAATTAGGTATCCCCACAATAACCTTTTTACCCACGCGGCACGCCTCAAGGATCACGCGTTGGGGATTGCGCACCTCCTGCAGACTTTCATTGAGGATGACATAATCAAAACGCTTATCGAAATAATCTTCAAGACCAGTATCAATATCTCCCTGCGAAACCGTCACGCCTCGTTCCATACATTTAAAGATTGCCTGTTCATCAATTTCAATACCAGTCACCCGGCAGTCTTTCATATTCTTTAATAAATACAGTAGTTTTCCATCCCCACATCCAAGGTCTAACACCCGGGCCTTGGGCTCGATGAGATCAAGGATGATTTTGTGATCCGGACGCAGAATTATATCGTTAGTTTTTGTCATAACGAAATTTCCTTGGCAATATTATCCAGGAAATGCGTGACTAATTTCGACTGACTTTCGATCTCAACTAAAAATGAATCGTGGCCATAATCGGTATCAATCTCAACAAACGAAACATCAATGTCATTAGCCTTTAAAGCCCGGACCATTTGCTTCGATTGATACGACGGATAAAGCCAGTCGGAGGTAAAAGTTACGATAAGTATTTTAGAACGAATCCCTTTTAAAACCGCGGCCAAATCGCCTTCTTCGGAGAGATCAAAATAATCGAGCGCCTTGGATAAATACAGATAACTATTGGCGTCAAAACGCTGGACGAAACTGTCTCCTCGGTATTTAAGATAATTTTCCACTTCAAAATCGTGAGAGAAATCATAACCCAACTTTTCTTTGGCAATGAGCTTGCGCCCGAACTTGGCCTCCATCGATTTCTCGCTCATATAGGTGATGTGCCCGATCATCCGGGAGACCGCCATACCGCGCGCAGGTAAACCTTTGCCATAATAATCGCCGCCGTGCCAATTAGGGTCAGACATGATGGCTTGACGGGCAACTTCATGCAAAGCAATCTGCTGTGCGGTGTGACGATAATTTGTCGCGATCAAAAGAACCGCGTGCACTGATTCCGGATAAAGCACAGCCCACTTTAATGCCATGAGCCCGCCCATGGAACCGCCGGTGCAGGCGAATAATTTTTTAATACCTAAATGTTCAATAAGATATTTCTGCGTGACCGTCATGTCTTCGATCGTCACAACAGGAAAACTTAATCCGTACGGTTTGTTAGTTTTGGGATCAATGGACGCGGGGCCGGTCGAGCCTTTGCAGCTACCGATGACATTCGCGCAGATGACAAAATACTTGGATGTATCAAATGCCTTTCCATCGCCGATCATGCCGTCCCACCATCCGGGATTCTTATCACCCTCGCGCCAGCCTGCGGCATGCGCATCGCCGGTTAAGGCGTGAAAAACAAGGATCGCGTTGGATTTATCGCCGTTTAGTCTGCCGTAGGTTTCGTATGCGAGCGTGATAGGGCCCAACTTGACGCCGCTTTTAAGCGCAAATTCATGAGGAGGATTGGCAAAGGTGAAGGTTTGAGTTTGGATATATTGCATAAGAGTTGGAGAGTTAAGAGTTATAGAGTTAAAAATGAAAGGGGTCAGAAAAATCGTTCTTAACTCTTCTAACTCTCTAACTCTTAACTCTAATAATTGCTGAATATTAACACACGCTCCCTCACGTGTCAACGCTGGGTGAAGGAAGCTGGAGGTTTGTTGTAATAAAACATCGCCTCAAGGCTTTTAAGAGCGCGCATGCGCATCTCTTCGGGGAATACCACGCGGTCCTTGGGCTCAGGATTTTTGAGTACCCGCAGGATATTTTCGAGGGTGTTGGACTTCATGTATTTACACATCGTGCAGCTGCCAACTAATTTTTTATCGGGAAATTCCGACTGCAGACGGGCTGAAAGCCCGCATTCGGTCAGCATTAGAAATTCTTTCGCTTCTGTTGTTCTCATGTAGGAAAGCATTTGTTCGGTTGAACCCACATAATCAGAATTAGCCACCACCTCGCTGTTGCACTCAGGGTGGCTCACGATCCTCGCGTTGGGATATTCCAGGCGCACTTTCAAAATCTCTTCGATGCCGTAATCCTCGTGGACATAGCATGTGCCCTTAAAATACTTAACATCTTTCTTAACCCCGCGGCGGTTCATTTCGATCTGCAGATTCTGGCCCATGAATTTATCGGGTAGAAAATAAATCTTATCGTTCGGGATATTCTGGGTAATATCATAAACGTTCGCGGAGGTCACGCACACGTCGCACTCGGCCTTCACCTCGGCGGTGGTATTGACATAACAGATGAATGTGTAGTCGGAATATTCTTTGCGCAGTTTACGCACCGCGGCTCCATCGATGGCATCCGCGAGCGTGCAGCCGTCGAGCGAACTGGGAATTAAGACTTCTTTATCCGGATTAAGAATCTTCGCGGTCTCACCCATGAAACGCACCGCGGCAAAGACAATGGTCTTCGCGGTCGTCTTCATCGCATCTTTAGAAAGCTTGTAAGAATCTCCCACAAAATCGCCGACACCGTAAACGATCTCCGGGCTGACATACGAATGCGCCAGGATGACCGCGTTTTTTTCTCTTTTAAGTTCATTGATCTCGTTGATTAAAGGAATAAGCTCTTCACATTTCTTGAAGGAAAATTGACAGACGGTGCCCCCGAGCTTAATGTTCTTAAGCTTTTCAAAGAGTTCCTGGGCTGTCATTTTATGCGTGGAGATCATAATTTTTTGATCTGAAAATACTGTTGTATGGATTTGAAAGAATAGCGAAAAATCAGGCGGATGTCAACGATTTGGGTTATGCGTCGTGCGTAAGGCGTTGTGCGTATAAACGATTACTTCCCCATGTCACAAAACGCAGAACACACCACGCATAACGCACTACGAATAACGCACAACCATCTTAAATCAATTCCCCCTTTAGCACATACGTCGTCGCATCCGTGATCCTGACATTTAGAAAATCACCTAACTTGCCGGAACTAGCGGGAAGGATAACGATCTTGTTGGTGTCGGTACGCGTTTGAATTTCCTCCCTCAAGGTGCCGGTAGACTTAGCCGTTGTCTCGGCTTCAACCAAAACACGTTCGACCGTGCCGATGTACGCGCGATTAAGTTTTAATGACTGGATTTTTTGCAGGTCATTAAGTTTCACGATGCGGCTGGTTTTTATTTCTTCAGCGACATCATCCGGAAATTTTTTGGCCGCGACTGTGTTCTTGCGTTCGGAATATTTAAAGATAAATGAACTGTCAAATTCCACTTCCTTCATGACGTTGTAAGTGTCTTCAAACTCGGCATCGGTTTCCGTCGGAAAACCAACAATCACGTCCGTTGACAGCGCGACGTTTGGAATTTTCTTACGCATCTTGGCGATGAGATCAAGGTATTCTTTTTGAGTATATGTGCGGTTCATCATATCGAGCACACGGTCATTGCCGGATTGCATGGGCACGTGTAGATGATTGCATAGTTTCGGATTGGATGCGATCGCATCAATGACCCGGTCCGGAAAATCTTTAGGATGCGGAGATGTAAAACGCACACGCTCAATGCCGTCGACCTTAGCGACTTCCTCTAATAAATGGGCGAAATCATGTTCTTCATGACGGTAGGAATTGACGTTCTGCCCCAAAAGCGTAACCTGTTTGAATCCCTCACCAGCCAACTGCCTGACTTCTTCCACAATGTTCTCAACCTCGCGGCTGCGCTCACGACCGCGAGTGTAGGGCACGACGCAGAACGTGCAAAAATTATTGCATCCGCGCATGACCGCGATCCACGCATTGATGCCGTCCTTGCGCGCCGGATAAATATCGGAGTAGGTTTCAAATTCAGAAAGCGTGAGATCAAAGGCCTTTTCCCCACCCTGCGCTTCTCTAATAAGATCAGGCAGACGTTTGTAACTGTCCGGTCCAGCAATAAAATCGATCTTTAATTTACGATTCTCAAAGATTTCCTGACGCAGGTTTGTTGCCATGCATCCTAAAATTCCGATCATGACGGGACGCCCCTCACGACGGTGATGGATATCATGAACGCGCCCATAAACCTTACGATGCGCATTCTCCCGTACAGCGCAGGTATTAAGCATAATAATATCCGCCTCGTTCTCCGTCTTGACGATGGTATAGTTCTCCTTCGTCAAAATGGACTTCACGAGCTCGGTGTCGTACTCGTTCATTTGGCAGCCGTAGGTTTCGATAAATATCTTTTTTTGTGTAAGTGTATTAATCATAAAGAATTGTGATAAATTTTTCGGTCATACTCTTGTTTTTAAAAATGGGTTAAAAATCGTACTCGTTCATCGGTTGCGAACATTTTTGCAAACACTTATCTTTTTAAAGTTTTAATCGCCCAAACAATAAACCTTATAATCAAATATATGGGATAACCTATAAGCAGGAAAAGACAGCCTGCATTTCCTATTTGTATTAAATCGTATCTAAAATTTATAATTAAATAGCCACTAATTCCAATAATTATAAATCCTAACAAGATTAATCCCTCTCTAGCAAGCATTCTCTTTATTCGCAAATCAGTCTACCTTTCCATAAATTCTATTTATATAGAATTGAAAATTGCTATTCCCATTTGCTTTGACCCCATACTGCTGTATCCCATTTTGCTGGTTCAATGCTTGCTTCTGATGCAAATTTTACTGAATCACCCGTTGCTTGGTCTGTGGCAGATAAAACCACTTTAAGTTCTCCATTTGTGATCGTATAGTTATTGATTGTTGTATTCGTGTACTTCCGCCCATCGTATACAAATTCACTGTTGTTAAAAGTTCCTTTTGTATTCATCGAAGGGCTTTCAATGTTGGTTGTCTGTTGGGTAAAGATAAATTTGAAATTAAATCCAATACTGATTGTTAATGTAATCCCAAGGATGATTTTAAGTATGTTTTTCTGAATCCAAGTAAAGCTTTGTTTATTCGTCATTTATATGTCCTGTTATATGTAAATTTTCTTCAAAAACTCCCCCAAAGTCCTCAAATAGTGCATCCATCGGCCAGCCATACGTTTCCACAAAGACTTTCTTGGATGACGTATGGTTGACAACATCGGCCTCTGGCCGAGGCGATTTCGAGTTGCCTTTTGACGAGGAATCGACCGGCCGCTGTGAGGCCGATGCTAAGTTATCTGTATTAGGTTTAATCATGTTTGGCAGCCATATGTTTCTAAAAATACTCTTTTCATATTTTTATATGTCCTGGTCTTTCTGTCCCTTCTTTTTTCTTTCAAGATTCTCTACCCCGGGTATTCTGGCATCAGAAAGGGCCCAGCGGCCGAAGAGCTCATTGCCTTTGATATCGTAATAGCTGACGCCCACTGAAGTCCCTGATGAAACAATGAAGAGATCTCCCTTAAGAAGTCCAACACCTTTGTATTCCGCGTTGCCGATCCACCACGTCACTTGGTAGGTCTCATCGGTTTTACGGATTCCCACGGTGCCGGAATACTCAAGTCCGTCATCCGACCCATACGCCTTTACGATTTCATAGGTGCCGTGCAATCCAGGCGGTCCTTCCAGCTCTTCCAGGCCAGGTTCCGCCACCGTGGAATCAGAAATAAACGTCCCGTGAAGCCGTCCGCCGTCCACCTTGTAGACCATCACGGTATACCCGGGGTCATAACTCCATCCGACGTAAAATGTCTCACCGATCAAAAAACCGATGCCCTGGTATTCTCCAGAATCCGACACTCTCCATTGGGCGCTGTAGACATTGTCCTTTCGAAATTGGATAGCTACCTTTCCGGTGTACTCAGTGCCGTTATTCGGATTAATTCCGCGGCTGATGAAATAAATACCGGGAAGATGCTGCGCCTGCGCAGTCGATACTCCTTGGAGCAAAAATAGGATTGACATTGTCAAAAGAAATATCTTTCTCAAACCTGCCTCCAATTGGGCGCTGTCCCCTATTTGATGGGAGCAAACTTCAAAAGCCGGCCAGCACCCTATCTATAATAAATTTTAGTTAAGAATTCAGCTGAAGCCCTCAAATAGTGTATCCATCGGTCAGCCGTACGTCTCGACGAAAACTTTTTTAGTATTAATCGCAGCGATCATTCTTAATTAATTTTCTAATTTATCAATAATTTTAAATATTCTTTGCATATAAATTTTATGTTTTTCTTCATTAAGTCCAAAAATACCGCCTTTTTGCGGTTCATGTGTGATTAAATCAATAAGCTCCTCAATTAATTCATCTTCATTTTCTTCTGGCACGGCTGCAATGAGCACATCATAAGCCACTTCATTTGAATATACGCCTCGTGCAAGTTTAGCAATTTTTTTTCGCAATTCATTCATACTGACTAATATTTTTTAGTAATAGCTTTTCTCCAAATTCCTCTTTAATAAGAATCCAGCCGATCTTTCTGCGCTTGATCTGCTTGATTTTTTAATTTTTCAATTTGGGCTTCTCTTTGCTTTGAATTCGCTTTTTCCGTGTCGGATGGCCCGAAGAGACCTGAGATCGCCGAACCTGCGTCGCTTTCTTTCTTTCCTGCGTCACCGCATCCTATAACAAATAAGGCAAGCAACAAACATGCATAATTTTTCCAGTTCAATAGACGCATCGTTAATATCCGCCTTTCCTATTTGAGTGGACTAAACTTGACAAGCTCCAGGGGTTGTTGCGGTTTTTTTCCATCCTCAGCTTTAACGGTGAAGCGATAATGTCCACCTTTTTGAAGCCCTTGGGCATCCTTAATTTTGATCCGGATGGCTGTATCCGACGGCCCGTTTTTTTGCTCGTGAACAATAATAAGACGCTGGTGCATCTGGCCATTGTAAGGATTATGGACAAAGGTAATATATCCTTCGGTCTCAAAGATGCCGGGAGGGATAATGTTCTGTTTGATGTTCGATACTGTATAGAACGGAATCTCTTCTTTGGCTGCGTCGGCTGTTGCAACGAGCTTGCCGCCGTTGTCGAGCGTCATCATTCCCAGTGCCAGGCATAACACAACGAGCGGAATAAATAGTTCGCGCAAATTTTTCATGCTTTCCTCTTTTCTCTGGTTAAAGGGCGCGGTCAAAATACGGGACAGGCACTTATGCCTCTTAAAAAGTCCAGTAAACTCGTACAATGCTGCATTCAACGGTCAACCATACGTTTTCACAAAGACTTTTTGGGAACTCGTCGGCGCTAATACGGTATTATTAAATTTAGGCTTAATCATAAGACGTAAGTATAGCTTCTACTGCCCCTTTTGGCAATCATTGCTCTTTTCCTTCTTGAGCAGCCAAACATGTTCTGATGCCGGACATTGTCCTTTTAATCCGCCCGGGATTTCGATGTTTGCAAGAAGAGATACATCATAATAATCTCTATAGTGCCCATTGACCGCTTCATTGCTTACTGAAAAAGGAGGGCCTTCCTGCAAGGATTGATCGTAGTCATAGGTAATGAGTAACTGCGGCGCTTGATTAGTGATTTCCATTAAGTGCTTTGTATATCGATGGCGAATTTCTTCGGGCAGAGCAACCAAAGCCGCTCTATCATAAATGGCATCGACGGAACCAATCATCTGTCTCGACAAATTAAAGATATTACCAACAAATATATCTATATTCTTTGTACTGTAATGATTGACTTTACCCAATTGTATTACTTTGGGTTCCACACCAAGGCTCACAAATAATTGCTCAATGGCATTCTCACTCAATTCAGCCCCTAAAACACGATAACCCTTCGAAACCAGCCACGCAATATCAAGTGTTTTACCGCATAATGGTAAAAATACTCGACTGCCTTTCACTAACGCAAGCTCTGGAAAATATTTAACCAATGTAGAGTTAGCTTCACGTTCATGGAAAGCAATATCATTTTTTTCCCACTTTTGAAGCCAGAAATTTTCATCCATATAAATCCATTCAAAAATGATGACACAGCAGTCCGCTCATAACTATCTAAAAACTCAACCAAAGTCAGTTGATAGCGACTTCGCTGGTTAAAAAATTTTTCTTTTTAGATTCAGCGCTCATTAATGTTGCGTTTTTAACCAATCATCATAATAATACCGACGATAATCATCAAAACGCCTGTTAATCTTACGCCTTGATTACCCAAAGGCAGAACTTTCTCAAGCAACACAAAAATGCTAATGGCCGCAATCCAGAGAATATTCATCACCCCGCCGACAAAAAGCAAAAGCATTAATACCCAGCAACAACCGATGCAGAAAGTACCGTGGGACATTCCCATCCAGAAGGCACCGACATTCCCCTGCCGCCAATGAGTAGAAATAAAATGAAACGGCGAACGACAATGATTAAGGCAACTGTCTTTTACCGGCAGCCACTGATAAATTCCGGCGGCGATAAGCAAACTTGCTCCCAATCGCGGACTGTTTGCCACCATCATCGGCGACAATAACGCTGCCTTATCCAATTGCCACTGTAATACAGTCGCAAAGAAACTGAAAATAATCCACATCAAGATATAGCCCAATGCGAATGCTCCTGTCGATGCGATGGGAGTCCCTTGTTTGGCAGCTTTCTTGGAAACCGCGGCATAGATTAGAATCATCGGCGCGGCTGAAGGCACCATCATCCCCACCATCATGATCGCCCACATCCAAAACATCATCCAGAAATAGGCGCCGTCCCAAACAGGGATCTGACTACAGCACATATCCATGGCCATGGCCAATAAATACATCCAGCATATGACGGTTAAACCGACAAGCGAAACAGTGATAGCCCAGAAATCACGTCTGGGAAGATTATTTACGGTTTGCATGATTTCCAAAAGCCATCTGTTTGTCGTGAATAACACCGTCTTGGTTCATATGAAGCCTGCAAAATTGTCCGTAAGAATTGGTAAGCCCCAACTGAAGACCTGCCGTTACTCTGGAATTTCCTGAACCCACTTCGGCATACGTATATTCGAAGCCTCCGGGCAAATGGATACCCTTACGATCTTCCTGCCCGTTAAATGGATTCATGAGCGGTTCTCCTTTGGACTCAACTAATCCCTCGATACGAGTATGGGCACGACGGGCGTCAATATCTATTTCCATTGTAATAGGAGCATAAAGTGTTTCCAATGCCTCCTTAACCGTACTGTTAAAAACATAAAAATGTGTCGATCCCGGCGCTGTTGATTCACCATGGGCAATCTTTCTAATGGCCTCGCGCTGATTTTTATCTGCACGCTCGTCAACAATAAACTGTGAACGGCCGTTGCCATCCGCAATCTCTCCCGGCCATTTAAAAATACCGACAAAACGCATTCCATCCAATTTAATATTATTAAAATAACCCTCTTCAATTAAGATACTAGCAATCGCTTCACAAAATCCGTGAGTTGATTTTGAATTAAACTGACACGGACAACCGTAAGCACAGTTACAGTTAGAAAACTCTTTAGCACGAATCATCCATTTGTCTTGCATATTTCCCTCCTTCAATTTCAGTTAAACTTCATTACGCGCTTTTCGAAAAGATTTTTTATATTTCTACCAATAATCTTAAAAAAATTCTACAAATATCCCATTCACCCAATAAATTTACTCCAAAATCTTTCAAAAATCAGCAGCTAGATGAAACATTATTTAAAAGGCCGTCTTCCCACTCTTCAAAACTTCTAGCCAATCAAACCTTATTGAGCATCAACGTGCACGGTAGAAACGGTTTATAAATGTTTTAATGTTTACGTCCGCTCACTTTGCCAAAAAGCCGCCGTCTACAGCGAGCGCGTGACCGTTGACATAGGAAGCTTGTTCGGAGCAAAGCCAAATCACGGCCTCGGCCACTTCGACCGCAAGCCCCATACGGCCCGAGGGTTGTTTGCTGGCCAGGATAGATTGGCCGACGCGTACTTTTAGCTTTGTCAAGAATCCGGACTTATCCGGATCACCCGTAATGGAACGGACGATCATCTCGGTGTCAATTAAACCCGGACAGACGGCATTCACACGAATGTTGTGCTTGACGTTTTCAATGGCGGCTGTTTTTGTCAGACCGATAACGCCGTGCTTACTTGCGGCATAGGGGGCATAATTGCGCAGTCCCACCTGACTCGCCACGCTGCCTGTGTTAACAATCGCGCCGGCGCCAGCGGCCCGCATTGCCTGAATCTCGTATTTCATGCACAACCAAACGGATTTGAGATTAACATTAATCGTGTGGTCCCAATCTTCTTCAGTTTGTTCGTCCAAGGCTGCTTTGCGACCCTCTACACCGGCATTATTATGCGCATAATCGAGCCGGCCATACAATTTCTGAATCTCAGCGATCAACCGTTCAACCTCACTGGCCTTAACAACGTTGACCTGCATAAATACCGCTTCTCGTCCGGCGTTCTTGATTAACCGGACGGTCTCTTCGCCCCGTCGGCTGTCGATGTCAACAGCAACGACCTTAGCGCCTTGTTTAGAAAAAGCGATGGCCGAGGCACGGCCGATGCCTCCTGCGGCACCCGTAATCAGCGCTACCTTATTGTCAAACAAGAGACTCATAACGTACCTCAGATAATCGTTTAGTAAGCTGCATCTTCATTCCGTTTTTGGGACGTAAAGTAACCAAGGGTTCCATCTCAATCGGCTCACTGCCGGTTCGCCGCAACTGCCACTTTTGAGCAAGTGTTGCGATCACAATCATTCCTTCGATCATCGCAAATGCCTCTCCGATGCACTTACGTTTTCCGCCGCCGAACGGGAAATAGGAAAACTTCGGGCGAAGGGCGACCGCCTCCGGCGTCCATCGCTCGGGGTCAAACTTCTCAGGATCGGGAAAGTATCGGGGATCGCGGTGCACGATATATTGGCACAAACTGATATGCGCTCCCGCGGGAATGACGTACTTTCCCAATTGCGTATCTGCTTGCGGGTGACGAACAATAACCCAGACTGGCGGATAAAGACGCATCGTCTCTAAAAAAACTTTGCGCAAGTATTCCAGGTTAGGCACATCCTCAGGCTCGACAGCGCGTGCACCGACAACCACATCCAATTCTTCATAAATTTTTTGCTCAATATCGGGATAATTGTTTAAAACAAACCACATCCAGGTCATGGATGAGGCAACCGTCTCGTGCCCGGTCAGAAACATCGTCATCACTTCATCGCGCACGAGCTTATTGGACTGGTAGGGGCATTGACTCTCCCCGGATGCCTGCGCTTTTAGCAGGGTTGTCACTACATCGTTCTGCAACGGTGTTCCCTCACGCTTGATACGAATTAAATCGTAGATCTTTTGGTCCAGACATTCGTGCGCTTTAGTGTAACGGGTGTTGCTCGGCAATGGGAGCTTCCACAACAGCTGATCAATAAACGGGGTTTTTCTATGATCAGTCAATTCCTTGATAACCTGTATCGAATCGACAATTTCCTGTTTCTCGTTGGCGCTTAATTCTGAGCCAAGAAGCGTTTGGACTACGACGTCGAGCGCCAAGCGGTTCATCTCATCAGCCACATCAACATTCTTTTTTTCTTCCCATTCCGCGCTAAGTTTGCGCGCCAAAGTTCCCATAATTAAGCCGTATTTATCAATCTCGGACTTATAAAAAGCGGGTTGTAGATAACGTTTTTGAGCGGCATGGTTCTCGATCTCGGTGGTGAGCAATCCTTGCTTGAGTATTTTCCGTAAGACTCGGGAGGTCGAACGGCGAAAAATGTCAGGTGCCAGAATGACGGTTTGAATATCTTCAGGATTCAGAAGCAGATAATCCCGACGGCCGCCAAAGGACATATAAACAATGTCCCCATATTGACGTGAAATCTTGGTAAGAAAACCTAGCGGATCACGAAACAGATCCCTATAAACACGTAAAGACAAAAATGAACGTGGGCCCGGCGGGTAACGATTAGAATTCATCTATGTTTTCCTTATTTTATTGTTCTTAAAAACAATTTACTCAAATCATCGTGGATACTATTGTCCACGAATTCTTGTGTCCGTCAAACTGGGGTTAGTTCACCCACCTAACTCGCTCACCGCCGGCTTGAGCTCAACGGCCATTGCCCTTTAAGAATGAAATTGCACACGAATGATATACGAGAGCGCTTTGCAGATATCAACCAATGTAAGAATACCGACGAGCTTGGAGTCTTTCATGACAACGGCTGAACCATAGTGACTTTGCGCCATGGACTCGGCAACTTTATCTAGCGGCATATCCGGGCTTACTATATACACAGCGTCCTTACAAAAATAATGCACAGGGCTTTTGGCCGGGTCAACGCCGTCCATACTTAATGCGGCCTTAATATCCCGATCAGAAATAATTCCAACAACCTGATCGCCCATAACCACTGGCAAATGACGGATCTTTTTGATCTGCATGATACTGATGGCTTCTTTTAAAGTCTTTTGGGCAGAAATGGTTTCAACATTCGTTGACATAAAGCTTTGAACAGTAGGCTTTTCTTTTGACATTACACCTCCTTAAATCTTTTCTTTCAACCAGAACTGCTACACGGCCGAAACCTTGATCGGCTCTTTCTTTCCATCGGGGTTGACGTTCACAAAGACAATATTCGTCTCAAATAGCAATTCACTCTTTTCTGGAGGAACAGACTCTTTGGCATTTAAAACCCTAATATCATAACTCACAGACGTCGTGCCCAGCCGGCCCTGAACAACTTCAAAGCAAAGGATGAAGCCGACCTTGATCGGTTTACGAAAGACTACATTGTCGAGGCTGATCGTTACAAAACGATTGCCCGGATGATTAAGACTCGCGGTGATGTAAGCGAACTCGTCGATCCACTTCAAAAGATACCCGCCAAAGAGCACGCCCTGCTCGTTCATGAACTCCGGAAGAACTAGTTGATAATGTTTCATAATTAATCCTCTAAATAATTTAAGAAACTTAGAATGCTTCAAATTTCTTTAAGCACTCACCCCAAAAATTGCACCAACGGCAGCAGTGATTCCCATCGCCAACGCGCCCCAGAAAGTCACGCGCGCAACACCTTTTAGAATGTTCGCCCCGCCAACCTTTGCCGCAAGCCCGCCAAGCAGAGCCAAAAATAAAAGCGAACTTATGGAAATAAAAACAATGAGCTTTTTCTCGGGAACGACAAGCACAAGCACAACCGGCAAAATAGCCCCAACCGCAAATGCCGCGGCAGACGCCAGCGCCGCCTGTATCGGACGGGCATTACGCATTTCTGACATACCCAACTCGTCGCGGGCATGCGCGCCCAAGGCATCATGCTTCATCAATTGTTGGGCCACCTGACCGGCGAGTTTTTTATCCAGCCCGCGCTTCACATAGATATTGGTGAGCTCTTGAACTTCGGTGGGCCATTGTGTTTCGAGTTCTTTGCGTTCGCGTGCCAGATCATTCTTCTCAGTGTCCGCCTGAGAACTAACCGACACATATTCTCCAGCAGCCATGGACATGGCCCCGGCGACCATTCCGGCCAATCCGGCGATCAAGACATCGCCTCGGGTCGCATTGGCTGCGGCTACGCCGACGATCAAACTGGCGGTCGAAACAATGCCGTCATTGGCGCCCAGGACCGCTGCCCTCAACCATCCTGTGCGATCACCGTAATGCTCTTCAGGTTGTCTGATCAACATTTTTCGAATGCCCCCTATTGACTTTATTTATAATTTTCCCGGCACTCGGCGGTTGGGCAGGCTTTTAACTGCTCATTGCGGCATTGCTCTGGCCCTTTGATAAACACCGCCCACCAAATTACCATTCCAAACACCACCCACATCAAGACGCTAAAATAAAATAAGTCTGGTCCAAAGTCATCTTTGTCCCAGACTTCTAATGACCTTCCGTTAGGACGGGTGATCACTTTTCCAGCCATCAACTGCCAGAGGCCAACCCCGATCGGGATGGCACCCAATAAAAATCCACCGACTTGATCTAAAGACATATCTTTTTCATAATTCTTAAATACTTTTGATAAAAAATTACGCCTTTAAACTTTGAAAATGGTCTTAATTATAGAGCCTCCACGAATGGAAAGCAAGGCGGGTTTTAGGGTTGGCGAATCGTTATAAATTAAGAAAGCAACGAAGTAATAATTTTAAAAATTCCACAGCATGGAGACCGTGATCTCGCGGGGCTTTTTGGTGGGCATGATGAAGTTCCATTGTCCGGGCGCATAACCGTCATCATAATTTGCGATGGAAAAATCGACGGGAGACTGATAATCAACAACCTTTTGCTCAGGCATGAGCCTTTTGGAACCAGTCCACATGACATGCATGGGCGCGCGCGGCTGGCCTTTAACTTGACCGGCGCTGCCTCGATTATAGATATCCGGCGAGCGGTCCGCCTGAGTATTGGCTTTCTTTAACATAAAAACAAAATTGATCGATCGCCCGTTCTTGTGATAGGGCGCCCTGGAAAGCGCCAGCCTATTGTAATTAGGCCTAGTATCAGGAGAAAGTTGCGACATAAGACTGCGGGAATGCACGCTGACATATTTTTTCTTGGCCGCTAAAGGATTCAAGGAAGCCGCGATATAATCGATGGAATCCTTGCCACCGGCATACCAATTTTCATGATCGATTTTCCAAACACCCTCCTGTTTGACCAATGTCATCAAACCGCTAATAGAACCAAAATAAGACCGGCCCCTCACGGCAAGCGAACCCTGGTCGTCTGCGATATTAAAATCCATAATGGAAATATTGTAAGGCCTCATGGCCTGTACCATCGCCAAGACAACATATTGCGAAGTTCCGGCCTTGCGTTTGTCATCCAATAATTGAAAATAATTTTGCGATAGAACAGATTTAAGATCATCCAGCTGACTGGCGCCATTAACGGCATTACAGATATCCTCAAAATCTTTGACGGTCATACCAGCCGGCAGTCCAGACGCCTCAGCGGACTTCTCCAAAGAAAATAAATTCCCGTTTTTAAAACGGGCTTGATGATCAATTTTAACAATTTCTGCCGGACCGTTATTAAATCGTAAATTGGAAAAACCGTACCGAACTTCAGCAGTTTGAAGATGCTGAGTGTTGGATAATTCGTTTTGTTTTAAGAGATTTTGAGGGATATGCGTATTGGGAACGTCGTTAAAAGCCGGCATATCGGCCTTGCACACCAAAGTCGGAAGGAAAACCAGTACCAAAGTCAGCCATAATCTGCGCATCGCTCTTCACCACCTTTGCCAAGAAGCCATGTGGATTCTTGGGACAGCAAAGGATGACGAATCGTAAAGGTCCAAATTTTAAAAGATCAACGTTCCACTTGAAGTATAGCACAAGTTTAGGAATTGACATGATCACAGGCGGGTGTACAAACTATGCAGTGTTAAGGGTTGCAGAAATTCATTTCGAGGTCTAAATCAACTCGGAAAAATAACCTATTAACTTTATGTGAAAATCAACGCTTTGTCCGTTGCGTACGCTTCATTGGCTTCCATTGAAAACGTAATAGATCAATCTGTGCGCACTTCGTAAAAATTATCCCTTCCTGCTCTAAAAATATACGCTGCACCTCAGCAGATGGCCGCTCGCTGATCTCACCCTTGGCATTAATGACTCTCTGCCACGGAACATCGGAATCATCTAGAAGAGCGCTCAGCGCGTAACCAACCCGCCGCGCGTCCTTTGGAATACCGACGATGGCAGCAATCTGCCCATAAGTAGCCACCCGGCCTCTAGGGATTTTTCTAACCGCGCAATAAATTTCGTTGTAAATACCCATAGAAATTCAAATTCGTAATGCTAATAACATCAACACCATTTATTTACGTTAGTTTTATTTCAATGCGCACGACAAAATACGAAACAAACCGAATAAAAGATAAATGCACATAATCAATAAAAGAACACCTAGGGCGCGTATCAAGGCAATAAAGAAAACAACGGCTTTTGGACCCAGCCGTTGTTCTGCCAACTTTGCTCTATTGAGTAATATTGATTTAGCAAAAAAACATATCCATATCCCGACAGCGAAAATCAGGACGGTTCCAACAACCAACCCCCAATACAATAGTTTATCTTGATTCATCGAAAGACGGCGTCTATTTTCATACTGGATAATGTTACGGCCATTGGATCTTAAGCCTGCCCCCAACAATTAAATCACAGTTTGCTTAGAAACACCCTGCGCCTGATCGATCAATTATAATTGTATTATTTCTTACGTTTTCTCAATCGCATGGCCGCCAATCCGCCGCCTAAAAGCAGCAATGTCGACGGTTCCGGTACAACCGGGTTTGAATTTAATTCCAACGCCAGTTTCGGGCCACCCCAACGCGAGTCGGTTGAAAAACCTGAAGAAGGATCGGTCTCGCCTGCGTTAATAAAAACAGTTGCTGAGGAAGATTGCACACGAAATTCCGCGTACGGGCTGTTGCTGTCTAGAAACGACTGTAGTTGTGATGTGACATCAATTTGAAAAGGAGTTAAATTAAAATTCTGCGGGTCGGCCTGAAATGAATTCGTTCCCACGAAATCCGCGGTCGCGTTAAAATCATTTAAACCAACAAGCCCGTCGCCGCTGTACAAATAAAACTGGCCTGTGATCGGGTCCAATGAACCTTTGTTATCAACCCTTGTCCCATAACCGGTCAGATAAGCCGACGTCAGACTTTGCCCGAAATAGCCCGACAAATCAAAGGTCATGATGGCTCGGCTGTCCACATTAAAAGCGTTAAACTCATCAAAAAATTCCCCTCGTCCGGCCAAAAGTGAATTAGTATCCGAAATACGGTCCCCAATGCCGTCTGGTGGAATACTTTGTGACCTTGTAAAATCATCGATGTGCCCATCTTTGTTCACATCAACAAAAACAAAAGCCTGCGCAGGAACGTTTGTTAAAAAAAGAAAAACAAAAGCAATCAAGCCCGTAATAATTGTCTTCATAGCCAACCTCATCAGTTAATTGTTTTAGGAAACTACCCATTTAATCCGTTTAATCTCAAGAAGAATGAAGGAAATGAGAGCGCTTATCGTCTGAAACGTTTAAGCTTTAGAGAGGATAGTATAGTTGAATCTTCAAAATAAATCTATTTTTTTCTCTGTACCGCCCCCACCCCCGGGGTGGGAAATGGTTTTTAAATTTTTAGAATAATGGGATTAAATGCCTTGGCGGAAACGATCACTCGGTCACCGATATTAATACCTTTGATTTCATCTTCGGTTGCTACCACTTTCGTTAAGTTTTGCCCGATCTGGATTGTGACAATAAAAAGAAAACCTTCCCGCACTAATTCCAAAATACTGCCAACAAACTTGAATTTTCCGCTCAAACCATCACCAAAAATATCGCTGGGCTTGCCGGATTTGGAGATCTTCCCTTGTTCCAAAAATAAAATCTGCTGCGACAATTTAAAGGTCTCGCTTAAATCATGAGTCACAAAAATGGTGGGAACTTCAAACTTGCGGTGCAGCGCCAGAATATCATCCTGCAGTTTCAAACGCAACGGCACATCCAACGATGAAAGGGGTTCATCCAAAAGAAAGATCTTCGGTTTTCGTAACAGCGCGCGGATCAAAGCGACCCTCTGCCTTTGTCCAAAGGACAGCATGTGCGGCCTCTGGCTCTTCAACGCGGCAAGATCAACCATTTTAAGAAAATCAATGATCAGATGTCCGTCTTTTTTATCGCCAAGCGCATAGCGCAGGTTTTCCTCGACGGTCATATGCGGAAAAAGATTCTGGTCCTGAAAAACAAAACTGATCTGCCTATCTTGAACAGGCTTATTGATCCCATTTTTGCTGTCGAACCAGACATCGTTGTTGACTTCAATATATCCTTCATCGGGATCCATTAAACCGGCCACCATGCGCAGGATGGATGTCTTCCCCGCCCCCGACGGCCCGAATAGGGTCACGATCTCAGGCCCATGGAGTTGGACATCCACATCCAGGCCAATCGGCCCGTCGGCAGATAATAATTTTTTCTTAACCCGGAGTGTGATCATCCGATAACCTTAAAATCTTTTCGGTTGATAAAATTTAAAACGAACAGCATAACAAATGAAATGGAAATCAAAACGATCGAATAGGCATTCGCATCGGCGTAACGCAATGCCTCCACGTTATCAAAGATCGCGATCGAGGCAACCCTGGTTTCACCCGGAATATTTCCACCAATCATGAGCACAACGCCGAACTCACCGACGGTGTGAGCAAAGGCCATCACGATTCCCGTCCAAAGGGCCGGTTTCATGTTTGGCAGGATCACCTTAAATAATGTTTCACGTTTGGATTTACCTAAAACGTAAGAAGCTTCCATAAGCGACTTTGGAAACGATTGAAACCCCGCCTTGATCGGATTAACCATAAACGGCAGGCTGAATAAAACTGACCCGATAAGCAAACCTAAAAACGTAAATACAACCTTGATGTGGAAGAATGTTTCCAGGAAATTTCCCAAGAAAGACCGCGGGCTAAACAGAAGAAGGATATAAAAACCTAAAACGGTAGGCGGCAGAACGAGCGGCATACTGATAAGCGGCTCGACAAAATATTTCCAGCGGCTGGATGTGAAGGCAACCCAATAAGCAAGCGGAACGCCGAGCACAACAAGAACCAGCGTTGTCACCGCCGCTAACTTAAATGTCAGCACAAGCGGATTAAAATCCATCGTCATTTATTGATCCTTCAACAATGTCATTTCATTGGCCTTAACCAGCCATTCAACTTGATCGCTATCCTGAAGATTTAATTCCACGGCCGATTGGGTTGTGATCACGGAATCAATCGCGTGACTTTTATATTCCATCGTGACCTTTGTTAAAATCAGACTCCGTTCGATTTTCCGAATGACAGACCGAAAACGATTGCGAAAACTTATTGATCCCGTCAGATTCTTGGCAATCCCCACTTCCGTTTCCTTAAACAACAACGTGACTCGTTCGCCCACTTTATATTTCAGCGGAATTTTACTTCCCTCGAGAACGATGGAACTAAAGACATCCCCGTTCACATCCACAGAAACAATGGATATATTCTCCGAAGATCGGATACCAGTAATAATTCCTTGAAGTTTATTCACTACTCATTTTCCAGTTAGGTTAAGACGACTCTATCCGCTCAACTTGCTTGCTTCGTCACTTCATTTTTCGCAATACCAACATTTAATACTCTAAAATTAAATGGGCAACGCATAACCATATTTCTCAAGAACCGCACGGCCATCTTTGGAAAAAATGAAGTCTAAGAATTTCTGAGCCTCTCGTCCATTGTTCGCTGAAGCATGTTTAAGGATGACGGCACCTTGAGCAATCGGTTCGTAAATATCTTTATCCACCTCGATCCACGTTCCCTGGCCCTTCAAAGACGGCGCAAAAACCGATGATTTGGCGGTCAACCCCATATCAGCCGCTTGTGAAAAAATAAATTGATTAACCTGAGCAACGCTCTGAGCGTAAACAAGTTTATGCTTAACCTGCTCGTAAATTTTCTCATACTCCAGCACGCGTACGGCCTGACGGCCGTAAGGCGCAATTTCCGGTGAGGCAATCGCGATCTTATTTACCGACGGGTCAGCTAACAAGGCCAACCCCTTAGACAAATTCATTTTCTTGACCGTCCACAATACCAGGGCACCGTAGGCATAAACTTTTGGTTCACCATACGTCAAGCCTTTGTCGCGCAATGCTTGCGGATAATCCATATCCGCGCTTATAAAAACATCGAACGGCGCGCCATTTTCGATCTGAACAAACAGCTTTCCCGATGATCCTATAATTTCTTTAATACGGATACCCGTTTGACTTTGAAACGACTCTTTTATTTCTTCGAAGGCATATTGGAAATTAGCCGCAACCGCGATGGTTAATTCCTCAGTTGAAGCCGAAAGATTACGGGGAGACACGCAAAAAAATAATAACAGAAGAGCTGAATATCGGGTGAGCTTCATAAGCATAAACTAAACCTTCCCCACCCCCGGGGCGGGGAAGGTTTACAAAAAATTACTTTATGGTTGAACCTTGCTATACGTAATCGACATGGCCTTGAATTCCTTGCCTTCTTTATCTTTCATGAACGACTCATACGTGTAATGATCTTCGTCGGTAAACGTCGTTACATTCTTACTCCAACGATGCGTCTCCTGAGTCATCGGGCATGACATACTGCCTTCTTCCGTCATAACCTTGGTCGCGGGATCATATTGCCCGGCGCCAGTCATGATGCCTGTGGACATATTGTCAAACCAGATCGAGGTGTATTCTTTTTTAAGATTGTCATAACCGACGAGCCCGCGGCCTTCAAACGGCTGACCCATGGCTGTACCGTTATAGGCTTGCTCAACAAATCGTCCGCCCATGATCATCTTAGCCTCGCTTGTTCCTTCAGATTCTTCCGGCTGGCCGGCAGGATCCATCCAAAATTTAACAGTAGTCTTCCATGTTCCAACGAGGGATTTCAGCAAATCATGATGTTCATTAACCGTTGAAAATTCCTTCATGCGCTCCATCATGGCTTTTTGTTCTTCGGACATTGCCATCGGTTCTGTCGGAGTAACTGCAGCATCTTGAGAAGCAGCTACGGGAGCGGCTTCTTGAACTGCGGCATCAACTACGGCATTAACTTCAGTAACAACAGCACCAACAGCATCATCAACAACCGTTATAGGAGCATCCTCGGCATAACCCGTTACAGCGCCCGTTAACAAAAATACATTCATTACAAAGAACATCTTTATACCTTTAACCGTTTTCATTACTTTCTCCTTTTGATTAGTGGTTCCCTAAACTAAAAATAATCTTAGAATGTAACCTGCTACCTTTCAATGGAAAGTATCCAGCTACCTTTGATGACCTTGAGACCTTGATGACTTCGGCCTGATGGCCGATTGAAGTAAATCGCGGCACAGGAGATTAATGTGTCACTCTTGTGACACATTAAGGCCATTTGGTCATGCCGGGATAGTCCTTCTCGTACTGCAGTCGCATCTCCTCAACCTTCTTGTAAATTCTTTCCATAAAAATGCCGTTCTCGCCTTCAACCGTTGTTTTGACGACAAAATCAAAATATTTATAATACGGCTCAAAGACCCTGGTGTTAAGCCATCTGGGACGGTACGCGCCCAGACTTTCATAAGGGACCAGCCACGGGTTTGCGTAAAAATTACGGCGCCACAATGTTTCCCAAAATGAGTTTTCCGTAAACCATTTACCGTTCTTGGGACCGAAACGGAAACCCTCCACATAATCGAGCACCCGCTGTGTCTTTTCAGCCGGCTGAGCATCGATCTCCTTCATCATTTTTTCCATCTCTATATCAACAGCCTCGTCAAAATCCTTTTCACAATTTAACTGAAGCACCCGCCAGGCGATCACAATACCCACCATGTTCGAGACCAAATCTTCCGGTGAGAACGACGACCAGTCCTGCGGCATTCTATGCAAGGAAAACGGACGACCTTCACCTTCATCTTTATGAAAATACATCTTCCAGGTAATGAGCTCATGAGACAACCCGAGCATATACGCCATAGCTCCGGCAAGACGCAACACCTCATCCTGATCCATAGGAAGCTGGATCGGCCGCACAAACCCGTCGGGGAATCCCTTTAATGCGAGATTATTGCGATCGGACGTCATAAGCCAAAAATAAATATACCTCGTCAGATCGATCATATCGCGCACGTGCCCGATGTCTAAAAGACCGGCGCGGTTGGTATATACGAACCCCACGGGATCACCGAATTTCTGCGTTCCGTATTTATGCCCTTTAAGTTGCGATGGATCAAGAATAGTGCTCGATACAAGCCCCTGCCCCAGAGAACAGCACCAACGACTTCCGGCGGGTTCCATCGCTTCAGGATGAGCGTACCCGACATCCAACCGGAAAATGCCGCCGCCGTTGTGGCGCCCGCCCAGAGAAGTGGTGCCGTAAAAATAACCATTCTTATGCTGGACCATGTTGCCCAAAGGCGCTCTTCCCGTGATGTACATCTTGAAATTATGCAGCACCGTATAATTTTTGCCGTCTCGGTCGATGCGATAAAGCAAACCGCTTCCACCCGTGCCGCCGAAACGGGCCGTGCCGTAAAGCTTGTTGTCTTTCCCCCACACCAGGGCGGAGACGGGCTGCGAACCTTGGGCGCCGTTGAAATGGTGAAAAATTTTATAGTCACTTCCATCGGCATTCATCTGATAAAGGACACCAAGCCGATGTTTGTACATACCGCCCCAATAAGTTGTTCCATAAAGTTTCTTGTCTTTACCTTGAATAACATTGGTAGGCCCAGAGCCGTCGTCGCCGTTAAACTCATGGATGACCTCTAACGGCCCGCCGGATGTTTTGAAAATCGCACCATGCAGATGCCCCTTCGAACCATAGGCCGCGGTACCATAAAAATTATTGTCCGTGACGCCCGGCGAAAGACTGTAGAGCTTAAGCGCCTTGCTGCCGTCCATGTTTTCAACAGCAGTAAAGCCGCCTTCCAGCGAATACAAACTTCCGTAACGCTGATTCCAGGCATAGCTGGTGACTCCCATGGTCTGACCGCTTAAGTTTGTGACGGGCGCCGAGACAGGATAAGAACCAGGAGCGTCCTTTTTTTCCTTCTCGGTATGCGGAGGGTCATCTTTGCCGACCCTGCGCAACCAGCCGTTGCGGAAACTCCAAACCGGAGTGATCCCATTGCTGCCAGCCGAATAGGAAAAAATCGTTCCCGTCTTGTTGTACTTAGTATATCCTTTCCCCAAATAAGAATACTCGACTTTACCTCCGCCGTAGGTCGTTCCATAAAACAGATCACCGGAGCCGGCCAACCCGCCCGAAGGCCCGTCGCCGTCAATGCCGTTAAAAACATGTTTAATAGAAAATTCCCCATCGGGAGTCATTTGAAAGACCATCCCGTGACAGGCGGCACAGCCGCCGTTGGAAGAGGCGCCGTAAATGTTTCCGTCCGTTCCTATCGCGAGATTATTATACGACCCCGGATAAAGCGGATCACTCTTGTCGGTGCCGAAGTGATACATCATACAAACGGCTGGAGTTCGAACAACGGGGTCATCGTGTTTAGGATCGACCGGCGTCCAATCAGTCTGGGCAAAGGATGGAGATGGACCAGAAATTAAGACAGAAAGAAATAGCAGCGCAACTAGTGCACGAAAAGTTGTCATCATATCTCCCGAGATAATATTAATGGCTGAACTGCGACATGCCGCCGAAACGTTTATCACAATCGTCTCTGACTTCGTTTACGTATTTTATGTTAAGACCGTTGATCTCTTTCTGGTCGTCATCGCTCAACCATGAAAGATAGCGGCTGCGTTCATTCGGATCAGCATCAACGACCACATCGGAGTCGATGGCCGCTTTAACCGATTGGATATCTTCCCTTAAAAGAACCAGGTCTTCTTCTGCGTAATCTTCCTTCAGTTTCTGCTCAAGATTATCAGCCAAAAGACGGAAATAATAACCCTTCGTTTGGTGAGAGCAATTAACCAGATTGTCCATTCCGTTCTGGCAGGTGACAGAATTGGGACCTGAACAAGTGACCTTATCGCCCCACGTTCCCTTGATGGGATTAGTTGTCTCGGTCAACGGAAATTGGTTTTGCGAACCGCTCTTGGGTTTTCGCTTGGATTTACCTTCGGAGGTAGAGGCGTTGGAAGCCCCTCTTTTCAAAGCAGATCCCACCTGACCGGCCGTTTGCCCGACGGACTGCGCCTGAGAAACAGCTTGGGTCGCCTGATTGATCCTGTCCCAGATCCCGGCATTTACGGTGACCGAATTTATCCCAATAAAAAAAATAGTTACGGCTGATAAAACTGGCATTTTAAATCTACGAGTCATAACGCTTCCCTTTCTTTAATCTTAATCTTTTAAAACAATGTCACGAGTGTCCCTTGAAAACGATTCACTCTTCCCGTGCAACCCGACGATTTTGGACGCGCCTTAGGAGAATGATTGACGGCCAACGGCGCAGTCGCAACAAAAAACATATGCTGCTCCCTGATCCACCGGGCAAGATTGTCATCGATATTTTGATGCGTTTTGCTCATTGAACTACTACGTTCCTAAAATATCTCACTTGAATTCTGGCCGAGACAGCTTACTTGCGGCTACGGCCAGTTTTCTATGATCCGTCTTTAGTCGCCGTTCAAGTTTCTTGATATCTTCCTCCGGCGGAAGCTCCTCAGGCTTGATTCCGCTTTTGGACAAAAGGCCGCGGACGTCTTTGTTATTTTTAACATGCTCTGACACGATCGTCGTTTCACCGCGCAGATTTTTTTTCTTAACGTTGAAGTTTGTAATTTCAACGACGAGATCCTTGGCCTTAATAGTAATAGTCGGAAGAAAGTCGGCCAAAGGCCGTTCTTGCGGCACTCCCAATTTTCTTTTCATTTCAAAAGTGGTGCGGCCGCCAAACAACGCTTCATCGCCTTTGCTGCGGATGCGCGCGAAACCCTGACTATCCACTCCGCGCTGGTAAATGATGCTGGATAATTCCATTTCAGTCGCGGCCAATTTCTCGCGAGCATTCATGCGCTCAATCAAAGCTATGCGCTCTTCCAGCAATTCCTGTTTACGCGTTTGAATGGCGAAATAACTTTGGGCAAAGGCGATCTGATCTTTACGAGGATCACCGTTTTGGGCAATGAGATAACAGGCGTAACGGGTAAGCATCATGTCGTCGACTTCTCTTTGCGCCCCTTTCCCCAAATCGATCATTTTGTTGACGTCAACAAAATGGTCAGCAATATTCTGGCCTGAATTAAGGCAGGCAGACTTGGCCTTACTGATGACCTTCAGAAAATTCCGCCACTCGTCGTAATCCAAAAGCTTCTGAATGTCACGAGCCATCCAGTATTCGACGCCATCTTTTTGATAAGCAGCATCTTCAAATTTTCTGTTTAACTGAACGATGACTTCCTTTTTCATGGAATACCCCCTTAAATATTTCCGGCGAGATTGCGCTTTGGGGGTAAGTAGATGGATTGTCATAACGGAGACATCGTACAACAGATGCCCAAAGAAATCAAAAACTTTGAAGAGCTCTTAGCGTTTGGCGCAAAGCGTTTAGGGAAGGAATCAAACCTCTAAGCGCACAACGCAAAGCGCCCCGCGCAAAACGCCCAACAATTATTTTCTCTTTCCCTTATAAACCCCCATGGCCGAACTGACGATGCGGATGATGTCTGTTTGAGTCACGATCCCCACAATGCGGCGGTCATCATCGACGATGGGAAGGCATCCAAACCCGCCAAAGGTCATCACCTCGAGCGCGTCTTTAAGCGTGTTGTCGGCCATCAAAGTTTTTGGATTCGGGGTCATGACATTCTTAAGAATAAAATTATCCAACTGCGCTTTATCATAGACATATGAACCGTCCATAGTGCGCCGTGGCGAGCAGGTGCGGTAAAGGTCAGAAAGCGTAATCAATCCCCCCAAACGCCCGTTCTCATCCAAAATCGGCAAATGTTTGATCCCCTTTTCACGCAAGATCTGCTCAACCCTCGAAAAACTCTCGTTATAGTTAAGAATGATCGGCGGTAAAATCATAAAATCCTTAATCAGAGTATTGTTAAGAACTTCCCGCAGATCACCCTGCTGTTCTACATTCTTCATCAAAGATTCTCCTTTGTATTCTTAAGATAATGCCGGTTTGATTTATCCATTAAAACTCTGTGCTTTTTATGCCGCAGTTGTCATTTTTTATTTCTAAAGAGACGGCATCCTTCTTCACGCTTAACCTAAAGAAAACCCCGCATTTTTAATATACGCCTTATTAATTTTCTGTTCGCTCAAAGGGCGGAAATTTCCGTCGACAGGAGTGCCCTGCATGTCCTGGACCGCTTCGATGCCGGAGATAACCTCACCGAAAATAGTGTACTTCATGTTAAGCTCAGGCCTTGGCGCGACTGTAATAAAAAACTGGCTGGCATTGGTGTCGGGCCCACGGTTGGCCATGGCAAGTATGCCGGGGCGATTAAACTGCACTGACGCGCTCAGTTCATTTTCAAACTCCAGGCCCGAGGCGCTTTCGCCTGCCAACCCCGTGCCGCTGGGGTCCCCGCTTTGCACCATAAATCCTCTGATGACACGATGAAAAATTTGACCATCATAATATCCTCTCTTAACAAGTTTGACAAAATTATCGCAGGCCTTGGGCGCCACGTCGGGATTTAGCGACAGTTCAATGATGCCCTTCGTCGTTTCAAGCACAACGACTGTATCCTTCGTCACTTTTTGCGGCGCGCAACCTGTTTGAAACAGGCCCGCAACCGCCATGATGACTGCCGCAACCAAAATCCCCCGAATATTAAATCTCATATTCCTTCTCCTTGTTTAAGAAACTAAATGCTATTTTTATTTTTTGAATTAATTCGAATCTATCCTTGTTACGCCCACCCTATCTAATCCTACACAATACCTTCACGGATTAACAACCTCGCTCATTCGAAATATCATCTGGGCAATCTCGCTGCTTAAAGAGGCGCACGCGGCGCTTAAGGCATTGACCGCGCCAGCATAATTTTTATTTTCGACAGGCACACGGAATTCAGACCTTTTGATGACCGTGTTCTTTGGGTAACCCACGTCGACAACAGCCCATTGGACAGCAAGCAACAATTCCCCGGTAAGATCCAACTCAAAGCGAGTGACTTCCATTTCAAGGCGAAAGGCCGCATCAGACGGAAAATCCAAAGGATAGCTGACAATCCGCGCGCGAGGAAGAATATAAGCGATGTTTTCCTTAATGACCCGCGTCATGCCGTTGTCAAGCGACTCAGCCCAACGGTCAAATTGGGAAAAATGCATTTGATGATTTTTGTCCTGCGTTACAATATGCGGACGATTGAGATATTCAGGGATTTTAATTACGCTGACTGCAACAGCAAAGTCCGACGATAAGTTAATCGGCTTAATCTTATTATCCTCAAGCGCCGCTATCCCGTAAAAACGCGGATCACGGCTGGCAGAAACGGAAACACAGCCAGCCTGTAAAATCAGGACGACTGTAAATAAATACGCGAGCTTGTTGTTCATATTATTCTCCCTTACCAGTTTTTCCTTTGAGCAAAGCCTCAGGATGCTGTTCTAAGTATTCCGTTAACATCCTTACCGAATGGCTGGCATCTTTCAATTCGCGAAGCGCGCCGTTTAATTCCTTTAATCCGGATTCCAGCGAACTTGAATTGACGATCTTGTTCATGCCCCTGAGCGTATCGGTCAGGTTCATGGTGATATCTTTGATGGGTAAGTCGTTAAACAATTCCAGAAAATCCTGCGATACCGGAACCGTTGGCAATTCTGGATAATCATTCTTTAATCCGTAGAACACCGGCGCCTTGTCGGGGTAGAAATCAAAAGAAATCATCAATTGCCCGGCCAATAAATTCTGAATTTCGAGACGCGCGCGCAATCCCAGGGCAATCATCTTCTTGTCACTGTCCGGATCGCCTAAACTCGGCGCCCCTTTAATGCGTTGTTCAATCTCGATAATGACCGGCAGCGCAATTTCCCGGGCGTTTTCATTGTAAACCAGGCCGATGTGCTTAACCGAACCGATCTTGACCCCGCGAAAAGTCACCGGCGCGCCGACGGATAAGCCCTTAAGCGAACCGTCAAAATATAAAACATATTTGTAAGTGCTTTTAAACAACGATCCAGAACCGAACACCAGGATCGACAAGATAAGCAGAACGATCCCGGTTAAGACAAACAACCCGATGGCTGTTTTATTAACCTTTTTACTCATGAAGAAACTCCTTGTTTTTTTCCGCGCGTCAAAAATTCAATCACCTTGGGGTCTTTGGATGTTTCCAGTAACTCCTGCGGGCGGCCGCCGGCGGTTATCGTTCTCGTCTCGGCGTCAAGAAATATTGAATTACTGCCAACCGCAAATATGCTAGCTAATTCATGCGTGACAATAATAATCGTGGCGCCCATCGCGTCTCTTAACTGCAAGATTAATTCATCCAGATGCTGCGCGCTCACAGGATCCAGCCCCGCGGAAGGCTCATCAAAAAAAATAACCTCGGGATTAAGCGCGATGGCGCGGGCAAGCCCGGCGCGCTTTCGCATGCCGCCGCTTATCTCCGACGGGTAGAAATCATCATAACCGTCTAAGCCCACCAAGGACAGGCGAAGGTCCACCTCCGCCTGGATTTTTGCCGCCGGAAGATTTGTATAAAGCTGCAGCGGGAGCGCCACATTTTCTTTAAGCGTCAGTGAACTCCACAACGCTCCGCCCTGATATAAAACGCCAAACTTTCGCATGAGCACCTGGCGCTCGTCCTCCTCTTTTTCCCAAAAACTTTCCGCCCCGAAGAACACACGCCCCGCCCATGGCGGATTAAGGCCGATCAAACTTTTTAAAAGCGTGCTCTTGCCGCAGCCGCTGGGGCCCATGATAATAAAAATATCGCCGCGGTTGACCGTAAAATTTAAATTTTTTAAAATCGTACGGTCACCGTAACCGATGGTCAAATTTTCAACACGAATAGCGGATGTTTTTTCCTGGCCCATAAACTAGATCCCGATAACCTGACAAATAAAGGTAATAATAGCCGTCGCGATCACAATGCCGGTAATGCCGGTGACAACGGCTGATGTCGCTGCCGCTCCCACGCCGGCTGCGGTGCGCTGGCAATACATTCCTCTTAAGCATCCGGAGACCGCAATCAAAATAGCAAAGACAACACTGTGAATCAGCCCGATCCAGACATAAGACATTTTAATTGCGTTCTGGGTGTGGTCCAGATATTCCATCGGATTAATTTTCATCATGCCGACACTGCCCAACAGCCCGCCCAGAATTCCCATAACATCGGCGTAAACAGTCAATACCGGCATCATTAAAAGCATTGCCAGAACCCGCGGTAAGACAAGAAATTCGACCGGCGAAACACCCAGTGTTTTAAACGCGTCAATCTCCTCGTTAGATTCCATAAGCCCGAGCTCGGCGGCGAAGGACGCGCCTATTCGCCCAGCCATCAGAATTCCAGCCATGATCGCCGAAAGCACTCGAACCATCGAAATGCCGACGATATCGGCCACAAAACTTTCCGCGCCAAACATTTTTAACTGGATAACAGCCACGAACGCGAGGATGATACCCACTAAAATACTGATCAACGACACCAATGGCAGCGACTCAACCCCGCAGCGCTGTACGATCCCCCAAAACTCATGACTGCGAAAATATGCTTTGCCGGTGACAAAACGCTTGAAGGCAATAGCGATCTCGCCTAAAAAATCCATCCAGATTTTAAAACTGCGCGAGGAATTGTACGCCAAATCGCCAATCTGCTCGAGGGTGGTTAAATTTTGCGTTTCCCTGACAATATTGCGCTCCTGCACCCTGAGCGCCAGATTCAACATTTTCTGAATCTTGTCAGGCAGGTTTTGGCGCTGTACCGAAATTTTCTTATATTCACATTCACGGATAAATTTTAAAAGAAATGAAATCAACCCGCTGTCCCACTGGGTGTCTTCCTCGACAATAATGGCGACCTCTTTGATCTGCGCGTTGGTCTCGATAGTTCTGGAAAATTCCTGGCGGGAATAGATGCCGGAAGAAATCAGCCAATTACCGCTGATTTTTAACTGAAGGAGAGTATCTCTATTTTCAAAAGCAAGCCGGGCAATACTCATAGTGTTATCCTGATTACGGACAATAGATTAAAACGGAAACATAAAAATGATTAATCACCCCCCACCCCGGAGGTGAGGATGACTTAAAACATCACCGATGACCACGCTCGAGAAGCAAATTATTTAAATAGCTCTTGTTTCTTATAACTTAAGAAATTTTCTTTGCTTATGACTTTCTTTCCCGTCCGTCGCTCAATGTCTTTTCTGGCTTTCCCAGCCACGGTTCCACCTTCACGTGCAACATTACGGTTTTCCGGGAAAGTCTTCGGCTCCTTGACATGCGATATCTCAGTGGCACTTGCCTCGGCCAGCATGTTTAAGACCAATTCTAAATTTGTCATATTGTCCCGCAGGTTTTCATTCTTAAGCGCCTTGAACTTCTTGTAATCCTTTGTTTTCATCCCTGCCCAGGCAAAGCTGATGTCATCGGTAAGAATTGCAAATTTATCCGGACCTTTAACACCGCGCTTGAGCCATTCATCGGTCAGGGCTTTACGCAGCTCAATAGTTTTAAGCCGCATATTGACCCAGTCCGGCGAATATCCTTTTTTAAGGTAGGTCTGCATAGCCCGCTGGATGGCTCGCTCGGGATCAACGGTTTCCTCGATGCGTTGATAACCGACGCGGGCAAGCCATAATTTGAACGGCTCGGCGTTGGGCGATGGAATAGATTGGATGATACGAAACATCGCCTCTGTGTCCGTGGCATCAGTCAAATAATATTTACCGTCTGCCGCTTGCATTTTCAGTTGGTTACATTTTGTAACCACCTCACTTCCTTCTTTTTTAAGACGATTTTTTAAAACCTTCCAATAACTGCGCGAATTAGGGCTTTGAGTAAGAGCTTCAACCACATCAACAACGGAAAAATACCATTTCTCTTTTGCGTCATCCCAGAAACGGCGGATCGATTTCCCTTGAAAAATAGTTGGTGTAAAGAAATTAGTCTGTTTATTCATATAATTCCCCCTCGGTTATTCCGGAGTGACTGCCTTTCGGCAGACAGGATTGTGCTTTGGGGGTAAGCGAAGCGTTCATAACAGTGATGATGATGTTACTACACAGATTAGCGTGCTTCAAGGGTTTCGTTGATCATCGCTTTTCACCCCGGTGGGAGAGGATGATCCTGCCGGTCTTGGGGCTTCAAATAGATATAAAGATTTTCAACCTTTGCCCTGGCCCATGGAGTCTTGCGCAGAAAAACCAAACTGGATTTAATGCTGGGATTTTTGGCAAAACAATTGATCCTGATGCGGCTGTAAAGCCCCTCCCAGCCATGCTTCTTGAGCAATCGGTTCATCATGGCCTCGAGCGTTACGCCATGCAGGATGTCTTTATGCTGTTGTTCGTCCATTGGACACCTTCTTGACCAACTTCTGACCAATCAAGGTTTCAAATCTCTCTGAGATTTGAAACAAGAAAAGGAAAGGTCAAGAACCTTCTATTGATTCCGTCGTTTTTGAGCAGGATCATCTATACCCCATCGTAAAAATAACATCGACGTTCAGTTTTATTCCGTTTTTGCCGTCCGCTGTTTGGCTTATTTCTTTGTGATGTTCCTCTTTATAACGATTAACCTGATCGGGAGAAAGCTGATTCAGGAAACTGCGGAAACCTGTGTACGTCACTATGTCCCACCACGCATCGGCATCGGGCAGATAATAACCCATTGGCTTTGTATAGGAGGAAATGTTCTTAAGCCCGGCGGCATTAAGCAGATGGACATGCTTCTCGTGGCTATCGAGCCTTTGCCATGTGTAAGAATCCGGAAGTTTGACGCCGTACTGTTTAAAGCGCTCCAGAGTTAAATCGGCAAGCGGACGAAAAGACCCGCCGGCAAAACTTGTCATGGCAACGCATCCGCCGGATTTCATTGCCGGGATCAATTTCTTAAGAACACCCTCCATATCTGAAAAGAAAAACATGCCGAAGCTGCATAATATTCCGTCAAATGTATTCTCAGGAAAAGTTAGCTCTTCAATATCCGAACACTTAAATAAAATATTTTTGAGATTGGCGCGCTCAGCCTTGGCTTGGGCGCATTGAAGCATCCCTTCGGACAAATCGACTCCCGTCACATGTCCGTACTTTAAACGCCTGGCCGCGGCAATCGCGGCCTTACCTGTTCCGGTTGCCACATCTAAAAGATGTTCGTGGCCATTAAGCGCCAACGATCCAACCAAATGCTCGGCGCTATGATCGAAGAACTTCATCGCCGGTTTATCATATCCAGCAGAGGCCTCATCAAAACCTTTGCGCACAATTTTCTTAAATTCGGAATCATTCATTGATAAATAGTGCCGTTTCCCTTTTAGAAAGTTTAATACTACTGCATTGAGGCCACGATGATTTGGGTATCAGTGTACTGCCTGAATCGAATCACTTTTCCATGATGGATGTTATAAACATGCGCGGTTGAAGCTTTAAAATTCTTGCCTGTTTTTAAATGCTGTCCATAATAATGTCCTAAGACCGTGACCGTTGAATCACTACCTAAATATTCTTTTGCTTCAAAACCAAAAGAGCTCCAGTCATTAGCAAAACCCTTAAATACTTTCTCAATGACCGTCTCAATCCCCTTATGATGCGCCCCGTTTGGAAAACCTTTGTTTTGAATCCATTCAATATCCGATGAACACAATTGGCGAACGGTATCGTAATCTTTCTTACGAAAGGATTCATATAAAGTCTTAATTAAAAAAATATTATCCATTTTCTCTTCTCACAGTTTCAAAAGAAAAAATTTTCATGTTAAAATCTTAACTCGTAACCGAATAATAAAAACATGCCAAAGCGCCTGTACGCTGTCTATGCCTTCCAACATTATAAGCGAGCGCAAGAATAAGTACTGCGTTGACTCCTGCATATATAGCAACTATTCCAGTTTCTGACATAATATTCAGCCTCCATAACTTAGAAAGCTAACGAAGAAATAACAGCTACATCGTAGAGAAAGAAAAGGATTACCGACCTCCCTCACCCCCGGTGGGAGGAGGGTTAGACTGCATTTCTACTTGCTTTAACGCATACTTCTTCCAAGGCATGCTTTCGATCGGTGTATTAGCAAGAAATTCCACAATATCCTGGCGTCCGTAATAACTGGATCTTCCCGCTGAATCTTGAACCATAAGGATAACCGGTATCCCTCCAAAACTAGGCTCGAGTATCTCGATGACACTATCCGCGGTTTTCTTATCATCCAATACGGAATTCTTGACGAACACAACAGCAAACGTCACATTTTGTTCTTTGATTACAGCTGCGGTAAATTCCGTATCCGCGCCTTGAGTCTCTGCCCAAACGGGTGTGACACAAAACACAACAAAGAACACAAAGACAAATAATAACTGTCGCATAATTTTCTCCACTTTTGACGACCTACCCCACCCCGGGGATGAGGTGAGTCGAGAACTTTTACCCCGCCAAGAGAGTTTTTCCATCCGTAGTATTCGAAACGGTTGAAAAATCCAGTTTGGTCATGACCTTAATCAACAGCTCGCAATCGTTGGTCTTAACTGCAAGCCCGTCGGCGCCGGCTTTCTGCGCTGACTCAGCCGCGTCCTTCGACTGAATAGTTTCGGCCGTCAAGATCAGCTGAGGGTTAAAATTAAGGGCCTTGATCTCCCGGCAAAAATCTGCCGTTAGCTTAAATTCATAGACGACATCCAACACCACAATATCCGGCCGCAGAGCTTGGAGCTTATCCATAGTCTCTTTATTCTTGCCCAGACTGTGGACGGTGGTAAACCCGCGCGCCTTAAGTTTTTCCTCGGTTTGGGCGCGATGCTGTTGATCACGGTCGATGATAAGAACCGACTTTTTATAAAGCTCATCCCACTGGCTTGGTGTAAAAGTATTGAGCGCCGCCGCCTCCCCGGTCTTTATAAAGAATTCCAGATCGCGGGGATTCTTGGTGTACTTAAGAGCTGCTTCCTTGGTGATCAAGTTTCTGCGGATCATGTCGGCCAAACAACGCTCCAGCGTATGGCTCGAACCATGAACACTCGCATCCATCTGACCGCGGATTTCATTTAACGCGCCCCGATGAATCAAGTTCTGGATGGCAACCGTCGCGATCATAACATCTGTTGCCAAGACACGGCCGTTGCCTTCTTTCAAAGGTACCAGCGACTGGGAAACAACACCAATCAGGTTGCCGGCTAATTGCACGTTGATCTGCTGGCGACGGTCCATCGGAAAGACGTCGATGATGCGGTTGATCGTCTCGACGGCATCCGAGGCATGAACGGTCGCCAACACAAGATGGCCGGTCTCGGCGCTGGTCAAGGCCATGGCGATTGAATCCAAATCGCGCATTTCACCGATAACCAACACATCCGGATCCTGGCGCAGCGCGTATTTTAAAGCGTCATTAAATGAGTTAGTATCCGCCCCTACTTCACGCTGGATAACTAAACTGTTTCTAGATGTGTGACAATATTCAATCGGATCCTCAATGGTGATGACCTTGCATCGGCGTTCGCGATTGATATAATCGATCATATAGGTCAACGTCGTGGTTTTACCACTGCCAGCTGTACCAGAAATAAGGATCAGACCCTTACGCTTCATACACAATTCATTGATCACTTGCGGCAGCCCCAGCTGTGCCAGCGTTTTAATCTCGTCGACTGTGATTCTTAAATTAGCTACAATCAAACCCTGGCTGTAGCAGACATTCACACGGAACTGATAATCCTGCGTACTGCGAAAAGAAAAATCGAGTTCCTTATTTTTAAATAATGTGGCCTTTTGTTCTTCCGACAACATGCCTAAGATCACGTTGTTTAAAGTTGTTTTATCAAACGACGGCATATCCATCGTAATAAGCTCGCCGTTGATTCTCAGATAAGGCGGCTTGCCGGTTTTAACATGAATGTCGGATGCGCCCAGCTTCAATGCCTGATTGATAATATCATCGATCGTCAATGTATCCATATACCCCCTTTAACTTCATTCAGGAAATATCTTTGGTGAATCGTTTCATATAGGAATTTTTACATTTCACACATTATCTTTTATGCGTCACTCTTCACGTCACTCTTCACGTCACCCTTCACGCCGCTCTCACCACCTGCCGTTTTATTGTCTGATGAAAAATGGAGCCTGCTGATAGCTTTAATTAAAAGCTCGCACTCGTTGGTTTTAACCACATAACCCTCAGCGCCGGTCGCGGTGGCTGTGGCCTCGTCGGTAGCCTGCAGGGTTTCCGCAATCAAAATGAGTTTCGGTTTAGGGTCCATAGCCTTAATCATCCGGCAAAATTCCAGATTGGTCATAAATTCGTAATTCAAATCAAAAATCACAATATCCGGCTGGCGTTTCCGGACAAACTCTACAGTCTCCTTACTTTTTCCGACGCCATCAATATTCTTAAAACCCTTAGCCAACAACTTGCTTTTCATATGAATAAGCTGCTGCACGTCGCGATCAACAATAAGAATGTTTTTGTTAAAAATCTCATTCCACTGGTCTTTTGAGAATGAGTCGGCTGAGACTGAAGCCCCGGACTTGATAAAGTAGTCCAACGCATGGGCGTGTTTTGTAAACTGCTGGGCCGCCTGTTTGGTAATGATATCTTTTCCGATCATCTCCGCTAAACAACGCTCCAAAGAATGACTTTGGGTGTTTCCTTCCGAATCCATCTGGGAACGAATTTCATTTAAGGCCCCGCGGTTAATTAAATTTTGAATAGCCACCGTTGCCGTCATAATCTCCGTCGCTAACGCCCGGCCTTCCTTATCCTTTAAAGGAACGAGGCACTGAGAGATAACCGCCAGAAGATTGCCCGCCATCTGCGCGCAGATCTGCTGACGGCGATCCATAGGAAAAACGTCGATAATACGGTTAATGGTTTCAACCGCGTCTGAAGCATGGACAGTGGTCAGAACAAGATGGCCTGTCTCGGCGCTAGTTAAGGCCATGGCGATCGAATCCAAATCACGCATTTCTCCAATAACCAGAACGTCCGGATCTTGGCGCAACGCGTATTTCAGAGCATCGTTAAAGGAGTTGGTATCCGACCCCACCTCGCGTTGAAGTACCGCGCTTTGCTGAGACTTATGATAATATTCAATCGGGTCCTCAATGGTGATGATTTTACATTTGCGCTGCTTGTTAATCAGGTCAATCATATACGTCAGCGTCGTGGTTTTCCCGCTTCCGGCTGTACCGGAAATAATAATCAGGCCTCTGCGTTGCATGGCTAACTGATTGATAACCTTAGGAAGGGCCAGGGCTTCAAGAGTGTTGATCTTGGCTGCCATGATGCGGATATTGGCCGCCAGATGCCCTTCACTGAAACAAACATTGACGCGAAACTGAAATTCTTTCTGGCTGCGATAAGAAAAATCCAATTCCTTACATTTATAAAGTGTTTCCTTCTGCTCCGGGGTAAGCATCCCCAATATCAAGTCTTTTAATGCCGCGTCGTCTAAAGACGGATAATCCATAGGGTTTAACTCGCCGTAAATCCGCAAATACGGCGGATGCCCTTCGAGTAAATGAATATCGGATGCGCCTTTTTGTAACGCTTCGGTGATAATGACACCGATTTTTGTCATGTCCATACGTCCTCCTTAATAATACGTTAAATGTCGTTCGTGGATCGTCGTTCGTGAAAAGTATTTCGTAAAATGTTAATCATGAAGCATATTTCGTTTAACGATTCACATTTCACGATTCACTTTTTCAATTTAAATATCCTTCAGCGCCAAATTCACCGGAGATTTCTTAATCAACTGGTTCATTGCCGCCAAAGATTGACGGATCGCTTTGATCTCTTTTGTCTCAGAAAAAGGAATATTATCCGTCCCTTTGCCGTCTAAAAGATCACTGACCGACTGAATCGTTAAATCCTCAATGTCCCTCGCCGGTTGATACGCTGACGACTTGCCGTCTTCTGGCTTGACCTCAGAGAGAACACCGGATTCAGTTAAATCAAAAAGCACAAGCCGCACTAGACGGATAGGCATCTCTAATTCATGAGCGATCTCATAACTGGTCATTGGCGCCTGCGCGCGGTCAAACTGCCTGACACACACATGCGCGATACTCAAGGCCGCCAACTTTCTAAACTGCGAACTCGCCTTGAGGCTGTCTGGCTCAAATTCATAAGTGTCGACGTTCTGTTCGGCAAAAGAAATCTCGGCGCCGAAAAGAACAATGAGCCAGCTGATCTGCAGCCACACCAGAAATAACGGCAACGCGGCAAAACTTCCATAAATCGCCCCATAACTCGTCACCCCCACCTGAAACGTAATATACACCCACTGCACCGCCTGATAAATTGTACCGCCCATAATACCGCCGATCAATCCTGAACGAAAACTCACCTTGGTGTTCGGCATAAATATATAAATAAACGTAAAAAGCGCCCACATCACGCAATACGGCAAAAATTTCAAAGCAAATAAAATGACCGCTCTGACCGGCCCTAAAAATGATAACTGCGCGAGCACAAACTTAATTTGGGAAGTAACTATAACCGTAAGACTGCTCGATACCACCAAGAGGATCGGACAAATGAGCATGATGGACAAATAATCGCTGAACTTACGCGAAAGACTGCGTTCTTTTTTGATCCCCCATATCTCATTAAAGCAATCCTCGATATTGCCCAGCACCTTGATCACCGTCCAGAAAAGGAGAGCAACACCCACTCCGGCGATGATGCCGCCTTTGGTGTTCTCTAAAAAAATATTGGCGTATCCGATCATCTGCCCGACAACCTGTTCCTGCCCCGGCATTTTGGCCAGGATTTGTTTTTGCAACAATTGGTCAAGACCAAACCCCTTGGCGATGCCAAAAGCCATGGCTAAAACCGGCACGACGGACAATAGCGAATAAAACGTCAAAGCGGAGGCGCGCAACTGGCACTTGTCTTCATTAAAACCCCGAAATGCCAAAAGGAAAATGCGTAACTGGTTAATCAAGAATGAATGCGTCTTGGGAAGCTTCCCTGCCCGAATGCGCCAGATATCGGTATTGAGAAATTGAATTAAACTTTTAATTAAACTCATAATGCTCCTTCAAATAATATGGATAAAATCTTTGACGTCCTGCATCGCATGAATCTCTTTAATTTACAAAATTTGAAATTTTCTACGTTTCTCCCTTTGCCCCGCAACCATTCGTATGAAGAATTCCAACACATAGGTTAAGACAATCAAACCGTTTGCATAAATAAACAGCCATCCGCCGAACAATAATTTTTTCATAAATAAAAACGCAAGCGGAAACAGCCACAGGGCAAGGCTCGTCAAAAGCCAGCCGATCAAATCCATAATCCGGTACTCATCCCTGCACCTTAACAGGCCAAAACACATGATCCCCCATAGGATGATAAGAACAGCGCAATACAGCCCCGGCATTTCCGAAAATACTTTCCACAACAAATATGTTAAGGCCAAACAAAAAATATAAGCGATCGCCCAAGAAACCTTGTACCGTACCGCAGGCTCAAAGGCTCTAAAAATAAATCCTGTCAGGAGAACAAGAACCAACGGATAGAGAAATATTGATGTCTGTAGCCATTCGTTGGCGTTAAAAAGATCCATAAAAGGATAAATGACCTTCTTATTACAACCTTCGACGGCGGGCAGGAAGAAACATAACAACGCGATCCCCCAATGTATTTTTCTTAGCAAAGGATAATTAACAACAATTTTCTGATCGCGAGATGATGGCATGATGATTAAATCACCCTCCCCACCCCGGGGGTGGGAAGGATTTTCATTATTCCTTTAAAAGCGACTGAATAAACACATCGGCTTCCCGGATGGAACCGTTCATGTGTTGAATCAGGCTTTCAATTTGAGTTTGAATAGATGTTGATTCCCCCTTAAGGGCTCCGATCGAAGATGCATTCAGGTTATGTTTTAAATATAAAACATGATCACTTAATTGCTTTAAGACCGGCTTCATCGAGGCTTCCGATTCACGGACAGATTTAATCAATTGGGCATACCGAGTTTTTGTTTCAGACAACTGACGACGGCTATTTTCAGCAAAGGCCGGATTGGCAAAAGTCCTGATTTCATTTTCCCATTCTGAGAACATGGATTTAGCGACACCATCCATATTTGAAATCCGGTCATGAACCTTGTCAGCTTGTGATTGCGAGGCATCGTGAGATGACTTTAGTTTATTATAAATAACTTCCAAATTACCGCCGTTAAAATTATAAAGCTCTTTTAATTTGGTGATGGAGTCTTTAAAAGTTTCCTGGGCTTTCTTCTGATTCGCGTTGACATCTTCAACGGATTTCTTAAATATTTTTCGCTTTTCCATTCCGAAAACTTTTTCCAAAGTGGTGTTATACAATGTTTGACACCCCGAAGTCAAAACCATCAACATAAAAACCACCGTAATCTTGCGAAACATATTACCCCCTCTAATTAATTTTCAAAGTTCTTACATTGTGAAACCTTACCACTGTAATTGGCCGCTATCTTCTAATTCCTTATATTTTGCCGCTCTGATAGCGGCTTTTTGTTGGTATTCCTCTGTATCCATAAGAACTTCTTTAATCTCATCAATCGTCTTTCCTTGTAAATACAATCGATATTGAGCATGCAATTCCTTAATATCCGGTTCTCTTTCATAAAGCGTTGAATAATAATATTTGATTGATTTCTCAATTTCCTCCGGCACCTCTGGCCCCGGCCCCTGATATTTGGCACAAATCAATTTGCCTGTGATAACAAGTCCGTCGTTACGGATTCCCTGATAACGAAACCCGTTATCGGTAAACGCCACTTCATAAGTCTTATCGTTATAATCATTGGCTAAATGGATACTCTCTCCATCGGCATTAACGGCCCATGTCCCCATCCCCCAATGCGTAAAATATTTTCCCTCATCCTGAAAATCAATATACCCGTCCCAAACATTACTGCGGAATGTCCACAATGAAAATTCCAGCGATTGAGGATTCTGAATATTTGTTCCATATGCCGAACAACCTCTATTATCAACCTGTTGCGCGAACGCGCAATATCCTCCATCCGTGAAAGACATAAATACAACCACCGCCACGATCATAAGAAACCTTTTCATCTTGTCTCCTTTTCTAATTCAACTCTTTGTGCAACGCATCAAAATCTAACGGAAATGATATGCTTGTGAACTTGCCGTCGGGACTTGGGCCGATGAACGCAGATATGATTTCGTTTCCGTCCAGAGCACGCAGGTAAACCACTTTACCCACTCCATAATCAGCCGTCCCGTCATCTATTTACTAAATATGCCAATACACATTAAGCAATGCAGACATTTTATATAGTAAAAACGATTAACCAATGGCCATATTGTATAGAATTGAATTTATTTAGGAAAGTGAAATTATTGATGACTTCGACGCAGCTTTTTTAATAAGACGACAAAAAAATTCCGGAAACGCGCCAAAAAAAACGACATATTTCCGGAAATTAAAATTCTCTGATCTCTAAAATTGGAGAAGCTCTGTTTATTTAAATATTTCTTTAAGTAAGCTCGTTGTGCGGGCGGCGGGATCCTTACGGATTTTGGCCTCTTCTTGCCCAAGGACTACGAATAATCCATCCAGGGATTTATTGACGACATACTCTTCAATGGAAGGGGCCGGGAATTTCTGGGCAAACGGGATTTGCTGATAACGGCCGACAATGCCTTGATATTTCTTTGTCACATCGTATTCGGCCAGGGACTTGGTCACAATCGGCGCGAATTGGCCGCGAAGTTTACTATAGGTTTTAGCCTTAAGAAAATCTGTAGCTGCACTCGGGCCTCCCTTATATAGCGATTGCACGTCGGCAATACTCACGTTGAAAATCGCATCAAGAAAAATGTCCTTTGCCGAAGGCGCCGCTTTCTCCGCAGCGCGGTTCATGGAAAGGGTAAATTTATCAATTTGTTTGCCGAAACCTACCACACGTAAAGATTTCTCGACCATCTGAAGCTTGGGCGGCATGACAATCTTAATTAGCTCATTGGCGTAATAGCCGTCCGCTTTACCCGTGGACTTTACGGCATTGTCGATTCCCACTTTCAATGCTTCTTTTAATCCCTCGCCGATCTTGGTGTCGCTTAATTTGACGCTCTTAACCGAATCCATACTGCTCGTTGCGGCGGCCCCAAGCTTCTTGAGCCATTCGGATTCAGCAAAAGATGGAATGGATAATATTGTCAGAATAAACGCAATCAAAAGGATTTTTTTGAGAACCATGTGAATCTTTCTTACTACTTTCATATCAGGTTATTTCAAAAACCCTCCCCACCCCCAGGTGGGGAAGGTTGATTAGATTTAAGAATTTTTCTCGGCAATATCTCCAATGACGGGCAGTTTAAACATTTCTCCCTTGTAAGCTTTTACCATCAAAATAACCCAACAAATAAGACCCACTATATTTAAAATCGGCACCAAAACGATCAAGACGATCGTAAATACAAGCACGATTTGCAATACAAAAAGCAATCCAAAAAGGACGATTGACTGCATGGCGTGAAAACGCACAAACTTGTTTTCTTTTTCAAGCACAAAGAAAATAATCCCCGTAACAAAGCCTCCCAGATAACTTAAAAGTGCGGCTACATTCGGTTGAAGTCCGATTGATGATTTACCAAGGTTTTGAGTCATACTCACTGTCTCCTTTTCATGCGTTATTAAAATGACCTTTTTAATTTTTAATCGTCGAACCCATCGGTGAACCCATCTTGCCTTTGTCCGCGCACTGTTTCATAAGTTTAGTTATAAAATCAGCGTGTTTCTTATTAATCGCGGAACGCTCCGCATTAGTCACATAATCCTGCCAGCGGTAAGGATTATCCGGATCCGGCGGATTCTGACGATCTTTTCCCGACCTCGCGGCTTCGCGCCAGGCGGCAATATCTTCTTCCCATTCCTGCCGTTTCTGGTCGGAAATTCCTTGGGCGGCGTTTAACTTTTCCTCGAGCGTGTCGGCTGTAACTTGAGCCAGATGACCGATGCCCGGTTTGCTGCAGCTGGAATACTCAACCATCGCATCCACTTTGGTCGCGCCTAAATGAGACGAAAGTGAATCTCCGCCTCTGGACTTGTAATTGCCGCGGCCTGCTTTCTCGACGATCCGGGAAGCGTCGGGATTGGCCGGTGATTTAGAATGATCGACAAGTCCGCCGCTTTTAGGCTTACGCTGCTTGGCCACGCCGGTTTTATTTTTAGCTGTACAGCCGTCGAGTACTTCCTGGGTCTTTTTTAATGTCTCATTGGAGACCGTCGTCTGATCAGCCGGGTCTGTCAAACGCATCATGGCACGCATCGGATTCGACGGATCGATGGCCTTGGGCATGCCCCCCTCGGCTTTATCCGCAAACTCGCGCAGGGATGCGATATCCGCTTCCCAATCGGCACGCTCCTTACCGGAGATATTTCTTTCGTTCATTCTCTTTTCCATAAGATCGGCCATGATCGCCCAGCGCACAAAACCGGCCTTCTTCGCGCAATTAAAAGGCTCCTCTTCCTTAGCCCTGCTGGCTCTCATCTGCTTGACCGCTTCATCACCCGAGATCGTCTCAACATCTTGCATCATTTCGGTACGCTTGCCTATGCCCATGTGATCGGCGCCCATGCATTTGTTGTAAATCTTTTTGTAAAAAATCTGATACTCGGCGTTGATGTAAACCTGATCTTCCTCGGAGATATGATTGAGATACCGTTGGGAATTTTTCTCTCCGTTGATGGTAGGATTATCTGTCTTGTTTTTGTATGCCTCTTTGATACCGACCAGATCGGTCTCAAGATTTTTGCGTTGTTGGTCGTTGAGTTTCTCATTCTTCAACTTCTTATCAATGAGATCACTGGTGACCTTCATGCGATAGCCTTTGAGAGGGTCCATGCAGTGGTCCACGGCTTCCATATAATCCATGCAGGTAGCGCTGCGCTTGCCTTCGCAGCTTCCCTTGAAACCTTTCTGTTTGTACAAATCGAGCGGACGGTCAGGATCCTCGCCTGTTGAATCGCCTGTCTGGGCGGACGGCTGGTTGCTTTGTCCGGACTGCTGCCTTGCATTGTAATCATTTAATTTCTTTGTTGCCGCGTTCAGCTTGTCCAGAAGTCCTGCCGACGCTGTCCCTTGATACATAACTGTGAAGGCCAGCAATACTATTGCCGCCAAACATCTCGCCCACTTAATCATCTTCTTCTCCTGGTTCTTGTTATTCATATTCTCACCGATCAATAAACAATTCCTTTATTTCAAACCGTACTTTTTTAAGGCCGGCAAAGCGATCATCCGCCGCGCGGTAACCGACGGCGCACAGAGCAAGCGCGGTCACGCCCTCTTCTTCGAGACCAAGGTCCCGGTCAACTCCGGAAATATCAAAACCCTCCATGGGGCAGGCATCAATCTTACGACGGGCGCACTCGGCCAGAAGTATCCCTAACGGAATATACACCTGCCGCTTCATCCACTGGGACATTTCCTGGGGAGTTTGTGATTTTAGAAATCCCTGCATGCTGCGCTCATAACCTTCCAAAAGTTTACGATCAATACCACGGATCTCGGCCATACGGGTAATATACCTGCCGATATATTCGACATCCATGGATCTTAAAACGCAAAAAACGATCAGATGCGAGGCGTCCATAACCTGCGCCTGGCCATGGGCGTGGATTTTAATCCGGTTGCGCAAGGGCACATCACGGACAACGACAAATTTCCACGGCTGTAATCCATAGGACGACGGAGCCAGCCATAAAACTTCCAGAAGGCTCTCGAATTCGCTTTCTGAAATCTTCTTTGCAGGATCAAATTTTTTCGTGGTGTATCGCCAGTTTAAATGATCGTTCATATTTTTACCTAATTTAAGAAATGACTTTCTCGATGCGCGTATCCGGCACGAGCCACATCAACGCGACTAATGCGTACAAAACGCATGAAACCGCCGGGCATTTAAACGCCATCGCAATCGCCGCGGCATACATAACAATGGAAATATTCCCCTTAAAATCCTTCCCGATGGCAGCGGACAAGATGGAATCCTTGCCGTGACGGGCCAGAAGCGCGCGAACCAGGATCGTATATGAAATAGCCGCGCAAAACAAAACAACCCCGTAAAGCATCACTGGCGCGGGCGCAAAATGATTCTCCCCCATCCAGCCGGTCACAAACGGAATCAGAGACAACCAAAATAACAAATGCATGTTAGCCCAGAGGATACGGCCATCGACATGCTTGGCCGCCTGAAGCAGGTGATGATGATTGTTCCAGTAAATCCCCAGGTAAATAAAACTCAAAACATAACTTAAAAACACCGGAATAAGCGGCTTTAACGCCTCAAGTTCGGCCCCGTGCGGCGAGCGCATCTCAAGAACCATGATGGTGATGATGATCGCGATCACCCCATCGCTAAAAGCCTCTAACCGTCCTTTATGCATAAAAGATCCTTACATTTATATCCTGTCTCAAATGTCATAATAACCGTCATTGCGAGTCCGCCGGAGGCGGACGAAGCAATCTTATACGCGTTCTGGATTGCTTCGTCACTTCGTTCCTCGCAAAGACGTCTATTACTTATCGATAAGGCATATTTGTTTATTTAATCAACCGCTCAATTTCAGCAACCAGTGTTTTAGCGTCAACAGGCTTGGTCAACGTGCGATAACTGACATTCCCCACATTAACTTCAAAGTCAATGCCGCGGTCGTCATCGCGCATTTTAAGAGCGGTCAGAAAGATCACCGGCACGCCCTTTAAAGCCGGATTGTCCTTAATCTTTTTGACGGCCTGATTTCCGTCGATATTGGGCATCATCAAATCCATGATGATCAAATCAGGCGCAACATCCTTGACCCGCTGTTCAATCTCCTCGGCACCAACCGAAGTCCGGACTTCATAACCGGATGAAATGAGCATAGCCTCGATCGATCGCAAGCTGGTCGGATCATCATCAACAATGAGGATTTTCTTTTTCATATCTCTCCTTTTAGCCCGATGATTGCGGCACCAAAACGCCTTTTACGCATGCCCGTATTGCGTATAATCAAGCCCGATCTGCCGCATGCTGTTTTTCATCACCGGCATAAATCCGCCCGGAGTTTCGGCAAAGAAAGCGTCGACCATATCCTTCTCACCAATGACCTGGCGGTTTTGGGCTCTCACAATATCTTCAGCCTTACGGCAAACCCTAGCTTCCGCGATCCCGCGAATCATCTCCGGGATATCTTCGAGTATCTTTAAAAATTTTTCTTCGGTGGTTTTATCCCAGGTTATTCTTTGAGCGCTTTGTTCGGTCATTTAAACACCTCGTTTTAGGGTTTAGGTGTTAGGGGTTTTGATATATGTTGTCTCAACTGCTACTTTTACTAAACCCTATACCCTAACCCCTAAACCCTTTGTTCATCACTAGAACTGCCCGCAAAAAAATAAATAATGGGAACCAAAATATAAATCGCAATAGCCGCTTTAACATTAACCAAACCTAAAAAAATAGCGACCAAATATAAAAACGGCCCCGCCAAAAGATAAAAAATGTCGATCTTCTGCACAGACGCCGCCTTCATCAATCGGCCGCTATATTTGATATATATTTTCATCGCGACAAAACTGACCGCTGTCGCCAGCATTGCCAAACCATAACACGTCACCGCTACCTTGTCGTTAGGATAACTTCCAACCAGGGCGGTTGGAAACGGAATAAAGGTCAAAAATAGCAGAAAAAAGGAATTCAACCAAAAAAGCCCGTGGTCTATTTTTTTGACAAGATGAAAAAGTTGATGATGGTTATACCAATAGATGCAGATATAAAAAAAACTAACGACAAAGCTGATGAATTTAGGAAAGAGTTCCTGCAATCCATGCCGCAACCCTTCAGAAATATGCGCACCGCTTATTTCCGGAACACGCAGTTCCAAAACCAGAAGCGTTACGACAATGGCAAAAACCCCATCGCTAAAAGCATCAATGCGCTGGGCATGAGATGCCGGCGACCCACTCTTATAAATTATTTTTTCCATGTGCTCGTTGATTCAGATATCAGAGACTACGACGTAAAATAACAATACTTAAGATTCTTTTATTGTGAATACCCATAAGCGGCGTAATCAACTCCGCATTCGCGCATATCATTTTTCATGGGCCCATGAAACCCGAATGGTGTTTCTGCGAAGAACGCATCGACCATATCTTTCTGGGTGACTTCCCCGCGCCCGTCTTTCAAAACAAAACTTTCTGCTTTTTTAGAAACTTTATCTCTGGCGATATCACGCAAAAATACCGGCACCTTGCCGATCAATTGCTCAAATTCTGCCAATGTCTTTTTTTCCCAGTTGATCGCCACAGGTCAACAATCCTCAAAGGCTTTTGCCGTCAAAAGGAATTTTTTTGATCTTGGATAAATCCACATTTTTCAAACAACGAATATTGATGGCCGCTTTTGACATACCCGTTTGATCGGCAGCCTCCCCGAAAGGGCCGCAACCACAGATAGAACAAAACCGGTGTTTAATTTTATGAGTGTTAAATGTGTACGTGGAAAGATCTGATTCACGGGTTAAAAGTTTTAACTTTTGGCGGTCGACAAACCATAGAAGGTAACCGCGTTGAGTACAAATGGAACAATTGCATTGAGCAACACTGTCCAAATCCCCTTCGACCTCAAAAACAATTTTTCCGCAATGGCATCCGCCTTTATAGATCACGGTGCATCCTCCTAAAGAATTGATGAAGTGATTTTACAACAATCTCGATACAATTTAAGGCGTTCGTTCGAAGTGCTTTTCAAGACTTGGGGAATTATACATGCATTCGTCGGTAAAATCAACAACCCAAAACCCCGAAAGCAACCTCGCAAATCACTTTCAACTCATCATTTCTTACCTTTTCGCAATTTCGATTTGTCCAAAGCACACACCAAAACTTCCTTTTGCTTGCGCGTTAAAGTTTTAATACGCCGTTCTTCTAAAATGGCAAGTTTATAGTACTTGTACGATTTAGAAAAAACAAGCTTGGCAGGCAAACGCGTTTTGACATATTTGGAACCGCCGCCTTTATTGTGCAGCAGAACACGTTTTTGAAGATGGTTGGTATACCCAGTGTAGAAGCTGCCGTCAGAACATTCCAAAATATAAACAAAGAATTGACCGCGGCGCTGGATCTTCCTTCGCTTTGGCAGGCGAGCAGTTTTGCGTTTCATTAATTGGTGGTCAAAACACCGCCGGTTGTAATCGAATAACTTTCGGTGCCTTGGCTTGAACTTGCAGGCACGGCAGTGACCGTGTATGTGTAATCAGAGATCGTAGCTGTAAAATTATAACCGTTAAACGAAGAGGAAAAATAATCTTTGCTCAAATACGGAGGCGCCGCTCCGATCAAAGAGGTTGTCGCCGGAGGATAAACACCGTTGGAAATGGCATAGGTTTCAAGAGCGTTAGCAACCGCTTTGAGTGTCGCTTGGGCAGAACTTTGATTAGCAGTGACCTTGGCACGCAGAAGATTAGGAATAGCAACCGCTGCCAACAGCGCGATAATGGCAACAACAATTAAAATTTCACCCAATGTAAAAGCTTTTCGATTATTTTTCATGAAGCCCCACGGGCAAGCCCGTGGTTCCTTTCTAATTGACCCCTCGCATCACCGCTTGAAGATTTCTTTGAAATCTTCTTGTTGATCTTTCCTTGTCCAATTTCAAATCTCTATGAGATTTGAAATTCTGATTTCCAAGATGAAGATCAACAAGCATGCTTCGGGGTTATCCGCTTTTATCAACTCTAGCGGCGGAATCCGCCGGAGTGCCACGGCTTTTAGTCCACACTCACCTGCGTCTAAAAGCCGTGGTATTCTGACGCAGGCGGACAAAAAATATATAACACACAATCCATTCCCTGAATAGTTTTATTCTAGAAATTCCGAGATTTAAATGCTGGGTTGATTTTCCATGGATAAACCGAGGCCTGCCGGAATAGCGAGCTTGCCCTTCATGCGCCTGACAACTTCCGCTTTCCATGCCCCTGACGGAGTGATGGGAATATAAAACAGGTCAAAGAATTCGGTGGGCATCATAAAATCGGCATGTTCCTGATAAAGGACAACGATGTGCTGCCTGTCAAATTTTGCAGCAATATACCCGAGTTCAAAAACCGCTTCCTGCGACACCACGAGGCTGGCGTCTACAGGCTTTTGAGTGCGAGAATAACTATAAAAATCCGCTGACAGAATAAAGACCACAAACTCTGCCTCTAAACAATGGCCGAGCCGATCCACCAAAGATTCCTGGCCAACAGCCTTGGGGATACCCATGACTTTTGCCGGAAGATGTGTTAAAAAATTAATAACCTCGTGATTAACGATCTGCTGGCTGCCGGGAACACACAAAACACGCCCCACACTTGGAACGATTTTCTTATCTTCCTGAGAATTCAATTCCTGATGAGAGGACGCGATTGAAACCGACGCCATAGCTAAGAAAGAAAAATCACTACGGAGAGGCTCTTGAATCGGCCCTTCCTCTTCAAGAGATGAATACTCTTCTGCAACGGATTTTTTAAATTCTTCCAGCGATTGCTCAACAGCATCTTCCATAGAAGAAACTTCAGGGGCTGGCAATGAATCTATTCGGCCCGATTCAGAAAATACCGAAGCTGACGAGGAATTATCTCTGACTTTAACATCATTAAGGATGACACGCAAAAGATTGTCGACCTGTGAAACGCCATTGAGCCAACTGCGTTCACGTTCTATATCGGTCACAAAAACAATTTCAGGAATAAACTTAACATATTTGAGATAATCAAGATATTGACTCTCGGGCCCAAAAATTTCCTGAATTGTAAATTTAAGGTCGGTTATAAACTCAAACAAAACACCATCATCGGATAAGGGAAGAATCTGAAGTCGAGTAAGGAGATCGAAAATTTTCTGCCTAGAGTCCATACATTTCTGCCTCCGCATATTGTTCATCAACAGAAATAAGCCTGACCGTACGCATTTGCCCGCTTAAGTTTTCTTGCGATCTTAGACGTATTCTAACATAATTATCAGTAAAACCAACCCAAAAATCTCCCTTTAGCTCTTCAAAAATAACTGACCCAACAGAGCCTAATAACGACTCATAATAGAGCCTTCTCTTGCGCTGGCTAAGATCACGAAGAATTTGACTGCGCTGACTGATTTTAAATGATCCAACACCATGATCCAACGCGCTACTTTTGGCCATATGGCGGGGCGAATAACTGAATATATGAAAATAATCGATCGGCAATTCCTGCACAAGCCCCTCGGTCATTGCAAAATGCTCATCTGTTTCACCGGGAAAGCCAACGATCACATCTGTACCGATACAAATACCAGGAACCTTGGCCCGAATCATGCGCACGAACTCACTAAATTCTTTAACAGAATATTTTCGCTTCATCGCAGTTAAGATATCGTCGTGACCGCTTTGAAGCGGGATATGCAAATAACGGCAAAGCTTATGCCCCGGGCCCATTAAATCCACAATAGCCATCGGGATCGTGGTCGGTTCGATTGATGAAATACGGATGCGCTTGATATCGTCGATCTTTTCTAACGCAAGGATCACTTCCAATAATCCCTTGCCCTCATTTTGATACGTGCCGATATTGATCCCCGTCAAAACAATTTCCTTATGCCCTGCCGCGGCCAGCGCCCTTGCTTCAAGAATTATATCGTCGAATATCCGGCTGCGTGCACGCCCACGGGCGTAAGGAATTTCGCAGAACGAACAAAAAAAATCACACCCGTCCTGGATCTTAATGTTGGCCCTGATGTGTGAACGGTCTACAGCAGCAACAGGTAAAGCAAACGGTTTGCGCTCAATTGCGGGGGCGATCACTTGGGCTTGATTGGGATTAGGATACTCGTTAAAGACATCTGCCAAATCCATCTTGCGCTGATTACCGACGATCCATCGCACATTAGGAAGCTTGGCGAGTTTTTCTTTTTGCACCTGCGCCTGGCAACCCACCAGCGCGATGCGTGCATGAGGATTATGCCGCACAATCTTGCCGACGAGACGACGCGTATCAGAATCCCCATGTTGGGTGACCGTACAGGTATTGATAACCACAATGTCTGCGTCTGAATGGGAATCAACCACCGCGTAACCCCGCGACTCAAAAGAATTCTCAAGGGATGCAGTCTCTGCCTGATTTAATCGGCAGCCTAACGTATGAAAGAAAACGGAATTGTTCATGGTTTTTTAGCAACAGGCACAGCGGTCAATTGCTGATTAAATTTACGGGCCGCTTCTAATTTCGGCTGATAATAACGCTTCAAAATCCCGACAGCTTCTTCAGGATTAAAACCATAAACCTGAACCCGGCCATTATTCAACGGTTGAAGCAAATGAGCAACAAGCCGAAGTTTGCCGTCAACGACCACTCCCATCGTCTGATTAAGATGCGCGGTCGAATATTCAGACAACGTTTTTTTACCTTCATCGTTAAAGCGGATCACCAGCCTAAGATTATCACCATCGCCGGGATTGTAGGACACCTCGATGGCCCGAGTATCCTGTAAACTCAAAATTGATTTCTTTGCGACATAATACGTCATCCCGTTTTTGTCATCTGTCGATTTGACCGTCATGGGCTTATACCCGTTCTGGGCTTTATCTTTCACCTCATAAAAATCAACAGAAATATTTTTCCATTCAACCTTACCAATGACTTCTTCAAACTTCTTCTGCTGTTCTTCAATGTTATTTTGCGCGAAGCATGGTGAAACTGCGATAAAAAACAACACCGTTAATGTGATTAAACCTAACCTTTTCATTATTCCTCCTCGTTAATTAATTATTGGTATATTGGGATAAATGCTGAATCCTTTTAAGCATATTCGGATGCGTGCTTAACAACTCCATCATATGTTCCGCAAAACCAAGATGGATAGATTTCTGACGCATGGCCATCAATTCTGAGGTATCAATCGTGCCGCTTTTGTCCAAGTCCAGCTGTGCGAGATCACGGATCTCCCGATAAGCCCTGGACGGATCATTGGCAAAAAATGCCTTCATGCCTTCAACTTCCTGCAACTGCCCCGGACGCAAACGAGCCGAACCATAGACCAATTTATAAAGCGCGGAAGCCATAACCGCGGGTTTGTTGCCCATTTCAACCGAGCCCCGGTCGGCATAGTATTCACGGATGCGCGATCCATAAAGAACCAAGAGATTGGTAATAAAATAAAACAAAAACGCAATTAAACCAAAGATTGCCGCACTATTTCCGTCACGGTCCCGGCGGCGTGAATACATAAGCTGCCAGGCCAAATGATATAACACCGTCGGAATAACTGAAATAAGGGTAATAGTCAGAACATCGCGATTTTTGATATGCGTCAATTCATGCCCGAGGACAGCGCGCAGTTCATCATCGCTCAGAAGATCAACAATCCCCTGCATGACGCAGACGCGTCCGTCACGAACGCCTCTTCCGAATGCAAACGCATTGGGAATGGCCATGGGAGATATGCACACACGCGGCATGGGTATTTTTGCCCGCCGTGCCAAATCCTCCACCATGCCATAGAGCTTAGGGTTATCTTCTTTCTTAATATATTTTAACTTTGTGGACCACTCAACAATCTTAGGCCCGATCATATACTGGATGAACATCATGCCTAATGCCATCGCAAGATAGATATAGAAACTTCCAACACCGATGGAAACACCGACCATGACAATGACCGCGTAGATGATCGCGAACAGGGCCGCGACCAAAAGAAACATCCGCGTATGCAAGGCAAACATCGTCTCATCTCCTTTTAGATACCACCCTCACCGAGGGGTGAGGATGGATTTTCGATAAATAAATTAAATTTTCGTCATAAAAATTAAAATCCAAGCCGCCAAAAATAACAATCCCCCGATAGGCGTGACGGCTCCCATGGCCCTAATGCCTGTCAACGCCATCACATATAAACTTCCGGAGAAAAAAATAATGCCTAAAATCATTAAAATCCCGGCCCACATAATTTTTGGATCCTGGGAAATGGTGGACAGCCAGGCGACCGCAAACAGACCAAGCGCATGAACCATATGATAGAGCACGCCCGTTTTAAAAACATCAAGAAAATATAAGTCTACTTTTCCTTTCAATGCATGGGCACCAAACGCACCAAGGGCCACCCCTAGAAACATCAACAAACTTGCGACCTTAACCCAAATCATAGTAATTTCCTTTTATACGACGGATGAAGGACGACCGCTTCACTAGGACGATGAACAAAAATCCTTTGTCACTCGTTCCTCGTCCTTCTTCCCTCATCCATCGTTGCTCGCACATTCTGCCCAATCCACTCCATCGCCATACGAAAACCTTCGCAAGTCGCCTTGACTCTTAAATCAAAATGCTTATTTTCCGTCTTGCCAGTTCTCCTATAATCCTCAATCAACCTTGCATTGTCAACAGCTTTAGGATGATCCATCTTTTCCTCGACATCAACCGATTCAACAAGAAATTTCTCCGGTTGAAATACAATCTCGTGGCGCAAATATGTCCCGTCCTTTTGGATAGCTGAGCAAAGGATCCTCGTCTCTCTTTTTAATGAAAACGCAAGGCTTCCTTCGATACCGTTTCGGATGACGATGATCCCGGGAAATCCCGCGCGTTCAGAAATAGTCAGCATCTTCTCACCGTATGGCGGATGAAATGCGGATGTGGCGATCACCTGGGCATGAAACGGATTTAAAAACTTTTCAAGCGTTGCCATAAACGGCCGTTTAACAGTTTGCCGACGGATGTCAACCCACCGATCCACCGCCGGCGAGAGCTCTTTCTGACGAAGGAACCAACCAAACTGCGATTGCACTTGATCTAAATCAGAAGCATTCTTCATGAAAGGGACTTTCAATAATTCCGCGACATCCAAAAGATTAAGGTCAAACTTAGGCCCGCTGTTTCTTCCGACCAAATGCACAACGCGATAATTAAGGCCCATTAAATATCGGCCGATGAGCGGCGTAATCATATAAGATTTATCATTGCCGTCAAACGGCTCAGCCAATTGAACAATCGAAGACCCTTTTGCGGCGGGCGAAAGAAATCCCGGCACAATCGTTTGCTGGATGGCCTTAAGTATTCCCTCATATTCGTCATCGGTTTCATAGCGCACACGCAAAGCACTTGCAATCAAACCTCTCGCGGCATCTGCTGGCCCGTCGGACAATAAAAAACAGCCTAAGGCATAGGCTGTTTCTTTATCTAAAGTATTTTGCATCATCACCTGTTCACAAATCCATTGGATTAATTCTGGCGCATCTTTGCACAGACTGCGGGCCAAAAGATTAGGATTAAGTAACGTGGCCTCACGTTCAAAATATTGATCAAGGACAATCTCCTCGAGTTCAATTCCCTTAAACGAAAGCCCTGCAAAAAAAGCACCCTTTGCCGCGTCTGGGACTTTTCCTGCTTTCAAATCAGAAAGAATCTCTTTGGCAAGCTCCTGGGACAAAGATTTGCTTCCCTTCTTACCAACACCGACGGTCTTGATGCCGCGTACAATGGCGGAATCTGATGGATTAAATGTAATGCCCACACTATTCTCCCCTAATATTGACAATAGTATAGCCAACCGCGCTTAATTTGCAATCATTTGCATTCTCGATGAAATCGGGTATAATTCTCGTGCTTTGAAACATAGTAAGAGAGTTAAGAGTTAGGAGTTAAAGAGTTATTAAGGCTCCATCCTTAACTCTTAACTCCTAACTCTTAACTCTTTTAACTCTCTAACTCTTTTTCTACTATGAACATCGGACCAATCAATCTCAACAATCCCATCGCTCTTGCCCCCATGGAAGATGTGACAGACATGCCGTTTCGCGTGATCTGCAAACGCTTGGGCGCTGATCTTGTGTACACGGAATTTACGGCCAGCGAAGCGCTCATTCGGGATATCCCCAAAGCACTAAAAAAGATCACAGTCTGCGACGAAGAACGACCCGTAGCCATCCAAATATTCGGAGGCAAGGACGAATCCCTGGCCAGCGCGGCCCAGGTTGCCGAAAGCTTTAAACCAGATTTTATCGACATCAACTGCGGCTGCTGGGTAAAAAATCATGTGGCTCGCAACGAAGGCGCCGGACTTTTACGCGATCTTCCCTTGTTTGAAAAAATAGTCCGTTCAACAGTCAAAGCCACCAAACTTCCGGTAACCGTTAAAACACGCTTAGGATGGGACAACAACAGCATTGTTATATTAGAAGTAGCCAAGATGATTGAACAGGCCGGCGCTCAAGCCTTAACCATTCACTGCCGCACCCGATCACAGGCGCATAATGGATTTGCCGATTGGGATTGGCTTGCTAAAGTGAAGCAAACCGTCAAAATCCCTGTCATCGGAAACGGCGATATCACAACCCCTGAAGATGCCAAGGCCATGCTACAGACGGGTTGTGATGGCGTTATGATCGGCCGAGGGGCCATTGCCAATCCCTGGATATTCCAACAAACCAAACATTTTTTAACCACCGGTGAACATCTGCCGGAACCATCGCTCGAAGAACGTATCCGTGTTTGCCTCCAACATTTAAAAATGTCCGTTGAGCACGAGCTCCCCTATAATGGCGTCGTTCCATTTCGAAAATACTATGCTGGATATCTACGCGGCCTTCCAAATATAGCGGCAGTCCGGTCGGATTTGATGCAGATCAAAGAATACACGGCCGTGGTTGATCGGTTAAACCAATACGTCGCGCAATCAACACAAATGGTATAACGATCTCGTAGGGCGGGTTTCCCTGTCCTGGACGGTCTGAAAGACAGGCCAGGGAAACCCACCCCTACATTTTAATTTTATTTCGCACATCAAATCTGTTTATTGATAAAATGCGTCCATGAAAAAATATGATGTGATTGTTATCGGTTCCGGTGGAGGCGCTAAGATCGCTTCGCCTGCGGCAACGATGGGCCTCAAAGTCGCGGTTATTGAAAAAGATAAATTAGGCGGCACCTGCCTTAATCGTGGCTGTATCCCTTCAAAAATGCTCATCCACCCGGCTGATGTGGTCATTGAAATTAAACATGCCAATCGGTTTGACATTCATAACGACCCCAAGTTCACCGTAGATTTCGCCAAACTCATCACCCGCATTTCACAAACCGTTGATCACGACTCCCAAAAAATTGAAACAAGCTATACCAAGCATCCGAATATTGATTATTTAAACGGATCAGCAAAATTTGTAAGCCCCAAAGTCATTGAGGTCAATGGCGAACATTTGACCGCTGAGAAAATTTTTATTGCCGTCGGGACGCGTCCCCATATTCCAGAAATCCCCGGTCTCGAAGGCACTCCTTATATGACATCCACCGAAGCCCTCAGGAACACCAAGTTGCCAAAAGTGATGGCCATTGTCGGAGGCGGTTATATCGCAACCGAAATCGGCCATGCCTACGGCGCTTTAGGAACGGAAACTCATTTTCTCATCCGCAGTAAATTCCTGCGCAATGAAGACGACCAGATTTCGGAAGAATTCACACGCGTATTTTCGCAAAACCATAACATTCACCTCGGGGCAATCCCGACTAAGATTCACTACCACGATCATCTTTTTACTGTGACCTATCAACAGGACGGCTGGGAAGAAAATATCCAATGTGACGCGCTATTAATTGCCACCGGCATTGTTTCTAACGCCGACACGTTGGCACTTGAACGCACAGGCATCAAAGCGAACGAAAGAAACTTTATTCAAGTGGATGATCATTTGCGCACATCTGTCGACAATGTTTACGCCCTTGGAGATTGTATCGGCCGCTATTTCTTCCGTCATAGCGTAAACTTTGAAGGTGAATATTTATTTAATGAAGTCTTTGGAAATAAAACAGGACAACCCATCAAATATCCGCCAATCCCCCATGCGGTTTTCACTTATCCGCAGGTCGCCGCAGTCGGAAAAACCGAAGAAGAATTAAAAACCGCAAAGATTGATTATGTTGTCGGATTAAATCCCTACCGCTCCAGCGCCATGGGCATGGCCCTACTTTCCGATCATGGGTTCTGCAAACTCCTCATTGAACGAAGGACAAAAAAAATACTAGGCTGTCACATCGTCGGAGAAGAAGCATCCAACATGATCCACATGGTCATCGCCTTTATGAATATGGACGGCACACTCGATGATCTTTTGAACATGGTCTACATCCATCCCGCATTACCGGAGATTGTCCGCAACTCAGCGCGCAAAGCCAAAACGGAATTGGATAAAGCTTCTTAGAAGCCGTTTTTATTTTGAACGGTAAGCCTGACGGTGTCCCTAGCGAGTTTACGACGGAGCGAAGCGGAGTCGTTGTCTGAGCTGGGGACACCGTCAGGCTTACCCATAGTTATAAAAATAATTAGACAGCGGGGCCTGTCGCGGAAAATTCATTCGCGGGCCCCTCCGCCCAGTGTGGATCCTCCCACTCATGAATTCCCCGCGCCACCCGCTACGATAATTCGAATTTGAAATTGATTCCCAATAAATACAAAAATAATAAAATCAATTTGAGCGGCCGTTTCCTTGATCTTAAATTATTTCTGGATATAATACGTTTATGCGCACCTCTGACCTTGCGATCTCAATCCGGGGCTTGACCAAATTCTACAAAAACTTCAAAGCGCTAGATGAGGTCACCTTCCAAGTAAAACGTGGAGATTTTTTCGCCTTTTTGGGCCCTAACGGCGCCGGAAAAACCACAACCATCAACGTCTTGACAGGGCTTTCCAATTTTCAATCCGGTGATGTCCGTGTTTTTGGTTATGATACAACCAGCGAATACATGAATACCCGACGGTTAATCGGCCTGTGCGCGCAGGAATCGAATTTCGATCCATTTTTAACTATCTACCAGTTGCTGGTCTATCAAGCGGAATATTTTGGCCTCCCGCCGTGGCAGGCCAAACGCCGCGCCAATGAATTGTTGGATCGGTTTCAACTCTCTGAAAAACGCAACTGCAAACATCGTGCTCTTTCGGGTGGCATGAAAAAACGACTGTTGTTATGCCGGGCGCTCATCCACGATCCGGAAATTTTAATCCTAGATGAACCGACATCCGGCTGCGATCTTGAACTCAAATTCCTCATCTGGGATTATCTGGCGCAACTCAACAAAGAAGGCAAAACAATTTTCTTAACGACGCATTACATGCAGGAAGCCGAGAAACTCTGCAAAACCATCGGCATCATCAATCACGGCAGAATAGTAAAAATCGGGGATAAAAAAGACGTCCTCCAAGACAAGACACTTGAGGATGTATTTCTGGAAATAACAGGATCGGAATAGTGCCCAGTGTTCAGTGCCCTGTGGCCAGTTATTATTATAGAATTTTCTGACCCCTGGCCACTGACCACTGGAACTTACTTATGCTACAACTCATCAGCAATCCAATCGGCGTACTAGCTCTCTCTAAGCGTGAGATCCATCGTTTTTTTTCGGTTTCCAATCAAACCATTTTCCCCCCTTTGGTTTCATCCGCTTTGTTCATGTTCATCTTCGGCATCGCGATGGGCAAACAGATATCATTACCTAACGGTATCACCACCTATCTTCAATTCATAATCCCAGGGCTCATGACCATGCATTTAATCTCAAGCTCGTATGAGAACACGAGTTCTTCTCTGTTTATCGGCCGCTGGCATAACCATATTCAGGAAGTCCTTCTCTCGCCGCTGTCCTACATCGAAATGGTCCTAGGCCTTCTAGCCGGCGGCGTTGCCCGCGGGATCATTGTGTGTTTGGGCGTATTTATGATCTCACTTCTCTACACACCTATTGAAATCGTTCACCCTTTTATCCTGTTGTATTTTATGGTTATGATTGCGGTGATTTTTTCCTGTGCCGGTATAATGGCCGCTCTTTGGGCGGAAGATTTCGGAATGCTCTCCATGTGGAATATTTACATCATTGTGCCGATGGTGTTGCTCGGCGGGGTCTTTCATCCTACAGATATGTTGCCCCGTTCCCTTCATGTGCTCACCCATTTTAACCCCATGTATTACCTGGTCAGCGGTATCCGTTTCTCCGTCAATGGGACTACCGATGTTTCCATGGCCATTTGCGCGGCGCTTGCCTTCGGCATGGCCCTCGCGTTTTTCGGATCGACGGTATATTTATTTAAGATTGGATATAAACTAAGAACATAAAAAATACAGCCGCAAGTAAAAATGCCGCCCAACGATCAAAACGTCCCCACCGACTTCAACAAATCTGCGGTTAAACGTATGCCTGGAAAGGCAGTAAGTGGATCAAAGAAATTATTTTTCTATCTGAGGAAAAACTGGGATTCTGGGAACTTCGAGGATATTCCAACACCGCGGAGCCGTGGTTTAACGACCGATACTCGTAGATCGTTTATACTTCCTCCGGGCTCAAGGCTTTAATCGCCAGCGCATGGATATTCGCTTGCAATCCTTTATTCAAAGCCGCGTACACCATCCGATGACGCTCAAGCAACTTCTTACCAATAAATTCCGAGGAAACAATCACAACAGAAAAATGTGTATTACCAAAAGCGGCTTGGGGATTATGACCGGCATGGCTGTGACTGTCGTCGGTCACAATGAGTTGAACCGGATGAAATCTTTGAGTAAGAATTTGTTCGATTTGTGCTTTAGTCATCATGGGAATTAGTGTATCATTTTTTTATCCGCCTTCATCAAAATACAACGGCTTTTAGAGAAGGCGGATAAACCCCCGGTGCTGTGATTTATTTGTCTGCGAAGGCAGACGGAGTAAATCAACCGGGGGTATCGAAAGGCCTCTAGGGTCTCTATGAAAATATCTTTAAACACTCAAATCCTTATCGGTGCCGTGATCGGTGTTTTAGGCGGGATCTTACTGCACCCGATGGATCCCCAATCACCGATGGTTGTTGACACCATCTATATTTGCGGGATCATGGGCGGCATTTTCATCGGCCTTTTGAAAATGATTTTGGTTCCGCTCATCTTTGTCTCGATCTCAACCGGCGTTGCCAACCTGCAGATGCACGCTCAGATGCACAAGGTATGGGCATACACACTGCTTTATTTTTTCATAGCTTCTTCTCTTGCCCTGATTCTTGGAATGGTTGTGGTCAATCTGGTCAAGCCGGGCATGGGCATCCACCTTGACATGTTCAAAGAGGCCATGGCCTCGGTCGATACAAAGAGCCTGACCTTGGGTGAATTTTTTCAAACATTCATCCGCGGCCTTTTTATGAATCCGATTGAAGCCATGTCAAAAACTGAAGTTCTCCCGACAGTAATCTTTGCCATGTTCTTTGGGCTAGGCATGGTTTCTTTAGGTGATAAAGCAAAAACCATCCGTCTCATGCTTAACGAAACGTTCGATATCATCATGCTGTTAGTCCAATGGATCATGGTTCTGGCACCTTGGGGCATTATGGCGCTTTTAATAAAATTAATCGCGACCCAAAACACAGAACTTTTGCTCACCATGGTTAAGTTTGTTTTGGTCGTCACATCCACAACCCTCATCCACGGCCTGGTGACTCTTCCTCTATTGTTATGGCTTGTGACACGCACTAACCCTTTGATCTTTTTCCGAGGCATGCGCGATTCATTGATCACCGCGTTTTCAACCAGTTCAAGCTCTGCCACAATGCCAGTAACCTTACGGTGCGTGACAGAAAATCTCAAAGTTGATCGACGCATTGCCGGTTTCGTCGTCCCACTGGGCACAACTGTTAATATGGATGGAACTGCCATGTATGAGGCGATCGCGGCTATCTTCATAGCCAATCTGATTGGCATAGATTTAAACTTTATTCAACAGCTCATTGTGTTCTGGACGGCGATGCTTGCCTCGATCGGCGCGCCGGGCATTCCCAGCGCGGGTATGGTCACCATGATCATGGTTCTTCAATCAGTAGGCTTGCCGGTTGAAGCGATTGCCCTTCTGCTTCCCCTTGACCGCCCGCTCGATACCATCCGAACGGTGGTCAATGTGGAAGGCGACGCAGTCGGCTCGATGATTGTGGAAAAACTCACTAAAGTCTGATGCGATAACCCAGCAACTACCATCTATACTAAAACCTCGACAACACCCCTGCTTTTATGGATAATACATGTCATTAGAAAACCTAACTTCCCGTCATTGCGAGGCTCCTTTGAAATCAATAGATTTCAAAGGACTAATCCCAGCCAATCAGAGGATTGACTGGGGCGTAGGCCGAAGCAATCTTATACGCGTTAAGATTGCTTCGTCGGCCAAAAAACGGCCTCCTCGCAAAGACGACACTTTTTAAGATTATGCAACTATCAGAAAATTTTTCAGGATCGCTGTGCGTTACCTGCGTCAATTCCAAGCAAGAAACCATCTATCAATGGCTTCAAGGATACGAACGCATTTGGACTCCCTTTTATACCTCTGTAGACATCCGTGACGCGGGATTTAAAATTGCCGTCGTCGATACCAATCTGTTTCCGGCAGGGTTCAATAATCTCTGCGAACACGGCGTTGTAGATGCCGAACGTCTCGTCAGAAACGCCATTAATAAACGCGTTCCCGGCACTAAAAATATTTTGATCGTCGCCGAAGAACACACTCGAAACACCTGGTATCTAGAGAATATTCGTGTGCTTGAGGAGATCATTCAAAAGGCTGGCTTTAACGTCAAGATCGCAACCTTCCTGACTGTTCAACCGGCCTTCTGTGAAGAAGCAACCACCAGCGTCGATCTGGAAACAGCCACCGGCAAAACGGTCAAGATCCATTGTTTTAAACGCATCCTCAATCGCATCCAGTCTGGCGATGAGAAATTTGATTTCATCCTTCTCAACAATGACCTGACAACAGGAATACCCGACATCCTTAAAGAAACCAACATTCCCATTTACCCGTCGATCCATGCCGGATGGCATTCAAGGCTTAAATCAGAACACTTCCGCCACACGGCAGCGCTCGTTGAGGAATTTGCGAAAATCGTGAATCTGGATCCCTGGTTGTTTTCCTGCCTTTCCGAAACTGTCGAACAGGTGAACATCAATGAAGAGGCTGATCGCAAGCGACTCACCGCCGCCGCGGAAAAACTTTTTGCGAATATCTCGGACAAATATAAACAGCATGGCATCCAGGAAAAACCCTTTATCTTTCTGAAAGCTGATTCCGGCACCTACGGGATGGGTGTTCTTTCAGTAGAAAACCCGGCGGAAATCATGGAGCTCAACCGCAAACACCGTAACAGCCTCTACAAGGGAAAAAGCGCGCAGATCATCAGCCGCTTTCTTTTGCAAGAAGGCGTTCCCACGATCCATCGCGTCGGCGAAAATCCGAGCGAAGTCTGCATTTACCAAATTGATAATAATCTCGTCGGCGGATTTTACCGGTTTCATACCGGCAAAAGTGGCAGAGAAAGTTTAAATTCCCCCGGCGGCATGGGCTTTAAAAAAATCTGCCCGCATTCCAATAAATATGGCGACTGCAATCCGCATCCCAACGTGAACATCTTTGACATCTACCGCATGCTGGCGCGCATCGCCGGCGTTGCGACAAGCCGAGAAATTAAAAACCTGGAGATCAACGCGAAATGAAATTTGTTTATCTCATGGATCCTTTGGAATCAGTCGTCATGGAAAAAGACACCACCTTTATCCTGATGCTGGGGGCGCATAATAAAGGGCACGAAATTTATTTTCTGCCCAAGGGCGGTATTACACTTAAAAATGGCAGACTTTTTTTTCATACCATCAAGGTCACTCCTCAAGCGGTCTCTCATGAGCCGTTTGTAATCGAACGCCCGGTCGTCTTATCGGACAGCGATATCGATGTTATTTTTATCCGCACCGATCCACCATTTGATGCCAACTATTTAATGGCGACCTGGCTTCTGGAACGTTTACCAAAAAGCATCAAACTCATTAACAGTCCTTCCGGAATACGCACCGTTAATGAAAAGATTTGGGCCACGCAATTTACATCCCTTGTTCCACCGACGATAGTATCCAGTAACAAGCACGACCTTCTGGCATTCCTTAAAGACGAACCAGATACAATCGCTAAACCCACTGATGGTTTCGGTGGACAATCGATCTTTCACATCCATCCGGGGCATGGTAATACCAATGTGATTTTAGAAACCTTAACAGACCGGTGGACAAAAGAAATCATCCTGCAGCGTTATGTGCCGGATTCCAAGGACGGCGATAAACGCATCCTGCTTTTAAACGGCGAGCCATTAGGCGCCCTCCTGCGCAAACATTCGGACGATGATCATCGTAATAATTTCTTCGCCGGTGGAAAGCCGCTGGCAACCCAGATCACCCCGCGCGATCTTGAGATCATTGCCACGCTTAAAAGTGAACTTCAAAGGCTGGAGCTCTATTTTGTCGGCATTGATATCATCGGAAAGTATTTAATTGAAGTCAACGTTACTTCCCCGACGTGCCTGCAGGAGATGAACCGGCTTTATAACGTAGCGCTTGAAAACAAGGTTGTTGAATTCACGGAACAATTAATTAGGGGACCTCAGTAACCCAGCCCCCAGCGTCTCAGTCAAAACCGGGATCCTGGGGAACCTAAAGAACCACTACATGCCTCAACTTACTCTCTATCACTACATGGGTTGTGCTTATTGCCAGAAAGTCCGAAGTTTTCTGCAGCAAACCGGCATCACGATCCCCATGAAGGACACCCAAACGGACCCGAAAAACCGGGAAGAATTAGTCAAGATCGGCGGCAAGGGCCAGGTGCCCTGCCTTGTCATCGACGGAAAAGCGCTCTATGAATCGAATGATATTATTGAATGGTTAAAAAAGAATTGGAAATAATAACGAATTTCTAAAGGAAGGAAGAGGGAAGAAAGAGGAGAGAAGAAACGGACCAAGGCTTATCATCTTCCTTCCTCCTTCTTCTATCTTCCCTCTTTAAAACAATTATGACACTGACCGACATCAAAAAAACTATTGAACAAGCCGTCCCTAACGCCATCGTCCACGTCCTTGACCCCATGAACGACGGGCAGCATCTGGAAGCGATTGTCATCTCCCCCGCCTTTGAAGGCATGATGCTCATTAAACAGCATCAACTGATCATGCAGGCATTAACCAAGGCCTTTGCCACATCCGTTCACGCGTTAGGATTAAAAACATTCACGCCGCAAAAATGGGAATTGGAAAAGACAACGTATGGATTCTAATAACCGTCATTGCGCCTGTCCCGGCTGCGCCAGGTGGCAGGCCGGGGAGGAGCCCCGGAGGGGCGACGAAGCAAACTCACTCGCAATGTAAGATTGCTTCGCCCTGCTTTGCAGGGCTCGCAACGACGACTTTTAAATCAAGGAGGATACAAATGCTAAGCGAACAATTAAAACAACAATTAGAAAATGATATCAAGTCCAACAAGGTGGTCATCTTTATGAAAGGCACGCCGGAGCAGCCGATGTGCGGTTTCTCGGCACGCTCTGTTGAAATTCTAAAATCCTACAACACCACACTCAAGGCCCACAACGTCCTTGCCAGCGAAGAGATCAGACAGGGCATCAAAGAATACACCAACTGGCCGACCATTCCTCAGGTCTTTATCAACGGCGAATTCGTCGGCGGCTGCGACATCGTCACCGAAATGCATCAGAACGGCGATCTCAAAAAGATGCTCGGGGCATAATAAAAGATTATTAACCATAAAAACCAAAAGCCCTGTAGAGTTTAAACTCTACAGGGCTTTTTTGTATACTGCCAAAACAGCTGAATCGAATTAAACTTCCCGCCCACATAAAAAACGTTCTCCCTCGAGTGGACGAGTTTTGCAACTGGTTATCTACAAATAACAACCTTCTCGAGAATAATTACCATACACCTGCACGTGTTAAAGCATTCTTTTAACTACCTTGCAAGATGGAAAGTTTTGACAACCCCAAAATTGGGAACCCGTCCCTGGTCCCTTGCGCGCTATTCGAAGCACCATCACCTTACCACATCTAGGACAGATCGGACTCCGTCTGTTCTGTTCAACGTTTCGGATGTGGTCACGTTCGTTGTACGGCGCATGTTCGACGTGATCTCTAAGTCTTTGGGATAACCTTTCAACCCTTTCTTGACTTAAGATTTTCTCCGTATAAGATTTTAAATGTAAAGAAAAGCCATCCAACTCAACAACATTATCAGGCATGTCCGTCTTAAACTCGCTATCACCTGTAAATACGATAATAGAGAAAATAAATTTCCTATCAACTCCCAAAAATTTCTCAACAGCTTTTACATGCTTATAATTTTGGTGTAACGGATTTTGAAATTTGTACTTAATTGAACTGTAATAGCGGAAAAAGCCAAACGTTCTTGTAAAAAGAGACTGAGTCCATTCTTTTTGATACGCATTGCCGAAAATCCACCCTTTAAAATTTTTAGTTTCTATTACAAAAATCCCATAAGGGGATATTATGATTTGATCAATCTCTGTTGTTCCATCGGGTGTTTTTAATATGATGTTATCAAAGAAATGATATTCACTATTTTTTGTAACCAGCGATGTGATCTCATTACTAACTTTCCATTCACCAGCATTTCCAGTGGGACGAAAAAGCCTATACAGAAGATAAATAAATCCTGATAGCAATAAGAGTGCAAACATAAGAATAGAAAAATCTAATGCTGCTGCGTTGGTGTATCTTCCAAGAAATTATCACAAACTGTCTTCAGCTAACAGAACGACTGAATTCAGTCGACTTTAATTAAACAGACTCCACAACAACCGCTGTTCCGTAACACAAAACTTCCGTCACGCCTTCCATCAATTCATTGGCGTCATAGGAAACGCCGACAATGGCGTTGGCGCCGAGTTGATCGGCATGATTTAACATAATATCGAATGCGTCTGCACGAGCCTTTTCGCAAAGTTCGGTTAAGATGGTGATGTTCCCGCCGAAAATCGTTTGCAAAGATGCACCAAAAGTGCCTATCACCGAGCGGGAACGGACTGTAATGCCTCGCACAATTCCGAGTGATTTCTTAATCTTATAACCTTCCAGAGTCAGCGTGGTCGTTGCCATGGAATGCTGCATAGATTTTCTCCTTTTATATTATTCCGTCATTGCGAGGACCGAGAGCCTGCGTCAAGATCGCTGCGAGTGACGAAGCAATCTTATAAGCGCATGAGATTGCTTCTCCGCCTTCGGCGGATCGCAATGACGTCGTTTGAAACAGGATTATTTTGAATTAACGAGCCAATTGTTCAATGTTTTTGTACGGATAGATGCCCGACGAGTGGCCGTCATTCCAGGTCACGCCGATGGCGTAATTGCCTAACGGGCTAATCTGGGTAGCGGCGATATCAGGGCGGATTTTAGCTTCATCGATGATTTTCTCGCCGGTCATTTCATTGATGCACAGCGCGCACTGGCAGCTGGCACGTAATACTTTGTTATCAACCTTCCAGACGCGGCCATTATTCCACTTTAGCGTGATGGATTTCGCATCATACGTGATCCCTGGAACAGAGCGGTCCTCCATGCTGGATTTTCCAACGGCGCGGATCACATGGTCGGTGGCATCCTGAATAAATGAATTGCCGATGTAGGCATCAAAATTTTGGGTCAGACGCGGCAACAATGGAACTTCTGCCAGCGTCGGAATCCCGAAACGTTCCTGAATGGAATTCGCATGGCTCTCGCCGAAAATGAAATGTTTCTTATCGCAGCTATCGCAGGAAAAATACGCCATGTTCTCGATCACGCCGAGAATGGGAACGTTGACCCGTTCAAACATCAGAATGCCGCGCGAGACGTCAACCAAAGAAAGGCTTTGCCTCGTCGTTACAATAACCGCGCCGGTAAGCTTGACCGACTGCGTGATGGTCAGCTGAACGTCGCCGGTACCCGGAGGCATGTCGATAAAAAGATAATCGAGTTCACCCCAAAGGACATTAAATAAAAGCTGCTGGATATAGCGTGTAACAATGGGCCCGCGCATGACCGCCGGCGCATCACCCAGAAGAAAACCGAAAGACATCATTTTCATGCCGTCTTTTTCAATCGGAAAAATCTGGTTCTGTTTATTGACATGAACCTCAGCATTGACGATATTAAACAGCGTTGGCAACGACGGGCCGTGAATATCAGCGTCCAAAAGACCAACCTTGTAACCGCGATGGGCAAGTTCCTGGGCCAGCGCGCCAGCCATGGTTGATTTGCCGACCCCGCCTTTACAGGAAGAAACCGCAATAATAGCACCGACTTTTGATAACGGATTATTTGCGCCCGCAGCCGCGGGCTGGGCATTGGCCGCCTGCTGCGCGGTCATATTGACCTTAACGGTACGCACACCGTCGAGCGCGATCAAGGCTTTTTCCGCCTGTGCCCGAAATTCTTCTTTGACAGGACATGCCGGCGTTGTTAACACAATGTCTAAAGAAACTTGAGCGCCATTGATCACGATGTTCTTAACGAACCCAAGAGTAACGATGTCTTTCTTTAAATCCGGATCGATAATGTGCTTAAGTGATTTAAGGATGGTTTCTTCGTTGATCATGATTTCCTTTAAACCTCCCTCATCCCCGAAGTACGGGAGGTTTTCATTGACATTTACTATACCTTTTCATCATTCAATTGCAAGCCCGATTTTTAGTTCACCGACGGTCGCAACGCCCAGAAAAGATTTGGACAAAGCAAAATTCATATGTTACTATAACGCTTCAAATTTGGAGAAAAACTTATGACAAAATCAAACACTCAAACAAAAAAACAAATCAATGGCGCTGAAGCCTTGATCAAATGTCTGGAAAATTTCGGCGTCGAATATATCTTCGGCCTTTCGGGCGGCGCCGCCATCCCGATCTTTGACGCTTTAGTCGGTTCTAAAATCAAACTTATCCTCGTTCGACATGAACAAGGCGGCACGCATATGGCCGACGGCTATGCCCGCGCAACCGGCAAACCCGGCGTGGTGCTTGTCACCAGCGGCCCCGGCGCCACCAACACAGTCACCGGAATTTTAACCGCCCAGATGGATTCGATCCCCATGATCGTTCTTTGCGGACAAACCATCACCTCCATGCTCGGCAAAGACGCTTTTCAGGAAGCCGATATCTCAGGCATCACCATGCCTGTTGTGAAACACAGCTATCTGATCAAAGAAACCAACACAATCCCGCGTGTTATTAAAGAAGCTTGGCACATCTGCCAGACCGGTCGCCCTGGCCCTGTGCTTTTGGATCTTCCTAAAGATATAACATCCGCCCCGTTTACCGGCGATACGCTTGACCCGGAAATGGATATCCCGGGCTACAAAGTACCCGGCAAACCGAACAAAAATGATATTAATAAAATGGCAAAGGCATTTAAAGGCGCTAAAAAGCCATTGCTTCTCATCGGCCACGGAGCTGTTATCGCTCGCGCCGGCGTGGCCATCAAGAAACTTGCAGAAAAGCTCAATGCGCCGGTGACCAACACACTTTTGGGAAAAGGCGCTTTTCCTGAAACACACTCACTTTCCATGGGCATGCTCGGCATGCACGGAACAGCGTATTCCAATAAGGCGCTCGTCAACTGCGATCTGATTTGTTCAATCGGATCACGCTGGGACGACCGCATCAACGGGAACAACGCGGAATTCTGCGTGAACGCTAAAAAATTACACATCGAGGTTGATCCTGCTGAAATCAATAAAATTGTTAAGGCAGATGCCTACGTGATCGGCGATGCCCGTGAAGTTGTGGAAGAACTTTTAAAACTTGTCGAACCTTTAGACACCAAAGAATGGCTTAAGGAACTTGCCTTTTACCGTAAAGAGTATCCACTAAAATATTCCAACGATAAAGGTCTTACCGCCCAGAATGTCATCGACACATGTTATAAGGTCACCAAAGGCAAGGCCATTGTCACGACCGACGTTGGCCAGCATCAAATGTGGGCCGCGCAATTTTATCTGACGGATAAAACTGATTACTGGCTGTCTTCCGGCGGCGCCGGAACCATGGGTTATGGCTTCCCTGCCGCTATCGGCGCGCAATTCGGAAAACCTAACGACTTGGTTGTTGCCATCGTCGGTGACGGCGGTTTTCAAATGACCTTAGCTGAACTTTCAACAGCCTTTATCCACAAACTGCCGGTAAAAATACTCATCATCGATAATAAGTATTTGGGAATGGTGCGCCAATGGCAGGAACTCTTTTTCGATAACCGCCTCTCCGGCGTCGATCTGGAAGGCAATCCGGATTTTGTTAAACTGGCAGAAGCCTACGGGATTAAAGGGTTTCACATCGATAAAGTGGCGAATTGCGAAAGAGTCATGAAAGAGGCGATGGACTATAAAGGCCCCTGTGTCATCCATGCTGAGGTTATTAAAGAAGACAACGTCTTTCCTATGGTCCCTGCCGGAAAATCGGCGCATCACATGATCATCGAAGCACCTACGACAAAACTTGAGAAACCGACGGGAAGCACATAATGTACAGTGGTAAGAGGTAAGTGGTAGAGAGGTAAAAAATCATACCTCTTTACCTCTTACCCCTCTACCTCTTAAAAAGGATTTACTCATGACTGAAATCAAAAAAGATCCCATCCATACAATCAGCATATTAGTCGCAAACAAACCCGGCGTGCTGGTGCGCGTCGCTTTAGTCTTTGCCCGCCGCGGATATAACATCGACTCACTTGTTGTGTCGGCGACCGTCAATCCGAAATTCTCACGTATGACTATCACCGCCAAGGGAAGCCCGGAAACGCTTGATCAGATCATCAAGAATGCCACTAAATTAGTCGATGTCATTCATACGAGCGAACATGATCCCTCACATTCGATTGATCGGGAATTGGCGCTGATCAAAATTAAGAATACACCGGCGTTCAAGACCGCGGTTGTTAAACACAGCAAAAAATATCATGCCAAAATCGTTGATGACACAGACAAGACCTTGATCATCGCCCAAAGCGGAACCACCGTCGAATTAGACGAATTCGAAGGCATATTAAAGAAACTCGGTGTCTTGGAATATGTCCGTTCGGGTAAGCTGCTGATGGCACGGGGCAAAGAACAAACTTAATCAAGATGTAAAAACAAAAAACGTCATTGCGAGGAGCCTGAAAGGCGACGAAGCAACCTTATATAAGATTGCTTCGCCCTACGGGGCTCGCAATGACGTTTATTTTTATTCCTTCCTAACCATCTAAATCTTATTTTTTATCTCCCAAACTGCACGGCAATATCTTCGGCAATTCCTTGGGCGGCAGGATGACCTGGGCGATCTCGATATATTCTTCCGTGTATTCGATGGATGTGATGCGGCAGCGTTCGCTATCAACCGACGGGTGTTCAATCCCTAAATACTGTGCTAGGCCCGCACGCAGAGCATCCCATTCCAGATGCAGGATGAATTGTTTTTCTTCATCACCATCCATTTTTAAATCAGCGATGATCGCATAGAAATCATGATCAAGAATATTCTCAATGGATTGCCCTTGGCAATACTCGGAATAACCGGTATTTCCCGTAATCTCCCGTGAACAGGTGATCTTGGCAAAATCAAATTTGACCAATCGTTCATTGAGATCCAGGCGGATATTTAAACCAGATGAGCTGTCGTTGCAAGGCATATGCCCACCAGTATATCCTTCTTTACTGCTTTGGCAAGCTTGATATCTGACGTTGGGCCGCATTCAACAAAATCGCAACGGACGGATCTGTGGCGAATAGATTTCCGGATTGAGCGATAACCTTAACTGTTTCTTTAAAATATCCATGAGCAAAAAATTCTTTGACTGAGAAACCCAAGACTAATCGTTGGTTGGAAAATCGATCTGTAATCTGATCAACCATTTCCAAATAGGATGCCTGATCATTTATAAAAAAATAGGCCATCATCAAATGCAAACCCGACTCACTTTCGTCAGGATCGTGATCCCAGGCCTGTTTCAAATACCTAATCGCCGACGAAAAATCACCCGCGCGATAAAGAACAACCCCTGACAACCGATAGGCATCTGACTGTTGAGGATCAATCGCAATCGATTGACCCAAAAGATTAAACCCTTCTCCCGTTTGCCCCTTTTCCAAATAACAAACAGCCAATTCATTAATTGCTTCAACACTAGAAGGATTTAATTGCGCTGCTGTACTCAAAGCACCGATCGCCTCAGTATAACGACCCTGTTTTCTAAAGATACCGCCAAGCCGCTTATACCACAAACTCTGACTTGAACTGGTTGCCGCATGATCGATTAACTTCCTAACAGCTTTCTCGTCATCATCAAAACGCATAACCAACTGCTCATAGGCCACTGTAAATTCTTTCCCCTCCATCTTTTGAACATGCCTCAACAAAGCCTCTTCGCTGACCCAATAGCGCCCGCTCATTGTTGACAAAACAATAAAGTACAACGCAAGGCCGCCGAACAAAGCCCGCCGGAGAACTGGCAGATTCAAACCTTCAATCATCATCGCCAATAAAAGAACAAACCCAACCGATTCCAAATAAAGGAAATGTTCTGAAAGAATCGGCCCAAGCCGCCCCATGATCCGTTGAGTCACAACAAACCCAAGCACACCGACGATAATCCAAAGAATTCCGAAACTGACAGCGGCCATGCCTTCGCGTTTATCTTTCGATTGAATCAATCCGCAAAATAACAATCCAAGACAACACGCCATCCATAACGAAGCGATCGCCAGGCCATAAGGCATCATCACCATCGACGACCATGGCATTAAGCACCTTAATACATACACGGCACCCTGAATCACACCTTGAAGCAAATCCTCCAAGCCAACGACAGGCCCAGTGCTAATCGGAAAGATTTGAATCCTTAATAAATAATACGCGCACGCGATAATCCCAAAGCATACCGTTATTTTCCCTGCCCGTTTAAAATCTTTTGTGGCATACATCGATACGATAAAAACCAACGCCACATTTAAAAGAGCCGCCTCTTTGGATAATAAGGCTAAAATAAAAAGGCCAACGCTCACCCATAACCATCCCTTTGTTTTGTTCTCAATAAAGAACAAAAGACCAACCAAAGAAGACAAACTAAAGAAAGCCATCAAAAGGTCTCCCCGCCCGACGATATAACGCACCGACCATTCATGAACAGGAAGAATACTAAAGAAAATAGCACCCATCACGGCACGTTCGGGATTTTTGAACAAAATATAAAATAAGGCAAACACAAGTAAGCTGTTGAATAAATGAATAAAAAGATTAACCACCCGCTGGGCAAAAGGATTTAATCTCCACAACTGATAATCTAACGCGAACGTGGCCGATAAAACAGGACGGTAATAATTCAATTTGGAGTCAGCGCTCCGGTGGGCAGAATCAAACAAGCCGGAACTTAAAATTTTGTACATCGATGGATTTTTAATGACCGGATTCTGTGCGATCACATAGTGGTCATCTAAAACATAACCCATTTGAGAATTGGGCCAATATAAAAAGACCACCGCCAAACTAAGAGCCGCGATCCAAGCAAGGAAACGCCAAGAAAATGGATACATCGTCATAGCCGCCTCTCAATTAAGATACAAACCCGCTAAAGCCGTCGATCCTATGGCTTCGACAGCTTCTCAAGCGCCGCGCGTGCTTCAATAATATCAGGGTTCAATGCAAGGGCTTTTTGATAAGACCGCACCGCCTGCGCGCGATCCCCACTCCTAAGATAGGCATTACCCAGATTATAGAAAACCTTTCCACTGTGCGAGGCATGCTTGGCCGTCCACGAGAAAAACACAAGGTCATCCTGCCAATAGCGTGTTTGCTGCCAAGTCATTTGCGCGTAGCCGAGGATAACAATCACCGCCATCAGGCATCCGAAAATCCGCAGTTTCAAATGAGTTAAAAGAAACCGTACTAGCCATGCCAAAACAAGAACATATCCGACGGAAGGAACATACAACCAGCTTTCCGCCATAAAGGCATTGACTGGAAAAAGAATCACCGGTATAAGGCCCAGCAAAAACCACCCGCAAGCGAAACCCAATAGAGATCTCCTAAGCACAACCATCGCTCCACCCAAAACAATGAACAAAAAAATCCCCTTCCAAACGAGGAGATCGCTAAACGAAAACAAAAAATTTCCGTAAGCCATATGCAAACGGCTCGGAAAAATTAAAAGACGCGCATATTCGGCCAATGCCGCGAACGCGCCCGGGATCTTCAAGGCTAAAGGAACCACATAATTGAAAGGGGATAAAATATCAGGAACAACAGCGATCCGAAAAACGACATAAACCAAAGATACTGCAATGAACACTCCCCACCAACGCAGTTGTATAGAAATCTTTCGATAAGAATTAAACAAACACAAAAAAACAGGCAGGATCAAAGCATACTCTTTCGACAACAAAGCGAGGACATAGAAAAAAACAGAAAAACCAAGCTTCCGCCTGTCATTAAGTTCAACCGACTGAATATACCAGTAGAACGACCACAACATCCAGAGTCCGCACAGAAGATCAGCCCGGCTGGCAATATAACAGACGACCGATGAATGAACGGGATGCAAAGCAAAGATCGTCGCTGTAAAAAGGGCAAACCATCCCTCATTAGTTAGATGCAAAACCAATCGAAAGACAGCCCACGCCGCCGCCAAATGCAAAAGGATATTGACGAGATGATAACCCCACGGATTCAGACCAAAAACCGCGTGCTCAATCGCATAACTTACATTCTGAAGCGGCCGGTAAAAATAATATTTCAGACCAGCACCGGCGGCAAGATCATTTTTAAAGATCTGCTTCACATGGGAAAAATCGGTAATATATGTGTTTTTCACAACAAGATTATTATCGTCCCACACAAAATCCGCGTTTAACATTTGGGCATAGATCAAAAAGACCGCGACCACCACAAAACCCATTTTGATCGACCACTCTTTTATTTTGTAACCTTCCAATGCCGCCGAGCTCAATACTTCTTTAGATTTTGATCCTGTCATAAAAATTTCTCAACAATGCGGACCATGCGCTCATATTCCTTATGCCCGAAAGATTCATAAAGGAGATTTTTCTGACGGTCACACAAAATCCAGGACGGCGTTCCGTTTAAATGATTAGCGGAAAATGTATGCGCGCGGAATGCTTTATTGAGAAAATACTCTTTAAGTTCTTTTTTGATACTTAAATAATCCTGGGCATCATCTATAGATAACTCCGGATGTTTGGCACAAAACGATTTGATATCGTCTTCCAAAAAAGAAGGATCGTTGGGAACAACAAGATCGAATGCCACATCAAACGGAATCTTAAGAGGGAATGCCGGATAGCCGGCCCGCTCCAAGACCTTACGCGTCTCTCCGACAATATGACCATTTTCTAATAACCGCAGCGTGTTTCCGACGGTATTAAATTCAAAATCTTCAAACGCGGTCGACAACGCGAGCACGTTCAAACCTTTGGATCGGAACTCTTCATGAAGCCTGATGGCAACCGGCAAGGCATAGGCAAAACAGCCTGGACAATTAACCTGAAACACCAAAATCAAATTTAAATCCTCAAGGCCAAAATCACCTTGCAAAACTTCACTGTATTTAAGGTCAAATTTTCTAGGTGGCAGCATAAAATTTAAATTTCTTGCAGTTGAACGGTTTGACTACGTTTGACTTCATCACGGATAAATTCAATTATGACTTTGTCTCCAGACTTGTGATTGTCTTCCGCAATGGAAATCAGATCGTCGTTATTCTCAATTTTATATCCATCCATTGAGACAATAAGATCCCCCAGAAGAACGCTCCCGAGAAAATTCCGCCGTGTTCCTTGTATCCCCGCCAAATACGCCGGGCTTGCGGGCTCAACATCCAAAACAAGCGCGCCGCCGACGCCGATACGTTCACGGATCGGGTCAGGAACAAGAGTGACACCGATACTCAAGCGCTTGATACGTCCATGCTCAATGAGTTGCGGGACAATACGTCTGACTGTATCAACCGGAATCGCAAAGCCCACTCCCGCATAGGCGCCGGATGGGCTATAGATCGCCGCTGTCACGCCTATTAATTTACCTGAAGAATCCAACAGCGGCCCGCCGGAATTTCCCGGATTGATAGCGGCATCGGTCTGAATCATATTATTAATCTTGCGCCCGGACATGGCACTGATGGAACGCCCCAAGGCGCTGACAACTCCCGTCGACAAAGAATGATCAAGCCCAAACGGATTTCCGATGACCATAGTTTTTTGTCCGATCGCAAGATTGTGCGAGAAACCCACCGGGATGGGTTTTAATTCGTCAGCAGGCGCATTGATCTTAAGCACCGCGATGTCATGATCGGCCGAAACACCAACCACCACAGCATCGTAAGATTTCCTGTTTGCAAAAACCACCTCGATCTTGTCAGCTTTATAAACAACATGAAAATTAGTAATGATATGCCCATTTTTGTCCCAAACAAAACCGGATCCGGCACCGGTTGGGATTTCATAAACATCCAAAGAAAAAATATCCCATTGCACCGACGAGTTCTTAATAAAAACGACCGAAGGAGAAACATTCTCGAAAATGGCAATGCGCTTCTTTTCATCTGCCTCAAGGCCGGATGCTGGATTCATAGCAGCCGGTCCTTTATCCGCAAAAGAGACCGCCGCTTGAAGCAACAAAGAAATGATTAGAAATAAACGTTTAAGCACGCGCCTCCATCCTCTTAAAAAAAATCACGAGTTTGCGATCAAAATGAAATAACAAAAAGCCCGCTGATGCAGGCAAAAGATAAAAACCAGACCACCGACCGCAGCTGGTGTTGGTCGATCACATAAAATATTCCAAAAAGGATACGAAAAATAACAAATGCGATTGCCAACGTATCAACCTGGGACTGCAAAGCGCCGCAGTTGTGGGCAATGATAACCCCGGCGGCAAAAGGCGGAAATGCTTCATAGGAATTCAGCTGAACATAATGCGCGCGTTTATATTTTCCCTGCACTTTATCCAAAAATTCTCTAGGGACGCGGTTATCATACCCTTTAGACCCAAACTTGGCGTAACCTGCAAAGACCAACGGTATAAAGATACTCACAAAAACGCAACCATATGCAATCGTCATCGGCACTCCATCATGTTTTCCAAACCAAACCCGCCCCCGGAGTGGCATGGGTTACTATCAGATATTTTGTTTAACTTTTGAATAGACGAGAGATACCCCCAAAAGGGTCGCGCCCAAGAAAATCACGACGATGATTTTATAAATCGTGTCCACTCCTGCCAGGTCATAAAAAAGAATCCGCGCACAGGCCGCCGCCAAAAGTCCGAGCGCGCAAAAACGAAACGCGCGGTGCTTAAAGAAAAATCCGAGAACCAGCAAGCCCAGTCCTACAAGCGTCCAGTGAAGCGTTAACCATCTCGCCGGAGATTCATCTGCCATTAATACCGATAAAACAACCGCCCCCGCGATCGGAAACGTGAAAAAATAAAAATTCTTTTCATCCGGGCCTAAAGCATCCTGAATACTTGGAAGATTGACCAACATCCCCATAAGAAAAAAAGAACCCGCGGCAAGCGCCGCCAGAAGAACATCATGAGACAACTGAATTGAGCCCACGCTATAAACATGTGTTGAATAAAGATCAACTATAAGAAATCGCAGAAGCACACAAACGCCAAGCATCCACCCCATGCACCTATAGATATTTTGTTTGTAATAAATCCCGAGCATGAAAATCATGAGCATCTCAATAATCCACCAGAAACTCACACTTAACTCATGGAATCGGATCAAGACTGCAATCGACATGAGGGTCAAACCCAAAGCGCAATGAACCACAATCAGCGACGGCTTTTTGATCCATCGAATAAAAACAGCCGTCATAAAATGAACCACAGCCAAAGATAGAAGAAAAAGATATTTGAAATGATCATCACCAGGCTGATAGGAATTGATTTCCCAAACCCCAACAAACGCGAATGCAGAAGTATTAAAAAGAATAGCCTGCAGCAACCCTTTCGACGAGTTTGAATCCTTCCACTGCTTCGCTAAAAGCGTTATAAAAAAGATAACCCATGCCACTGCGATTAAACTCATGGCCACCTGAAATTGCGCGCCTGGCTCAAGAGCAAATTGATAAGGGAGCAATTTAGAACGAAGAACAAAGAAATACATGGCATAAGCACCAAAGATTCCTGTCATCAATAATTCATCCCAGTTAAACCTAAAGGACAGATAAGCAAGGCTGCCTAACAACAAGGCCCAGAAAACGACTGAAGAAGCATCCAGCCCTCCAACTGCCATCGTCATAAAACCTAATAAATAACTCATGGCGGTCACGATCCATGATTTGTATTTCAAATTATATTGGATGGCAGAAACAGCCACCAACGCAAGTAGCACAAATTCCACAAAGGAATTGGTAACAATCTTGGTGGCTGGCACATAATACATGGCATACGTCGACAAATAAAAAAGCCCCCACGCCCCGCCTAAAATACCCCAGGCAAGCTTTTGGAACTTCGGATTTCTCTCCATACGCTGTCCCCAAAAAAGAAACAGGACAGCAAAGAAATACCCGATGGCAATCTTCATGAATGCAGAAAAATAATGAAAGGTATAGTTGATAAACAAGCCGATCCCGATGACAAAAAGCACAACGCCGATACGGTTCAACCAATATTTACCAAACACAAACTCAAAAGCCTCGGGCGGATTTTGCGTTTCACTGTTTACGGCTCGAGTCTGCGCGCTGGCTTGATCGACGGCTTGATTAGGCCGTTCATCCTTAAGGCTTTTAATCGCGTCTACATCGAGCACTGATTCAATGTGCTCCAAACGCTTCGAAAGCATTTGTAAAGAAGTCTTAACTCCTTCTAATTGCCCTTTGGCTTCCTGCACGGACATATTCTTTAAAGGAGTTCCACCAGAAAGCGCCGGACGGTTCGAGGAAAGTGAAGCGATCAATAACGCAACCGGACCTAAGAGAAGCGAAAGAATAAAAAATAGAAAAACATTTAAATTCTTACGGTCGGCAATAATGACCGTACCAATAATAGAAACAATCCATGCCAAAATGATCATCTTTCCTCCTTCCATAAAACCTGGGCGATTAAATCCTTTATTCTTTCCAAAAGAAAAGAACCAAGGTCAACACTGTGCCGACCCCGTAGAGCATCCAATTCCCAGAAACAAAATATGGGAACACCATCAATATAAGACCGATGACCATCATTCGATATTGCGCCATTTTCTTACCGTACACAAAAGCGACAAAACCGATGGAACCAAAAATCATTCCTCCGACAAAATTACTGATCATACAATCCTCAACTTAAGATAGATTTTACCGACCACCCTACACTATAACGCGCCAACGACATTGAAATTATTATATGGTATCCGTCGTGTTTTACAAGTCTTCCGGCAACTTATTGACAAACTTCAACAGACATATTAAAGTGCTTTACGTTCTTAATGATGAATTTTATGCCCCAATTAAACTCCAATAATTCTTTTGCCGCCCTTGCCTTTCCTGAGGTTCGTTACTTCCTTGGCACGATTGCATTTTTTACCATGGCCAACCGGGCGCTCGCGGTGGTTATCGGCCTTCAAATTTACGGTTTAACCCACAGCCCTCTTGCACTCGGATGGCTGGGGCTTATTGAGGCAATCCCGGCTCTTTCCCTTTCACTATTTGGCGGTTATGCGGCTGATCGATTTGACCGACGAACTATCCTGCTTATAACAAAAGCTGTTTCCGTGGGATGCGCCTTGATCCTTTCTTGGATTTCGCTTAATCCCCAGCCTAATGTGATGGCGCTTTATGCCGTGGTATTTTTAGCCGGAATTGCCCGGGGATTTTCTGATCCGGCCACAACCGCGTTTGAAGCCCAGATCGTCCCCAAAGAATTAACCGTGAATGTCTCTTCATGGGTTGGGTCCACATGGCTGTCGTGTTCCATGATAGGCCCGGCGCTCGTCGGGTTTTCGTATGAATTTCTGGGCGTCAGCAGAACCTATCAAATTCTAGCCGGCATCTTTTTATTAGCATGGATTTTTACATCGCTCATCAGCCCAAAACCTCACGCTAAAATCGCGCGGAATGAATCGATCTTTAAAAGCATGTCGCTCGGAATTAAATTTGTTTTTAAAGAACAGGCCCTCTTGGGGGCCATGACGCTGGATTTGTTTGCGGTCTTCTTCGGCGGCGCTATGGCACTACTGCCAATATTTGCGACCGACATCCTTCACGTCGGCGCACGCGGCCTTGGATTTCTCGAGGCGGCACCCGCGGCTGGCGCCCTTTTAGTTATGCTCTACTCGACACATCATCCGCCCATCCGCCATGCCGGCCGAAATTTATTGATCTGCGTTGCCGGATTCGGCGTCTCAATTATCGTGTTCGCGTTCTCTAAAAACTTTGGGTTGTCTCTTGTGGCGTTAATGTTAAGCGGCGCCTTTGACGGGGTGAGCATGGTGATCCGCCGGTCGATGGTAAGATTACTGTCGCCGGATCATATGCGCGGGCGGGTAGCATCAGTGAGTTGGATATTTGTAGGCGCTTCCAATGAATTAGGGGCATTTGAAAGCGGGTTTCTTGCTCATCTCATCGGAGTCGTTCCCTGTGTATGGGTGGGCGGTTCGATCACGCTTCTTGTCGTGGCGATTACGGCGGTCATCGCGCCTAAGTTACGGCAGCTGAGATTCAATCCTCACAAACTTGAAGTGATTACATAGACGACTTTCGCGGTTGCCTGTGTGCTCGCCGAATCCGTCTAAGCCTTTTCTAATATTCAAGGAAGGCTTAAGCTGGCTTCAAGCTCGCTTCACAGGCAACCGCGAAAGTCCTAGCATAATATAAATAATCGTCATTGCGACCCAGAGGGTCGATTCCAGCTTTCCTCGCAACGACGCCTATTACATCAAAACGAAACCAAAATCCCGTCTTTGAACACAAGTTCCTTTTGATAACCGTTGTTATCCTGATACACCCATTTTTCAACACCCCCGTCGCGATTTTGCATTAAAGGCGCGCCCCAACTGGAGACAGCGTCACGCTGCGTCATTCCGGTTATGATCTGATGGGCGGCGATCATGGACTTCACTCGGGTATTAAAATTAGCTTTCTCTTTTAAAATCGCCTGCTTGGCCTGACGGACCCGGTCGATATGTTCCTTAATGCCGGCACGAAGTGCCTCCCCGGTAACTGACCGAAACGCAGCCTGAGCTTCGCGGTCTGCATTATCGCAAAGATCCGCAGCCTTGGAATAAAGCCTCTCAAACGCAAGCGGAGATTTTAAAAGCGCGTCGCCTTGTTTCAGATATTCAATAGACCGGTCGAGATATTTACGGGCTTGAAGGTCTTCACGATTATTAGTGGATTGCGTCTTTGAAACTTCTGGAGCTTTTATATCTTTCGGAATAATAGTATTTAAAGAGACCGCTTTAGGTTTGGCCGTCGCAACATCATCCTGTTTTAAACGCAGCTCTACATTTCCTTTTTTATTTTGGCAAATCACATAATCAGCACCGATCTCAAGAACCTGAAAACCGTCGATCGAATCACCAACAGCCACAATCTGGTCATTGACAATCGCGGTCGGTCGAACCCCGTTCATGATCCCGGAAAGTTTAAGGGCATCATCAGCAAAAACTGACGGACAAAGAATTAAACACAACACAACAAAACAAAAAAATAATCTGGTCATAATCCCTCTAACCGCGTCCCACCCCCGGGGTGGAAATGGTTTATTTTAAAATTTGAACTTTACCGCTATCTAAGTCATAAAAACCGCCAACGATTAAAAGCTCGCCTGACAAGGCCTTGCGTTTTAAGATCGGCTGTGAAGATTTAAGACGCTTGACCTCCATGCGAATGTTCGCCCGCACCGCTGCATCCCAGGCTTTGTCACTGACGTCTTTGGTCTTTCTAACACACGGCGCGATAGCTTTAATAATCGATGCGATATGACCCGGCGCTTCCACGCCGTGAATTGCGGCCTGTACCGCGGAGCATCGTTTGTGGCCCAAAACTAGAATCAATCTTACATTTAAAAAATGCACGGCAAATTCCACGCTGCCAAAACCGGCATTATCGATGACATTTCCCGCTGTACGCACCACAAAGAGATCACCAAAACCCTGGTCGAAAATGATCTCCAACGGAACGCGTGAATCAGCGCACCCCACCACAACGGCAATCGGATACTGCCGGCGAGCCACTTCTTCCCGACGTTCATGGGTCCGTTTCTTGTGAATGATATTACCAACAACATACCGACGGTTGCCGCTTACTAGTTCATGTAATGCTTCTTTGCCTGTTGAAATCATATTTTTATCCTTTTATCAAGGCGGGGGATGGTAGATAGGAGATAGTTGATGGAAAAACTTTTACCATCAACGATAACGATCAACCATCAGCCATCAGCCATCTACAATCAACCCACACACGTTTCGGCCAAAAAATAATTTCCTATTTCAAAAAAATATGCGATACTCGTACTAGAAATTTAAAACAACCTCGGCGATAAAAACCATGATCTTCAACATTTTTCGCTCCTGCAATTCCTGCAACCGCCCACCCCTTCCAGACTGGCTTATTGCTTTGGCCATGATTTTTATATCAGGCATTGTTATCCTTCTGGCTTGGTTGGTGCTGACAACCATCTTCAGTTGAAACAACTTAAGCTATCTTCAAGCAGGCGACGGACAAGAGTCCAGATTTCATAGAACCATTTATAGATGCGTTACAATAACATATAAAATAAAAACACACACGAAACTAAAGAACAGCGTCATGACCTTACGCTCATATTTTTTCTTGTCTTCTTCAGCCTGGATGTCGATCTTCATGGCGAAATCCTTGATCAATTCCACGGCCCTGACATATTCATCCTTAGCCACATACACCTTTACCCTGGGCTTAATTGTTGTTTGTTCGATATCCTCAACATCCAGCTGAATCCCCTCATCTTTTAACATGCCCAGATATTTCTGCGCAACTGACTTATCGAACCGACCAAGTAATTCCTGACTCATGGTTGTTGTCATAATCGGCTCCTTTGTTAATGATTAGGATGTTATTTAAGAATCTTTTGTTCTGGGTTCTGGGTGCTGAGTACTGGGTACCGTTGCGCAGTACACAGCACTCAGTACACAGTACTCATACCACAGCACCCAGCACTTACACAATAAACAATACCCATTTAAATTTATACTATTTTCAAAATCTCCCGCCGGCGCCGCCTCCTCCGCTGGAGCCGCCGCCAAATCCTCCACCGCCGGAACTTCCCCCACCCGAACTCCCGCCTCCAATGCTGCTTCCTTTGCCGTTACCGGACATACCTTTGGTCAACATTCCGAAAACAAAAATCTTCCACAATGCTCCTCGGGTGCCCGATGGGAGCTTCGACCAATACAAATAGCGCAAGAACATAGAACCAATATAGCCTGCACCAACAAGAAAACCGGCAACAGGCGAAGTCTGCGCCATCGCTAATCCAAAGAAAATGGTAAAAGGTAAACCGATAAAGATCGGCCAGGGAAAATTCCAGAGAAGAAAAAAGAAAAATGCAAATATCGAAAATATAAATGAGAATCCGCCCTTTGTTTTGGGCGAATCGAATTGAACGCCTTGTAAATTAGAAAGGGAAACGCCGGCATCAGCACTTACTATCTTGGCAATAGCAGCAACACCCGAGTATAATCCTTGAGAATAATCACTGTTCTTTAAATACGGAACCATGTTATCCCGGCCGATCGTACTGCATATAGCATCAGGCAGAATGCCTTCCATGCCGTAGCCGGTATGGATGCGCCAAGCGCGTTCGGAAACGGCGACGAGGATTAACACACCATTATCCTTTCCTTTCTTGCCGATTCCCCACTGATCAAAAAGCATCTGGGCATATTCAAACTCATCATGCGGCGCAATGGATTTTTGCGTGACAACAGCGATCTCGGTGGATGTCTTGACGTCCAGTTCGCCAATGAGCGCGGAGATTTTTTCTTTATATTCTTGGGAAATGACACCGGCAAAATCATTAACCCGGCCTTGCGGCACCGGCAGATCTTCAGCCGCGGCCAAAGACAATGGAAAACAAATAATATTAAATAAAAGAAATAAACGAATTAATAGCATATTGCTTATGAAGAACCCACCCCTCACCCGGGGTGGGGAAAGTTTGCAGCTAATTCTGTTACTTTACCAATTAAAGCGCGGGTTAATTCACTTTCGCTTTTATATTGCTGTTTTTCATACATGTAAGAACCCTGCGGTGATTTAACGCTCGCGCCATCCTCATAAATGAAGATCTGCATCTCTTTAAATTCCCCGAGATAATAAGATTCCTCAGCCCCGTCGATGAAACCCCATGTTGTAAATTTAAGGTTAAGCTGCTCCATCTTGTGTTCCAGAATCTGGGCGCAATTGATCTGAAATTCCGTTTTCTCACTGCCCTTGGCTTTACAATACCCCTCCAGCTCGACAATCAGCTTCTTGATCTCCATCAAACCAGACTCATTGAATATGAAACTTTCTTTGAGATCTTTTGAATTCTGGGGATTACCATCGATCGCCTCACATTTTTTGCGGATCGCCTCCAGCGTTGCGTCATTGGCAATCGGAACTCCAATAAACGTGCTCCATTCAAGCTCGGTGTTCAGGCCGCCTACGACCTTGCGTAGAAGAATAAGAACATCTTCCTTAGCCGGTTTGTACTCAACCGCGGATTTGCGGTTCATCCACCAGTAGGATCCGGCCAAAAATACCAACAAAACCAAGATCATTGCCATAAGCTTCCCCGTTTGGCAGAGGTAGTTACTAAACCCGCCCCCACGCTGGTTAAATTAAGCAGAAACAATGAACGCCATCCATAAAAATGAAACTTCCGCTTATTGATGCCCGAATTCTAAATGCCTGATGCTAGGATAATGATAGCATGCTGGATACAAAGCGATACAGTTGATCTTATTTTTTCTGCTCCAAGCGCAGAATCCAACGACTTGATAAATAAATCGATGACCGCTCAATAACTTGATAACAGCACCAGGCCGCCGGAATAGCCAAAAGGACAGCCGCAAGCATGAATACAAGAAAATATAAATAACTGTGCGCAGTCAATTGCGGAAAGTGATCAGGAATAAAAGAATACAGCCACGTCATAATCGCAAAATGAAAAATATATAAAGAATAGCTGATCCTCCCAACAAAAATAGTGGCAGGGTTAACAAACGCCTTAAAGGGATTTGCGGAAAGTACTAATGCCAAGAGCATGAATAGAAAACAATAAAAATGCGCCCGGACAGGAAACACAACCGGCAGAATCCCCAGAATCAAAAGCGCGCTGCAGATCAGTAAAACACTGCCAATACCCACAGCTTGCCAGCGGATGAATTCACGCACATCGTCATCCTTTAATAAAAAATACAATAAAATCCCAAATGAAAAACTCCCGATGGAATTCAGAGGAAACCTCTCCCAATAAACACTGATCCAGTAAGGGTCGATGCCCGATAACAACGGACTGGCATATTTTCTGATCACCAACGTAATTAAGGGAAGAATGAAAACGCAAACCAGCATAAACGCCCACGCCCGGGAAAGGTCGCGGATCCACTTAAACCATAAAGGCACGGATGCATAGAACAGCATCTCAACGCTGATCGACCAACCTCCGGGCACCGCTGAACTTTGAGTTTCAGGATGAAGGACATTGGTAAGAGTCATGTGCATCAGATAATGCCACCATTTCTCAAGCGGCAAAGCTCCCCAAATCAAAAAATAAAAAAGGATCCCGAACCAGTAGACCGGCACAATGCGAAAAAACCTGCGAATAAAAAAATTACGGATAGGCCGCGATTCCTGCTGAGCGTGTTTAGAAAGCATGTGAAAAATAGTAAACGCGCTGATCACAAAGAACAAGTGCACTCCCATAAAACCGTCGTCAGCAAAGCTTCTTAAAGATCCTTGGATTCGAGTCATGCTGGCCGCGTGCGCAAGAATAACCGCCAAAATAGCCCAGCCCCGAAGGGCGTCGATGTAATCAAAACGCGATTGTGTTTTATCTATTCCCAGCAAAAAAATATCCCTTCATAACCAAACCAGGGGTTGGTGAAAGTCGCGGGTGTAAAGGTTCCAATTCTCGCCCGCGGGCGAGAATTGGAATTGTTGACGCGCGCCGACAATTGCCACACGCTCAGAGGCGTAAAATTAATTCGTACGTGTTCCCCGGAATTCCGGAATTCGCAACCGACTTTTTGAATTGGTGCCGCGCGGCACCTTTTTGAATTAGTGACGCGCGTCACCAATTGGTGCTAACCGGCACCAATTGTCGCCCGCGGCCGCCAACAATTGCCCAGCGGATGCGAATTGGGATTCAAGCCCGTCTCCTTATTGGTGATTGTCAAATTCTTTGTTTTTGATCCATTATTTCTTTTTCAGCCTTCTGCTTATCTTCAAAATATATTACACAAATAAGACCTGTTGATGAAACATCTAAAACATCAGCCATCAAAGCATAATCTGACATGCCAACTGGGAACATTTTCTTCCCCAATGTTCTAGGGAATATCCACCGTACACCATCAAAATTATAATGATGTTTTATGTTATAAATTTTAGGCAGAAATATTTCTATTTCGTTTTGATCCGAGAAAGCAACACTTACCATATTCCAATCAATAATAAAATCTTTATTGGTATCTAATCTTGAAATCACCATCCCATTATTGCCAACAGCCAATAATTTATATCCTCGAGGATACTTCTCATCAAAACTTGCTTTTTGATTTGTAATAATTTTGTCTAATCTATCATTCAATTTTCTAAGATCGTCTTTACCAGGACTAAGCAGAAAGAAATAGCACGAAACACCCAAACTGATAAGCATTGTGATTATTGCGACTCTATAAAAGTAAATTCCATACCAGATTTTATCCCAAAATGATTCCATTTTTTGATGAGACGGTAATCCGCAATATCTTTTACCTCTTACAGCTTCGTTCTGACATTGTTTATCACTCTTTGTTTTTGCTAAGCATAGTGCCATGATTTATATCCAAACCAAACAGCCCCCGATCGCTTGGGGCATTGATAAAATCGATCATAATACCGTACGGGCGAACAATGTTCGCCCAAATCATGGGCGGTTGATAACCGCCCATGCATTTTTATTTATCCAAATCCCGTTGTTGAGGATTGTTACGAATGTACTCACGGATCTGGTGTAATTCCCGTTCATTACGGATAATGCGGTCATGAAAACTGCGCTGCCACCGAAATGACGGATCCCCGTTCTCATGAACCGCTCTTGTGACCGCCCATTTATACATTTTGATGATTCGGGACAACAATCCGTAATCATGCGGGCGATCGATGATCGCCCCAACATTGTTGTTTTCAATCACAATGATCCCGTGGATATGATCCGGCATAATGACAAATGCGTCAATGCCCACATTCTCGTATACGGCAGGAATTTGCAACCAGAATTTACAGGCGATCTTCCCTTGATCATTCAACCGCATTTGGACATTCTCAATGCCGCCGAACGACAAACCTTTGCAACATATCGTCACAAAATAATATCCTGGAAGCGAATAATCGTAACACTCTAATCTGAGACTTTTTCGGATCGGACAAAACACAAATCCCCCTCTCCTATTCGGATTGGGGGAATCCAAAAAAATTAATATAAAAATTGTACGGGCGAACATTGTTCGCCCCTACACCTTACCATTCCAAAGCGCCGCCGGTTTGATATTCTGTAACTCTGGTTTCAAAGAAATTCTTTTCTTTCTTAAGATCAATGACCTCGCTCATCCATGGGAAAGGATTGGCGGTGTTAAACTGCTTTGGTAAACGCAATTTTTCCAGGCGGCGATCCGCGATGTATTCCACGTATTCGCCCAGGAGCTGTTCGCTGATGCCCAGTATGCCGCCTAATTTCATACATTCCTTGGCGTAATTTTTTTCCAGCTCAACGGCGCGTTTGATGCGCTTTAAGGTGTGCGCCTGGAACTCAGGGGTCCACGCCTCGGGATTCTCGTCGATGATCGTGTTAATGAGTTGAATCCCAAAATTCATATGGATACTCTCATCGCGCAAAATATATTGGATCTGCTCGCAGACGGCAGGCATGCGATTCTGGCGGCCGAATGAAAGCATGAGCACAAAACCGCTGTAAAAGAAAATACCTTCGGTGACCACATAAAAACCGACTAAGTTATCCAGAAATCTCTGCAGGCCTTCGGTGGTATTGATGTCGGTCGACTCATCCACGATGCCGTCGGTGCAGCTCATGGAGAATTCGTCCTTCTCGTAAATCTCTTTGTTCTCGCGGTACATGTTAAACATTTCGGACTCATCCATGGACAAGGATTCCACGATGTACTGGAACGTATGCACGTGGATGGCCTCTTCAAATGCCTGTCGCAACAGATATTGGCGGCATTCGGGATTGTCCACAACCTTGTAAATCGAAAGCACGATATTATTACCGACCAATGTTTCTGCCGTCGAGAAAAACCCGATGTTGCGCTTAATCACATGGCGCTCAGCCTCGGTGAAACCGTTGGGATCTTTCCACTGGGCAATGTCTCGGGCCATGTTGACCTCGGTGGGCATCCAGTTGTTCGCGCAGGCGTCCAGATAAAAATGCCACGCCCACTGATACTTGATGGGCACGAGCTGATTAACATCGACGGTACGGCTGTTCTTTATGATCTTTTTATTCTCGGCAGATACGCGGTCACGCGTCATGCGAAGATTTGTTCCGGTAACAGTGCATTCTTTTTCGAGGGGCTGAGGGGTTGTTTCGGGCATTTTAAAGACCTCCATTTGCAAATAAATTTATTGAACTTAAATGATAAGAGGTAAAGAGGTAGAGGGGTAAAGAGGTATAGAAAATTCGATTGTCTTTATTTACCTCTCTACCACTTACCTCTTTACCTCTACTAAAATTACTGACAAGATTCGCAATCCTGAATAGGTTCAGCGGCAACGGTTGTGACGCGCCCCTTATCATCGCGCCGGCGCTGGCCGACGGCATCACTATATTTATTTAAGTCCAGGGTGCTTTTTTCAATGCGTGTGGCACCCATGGAACGAAGATAGTACGTCGTCTTAAGGCCCTTTTCCCAACCGAACAAATACATGTCGCTCACCTTTTTCCCGCTGGGTTTAGCCTGATAAAGATTCAGCGACTGGCCCATATCGATCCATTTCTGGCGGCGGCTGCCTGATTCGATGATCCATTCATAATCGATCTCAAAGGCGGTGGCGTATTTTTGTTTGATGTCCGCGGGGATCCTGGGGATTTCCTGAACTGAACCGTCGAAATATTTGATATCGTCGATCATTTCCTGGTCCCAGATATTAATCTTCTTTAAATCTTCAACCAGATATTCATTGATGACCGTAAAATCGCCGGAGAGATTACTCTTAACGAAAACATTTTTATAAACAGGCTCGATGGATGCGGTCACACCCGTGATGTTGCCGATGGTGGCCGTCGGAGCGATCGCCATAACCAGCGAATTTCTCATCCCGCTGTCTTTAATAGCCTGACGGATCGGCGTCCAGTCCATGCGCATGGTGCGGTCCATATCCAAATAGCCGCCGCGCTCTTTTTCCAAAAGCGCGATTGTGTCATACGGCAAGAACCCTCGGTCCCACTTGGAACCTTTAAACGTGCTGTAGGTTCCGCGTTCTTTGGCCAATTCAGTCGAAGCAAAGATGGCATAATAAGAAACCGCCTCCATGCTCTCATCGGCAAATTCAACAGCTTCACTCGAAGCATAACTCATGTCCTGGATGTAAAGCGCATCTTGAAATCCCATTATCCCTAAGCCCACAGGGCGGTGTTTCTGATTCGCCGTGCCGGATTCCGTGGTCGGATAAAAATTAATATCAATGACATTATCCAGCATCCTCACCGCGGTTATGATCGTTTGGTTCAAAAGTTCATGATCAATACCGCCGGGTGTCACGTGAACCGCTAAATTAACAGAACCAAGATTGCATACCGCAGTCTCGTCTTTAGATGTATTTAATAAAATTTCAGTACACAAGTTTGAAGAATGCACAACCCCGGTATGATCCTGCGGAGAACGCACGTTCGACGGATCTTTCCACGTGATCCACGGATGGCCTGTTTCAAAAAGCATCGAGAGCATCTTGCGCCAGAGATTGATCGCCGAAACGGTCTTGAAATTCTTGATCTTGCCGTCCTGGGCGAGCGTTTCATATTCCTCGTAACGTTTTTCAAATTCAGCACCATAGATATGATGAAGGTCAGAAACATCATTCGGTGAAAAGAGCGTCCAGTTAGCGTTAGATTTGACTCTCTTCATAAATAAATCCGGAATCCACGCGGCTGTGTGCATGTCATGCGTACGGCGGCGTTCATCGCCGGTATTCTTGCGCAATTCCAGAAAATCCTCAATATCTAAATGCCAAACCTCAAGATAGGCGCACATCGCACCCTGTCTTTTGCCGCCCTGATTGACCGCAAGCGCGGTATCGTTGGCCACTTTCAAAAACGGAATGATGCCCTGGCTCTTGCCGTTGGTGCCCTTGATGCGCGAACCCATGGCGCGGACATTGGTCCAGTCGTTGCCCAACCCGCCGCTCCATTTTGAAAGCATGGCGTCATCCTGCACGCATTTAAAAATATGGAAGAGATCATCCTCAATGGTCGTCAAAAAGCACGATGATAATTGCGGATGGCGTGTCCCGGAATTAAACAGCGTCGGAGTTGAAGACATAAAACGGAATGTTGAAAGAATATTGTAAAACTCAATGGCGCGTTCGTTCTTCCTGGCACCTTCATTGACGGCAAGGCCCATAGCCACACGCATCCAAAAAATCTGCGGCAATTCCAAACGGCGGTCATCACTATGAATAAAATAACGGTCATACAGCGTCTGCAGGCCCATATAACGAAAAATAAAATCCCGTTCCGGCACAATGGCCTTGCCGAGTTCTTTGATATCAAAACCCCTCAGCTTGGAATCCAAAAGTTCAAGATCAATGGCCTTAACAATGTATGTCGCCAGATAACTCGGATACTCGGCGCGCATACGTTCAAAACTGGTCTCAAGACCGACGGCCTCATGATATTCCTTTAAAAGCAAAAGGCGCGCAGCGACGTAGGAATAATTCGGTTCCTTTTCAATAAACGAACGGGCCGCCATGATGTTGGCGGTACTAATCTTGGCTTCGGTAATGCCATTAAAATAATTCTTAACCGCTTCCCTAAACAGAAGATCGCAGGAAACATCGGCCAAACCTTTGCAGCAGGTTTCAAGTTTAAAACGGATTTCATCAAGATCAATCGGCTTCTCTTGTCCTGAAGCGGTTTTAACATTAATTTCTTTAACCCATTCCAAATTCTCGGCAAGCTCGGCCTCAGCCTTAGCGCGGCGAAACTTAGCGCGTTCTTCTCTATAAATAATATATCGTTTGGCCACTTCATGATAACCGGCCGACATGATCGTACGCTCGACAACATCCTGGATCTCTTCAATGGGAATCGCGCGCCCTTCGGGCCATCGGGTGCGGATTTCGACAACTACTTTCTCGGAAAGTTCATACGCCTTTTCTAAAAGGATCTCGTTAAAAAATCCGTTATTGTGCGCCTGGAAGGCTCTGGCAATCGCAAGATTAATCTTTTCAGATTTAAAGGAAACCGGTTTTCCGTTACGCTTGACGCAGGAATACAATTCGAATACAGATCGACGGGCGGCATGATGTTTGCGGTAACTGGCGTATCGTTCAGCAACTTCTTTAAACCCGTTTTCATAAAGCTGACGGATGACTTCATCTTGTATTTCCTCGACGGTAAGAGCCTCATTTTTGTAGGCCCTTTCCTTAATGACAGCAAAAACACAATCCGTCACCTTAAGAGCATCTCTCATTTGTTCATCAGATAGTTCCGCTTCGCGTGGCTGGCCATAATATTCCTTAAACGCATTGGCAACCGCGAAAATAATACGTTTAGGATTATATTCAACCTTTTGACCGTTCCTTTTTTGTACTTTGACTTCTGAATTGACAGCAGTTTCCTGTGGCATTAGATATTCCCTCCAAGAATGGAAAAAGTATGATAAGAATTGCACGTATATGTATGGTTATGGACCTGAAATATTTGAAGGGCACGACTTAGGATGTATCTTGTAACGAGGTTCATTCTTGGACTTCTCTCATGGAAAGAGGATTGAATTTTGGAACCATTAAAACCACTATATATAGATTAAAACTAACTTCCAATACAAAATATAGTATTTTATTACGACAGCGGTGTCAAGAAATTATTGATTTTTTTAATGGATTTTTCTCGTCGATAAATAATTTTTTCATTAAAAAATTAAAAAATTTTAATATTTGATTCAACAATAACAAAAAACCTCACAACCCTTTGAATCAAGGGCTGTGAGGCCAGTCAAATATTACCTGCGGACAGCAGCGAAAAGCTTATTGACCTGATCCCAATCGACGACATTAAAGAAAGCCGCCACATAATCAGGACGGCGATTTTGGTAGTTCAAATAATAGGCATGCTCCCAAACGTCAACACCTAAAAGAGGCGTTTTGCCCTCCATGAGAGGATTATCCTGATTGGCAGTGGAATGGATTTCCAATTTACCGTCTTTGGTCACGGATAACCATGCCCAGCCTGAACCGAAACGGGATGTTGCGGCTGCGGTGAATTTTTCCTTAAATGCCGCATAACTGCCAAATGTATTGATGATGGCATCAGCGATCTTGCCCGTGGGTTCGCCACCTTTTTTAGGGCCCATGATGGTCCAAAACAACGAATGATTCGCGTGACCACCGGCATTGTTGCGTAACACTCCACGGATATCTTCGGGAATTGCGTTTAAATTGGAGATCAAATCCTCGACGGACTTGGCAGCCAAACCTGCATTTGCCTCCAACACCTTATTAGCATTGTTAATGTAGGCCTGATGATGCTTGGTGTGATGAATTTCCATCGTGCGCGCATCGATATGCGGCTCGAGCGCGTTATTCGGATAGGGTAACGGGGGCAAACTGTATGCCATATGGGGCCTCCTGGAGATAGTTGATAGTTGATAGTTGATGGCCGATGGTGGGCTTCTATCGACTATCTGCCATCCACCATCAACAAAATTTATAAAGCATTCACCGCGTTTAATACCGCCGCGTAATCCGGCTCCTGAGCCACTTCCTTAACCAACTGAATGTAACGAATTTTACCTGCGGCATCGACGACAAAAATGCAGCGGGCCAAAAGTTTAATACCCTTGATTAAAACACCATAATTCTCTCCGAATGAACCATAACGGTAATCAGACAAAGTCACCATATTGGTACTGCCAGTTGCCCCGCACCAGCGCTTCTGCGCGAAAGGAAGATCAACCGTCACATTTAGAACCACGACATCCTTGAGATTGGCCGCTTCCTTATTAAACCGCTGACCTTCTAGATCACAAACCGGAGTATCAATAGACGGCATGGCGGAAATGATGAGCTTCTTTCCCTTATATGAAGAAAGCTTAACCTCAGAAAGATCATTAGCAACGACGGTGGCATCAGGCGCGACATCCCCTACCTTGAGCTCATTGCCTAAAAGTGTCATAGGATTACCTTTTAAGGTGATCGCATTTGCGCGTTCGGACATCAACATAAACTGCTCCTTTCAATTAAGTGACCAGCGGTCAGTGACCTGTGGCCAGTTAAATGTTTCAATGAGTTCTGAGCACAGGCCACTGGGCCCTGGCCACTCTTATTCCAATTGTGACTTATACACCTGTGCCGCAAGCACACCGCCGACGACAGGACCAACCCAATAGATCCAAATGTTTTGTAAACCTCCACCCAACAGCGCCGGACCCAGATGACGCGCCGGATTCATGGCCGCACCCGAAATAGGGCCACCCATAAGAATGTCCATCGTTACGGTTAAACCAATAAAAAGCCCACCCATCTTAGCCGCACGCTTATCCACCGCTGTTCCATAAACGACAAACACAAGAAAAAAGGTCAGAACCGCTTCCGTAATAAGAACGGCCCAAATAGAATGAATCCCATCTCCGGGGTTTGGCGTACCAAAATTAATCGACTTTAATATTTCAACCGGAATAATGACTGTAATAAGAAACGCTGCGGCTATCGCCCCCAAGCACTGGCTAATAACATAACCAGCCGCGTTTTTACCATCAATCTTCCCCGCCGTTAATAACCCTATGGTGACCGCCGGATTCAAATGACCGCCACTAATAGCCGCCGTGGCAGAAACCATGACCGCGATGGTGAGCCCATGGGCCAGAGCAATGCCGGTCAAACCTAATTTTCCGCCGGTTATATGATCGGCCGCGATGGCTCCGACACCGATAAAAATCAAAGCAAATGTTCCTATAAATTCGGCAATCAAAGCTTTCTTATTCACTTTATTTCCTTTTTGATTTCAAATATTCGGAAGGATTTTCAAAACTGTTGTTATCTTACGGATTTTGAATCGTTTGTCAATACAAATGACATAAGCAAGCCATTTATTTTCGTTTTCCGACGAGTAACTGCGCATGGATAAGTACGATGAAGATCGGCACAATCGGATAAAAATGCAGCACAACCCTGGCAAGAACCGAGTAATGCGAAATATAATTACTTGTCAGAATATCCACCGCCAAAAACATACCAATCGTAAGCGTTATAATAAGCCCATAAAACCTGGCTTCAAAATCTTTAAAGAGCTGACGGCCCGAGGCAAACAAACCAACGATCAAAATAGCCCAAATCATAGTCCAGTTATTACAAAGAAAAAATGAATGCGCATAATTACTGATCAAAGTCCCTAGGCGCTCCATCAGGTGAAGATTGCTCTTAAAAACATAACGCCCTTCAGCCTGGGCAAATCCCTGACTTGCCACAAACAACGCGTGAAATATATAAATGGCGATACCAGGACCAAGAAATATAAAAAACGCTCTTACCCGCTTGATCAAAGAAAACCAAGGCATAGATTTCAACAAATAAAGGCACATGACGGCATTAATAATAAGGTAGACGGTCCCTTCCAATTTCACAAACACGCCCATACCCGCGCATAGACTGGCCAAAGGCAACAGAACGATATCCCGACGACGATAACACATCACCATCAACATCTGCGCCGCGACATTAAAAACCATCAACGTAAAATCCTGATACGTAATCGCCGCATGATAATTGTAGAGCGCGGAACTGACGGTCAGAGCGCAGCAGGCCAGCGCCCAAAGCATTCCAAATCTCGCTCTCATAAAGAAATATTGGAATATCGTAAAACTCAAATACGTTAAAGGAAAAATCACATTGACCAACGTGTCGTCCCAGCGGCCCAAATTGAGAGCAACCCAAAACATTTCAAATGGAACCATCAAAGGATAAGACGGCAAAGGAAGAAACTTTAACGCATGGATGGCGGCATCATAAAAAAACACCTTCGACTTCAAAGCAGTGATGACAAGGGCATCATAAACGCCAATGGGCAAAACGAATGCTACCCCCACAATAAAATAAAACTCATAGATGACATACAATCCCAAGACAACAAAAATCAATTTCTGCCAACCGGACCAGGAAGAAAAGCTTTCGCTTTTATCAGGAAACTTTTGATGGTCATAAGACGACGATTGACATTCCGACTTCCGACGGGCTAGGCATCCAATCAACAACAGCGCCAACACAACACCCAGAGCGATCATGATGTTATTTAAATGAAGCTCAACATCGACCCACCCCAAAAACTGACAAGTTAAGCCGATCACCCCCATTCCTAAAGGGAACGACAGGCCAATCATGGCTGCCAGAAATATTTGACCTCGAGGACAAAACACCCTGATCAGGGCAACCCCCAAGACAATTGTAACAATTAGCATGCGTAAGAGCGCCCAATGTTCAGCGGCCATCATCCACCCTTTCTAAAAGCGCGGTGTGATTTTGCGCATCCATAATAACAGGCCTGAACTTACCCGGCACAGGCGCAACCATATTCTCTTGAAGGAAAAAAATAATGTATTGAGGTATTCGATCACGATGCACGACATCAAGACTTGGAAATAAAAAATACGGCAAGCCCGTTACATCAATCGGATATTTTGTCAAACCGGTAACCAAAAGGCCCGGCGAACCCGGAGGCACCCGGGCGGCAAACGCACGGGCAATCTCATAGGAATATTCAAACAGGCGCGCATACCTTTGGTCATCGGACATCTGGCCCATGTTGCGTTGTATGGCATTAAGATACCATGCCTGATGCACCGTCTGAACGCCAATGACGCCCAAACAAAACATCCAGCACGCCAAAAGCAAAATTCGCGCGATGTCGATAGAATTATTACGAATGCGCTTTACGCAGACCATCAAACAAACCACGCCTGCCAGGATGGTATAAATATAAACGTAAACCGACAACCCAAAAATATACGGCGCTGGAAAATAATTGTAATTACTATTATAAAAACAGTTGTTAGGAAGCGAAAAAAATGCGAAACTTGGAAATGTCATAATCACCCAATCAAGACCTTCCCCACCCCCGGGGCGGGAAGGCTAACTTAACTTCTTACAAAGGACGGCTATGTTTACTTATAAAACTCAAATCCGGCTTCATGATACCGACGCGGCTGGAATTCTTTTTTTCGCCCATCAGTTTACCATCGTCCACGATGCCTATGAACAATTATTGGAAAAACTTGGCTTCAGCTTTCCAACCATGCTCAAAAAACGATCGTACTTCCTGCCCATTGTCCACGCCGAATCTGATTACAAATCGCCGCTGTTCGTGGGCGACACAATCACAATCAAGATCACCGCTGGTAACATTGGCGAAACATCTTTTAGTTTTCTTTACACCATCCACAATCAAAAGAATGTATTAGTCGGTTCTGCCAAGACCGTCCATGTTACGATCGATAAAAAGAAACGGACGAAGATCAAACTTCCCAAAGAGATCCGCGAACAATTAACCAGATTTTCAAAAAATAAATCAAAATAAACGTCATTGCGAGCGACGAGCTTGCGTTTACGTTTCAACGAGGAGCGAAGCAACCTTATACGCACATAAGATTGCTTCGTCCGGCAAAGCCGGACTCGCAACGACGACTATTTCTATCTTTTTTTTGTTCTTGCCAATTCTCTCAGATAACGCCGATCCACCTTCAACCCTTCGGCCTCCGGCATGGCTGGCCACGGGTAAAACGCAACGGGAACTTTAAATGCAGGCAGCCGTTGTTTTAATATTTTCTTAAGCGCCTCTTCGTCGTGTATCGCGGCATCCTTCTCCCAACGGATAAACGCCACCGGCCTTTGTCCGAACTCTCGATCTTCTTTAGGAACGATCACCGCTTCGAGAATGAAATCGATCTTCAACAGCTCAGACTCAATTTCCTGAGGATGGATATTTTCACCACCTGAAATAAACATATCATCACGACGCCCAAAAACTTTAAGACAGCCATCCGAATCGACAAAACCTAAATCTCCAGTATGAAACCATCCCTCATCATCAAGCGGTAATTGAACCGCTGCCCCATCCGCATATCCCTTGAATAAAGTTTTGCCTCGCACACAAATTTCTCCGTCGGCATCAATCTTTAATTCACGATGAGGTAATACCCGGGCGCATCCTTGACCCATACGCTTGAATCGGCCGGTAGCAACTTGCGATGCCATTTCCGTTAATCCATAACTCATATACATCGGAAGCCCAAGCTCTAAAGATTTTTGAAGAATATTTTGCGGTATGGCGCTACCCCCTAATAATACGGCCTTTAAACTTTCCGGCTTCATAAAAACACCATCATGAAGCAGACGATACAATTGGGTTGACACCATCGAGACATGCGTGACCTTCCCCTCCTGAAGCAATCGCTCCGAATCTTCACGCGGAGCAACAACCATCGCCGCCCGGGCAATCAGGCACCGCAATAAAATCCCCAAACCCGAAACATGATAGAGCGGCAATGATAATAGCCAACGGTCTTCTTTAGCGAGCGCAATACATTCATTCGATCCCAACGCGTTAAAATATAAATTACCGTAAGTCAAAACCGCGGCTTTAGGCGCTCCGCTTGAACCCGACGTGAAAATGACAGCCGCTTCCTGATCAGGCTCAAAGGAAGGCATGCGCGAGGCATCCCCCGATAAGAACGCGTCCTTGATGTCATAAACGATCAAGTCCGTGATATCAACAACCGACTTGACGCCGGATAATTTGAATCCTTGAGCAACGACCACGGCCTGGGGTTTAAGCGAAAACACAAGCGAGCGGATATTATCGTCAGGGAATTTCGGATTAATAAAGCAAGCCATTGCGCCCAGCCGCCACAGGCTTAAAATCACGATCACAAATTCGACGCTGTTTTCGCAAAGAAGCGCAACACGACTGCCTTCATGGACACCGCGTTCCTTAAAAGATTTAAGCGCCGCGTTGACATACTGATTTAATTGCAAATACGTAATCCGGCGGGAACCCCAAAAAATTGCCGGACGCCCAGGGTCTTGTTTAGCGGCTTCATCAAGCGGACAACGAATAATATCTTCGGGCATAATGCTTCAATCATTAAAATGAAATAGCTGTTAACTGCCGGGTATCGATGTCTTCCCATGAAAACTGTAATGACGCCCTAAGAATAAAATTACTATCTTTCTTGTGCAACGGCTCTAGTAAATCCTGCGCCAGCCATTCTTGCGTGCCAAGCCCCGCCGCTAAAGGCGAAAAGGACGCCAAATTGGCAAGCATCCGGCCGGCAACGCCTGATTCAAAAACAGAACTGATGACAACACCCTTCTTTTCCTTCAAGGCCCGGGCAATCCATTGAAAAGTCTTCACAATGCCGCCGACAATTGTAGGTTTGACAACAATAAATTTCACCCCGTCAGGAAAAATGAATTTCTCTGGATCTTGTTTCTGGATGGATTCATCCAATGCCACCGGGCAACCTGTCTGACAAATAAATTGCTCCAGCCCAGATGTTTCTTTCAGAGGCTCTTCTATAAATTCGATTCCCTCTAATCCGGCGTTTTGACAAAAGGCAACCGCCTCAACCATGCTCCACGCCTGATTGGCATCCAGTCTTAATTTTCTTGTTGAGCCAATCAATTCACGGACAAGCTGCACCTTCTTAACATCCAACGGAATGTTCCTGCTCCCAATCTTGAGCTTAAAAACATTAAAACCTTCATTCAACAATCTATTCGCTTGCGACTTTATCTCATCAGGAGTCCCCTGCAATAGACCTGCCACCAGAACGTTACTGATCGGCGGGCATTTCAAAAATTCAGCCGGAACCTGTTTGTTGATTTGCGACATGAGATGAAGCGCCGCCATCTCAATCGCAAAACGCACGGATGCGCAATGATTGATCCATGGTTCTTTACTGAATGTCTTTTGATATTCTTTAACGTCGGAAGGAATCGGAAAGTTGAGTAACCGAGCGCGTAAATTCTTCAATTGAAAAATGGTTTTCTTAAAGGTCTCCTCACTCAAACCCGGCAGAGGTGCCGCTTCCCCCACGCCGCAAAAACCTTCTGCCGTCAAAAGACGAATAATCAAACCTTCACGAAATGCCACCGGCTGATTAAAAACCATAAACGGTTGCCGCAATGGCAAACGGTATTGATAGATCTCATATCCGGTTACGTTCAATGGATGATCCATCCGATCGAATAAAGGACACTGTAAACAAGAAGTAATTTTCCCGTCGATGCCAAAGCTGCGTTAAGCGATGGCCCATCGTCTTTGGCGATCACGGCTTTAAAAACAGGAAGCGCCATAAAAAGAATCCCCGTGGCCAAAAGCGCCCAAGGCTGTTCACCAGTCATGACATAAACCAACACCGGCACAAGCCCGGCGATCAAAACAGAAATCATATATTCATTAACGGCAAAACTTTTTCCGAAACGCACGGCCAATGTGTTTTTTTGAACCCGGCGATCGGTTTCGCGATCACGCAGATTGTTAACAGCAAGAATGGCAACCGACAAAAAACCAGGAGCCAAACCTGCCGTCAGCACAGCCGTATTAAGTTCAAACGATTGAACGAAATACGTTCCCCCGACGGCTACCGGGCCAAAAAAGATCAAAACAAAAATTTCCCCCAAGCCCATATATCCTAAAGGCCGTGGGCCGGCGGTATAAAAAATTCCCGATAGAATAGAAAGTATACCGATTACGGCAATCACCCATCCGGCATGATAAACCAAAAAACAGCAGGCCGCAGCCGAAAGGCCGAAAACAAGGATCATAACATTGCGAACATCCAGCGGCGCAATGAGCCCCGATTGTGTCACGCGTACAGGGCCAACCCGCTCGGAAGTGTCCGCCCCTTTTCGATAATCGAAATAATCATTTGCGAGATTCGTTCCAATCTGAATTGTGATGGCAGCAAACAACGCGACCAAAGCAACCGCATAATTCTGCACGCCGTGGCCTATGGCCATGGCAGTGCCGATTAAAACAGGCGCAACGGCAGCCGGTAATGTTTTAGGACGAAAGGCAATGATCCATGGATTTGGCATGATTACGGAATAATCGGGGAGGTTTGATGGTCCTTATCCTTAATCGCTTTTAAATCTTTAGCTGAAGTCTCTGCCTTTATAACTTTTTGTACAATCTTTGGAATCTGTATTTCCGCACTCTTTGTGCCGCCCTGACTGCAATAAACAGCGATACGGATCGTATCGCCGGGTTCAGAATTAACAGGAACCGCAATCTTAAATTCGCTGGCAGAATCCTGGCGCGTTAAATAAAATTTCTGCGGCTCATCCTGATTACGGGTAATAATCACCCTGCGGATGAAATGTTCAAATCGGTCTTGAGTGGGATGACGGCCGGACACCGTTAGTATTCCGGCGGACTGGTTATAACTCAACTCCAAAGACTCCGGCGGGGTCGCCCAAGAAAATGAAGGAGACATCAAAACTCCAAAGAATAATACGATAATTATATTTTTTCTCATCCCACCCCCCAATCTAAAATCTCCCCACTCTAAAGTGAGCCTGCATTGTCTAAAAAGAAAGGGCCGGCCATTAAAGGCCAGCCCTTCTTAAATAAAACACTATTTCGTTTCTGCAGCTGGAGCCGGATTTGCAGCTGGAACAGCCTGCTCTTTGGCGCCGGCTTTATTTTCCGCCTTTAAATATCCTTTTTCCATCAACATATTTTGAAGTTTAGTGCCTACTTCGTAACCCCATTGTTCACCTGCCGTATATGTTTCTTCCAAAATTTTCGGCAAAGCTTCAATAAGCTTTCTACCAACCGGAGATTCATAAAACTTAATCGTCTCTTTGATCTCATCGGCGGATAAATACTTGTCATAAACTGGAATATTCATTTCGTTGATTTTATTGACGTCAATGTTCTTTTTAAACTCATCCCAGAATTCAGCGGGGATATTCGGATTATAGGCACTGAATGATTTAATCATCTGTTCAATCATCTGTTCGCCAACTTTGTCTCCACCTGTCAGAGAGATCAGCTTTCGAATGTCAGCAATCTTGGCAGGATCACCGGATGCTTGAGGTGCGGCTGCAACGGGAGCTGCATCTTCGGCGAAGTTCACAACCGGAAAAGCACACACGGTCAATAATAAAAATGATAACAGGGTTAATACTTTCTTCATGGCTTGTCCTTTCGGTGTTTGGTTAAAAACTAACTTAAAAAATCTTACGGCCTTTTAGGAAACTTCGAAAAATCCGGTCGGCGTTTTGCGACAAAGGCGTTACGCCCCTCCTGTCCTTCCTCGGTCATATAAAAAAGCATGGTCGCGTTACCTGCTAACTCCTGCAAACCTGCCTGTCCGTCGCAATCGGCGTTCAAAGCCGCCTTTAGACAACGGATAGCGATTGGAGAATTCATAAGAATTTCACGGCACCACCCAACCGTTTCACGTTCCAAATCTTTATATGGAACTACTGTGTTGACCAATCCCATGGTCAACGCCTCTTTGGCATTGTACTGACGGCAAAGGAACCATATCTCGCGCGCCTTTTTCTGGCCGATAATACGCGCCATATAACTGGCCCCGTACCCGCCGTCAAAGGATCCCACTTTAGGGCCCGTCTGACCGAAACGAGCGTTATCCGCCGCGATTGAAATATCACATAGCAGATGAAGGATGTGTCCGCCTCCAATGGCATAACCGGCGATCATCGCGATCACGGGCTTCGGACAAGAGCGAATCTGCCGCTGGAAATCCAAGACGTTCAAACGCTCCACCCCATGCCCGTCTTTATAACCAGCATCGCCGCGGATCTTTTGATCTCCACCGGAACAAAAAGCCTCTTTGCCTTCGCCGGTTAAGATAATGACTCCAATCTTGGGATCATTACGCGCCTCTTCTAAGGCATTTTGCATTTCAACGACAGTTTTTGGACGAAATGCATTTCTAACATGAGGACGATTGATGGTGATCTTCGCAATCCCATCCATTTTATGGTATTTAATATCCTCATATTTCCCCGCGCCTGTCCATTTAAATTTTGAAGACATAACTATTCCTTAAAAACTAAATCTCAACAAATACGTTGTCGCCTTCGACTTTGACGCTATAGGATTGAACCCCTTCATAGGCCGGATCGCTTAATACGGCGCCGGTGGCGATATCAAATGTCGCACCATGCCAAGGGCAGGTAACAACCGTTCCTGCCACAGGGCCTTCCGCTAATGACGCCCCTGCATGCGTGCAGGTGTCATCGATGGCATAAAATTTTCCTTCGATATTAAAAACAGCCAAAACCTTGCCGGCAATCGAGGATTGAACTCCGTGCCCCGACTGTAAAGTATCCGTTTTAAACAGCTGATGCCACTGACTCATAATTTTTCCAGAAATAGACCATGAAATGAAAAGTATTCTAGCACATCCTTATGACAACACAATATTACACCTGAATTTCATATCTTCTAAGAAACTACGCTCATCAGACCTTCAAATTACGTTCTAATTCCTCAATGTCTTTGCGTGCCCTTTTAATGGAAACCTTAAAAATCTGAGTGTACAATTTTGTGGCAGATTCTCGATCCCCTTCCTGTAGCAAACGACGCACATCAAACATTGTAGGCTTACGTTGCGCCGGCTTCTTTTGAGGAAGAAGATTGCGAAATCCCTTCATGACCAAAAGCCAGTAAATACCGCACAACGCGAGAAAACAAAGGGTAGAAATCAAGAAAGATAAAAAATGGCGCATAAAATTCCTGTTAAATTATACAAGGCATATTTTTATTATTAAACTAGATCCTGTTTTATTTCATTTGAAGCGTAAGCCTGATGGCGTCCTCCAAGCGAGTTCACGACGGAGCGCCTGTCCTGGACTGTTTGAAAGACAGGCCAGGGAAGCGGAGTCGTTGTTTGAGCTTGGGACACCATCGGGCTTACGCATAGTTATAAAATAACCTCTATGCATCTTTTCCAATCTCAAGATTTTCGACAACTTTCTTCACTTCCAATTCAGCCTTTTCAATTTTGGATTTACAAACCTTGATAAGTTCAACAGCCTCTTTAACCTTAACAGAAAGCTCATCAACATCAATATCGTCACTTTCAATCTTGGCAATGATCTCATCAAGCTTTTCAACCGCTTTACTGTATTTAACGTCTGCCATATTTGACTCCCTTTTAAGAGGCAAGAAGAAGACTGACTTCTACCTGCTGCTTACTGCTTGATACATACTCTTTACGACCCACGCGTACTCTAAACAACTTCACTCTCTAAGCTTCCATCCATGAGTTGGGTCGTCACACGTTGGCCTTTTTTGACCTGGCTCGAACTTTTAATGACCCGGCCACTAGGGTCGCGGCTGATGGAAAAACCCCTTTTCAGCGTATTCACGGGGCTGGCCAGGTCAATCATTTTTTGATAATGATTCATTTTAATTGCCGCTGCGGCAAGATTCAATTGAATTGTTTTAGCAAGGTTCAATCGCTTTTCGGAAAGGTCTTTACCAGCAGCTTTAAGAATAGCCGTCGGGAGACGTTTAAGGCTTTCCATAATAACGGACACATACTCACGATGAGTTCGCAGAAACATCATTGTTGAAGATTGCAGTGATACCGCTTTAGAACGCAAAGCAATCTTTTCTAGGTTCAATCGACCAAGGGCCATATCTAAAATCAGCTTTTGTTTCTCATCAAGCCCAGCGAGAAAATCCGCTATGCGAGTAACCAGAAATTGGGCCACGGCTGTCGGTGTTTTGGCAAAGGTGTGTGCCGCCAAATCAGTGACAGTTGTGTTAATCTCATGGCCGATACCGGTTATAACGGGAAATCTGGAACTTGCAATGGCACGGGCAATCGCTTCGCTGTCAAAACAACTCAACTCCGCAATCGATCCGCCTCCACGGGTAATCACAACGACATCTAACCCTTCAATGTTATTTAATATTTTTAACGCAGAAACAACCGATACCTCCGCAGTTTTCCCTTGCATGGTGGCATTTGCCAAAAAAACTTGGAAACCAAAACCACCCTGCTTTAATTCGTCAATAAAATCGCTATAAGCGGCAGAATCATGCGATGTGATTAACCCCACCTTGAGCATAACCAACGGTAAAACAAGCTGTTTATTCTTATCTAGAACACCATTATTTTTAAGCAATGCAACGAGCTTCTGACGTTCTTGGGCGATTTTTCCAAGCGTATAGGTCGGATCCACATTTTCAACACTCAGGCTGATCGTTCCGCCCTTCTGCCAGAAATCAACCTTGCATAAAAACTTAACCTGGATATCGTCTTTTAAAGAAAAACTATTTTCAACCCGCTTGAGTACCGAATCAATATAGATACGCCGACTGCTCCAGATACTTGCCTTGATCTTGGCCTTGACACCGTTGGAATCTTCTTCTTGTTCACACAGTTCAAAATACGTATGGCCCTTTTGATCAACCCTTAATCCCTGAATCTCACCGCAAACCCAAACAGCAGACGGAAACCCGCTGGCGAGCACATCACGGATAAATTTATTGAGTTGGGAAACGGTAAAAAATTGGTCGGACATAGGCGCCAACAAAAATAAAAAAGTTCTTATTGTTTAATCAGTCCAAGCTCGATGAGTTTATATTCGATTTGTTCACCGGCCCGGCAGATGACCGGATAAAGTGCTTTTAACTTTTCATCCAATTGACTGCGCTGGGTATGAAGCTTCTGGGAATTCTCGCTGGTTTTGTTGGCCATATCAGCCGCATACCATTTTTCAAAGTCTTTAAAATTACGGTAAAATTGATTAAATTCTTCAATGGACCGGCCATAAACACGAACCTTTTCAAAGGACTTTATGACTTCGGAGGCACTAATCTTTTGCCAGACGTCGATTTTAAATTCAATATCAATAAACTGTCGCTGATCCATGACATGATAAATTTCTAAATTCTTTTTTAGCTCACCATAAAAGGGCATAAGAACTTTGGCCGCCCTGCCCTGCGGTGTGAAACTCTTTAGAAAACCTAACATCAACTCTCCTTAAAGGCTTATAACGGTTTATATTTGCTGTTATATTAAACACATTTAAAACATTTGTCATGAAAAATGTCAGGAGAAAAAAAGGCGGCTCTCATTGAATTGAGAACCGCCTTTTTATTGCGCAATTAATTCTTTATGGAGTCGTTGTGTTTCCTGTTTCCTCAACCGGTGTTTCCGGCTGACCATCAGAAAGATCATCGGATTTATCTTTTTTATGTTCACGGATGTCATGACGGCGTTTGCGCTTATCTTCTCTTAATTCTTTACGATCCTCTCTACGCTCACGACGGTCCTCGCGCAATTCTTTACGATCGCCCTTTAAAGCTTCTTTATCGCCATCTTTAATATCTTTTCTGATTTCCCTACGGTCAGTTCTTATTTCTTTGCGATCGTGCCTAAGCTCCCTACGATCACGCTTGATTTCTTTCGTGTCTCTGTGAACCTGTCCTGCATTTGCCCATATCGGCGCACCCAGGCTCAGGATTAATACGGATGCTAAAATTGTGCGATTCATTGACTCCTCCTCATTTATTAATACCTATTGTTCGGGTTTGTGTGATTTCTTCTAACATATCTCATTAAGTTAAACACACAAAAGCCATAAAAGTTTCGGTTATTTTTTATATTCTTATAACTTAAAAAACAGTAATAATTACTGTTGCCGATTCTTTTGCCTCCACTGTTGACGCAATTGCGTCTTCTTTTCTGACGGAAAATTTCGCCAGCGTTCGCGATTAGCCTTGAATCTTGCCTTTTCTTCAGGAGAAGCATTCTTTATTTTTTCCCGTCGATCCTTAATCCTTTGTTTTTCCTCAGGCGAAAGATCCTTCCATCGCTGGAGCCTTTCTTTCATCTTCTGCCGTTCTTCAGGCGGCAAATTCCTAAAACGCTGCCAATTACGCCGGATCTCTTCCTTTTTATTGGGATCCAAATTTTTAAACGTCTTGTGGCGCTGACGCAATTGTTGTTTTTGTTCATCCGAAAGCTGGTTCCAACGCGCCAGTTTTTCAGGGTCAACCGCATTTAAATTCTTTTGAGTAGAAACTGTGTCGGTATTATCGGCCCAAGAAACCGCAATGCCCCCCGAAAGAAATAAGGCAAGTACCAACGATGAGATAACGGCATATTTATTGCCCACGACTGCCTCCTTCTGTCTTGTGATCTTCAGACATATCTTTCTCAAAGCTTCTTTCATCCTGCAGGTCATCCCAATTTTGAAACAAATCTAAATCATTGATAATTTCAATATCCTGCGGGTCAATGCCTGCGCGGCCGACGACAACGCCGGAAACATCCGTAGCCATCTTGGCAGCAAGGCCGACGCCATTGAATAAAACTACACACATTACGGCCAGCAAAAATTTATTCAATATCAACCTCTTTTAACTTTGCATATGATCCAGCTCTTGAATCATATCCACGTCTTGGAGTTCTTCAATATCATTAATGACATCGAAGTGTTCAGCTAACTCAATATTCTCAATAAACTCAAGATCTGATCCGGATAGCTGACTTAAATCCTTACCAACCGAATCAATTTTAAAAACATTCAGAGAACCGATAATCACAAACACACACAAAGTCATGGCAACGGGCGCCCATTTAAAACGAAGAAAGTTATTTATAAAAGCACCCGAGAAACCTTCTTTGTGAGCCCCTTGCGCGGAAACCTTTGTCCAAAAACGGCTGACAAAAGCTGGAGACGGTTCAATCTCAGGCAAACCTTTAAGAGATTCCCATGCCCCGGCAATCGATTCATAGGATTTTCGGCAAGAAAGGCATTCAACCATGTGGCGGTCAAAATCCACCTTAAGAGAACTTGTCAGCTCTCCATCCACATATTCACCAATCCATTTTTTGAATTCCCGGCATTTCATAGAAATCACCCAATTGTTTAACACTTCAATTATTAAAAAGTTTCGAAGTTTTTATTCTTTTTTAGCCAGTTGCTCCAAGGCATTGGCCAGGCTTTCTTTAGCCCTGCTTAACAACGATTTGACAGCCATCACCGAACAATTCATGGTCTGGGCAATATCTTCATAACTCATATTGTCGTATCTCTTTAAAAGAACTGCCCAGCGCTGGTTTTCCGGTAATCCATTAATAGCCGCCTGGATAATCTCAGCCCTTTCCTGATCGATCAATGCCTCTTGCGGATTTTTTTGATTTGGATGAGCCAATTGGCGCTTCATCACGCCTTCGTCAGACTGTAAATCCTCATCCAACGAAAAGGCATTTTTACGCCCATCGCGCAATGCATTTAATGCGGCATTACGAACCATCGTCAACAGCCATGTTTGAAATTTAGCCCGGGGACGATACTGGACTGCCGAATGGTAGACTTTAAGAAAAACTTCCTGGGCAATATCTTCCGCTGTTTCACGGACAATGCCATAACGGGAAATAAAATTCAATACGCGGGGATAATGCTTGGTTAAAAGCGCCTCGAAGGATTGCTTAGACCCTTTTTGAAATTCCAGCATTAAAACCACATCGGGATCAGACAAAAACGAATCAACTTGCTTAAATAAAGGAATTTTGTCCACGGATTCTTACCAAAGGCTTAAATGAAATGATTAACGCGGGTTCTACTTATAATTGCACAGTAAGCCTGACGGCGTCTCCCAAGCGAGTTTACGACGGAGCGAAGCGCAGTCGTTGCCTGAGCTTGGGAGACGCCGTCAGGCTTACAAATAAGTATAAAAACTTCTAGAATTCAGATTATCAATGACCTATACAGCGGGGCCTGACGAGGGGAATCCATTCGCGGGCCCCTTCGCCCAGCGTGGATCCTCCCACTCATGGATCCCCCGCGCCACCCGCTGCATTTATGTAACGAATCCTACTCAAAAGTCTTCTTAAGCTTATCGACCGCAACCTTCAGCTGATCGAAAGACCCAAAACGAGATTCAATGACCTTGACCGTTTCTTTTTTGAAATACGGAAGCACGGCCGCCAAGTTAAAATCTCCGCAAAACGGGGCGTTATGATCGCGCAGTCCCATCACCCCATGAAGATGAACACCGATAAGATCACGGCTGTAACTTTTCAAATACTGTTCATGAGAAGTGATCCCCAATCGATCGTTGACTTCAGCGTGTCCAACGTCATGCCAATAACCCATTCCCTGCGAACGATAACGATCCAAGAAATCACCGATCTCTTTAAAATTAGGAATCTCCGTCGGATAATAACGCGTCTCAAGACCAATCTTAACACCTTTGCTCTGCGCGTAACGCATGACCGTATTCAAACTCTTAATGAGCGCCTCCAAATGCGGGCCTTTGATGCGTTCCCGTTCTTTTAAAAGATTCGCGCGGATTGCAGCGTACTCCGGCGTTTGGCTCCTGCCTTCTTTATATAAATTCAGCAACTCGGGAGAACGCGGGTCACCGATCTCAACCATCCCGGCATGGATCACGACAACGGAGGCGCCGGTGCGCATGGCGGTATCAATCGAATTATTTGTCCACTGCACGGCACTAATACGCTCATCCTCATCGACCGCCGTCAATCGATAATAATTTGAAACATGCCGCTCTGTAGGGCGATCGTTAGGAATTGGTGAAAAATTATGCACACTCGCCGCTCTAATTCCCAACTGTTTCATCAAGGGGATCATCGCGTCCACCTGCTGGTGCGTGAGCGTATAACCGAATTCAATAGCATCAAGCCCCATGTCCTTGACGGATTGGAGCATGGTTTTAACATCTGGATTATCTTCTTTAGTCCAGGGTAATGAAATGGCAAGCATACGTTTGGCCTTTCAATTTATAGAAAATGGATGATCGAAAATAGAGGAGAGAAAACAGATAAACCAAAAACAAAATTTCCAAATCAACATCCACCATCTGTCTTGTCTCTTATGTGTTCCATTTTCTAACTTCTATTTTCTATCTTCTTTCTTAATTTCAACAAAATCAAATCGGCCCTAAGACCGTTTTATAATATTCCATAATCGAATGGATGGCTTTAGACGTAACAACACCCACGTAATATGTTATCACCAGCACAATAACGGTAATAACCATCTTTTTGGTAAAACTATATTTCGGATGGAACCAAATCAAAGGAAGAGCGAACGGGCCAACGGTCAAGATTGAAAAAACAACAGTCCCCGTCTTGAAATACCAGGGCATGATTTCCTTTTCGGATTCTTTAGAAACCGCTGAATTCCTCGGCCTGCCATCAAAAAACTCTCCACAATGCTTACACTTGATGGCTTCTTCCTGAATTTCTTCGGCGCAATAAGAACATTTCTTCATCATTGATTGCTCCCTTGATCTTTCATGCGATGATCTTTATTGCTCTTGAGTCGAAATTATTTTTAAATTTTCGACTGCCTTGGAGGGGAAAGAATCAACGGCAACCGCCTTTTTAAAAAATTCTCTGGCAGACACGGCATCACCTTGATTCCAGGCTACAGCCCCAAGATTATTATATGCTTCCGCGGCCGACGGATTCAAGGCCAACGCTTTATTATTCCACATAATTGAATCGTTAAACCTGTTTTCACGCAAGGCAATGGCCCCAAGATTAATAAATGTTTCCCAATCAATATACCAGCCTGTTAATGCTTGACGAAAGAAATAATCTGCCGATTTAAGTTCACCCATTTTCAAACTACTTAAACCCATCCAAAAACTGGGAAACTGCTGTCTCGGCTCTTGAGACAACCAGTAGGAGCAATATGTTCTCTCCGTCCGCCATAACGCATTATTATTTTTCGTTAACAGTACAAGCGCACCCAAAACAAATGCAACACAAACACCGCCCACAATAAAATTAGTATGATTTCTCAATGCATTAAAAATGAAAGCTGCCGTCCAGAAGAATCCAAAAGACCCAATCATAAACCAATGCGGCTCAACCGTCAAACCCTGCGCCGGGGAAATAAACATCGCAAGAGCCAACGGCATCAGACCCACGATAAACCAAATCACCGACCCCCGCGACAAGGAATCCCGCAGCCTCACTAAGATGACGGCTAAAGAAACGAATAAGATTCCTATAAACACATTCAAGAAAAAGAGATCTTCTTTAATCGGCCAAATGGTTTTCATAAAAAGAACCTGCGCCGGCCAAATCAATTGCTTTAAATACCACCCGATCAAAAACATTAAATTCGGCAAGTAATTCCACAGGTCAAGCCCCATTCCGGCGGCTCCACTCGCCATCATGCCGCTAACATTTTCTCCATGAGAAATAAAAATCATGCGGGGCAGATGCCAAATTCCAACGACAAGCGCATAACACAATGCCCTCTGGATTGCCTTAGCCCAGGGAACATTCAGAAAACGATTTAAAAGAAGAATATAAACCGGCAAAATCCCTGCCATTTCATGACTCCCCAGCGCAAGAAACGACAAGACAATACTCAGCGATAACCAATGGAGACTTTCTTTCTTGATATAAACAAGATGCGCACATAACGCTCCGGTCATCATAACGCCCCAAATAAGAACAGATGAGGCTGTGATGTAATTCACATAAAACCCGTTGATGGGATGCACCAAAAAAATAACAGCAACAATCAACGCAATACGATTGTTTTTGAAAAGTTCTTTTGTCAAGAAATAAAGAAGGGCGATAAAAATGGTAAAAAGAACCAAGATATAAAACCGGCAGACCAATGGATCACCGCCGGAAAGATGATTAAGTAGAAGATAAAGGAAGTTAGCGGTCGGACGGTAATAGATTAAAAGTTTTTGATACGGATTCAAACACGCCAGGATGGAATCTAAATTCAGAGGTCTCGCCCACATCCCAAAAAGACGCTCGTCCTCCATCATAAAAGGATGGTTTAAAGTCTCACCGTAGACGATCAGATTAATGAGAAAAAAAACGGCAAGGACTATGGCCGAGAATCGGATTTTTGACCCAATGGATTGCATACAATTCTAAATAACTCTTTCGTTGCCGCCGTCAATAGGCACCTGAGCACCCGTAGTCTTGCCAAAAACCGGGCCGGCCATGGCACAAACCATAACAGCAACATCCTTGCTTTCGATCGTTGTCCTTAAAATATTATTGGTCTTATATTCATCGACGGAAAGCCCATACACCTTAGCCCTCTTGGTGAGAACTTCTTTGGTCCATATGGCTGTATCAAACACTTGATTAGGATGAAGAACATTCACACGAATTCCCGAAGCTCCAAGTTCAAGCGCCGCGATCCTGGCCAATTGCGTCAATCCTGCCTTAGCAACGGAATAAGCTGCGGCTCCGGGCCCAGGAGCCGGAACATTTTTGGAACCAACGATCACAACCGCAGGTTCAATGCCTTGTGACAAAAAAGGGACACAAACTTTTAATAACCGCTGATGGCTGGTTAAATTGACGGCTATACTTTTTTCCCACGTCTCTTCATCCATTTGCGCAATCGTCTGACTCAGCGGAAAAATTCCAGCGTTACTAACGAGAATATCCAATCCTCCAAAATGGCGAACAACCAAATCAATACTCTGTCTAATACTTTTCAAGCTATTAACGTCACAAACCACCGGCAGAATATTTTTATTCTGAAACTGCTGGCGAACTATAGGATCAATATCCAACGCGCCGACCACAGCACCTTGCGCACAGAGTGCCTCGACGCAGGCGCGGCCAATGCCACTGGCAGCGCCAGTGACAACAGCTACCTTTCCTTGAAAAATCAGCGGCTGCGCGCTTTTCTTTAACTTCGCCTGTTCAAGTTCCCAATACTCCATTTCAAAAAGATTTTTCTCAGAAAGCGCCTTCCAGCCACCCATCTTTTGGGCCCAACAAATAGCACGAATCGTATGGTCAACGATGTCGGCCGTAATCTCAACATCGTTAACCGTCGGACCAAAACACACCAACCCGCGACCAGGCCACACAACCCATCTTGGCGCCGGATCTAAACGCTTAAGCTTTTCGCTAGCATGACGGTTGAAATAATTCTGATAATCGTTCACATACCGACGGAGATCAGCAGAATAATCCTGGCCAATAACCAAAGCCGACTGTTTGGTGCGGATGATATGATCAGGCGTCAGTGGGCCTCGAGAGGCAATATCTTTAATATTTTTTAAATTGGAAAAATTTAAATGTTCCTTGCCAGTCGAGAACTTGGCAATCAATGGAATTCCTCTTGCCCAAGATATTTCTTTACGTAATTTTGCCAAATCGTTTAAATCCATCTCGCCTGTTGCCTTGCCAACAACTTTAGCAACACGTTGACGCCCCAAATAACGTTCAGCCTCAGTCACAAGGCGGATCATGTCGCCATAACTTTCTTTGGCGTCATCACCAAAAGTAAAAATCCCGTGGTTCATCAAAAGAATGCCTTCAATCTTGCTCCAGTCCATATCCTGCGTCATTTCAAAAACCTTTCGAGCAAGAACAAAACCCGGCATCACATACGGGACATAAAGAAGCCTTTTGCCGTAAACATCCTTAATGCGTTTCTCTCCGTCGGGCGTATTGGTGATTGTCACCACCGCATCCGCGTGAGTATGATCTACAAATTTAAAAGGAATGATCGCATGTAAAATAGCCTCAACCGACGGGGTCGGGGCATTGGGATCAGTCATGGCTGCGCGCTGGCCTTTAACCATATCTCCGTCAGAAATAAAAGGCAATCGCGCCATCTTCAAAAGGACATCGAGTTTAACCGGCGCAAAACCCGCGGCATCGATTGTCGCTAAATCCCAGCCGCTGCCCTTGATATAAAGAATATCTTCCAATTCACCGAAAATATTTCTAACTTTGGCCTTAACCGACGTATTACCTCCCCCGTGCAGAACCAAATCAGGATCGCGGCCCAAAAGCCGTGAGGTGTAGACGCGCATCTTAAGCGGATCGCTGCCGAACTTCTTCGCCTCGTGATCGCTAAATAAATTCTTCATACTTAAGCTGCCTTGTGTTCGATGATATGCACATCGCGTTGCGGAAATGGAATCTGAATCTTATTGTCTTGAAACGCCTCGAATATCTTTTTATTAATCGCGAATTTAACGTCATAAAAATCCTGCTGCTTACACCACAACCGAACAAATATATTAACACTTGAGTCGGCAAATTCAGAAATTCCGATCTTGGCTCCGCGGCTGGTAATAACGCGAGGGTCAGCATCAACCACAGTTTTTATAACCTTGAGAGCCAAATCCATATTTGTTGAATAACTAACTCCAATGGTAATATCCACTCTTTTTAAAGTCGAAAAATTATGAATAATCTCACCAATGATATGTTTGTTGGGCACGACGATTCTATCTCCATCGATCGTGATCAACAAGGTGCGTGCCAGCGTCATATCCTCGACTTCTCCGTGAACGGTGACGACTTCAATAATATCTCCCACTTTAAAAGGCTTGGTAAACACCAGCATAATCCCTGCAGCGTAGTTAGACAACGGACCTTGCAATGCAAAACTCGTGCCGAACCCAACCACCGATAATCCTGCGATGATGGGGGCAATTTCAATGCCGAATTTACTTAACGCCGCTATCGCGGCAAACATCACAATGACAAGTTTAACAAAACCAGAAATAAACTTAGTTAAAGTCACATCAATATTTTTCTTTTTAAGCAAGTCCCGTGTGATACGAGCTAGGAAATTCCCAACAACCCACCCGATCAAGATGAGGAAAAGTCCTCCTAAAACCTGAAAACTGTATTTAACACAGGCTTCAATAATCCAATCAACAATCTTTGTGACGCTGGTGGCAGCTCCGCCATCTGCGGACACCTCAAGAGCATTTGCCAAGGTCGTTTGTAGAAAAACCATTACACCCACAACGGCCGGCACTGCCTTCTTATCCAAAAGCCAGAAAAATCTTCTCGCCATCGCCAGACTCCTTTATTCGTTTGAACATATCAATTTTTGACAACCTTCACCAAAGACCAACTTTCACTAATCAAAACTCTTCCCTTGTTCTTCAAACCTGCTGAAAAATTCCCGGACACTACCATCCAAAAGCACATGCCGCCTTTCAATGGGCTGTTTGAGAATAATACCATCTAACGTCGTGCATCGGCTTAAGGCAACGTATAATTGTCCGTGCGCAAAAGTCCCTCGCCCCAAATCAAGCACCACCTTTTCAAATGTCTTTCCCTGCGACTTATGAATAGTGACCGCCCAAGCAAGCTTAAGTGGGAATTGGGAGAAATAACCAACCACCCGCGAACTTAAGGATTCAATCTCTTCATCATAATAAAATTGGAAAATTTCCCAGGTGAAACTGTTGACATCCACTGACGTCCCATCCGCAAGCTTGACCATGATCAGATCTTTTCCGTCGGGATCCTCTTGGATTTTCACAATCTTACCAATCGTGCCGTTGACCCAGCGCTTCTCGGGGTCATTAGTCAGCATCATCACCTGCGCACCGGCTTTAAGCTCAAGCATCTCTTGGGTCGGCAGATTTTTCTTTTCAAACTCACCGGATACGGTGCCGGAGTTTCGATAAATGTCTCCCTGCAACTGCGAAAGCCTGTTGATATTAATCTTCTCGGCTAGATCGTTGGTTGTTGTTAATGATATATAAAAATCATCGGGGTCATTCCCTATACGGCTGTGACAACGCGCGTTTAAAATCTTGAGATCTTCCGGGCTAAGCTTGTCATGACGGATGGCATTAAGAATTTGAATAAACCTTTCATCCTTCTGACGATAAATTTCTTTAAGCTCCAAAAGCTTGTATTCAAATTCCGCGAAGGCCTTGGCCCCAAAAAAATACGGAGTTTTGTAAACTGTCCTGAAAATTTCCCCTTCATCACGGCGCACGACTGGCGGAAGCTGATACAGATCCCCAAAGAAAACCATCTGAACTCCACCGAACGGCAACATCGGTTTTGGCCCATGCAGGCGCAAGAACATATCGATACAATCCAACAGGTCGGCGCGCACCATCGAGATCTCGTCGATAACCAAAGTCTCCAACTTCTTATAAAGATCGCGCTTTTTTTTGATCACATAAATCTCATCAACGGTATCAGGCGTGATATCCGGACGGAACATAAAAAAAGAATGGATAGTCTGGCCTTTAACATTGATCGCGGCAACACCGGTCGGCGCAAGGACGGCGATCTTTTTCTGGGTTCGATGGCGGAAATATTGAAGAAGCGTAGACTTCCCCGTGCCGGCACGCCCGGTCACAAAGATATTCGTATGGGTGTGTTCAATCAACTCAAAGGCAGAGGAAAACTCCTGATTAAAGTCAATATGCGCGAAAGTTTCAATATGATCGGCGGGTTTTGATAGCATGTCAACGTTTAGAGAATTTTATTGACGACGTGTGTGATCTTTTCCTGAAGTGCTTTATGTATTTTAATATTTTCATTCCTGTCGGTTGCAACCTCAATAATCGTTGAACGCGAACTCTTAAGCGCATCCTGATAAGCGCCCACAAAGGCTTTTCCTGTCGCTGGTTTTGCATAGGACAAACCGAACATCCCGGCCGCTTGTTCAAAACCAAGCCCGTGCGGAGTTGCGAAAAACTTCTCAAAGACATCTTGATTCTGAGCGATCGGTAAAAAAGAAAAAATGGCGCCTCCGTCGTTATTGGTGACAACGATTATCAGCGGGTTCTTAATATTTTTGAGCATCGCCAGTGAGTTAAGATCATGCAATAACGCCAAATCTCCAACGAAAAGCGTTACCGGCTTATGCAAGCCAACGCTAAAACCGGCGGCGCTGGCAACCAATCCATCGATACCGCTTGCTCCCCGATTGCCGTTCACACAAACAGCATTACCTTTAAAATCGGCGTAAAAATCCATTTCGCGAATCGGCATACTGTTGGCCAAAAATAATCCATGGCCTTGTGGGATGCGTTGAGAAATGAGCCGCGCCGACTGCGGTTCATTAATTTGTTTAGCTCCCGTCATGAATTCCTCAATTACCTTGTCCGCGGCACGATTGGCCTGGATCAATTTCCCGAGAACTGCACTGGGCTTGCGCTTTTTTAGTAACGGCACCAGTGCTTGGCAAAAGTTGGTGACTGTTGATTCAATCCGCAACGTCACTTGATGGTTCGGATCATTTCTGAGCGGATGATTGAGAACCATCACATATTCTTTAGGCGCAAGTGCGCCGGCGAATTCATAAAACCGTTTGGATGTGATGCGCCCGCCCAAATGGATAATCCCGTCAAATTTCAATGCCCTTGTGGTTTTGAGAGAAAGCAAAATCTGATCAAAATAATGAATAATCTCCTGATCCTTTGTTCCCAGACGCAAATCAGATGAAGCATCCGCGAAAATAGGCCAGCCTAAATGACGGGCCAATGACAACACGGCCTCTTTATCCTTTTCCCCGCCAATCTTGCCGACCACAATCAACCCATTTTTAATCTGATCGATGCGCTCGACGATTTCGACGCCCAATATTGTAAGGGAGGATTTAAAACCATCCCCTACGCGCAAATACTGCGTATACGGTTGACCGCTCTTCACCCAGAAAGAGATGCTCTGAAGATACGCTTTAAAACTTTCTTTTATCTTAACAGGTGCCAACGGATCGCGAAACATGCAATTGATATGCACAACGCCCGACGGGTTACGGACAGCCTGATAAAACGCCTGATCAACGGTGGTCAAGACAACCTCAGGCTTAATCTTCATATCCGGGCATGGCATGTCGAATTGAAATTTCACATATTTGCCATAGAGCCCGACCTGCTCAATCGTCTGCACGCTTCCGGTCGCGCGTAATTCCGGCGGCCTATCCGCGGTCAAAACAATCAAAGGAACTTTTTTCTTGGACGCTTCAATGATGGCTGGATAAAAATTTGCGCCCGCTGTTCCCGATGTGCAAATGAGAACAACCGGCTTCTTATGCGCGCTCGCATAACCTAACGCATAAAACGCTAATCCCCGTTCATCGTAATGGATGAAATGTTTGGCCTTCGGATGCCGCGCCACGGCAACCGCTAATGGGGCGGAACGCGAACCGGGAGCGATACAAAAATATTCGACTCCCGCGCGCACGAGTTCCTCGATGATAAGCGAAGACCAGAGATAGTTAATATTAGAATAATGAATCATAACTTGAGTTCCCCAGATTTCCAGTCGCCAGTTCCCCTGTCTGGTTCCTGGGGACTGGGACACTGGGGGCACTCTACGATAATACTTTCAAAAAGTTTCCAATCTTATGCTCAATTTCCTGCCATTCATCTTTCGCCGTCGAGCCTTCCACAATACCGGCGCCTGCATAAACGATCATCTGACTGCCATGGATCATCGCGGAACGGATAGCTACCACAAATTCAGTCGCATCCAAACCAACATAACCGACAGCCCCGGCGTACCAGCCGCGGGAAAATCCTTCGAGCTCCTCAATCAGTACCAGGGCTTTACCTGTCGGAACGCCTCCGACAGCCGGCGTAGGATGCAAGGCTTTAAATATTTGTTCATCTTGAATGCCGTCCGCCAACGCACCCTGGATGCGCGTTCTCAAATGATGCCCATTAGGGACACTTAATATTTCTTGCGGATGAACAATCATCTCTCGGCATAACGATTTTAGGCCTTCGATAATCATGCTCACAACCACTTTATGCTCATGCTGCTCTTTACCGGATGATTTAAGTTCGCCTTTGAGACGATTGTCATCGGAATCATTTTTTCCACGCGGACGGGTTCCTGCCAGGGCTTCACTTTCAATATTGTTATTCGACCGAACAAACAAACGCTCCGGAGAAGCACCCAAAAATAAACGTTCCCCATCAAACTGAAAACAAAAATGGTAACTATTAGGGGTCACATTTTCTAATTGCTGCGCAACGAGCCAGGGATTTAATGGATTATTGAATTCAAAGCGCGTCCTGCGGGCAAGTACAATTTTTTCATAAGTCTTCTTTCGGATTTCGCTTAATACAGATTGCACATTGCGCCTCCAGGCGTCCTGAGTTGGATCATCCCGTCGGGATTCAAGTTTAACAGGCACATTTTTGAGCGGTTTCCCATCCCAACGCAAACGCTCTAATTCTTCGATCACGGCCGTCAAGGGTTTGGTGGCCTGACCATGCAAAACCACATTACAACAAAAGATCATCCGGCCTTCTTTGGTGGCTACTTCAAACTGCGGAATGATAAATTTGTAGGCGCCAAATTTCTGCCACTCACGCCCCAGATGCTCCTCGTCAAAACAAAAACCGCCATAAAATTGCAGGCGTTTGAATTCTGGCCGCAGATACAATCGCATGCGTTCAAATATTTTTGCGTGGGATTCAACGCTATCTCCAGACACACACAGAGCCTCGCCAACACCGGCAATCGCATAAAGCCCGCTTTGGTGAGAGCCATAAATCTTGGTCTTAGCTGATTGCTGGGAAAGCCAGGATAAAAGATCAATGCCCGACACAAAGATCTCAATGCGGGTAACCGTTGGTTCTTTGTAACAACCGTCGGCGCAATCCGTGAGCTTTTTGAGCTCATCAACCATAAGCCGTTTCGCGTCATCGAATGAATATATTTGATCGTTTAATTCATTGGTCATTGAAAATTAGCAAGTAAGAAATACGTAGCATGCAGTAAGCAGAAAAACACATCTCATTCTTTTGTAACAGATTTCTTATTTTTATTTCTGCTTTCTTCTTACTACCTACTGTTTACTCACTTCCCTCCTCTTACTTCTCTCCAACATACACCGTCGCAACCCCGCCCAACAGAGGACGCGCTTCAACATTTTTAAATCCCATTTGTTTTAAAATTTTGCAAAACCGGTCGCCGTAGGGAAATTGCTCGATGGTTTGATTAAGATATTTATAAGCACGGTAATTTCCAGAAAATAAAAACCCGAGGACGGGCACGCATAACCGAAGGTAAACGATATACCCTAATTTCAAAACAATATTTTCCGGGATCGAAAATTCCAGAACCAATGCCCGTCCGCCGGGCTTGATCACGCGAAACATCTCCATCATCACCTTGCGTAAATCAGGAATATTACGGATGCCGAAGGAGATAGTCAGGACATCAAACGCATTATCCCCAAAAGGAAGGTTCTGCGCATCGCCATTAACCAGAATGATCTTTTTAGATAAATCCCTTTTTTCAATCTTCTCGCGGCCGATCTTGAGCATCTCATCAGCCATATCAAGCCCGATCGCGCTGTAAATATTCGGCCTTTCTTCAACGGCCGTGATGAGGACATCCGCGGTCCCAGTTGCCAAATCAAGTATATTAAGAGTCGTTTCCGTTGGAATAAACTTCAAAAGCGTCCGGCGCCATTGAATGTCCATACCAAAAGATAACAGACGGTTTAAAAAATCATACCGGCCGGATATGAGATTGAAAATCTTCCAGGATTCTGTTTTGGGAAAAATGAGTTGGTCAGACGGCATAGAAAGTTAACTTTCCGATTTAATAATAGGCACATCCTAGCATATCCGACGGGCCATAGCAAAATGAAAACCTTCCCCACACCGGAGGTGGGGATAGTTTCTAAGCATGTTCACTTAAGAACCGCTCGCACTCCAACGCCGACATGCAACCTGTCCCCGCGGCGGTAACGGCTTGGCGGTAGACTTTGTCCTGCACATCGCCGCAAGCAAAGACACCTTCGACGCTGGTTTTGGTTGTGCCGGGTTTGGTTTTGATGTATCCGGTCTCATCAAGTTCGAGCTGGCCGTTTAGAAATCCGGTATTGGGCAGATGGCCGATGGCGTAAAATAAACCGCCGGCGTCGATTGTTGTGCGTTGTGCGTTGGGCGTAGCGCGTTCAACGACGACACCTGTCACCACTTTATCGCCGGTCACTTCCACCGGAGCTGCGTTAAACATAATTTCAATCTTAGGATTATTTTTGGCGCGATCCTGCATTACCTTGGACGCGCGCAGGACATCGCGACGCACGAGCATGATGACCTTACTCGCAAATTTGGTTAAGTATGTCGCCTCCTCAACCGCGGAATCCCCGCCGCCCACGACGACCAATATCTTGTTGCGAAAAACAGAAAGAGCGCCGTCACAAACAGCGCAGGCCGAGATGCCCCTCTGCCACAATCGGTCCTCACCGGGCAGATTCATACGTTTGGCGGTTGCACCCGTCGCGATAATAATGGATTTTGCCTCGATCGTTTCCTGTCCGACAAAAACTTTAAAAGGACGACGGGACAGATCAACCTTATCAACTGTTTCAGTTTTAATGCGGGTCCCGCAATGAATAGATTGCTCGCGCATCATGTCCATGAGCGCAGACCCGGAAACACCTTTGGGAAATCCGGGATAATTCTCAACCTCCGTCGTCGTTGTCAGCTGCCCTCCCGCAACAACGCCTGCGGCAAATAAACCTTCATACATGAGAGGATTTAATTTCGCACGGCCGGCATAAATGGCAGCCGTATGTCCCGCCGGACCGGAACCGATGATGATCACATTCTCCATATTATTCTCCAATTAAATAGTCCCCAGAAACCCAGCGTCCCAGGGCCCCAGTCAATCTTCTGGGGTTCCTGGGACTCTGGGGAACTGGGACACTACGGTTACCCCGTACTGATTAAATCACATACCCATCCAATATTTTCGAACGATCCTTTTTTGCCGCGTTGGCCGTCTGATCCTGCAGGATTTTGTCATAGCGCGGTTTATTTTTGTCCTGGTAGAAAAGACCGAAATACCTACGCTCGTTTAAAGCGTACGTAAACGCCTGCGCGAGATTCGACGGGTCATGCTCAATGATCTCAGTCTTATCCGCCAGACGCTTGTCTGCCGGGATACCGTTGGCATGATTAAAGAACGAAAACCACGACGATGTTTTATAATCAAACCCGTTCGGGTCAAAATGCGGACAGCGCTGGGAAATATGCACAAACGCAAAACCCGGATGATCAAAAGCAACTTTCAATGTGCTTGCCAAATGATCAGGAATCCAGTCAGCGGTCGAGGCCACAAATGAAGCTCCGAGGCCCAAAGCAACACGCACGGGATTAAGCGGATCAATATACGTTCCCTTTGGCTGAGTCATAGTCGGATGATTTTTTCGTGTCGTTGGTGATGTCTGATTTTTCGTGAGCGCGTAAAGTTCATTGTCATACATCATAAACACGCACTTAAAATTTTTGTTGATGCCGTGAATAAGATGATTGCCGCCGATCGACATCGCATCCCCGTCGCCGGAATGCACAAAAAGATTCAAGTCCGGACGGGCAAGCGCTATGCCAAGCGCAAGTGTAATGGGCCGTCCATGAATACCATGAACGCCGTAAGTATTAAAATAATTCGGCGCGCGCCCCGAACATCCGATCCCGGAAACGTTAACGGTCTGGTCGGGTTGCATTTGTTTATCCACCATGAAGCGTTTAAGCCCCATGACAATACCAAAATCTCCACATCCGGCGCACCAGCGCGGATTTTCAGTATGCAAATCTTTAACTGTTAACGGCTGACTGGACGTATTTGTTGTCATTTCAAACTCTCCTTGATCGCAGCAACGATCGTCCTGGGACGAAGCGGGCGACCTGTAGCAAAAGACATGACAGAAGTCACATCCACACAAGTTTCGTTGCGTAAAAGCATCGCCAGAGGAGCGGGTTTATACGCATCCCCGTAAGCAACCTCGACGGTTGCAACGCGTTTAAAGTTTTTGAAAATTTCTTTAAGCATCAATGGCAACGGATAAACAACCTTAAGGTGCAATCCGGAAGCGGGGACACCATCCTGCTGACAATACGTAATCGCCTCTTCGATTGCGCCGCGGGTGCTTCCCCATCCGACGATAAGCATATCGTTTTGTTGGGGCCCGAACATCTCCGGCTTGGTCAAAGCCCGACGAACGTGATGAACTTTTTCATTGCGGATCTGGTGTGAATGATGGTTGGTGCCGGCAAAATAATTGACCTTGCCTGATTTATCTGTATTAAGCCCTGTGATGCGGCGCATGCCTCCCGGCGTGCCCGGCACCGACTGATTGTCGCGCACCATTTCAATGTCTTTCGGCAAACGATTAATGTGAAATCGTTCGAACACGAAATCCGGAATATTTTCGATATCTTCCAAAACGATTGCCTTCGGACGAGAAATGACTTTATAGCTGTTGGCCGTCTGAAAATCGCTCATGATAAAAACTGGCAAACGCAATTTCTCGGCAAGATAACGGGCCACATGCGGCGCGTAAAAACAATCGATAACGTTAGCCACGCTGATAACGATTTTGGTATTATCCCCGTGACTGCCAAAAACTACCGCCGGAAGATCCGATTGCTCAGTTTTAGTCGGCATACCTGTGGAAGGGCCAGAGCGCTGCGCATCAATGACGACAAGCGGAACCTCGGCAACCGAAGCGTAACCAATAAATTCCTGTTTCAATGAAAGCCCCGGACCAGACGTGCAGGTCACCGCGGGAACACCAACGTAATAAGAACCGATGGCCGTGCCGATTGCGGCGATCTCATCTTCTGCCTGATGGACCATGCCGCCGTACGACGGAAACTCCTTGGCAAGCGTATGCATGATAGAAGATGCCGGCGTAATGGGATACCCTGAAAATAATTTGAACCCGGCATCAATAAGGCCCATCGAAAGCGACGTGTTTCCGTCGATCAGAATTTTCTCACCTTCACGCGGCGTACTTTTGACATCAAAACGGAAAAATACTTTTTGCTTGGCTAATTCGTAACCGTTATGAAAAAGCTGGATATTTTTATTTAAAATTTCTTCTTTGAGTTTCTTGCCGAAAGATTTCTGGACTTCAGGAAGGACGAAGTCTTCACTTAAATTATAAATATAAGCAAGCATCCCCAAGTAATACAGATTGCGGCCTTTGCCGCCCAGCTCTTTAATAGTATTTTGAGAAATCTCGTCGATCTCAAAAGGAATGACACTCAGGCCGATCTTGGTGCAACGCTTAAGGACATTTTCATAAGATTCCTCATTGGACGCCTTATCCCCCATATCCAAAAGGATGCGGGCATTGGTATTGTATTCCTCGTCGTCAAGGCGGCGGTCCAAAACAATTTCATGGTTGGCCAAAATAATATCGGTGTCATTACCGATGTTGGTGGCATCAAAATCAGCGACACGGATGATGACGCCTGAGAGCGCCGGACGCGTGCGCGCGGGCGGTGAAATCTCGGCGGGGATCATCGGCTCGATATAGACATACTTTCCTGCGGCCACAAAGGCCTGAATTAAGATATCGCCAGCTTTCTGAGCGCCAAACCCGGCGTCCATAAGAAGCTCAAAACGATGCACGGATTTATTCTCGACTGACATTTCTAACCTCTTTTATGTTTATGAATAATGTTGGAAAATTTTCGCGGGATTAATCTTTTGTAATATAACACTGTTAAGGTGTTACGCAATAAAAATTTAAGGATTTGAGCGGGATAAAAACGGCAAATTACAGTAATAACGATACAAAAGAATTGCGAGGATACTTCTAAAATTTATTTTAATTGCGGGCGCAACTCACTCAAATTTTTAATCAAAACTTGCGCGTCATCCACCACAAACGCCTCTTGACCCTTCTCCTCGCGGGAGATGAGCTCATCAAGATCGATCACGGATTTAATCACAAACCCGGCGTCTTTAATCATCCTTAACGTTTTTAAGTTTGATGATCCCTTGGTATTAAGATAACCCTGTAAAAAAAGCGAATTAGCCGGATAAAGGCTCATCACCTCCATACTACGCAGATGGCCTTCACGGCCCGCGGCAACGCGCAGTTCCGTCGACGGATTTAAAAAACGATACAAACATAGAATCCGCAGGCAATACTGTGGCGTCAAATCCTGCGCTTGAGTTAAAATGTTGCCTTCAATGGGAACCAGAAAGTTAACCGGAATAGATTCCACCTTCAATTCCCGCAGCTGCATAGCAACATCAATGATATCCTTAGGCGCCTCCCCCATTCCCGCGATAAGACCCGAACATAACTGGATCCCTGCTTTACGGGCAGAAGCTAATGTATTTAATCGATCATTAAATGTATGTGTTGTACAAATATTGGGATAGCGTTCTTCTGAGGTATTCAGATTGTGGTTCAAACGATCCAAACCGGCATCTTTAAGCTTCTGGGCCGACTCATCATTCAAAAGCCCGGCGGAAACACAGACCTCGCCTTTGGGATTAAGAGCTTTGATTTTACGAATTAATTCTGCGAGTTTTTCTGTCCTGCGTGCCGATGGTCCACGCCCCGCGGAAACCATACAGTATCGAAACGCGCCGTTATCATAAGCCGCCTTGGCCTCGGCGAGGATTTCCTCATCCGACTTTAAAGGATATTCTTCAATCTCAGCTTTGGATGTCTTGGCCTGAGCGCAGTAGTGGCAATCTTCCGGGCAATGGCCGTTTTGAACGTTGTTGATGATATGAACGGCCACTTCAAGCCCGCGGAATTTCTTACGAACCTGAAAAGCTGCGTCCAAAAGAGGAAGAAGCTCAATGTCTTGGGAGTTTAAAATCTGTTCGCAAATATTGCGTGGAATCAATTCGCCGGCGATCGCGCGATTGGCAAGGTCGGAATAAAATGTGCGGTTCATAATGATAATTAAAATCCCGTAGGACGGGTTTAAAACCAGCCCCTACATTTTTACGTATAAATCTGACTACCCTGTTTTTTAAATTCTTGGGCTTTTTCTTCCAAACCCTTGCGCAGGGCTTCTTGTTCTTCCAAGCCCTGTTTCTCGGCGTAATCTCGAACATCTTGTGTGATCTTCATCGAGCAAAAATTCGGTCCGCACATCGAACAAAAATGCGCGAGCTTAGCACCCTCGGCGGGCAACGTTTCATCGTGATATTCTTCGGCGGTTTCCGGATCCAGCGCTAAATGAAATTGATCCTTCCAGCGGAATTCGAAACGCGCTTTCGATAACGCATTATCCCAATCCTGCGCGCCGGGATGGCCCTTGGCCAAATCCGCCGCGTGCGCCGCGATCTTATAAGCAATGATACCGTCTTTCACATCTTTTTTATTCGGTAATCCCAAATGTTCTTTAGGGGTCACATAACAAAGCATGGCCGTTCCAAACCATCCGATCATGGCGGCCCCGATCGCAGATGTAATATGATCATAACCGGGCGCGATGTCCGTCGTTAAAGGTCCCAGCGTATAAAACGGCGCCTCATGACAAATCTCTAATTGTTTTTCCATGTTGACCTTAATCAAATGCATGGGCACGTGGCCAGGGCCTTCGATCATGGTCTGGATGTCATGCTTCCAGGCAATCTTGGTGAGTTCGCCGAGCGTTTCTAATTCACCAAACTGCGCGGCATCGTTGGCATCAGCGATCGAACCCGGACGTAAACCATCGCCCAAAGAAAAACTGACGTCGTACTGCTTCATAATTTCACAAATGTCTTCAAAATGCGTGTAAAGAAAATTTTCTTTGTGATGCGACAAGCACCACTTAGCCAGAATCGAACCGCCGCGCGACACAATTCCTGTCACGCGTTTAGCAGTTAAAGGAATGTAGCGCAACAAAACACCGGCGTGAATGGTGAAATAATCCACACCCTGTTCGGCCTGTTCGATCAAGGTATCGCGATAAATTTCCCACGTCAAATCTTCAGCCTTGCCGTTGACTTTTTCCAACGCCTGATAGATCGGAACCGTGCCAATGGGAACCGGTGAGTTACGTAAAATCCATTCACGGGTTTCGTGAATATTTTTCCCCGTAGATAAATCCATGACCGTGTCTCCACCCCAGCGGATGGACCAGGTCATTTTCTCCACCTCTTCGGCAATCGAAGAACTGACCGCGGAATTGCCGATGTTCGCATTGATTTTAACCAAGAAATTGCGGCCGATAATCATTGGTTCAATTTCCGGGTGATTAATGTTCGACGGAATAATCGCGCGGCCGCGGGCGACTTCATCGCGCACAAATTCCGGATTTAAATTCTCGCGGATAGCAATGAATTCCATTTCAGGCGTGATTATGCCACGACGGGCATAATGCATTTGGGAAACATTTTTGCCAGGCTTGGCACGTAAAGGCTTTCGGACGCCTGGAAATCTGATAGGAATAACGTTAGCATCCGCCTCACGTTCGCGGCGGTACATAGATGTAGATTCTGGAAGCTCTTGAACATCGCCCCGCCCCACAATCCATGACTTGCGCAATTCCGGCAAACCCTGAGTGATATCTACTTTAATATCAGGGTCTGTATACGGGCCGGCAGTATCGTACACACGGATAGGTTTATTAGGAATCTTGGTATTGTTAGGACCGACGGTATCAGAAAGCGCGATTTCACGGAACGGAACGCGCAAATCCTTATGAATAATGCCAGCTTTATAGATTTTGCTGGAACCCGGCAGGGGTTTGTAACTCAAATGATTAGAATCAGGAAGCAGTTCCCGTTTGGTAGCTGGGGTTTGAAGCGACATTGTAAACCTCAAAGGAATTTTTGATTAACGGTATAAATTCGTGGGCATTATAGTACAAAGACAAAAGGAACGCAAAATAATCTTATGAAGAAACTATAAAAATTAGGAAGAAAATCATACAAATTAAATTGAAATATACGGATGGTTAACTAAACGATGTCCCGCAGCCGCAGGATGAGGAGGCGTTGGGGTTTTTGTATTTAAAGCCGCTCTCTTTGAGGGTGTCGATGTAGTCGACATGGATACCTTGGAGGAAAGGCACGCTTTCTTCGTTGACGATGATGCGCAGCCCGTTTTGCTCGGAGGTCTTATCATTATCGTAAGGATTTTTCTGGAATTTCATCTCGTAGGAAAGCCCAGCGCAGCCGCCTGTGACGACACCAACGCGCAAGGCATAACCTTCCTTGCCTTCTTTGGCCATCATGGATTTGACCTTTTCAATAGCCGAATCCGTCAGGATAACCACAGGCTGGTTGGATGTTTCTTTAGTTGAATTCTGGGTATTCTGTTCCATAGTTTTAAAACCTCACTGGGAATATACCACACCCCTACCGATTAAGCAACTCATACCTATGGGGCAATCTCCACGATTTTTGACTTAATAATCTTAAAGTTTCTCCTCGATGAAAGAAGGTAATGCTCGTGCAATTCCCATGGTTTTGGCTCGCGTTTTAAAAGACTGACATCTAAACGATCAAGCAGTTTGCCATCCCTCACCCGACGAAGTTCAAGGCCTGCCGAACGGAAAATCGGCCAACTGCCAGCAAAATCCCATAGCGAAGACCTTAAGAAGCATCCGCATCCCCGGCCGATCGCGGGCCACAAAAGATTAACCACCGCGCAGGCCTGGATCATCACATGAAAGTGCGGGTCGTTTAAACTGTACTTGCGAAAATAATTGTCGTTACAAAAAAATGTCGTCTGACTCGAAATTTTCTGGTCAATAGGCACAATCTTTTTTTTCTTCTGTTTATTTGAAAACGCATGAGAAACATAATAAGAATTTTTACCGTCGCAATAAAATAATTCATTAAGCAGAGGAAAGTAAACAACACCCAACCACGGCTTTAAATCCTTAAGCAGACCGATGGATATTCCGAAAGTTGGAATACCATTGGCATAAAGCCGCGTGCCGTCAATCGGGTCAACAGACCAAATATATTTAGAGCGCTCCAGGCGCTTTTGATCCAGATACTGGATGACGGAAGGGTCTTCTTCGTCAATTAAAATGTGATTAGAATCCGAAAGATACGGCGCAAGCATGCGGTGGGCAAGCCTTGAAATCGCACGGTCGGTTTTAGTCACAATCGTTTTATCCGCCTTAATGCCGGGATCGCTTTTATGGATATTCTTAAGCGCGATTGCCCCGCCCTGACGGACAAAGCGCAGCATGACATTTAAATAATTGTTCATAATTTTAGAGTTGATAGGTGATGGTGGATAGTAATCGTAGATGGTTACCATCAACCATCACCTATCACCTATCAACTATCACCTACCCACAATCGCCTTCTGCTATTTCGGTGCGTAAATAAGCGTAATGCTGCTCGTAAACCCATGCAAAAAGTTAACCCCTCCCACCGGGCCAATCTCACCGGCACAGAAAAATCCGGCGGCAGGCACGGGGCCGATATTTTGCTGGATCATCTTGATGTCGTGGTCTTTGACCTGAAAAAGATTTTCTCCCCGTCCATTGCAGGAAAAAACGAATGCGCCCTTTAAACGATGCTGAGAAAAATGATCCTTGTGCGTGTTTAAAAGTTCCGTCAAATCCTCCTGAGCTGTCTTGGCATCCCGCAAATGAAACTGGATCGTTTGTCCGACGTGAACATAATCTGCCACCGCGCCCGATCCGGTATCTGGATCAATTCCCATCACACCGCGGATCAAAAAATCGCCACGCTTAAATTTATGATTATATTCATTCATCGCGATCCCGACAAATAGGGCTTCCTGCGCAAGCTCCTTGTCTCGAAGCGTTGCCTGTTCAAAAATTTCCTTGATGACGTCATAAAACGGACGCCCCGCAAGCTCATGAATAATGTTCTCCTCGGCCTTGGTGATAATATAGGTCTTACCGATGGGCCGGCAACCTTGTGAGACCACGGTTTCAACCGCGATATTTCCCGTCAAAACAACTCCCATCATTCCTTCGTCATATATTTTATTGTTCAAAATCAGCACGTTCTCCCGGGGCTGTGTTGCTGCGCTGGCAAGGCCGCCCACAATGCTGCATTTGGGATACGCTTGGTTGATCTGACCAAGAAACTGGTTGGGATCGATCAAAAACGGATCCGGAAGCACAAGGAAACTTGGGCGCTCATTCGGGAAGACTTCAAAAAATTTATAAATATCTTCAGGCGTTTGCAATTCATCTAACTGATTTTGATCGATATAAAACGGCCGGATGGTTACATCCGGCAACCGGGCGAGCATCAATACCGCCGAGGGCAAACCTTCAATCTCATGCTGATTGCCGATGATGCCGGCACAGGTGCACGAAAGAAAATGACGAATGCCCACCTTTACCGCAATCTGCTGATAGATCTCTTTGGCATCATAAGGCGCAACCGGCGTTACAAACAGTATCGCCAAATCAAAATTTCCGTTCACTCCGGCTAAAAGCTGGTCGACAATCCGGTCTTTTTCAACAGTATTTGCCAAACGACTAATAAATTCCATGCGTTATTATCTCCCGAAAACAAAAATTATAAAGTTTTTTAATTAAAATTTCGATTTTTGATGATCCATAAATAATAAAATTCTAGGAATAAAATCTAATTAATGGATGAGGGTATTTTGAGCTTTTTCACGGCCGTACGGGGTCAGAATTAATTTCTCACCATTCTTATGGATCAAACCTTCCTGAAGAGATTGAGCGATGACCTCGGTTGTATATTCATCGTCCCAAAGCATATGGTCTTTCATGTGGCTAATGATATTCTCCGTATCATCCGTATGAGTCACTTCACTTTGTAATAAATGTACAACCAACGTTTCCATCCCTAAGGTCCATTTATTCCAACGCTTGAACATATAGCGGGCCATGAGGCCGCGCTCGGGAGCAAAAACCAAAACAAAAATAAAAATAACGCCGCTCATAGCCGCCATAGAACCAGCGATGCTGGTATCCAACCAGAAAGCAAGGGCATATCCGCTGATGGCGGAAAGAATACCGATAATGCCGCTGTAAAGAATCATATGAGAAAGCCGGTCAGTGAGTAAATACGCCGTCGCGGGTGGCGTGATCATCAACGCCACGACAAGAATGGAGCCGACTGTTTGAAAAGCCCCTACGCAGGTAACAGAGACAACCGCCATCAAGGCATAGTGTAATAAATTCGGATTAAACCCCAACGAAGCCGCTAAATCCGGATCAAATGTGGAAATTTTTAATTCTTTATAAAAGGTGGCGATAAAGCTCAGATTAATAGCCAGGATCGTACCCATAACCCAAAATCCCTGCGGCCCTAAATCCATGTTCCCGAAGAATATTCGGTCAAACGGCGCAAAGGCAATCTCACCCAATAAAACACACTGCGTATCAAGATGAACATTATGGGCATAGCGGCTGAGTAAAATGACACCCAAAGAAAATAATAACGGAAACACGAGCCCGATGGCCGCATCTTCTTTTAATTTTCTAGTTTTAATAACGGCCTCCGTTAACGTCACCGTCAAAAGCCCCACCAAAGTCGCTCCCAATAACAAGAACGGCGAGGAAAGATTCTTTGTATAAAAGAAAGCAATGACGATGCCTAATAAAATAGCATGACTGATGGCATCGCTCATCAAAGACATCTTGCGCAAAACCAAAAACACTCCGGGCAATGCACAGGTCGAGGCTACCATCGACGCCAGGATAATGATCTCAATCTGTGCTGTTGACATTAAATTTCTCCTCATAGGCCTTGGTGAATTGCCTTGCTTCTCGTAAACCTGCCGGTGTCAAAGCCCATCGTTTATCCTGATGCTGGATGACCCATCCCCGCTTTTGCAAATCAACCATGGTGCGATTAAGCGCCCCCCGCCCGATCGCGCGCAATGCCGCGATATCATGCGGATGAAACGGATCGCCGCCGGAAACATTAACGTTCTTTCTGCCGGCAGACATATCATTAATCTCTGAAAACAATAAAAGATTTTTAAGCATGGCCGTTAGCTGGATCGCCCTGCGATTACCATAACCACGTACCCAGTCGGAAAGCAAACCACGCCGAGGGGCGAACAATAAAGAAATCAAAACAATTGCGCTCAAAAATACCACGATCGTCGGGCCAGTCGGCATATGCGGGATCAAACTGCTGACAAGCGCCCCAAGAACTCCAGCGATCGCACCGAAGAGCGCCGCCAGAGCGGCCATGACTTCCAGGCGATCCGTCCATTGTCTGGCTGCAGCCGCTGGCGCAACTAACATCGCGCTCATCAAAACAACACCCACCATTTGCAAGCCAATCACGATCGCAATCACAATGAGCGTTGTCAGAAACACATCGATAACCTTCGTCGGAAAGCCGAGGCTTCTGGCAAAATCATAATCAAATGTGAGGATTTTAAATTCTTTCCAAAACAAAAAAAGCAGAAAAAGAACGGATGCCCCCAACCCCATCATGGTTGTGACATCTTCAGTAAGTAACGTCGCGGCATTTCCAAACAGAAATTTATCCAACCCTGATTTCGATGCCGTCGGTAACCGCTGAATGATGGTCAAAATCATAACCCCAATTCCAAAAAATACGGAAAGAACAATCCCCAAACTGGCATCCTTCTTAATACGAGTGGTTCTCGTAATCAACATAACTAAAAGTGTGCCAATCCATCCAGAAATCCCGGCCCCCACTAACAGAACGAGCGGATTCTTGCTTTCCGTCAACAAAAACGCAAGCCCAACGCCCGGCAATGTTGCGTGAGCAATAGCGTCCCCCAGAAGACTCTGCTGGCGCAACACGGCAAAAGTACCTAGACACCCGGAAACTAACCCCAGCACCAACGCACCCAAAGCTACAACCCGGATGGTATGATCGGTTAAAAGAATGTGAATCAACGTGTGTTCGTTCATGCTTGATCAGCCTCTGCCGTTGCCTCTGTTAAAAATGCCGCACGGCCGCCATATGCCCGACGAAGATTATCAGCAGTCAAAATGTCCTGAACCTTGCCAAGCGCCACACGCCGGACGTTTAACAGCATCACCCAGTCAAAATACTCTTTGAGCGTCTGCAGGTCGTGATGAACACAGACAACTGTTTTCCCTTGAGACCGCAGTTCCCGCAAAAGCACGATAATACTTTTTTCCGTGGTAGCATCAACACCGGCAAACGGCTCATCCATCAAATAAATGGGCGCATCCTGAATAAAGGCGCGGGCGATAAACACACGCTGTTGCTGTCCGCCGGAAAGTTGACTGATCTGACGATTTAAAAAATCTGCCATTCCCACTTTCTGTAAACACTCCAAGGCAAGCTTGCGCTCCTTTTCCCCGGGACGCTTAAACCATCCCAAATGGCCGTAACGCCCCATCATAACAACATCCAAAACCGTCGTCGGAAAATCCCAGTCAACACTACCGCGCTGGGGAACGTATCCGATGCGCCTTGACCCCGGCCGGTACAATTCACCCGCAACTAACACCTGCCCAGCCGCCGGACGGACAAGACCAAGGATGGCCTTAATCAACGTTGATTTACCGGCGCCGTTAGGCCCGACAATCGCCAAGAGAGAACCCTTGGGAACCTCAAAATCAACATCCCACAAAACCGGCTTTTCCTGGTAAGCCACGGTTAAATCTGTTACTTCAATAGCAAAATTTCCGCTTTTTGTGCTGGTAGCATTCATAGAAACCTCATTTTAAAGCATCCACAATTGTATTAATATTATGTTCAACCATCCCTATATAAGTCCCTTCTCTTGTGCCCTTATTTCCCATGGCATCAGAAAACAATTCCCCGCCGATCTTAACCTCCCAACCACGGGCGCGGACGGCCTGTTGAACCGCTTTAATATTACGTTCTGGAACAGAACTTTCTATGAACACCGCTTTTATCTTTCGATCGACGATAAAATCAGCGATCTTCATAACATCCCGTGTTCCCGCTTCTGTTTCGGTACTGATCCCTTGCAAACCCACCACCTCGAAACCATAGCGTTTGCCGAAGTATCGAAAGGCATCGTGCGCGGTAACTAAAATTCGGTGCGAGGCCGGCAGTTCCGATATTTTTTTAATAATGTACTGATGGATTTCTTCCACTTCTGCCAAATAACGACGGGCATTAGCTTCATAAACCTCTTTGCCGTCAGGATCCAGAGCGATGAGCGCATCGCGGATTTTTTCAGCAGCCCTCATCCAAATCGTCACGTCAAACCACACATGCGGGTCGTGCGCGTCGGGATAAATAGGGTCGGCCAGCAATTCCTCATGTGGGATATCAGCTGTTACGGCAACAATTGTTTTTGACCGGCTCATACGCTCAAAGACATCGCCCATCTTTGCCTCAAGATGTAAACCATTATAAAAAATAATGTCCGCCTGGCTCAGGCGTAAAACATCGCTCTCACTGGCGCGGTACAAGTGCGGATCAACTCCCGGGCCCATGAGGCCTTGGGCATCAACACGATCCCCGCCGATCTCTTTGACCATATCGGTGATCTGGCCGATCGTTGCCACCACCTTCAAAGGCGCTGCAAAGGCAAAGGGTACAGCAACAGTCAAACAGATCAACGCATGAACTATTATTCCATATATTATTTTCTTCATAGACACTTCCTTGATTTAATTTTTAGTAACGAATGGACATCCCCATAAACGGATTAAAATCATCCGCCGAGCGTGTTGTCGCCACATTAACCCCCAAGTCAAGCTGCGTATCATCATTAATGGCATATGTAAGCCCCGCGTCCGCTGTTCCCTGCCATCGGATGGAGCGATCGGAAAAATGACGGCTGAAGAATTCAGCATAACCGCTTAAATTACCGACGATGGCGTGGCTGACGGTGATGCTTTTGACAAATTCGGTGTGATAACCGGAACGGCTATCATTATGATTAAAATCAAATTCCGCCATCAGCCCCATGGACCAATCGTGTGGGAGTTTCAATGCGAGCGGAATAATAACGCCGCCTTCAATATCGTCATTACCAAGTTGATCCGTATTAGTCGGAAACTTGACAAACGGCATAACCGCCAATGCGCTTCTTCCACCGTCATTACCCCAAATATTCACTTTAAGGCGCGTTTGCATATCGCCCACTCCTCTTTTACGTTCAGTTACGGCCTCGCGGCTGCGTTCCATAATATAGGGACTTACCACCCACTGAAGATCTACATTATTTAAAAGCCCAATCTTTAAATTCCACGGAGCGACGCTCCAGGCCTCTGCCCGTGTGTCATCGCCTGACGGATTACGGTGATCATAGGTGTAGTCCAGAAAGCTCATCTCCAGCTGATAATGCCCAGCGTCGACGGTATAAGCGCTTTCGGTTTTATCCGGGCGGTCGGTCGACATCGGCCGCATCATTTCTTTAGGCGTTGGATTAAAGAAATGATATCGGCTCTTATCATTCCCTTCTACTTGCGCTTCTACGGACATGGCTGAGAGAATTAAGACCGTAAGGAAGCAAAACATTACATATTGTTTCATAATAACCCCTCATGAAAGCGAGACACTATCTCATTAATATATAAAAAAAATTTATTCTCCGTTTTTCTGACACGAGCGGCAAATGCCATAAAAATGCATCTCATGCCCTAAAACTTTAAAACCCTGCTTCTCTAAATAAGGGCGATAGACAAGGTCTTCTTTAAGATCCGGAAATTCGATAAACCTGCGGCATCGCACACACTGGGCGTGATGATGTGGTTTTTCATCGTAAACGTGCTCAAAATGATGATGCTTGTCGCCAAACGCTGTTTCCCGAACAACTCCGGCCTCTAACAATTCGTGCAAGGCACGATAGACTGTCGCCCTTGAAACCGCAGGCTTTTTTCCTAAACAAGTCTTTGCCAACTCTTCCGCGGTGAAATGCCCGTGACTATGCATCACTTCAGTAAAGACAGCATCCCTGCCTTTACTGACCTTAAGCCCGGCATCTTTTAAATACCGTTCGAATTTCTGACGTTCTTGAGAAATTTTATTCATATCTGACCTTATATGAGACAGTGTATCATCTAAAAATAATAATTCAACCTTATTTTTCTAAAAAACCACCCCGGGGAAAAGGATGGCTTATCGCCCAATAATTTCAAATTCATTAACCCAAATCACCTCACATGAACCATCGCCGGTATCTGCACGACTTTGGGAGGAATTCCAATACCATCCGTCGTCAGCAGACACATTGACCAGATAGCCTTTAAACTCAACTATATCCCCCTTGTGAGCTTTTTTGATTTTACTTTCAATCTCAGGCGAGGAAGGAATCAGATGCATATTCCCGCTATGGGAAATAATTTCATTATGCGTGATAGATGGAGACTGATAATTAAAGAAATACCATCGGTTACCTTGGGAAATAGAAATGTCTTTGAGCACATCCCCATCGGACATCGGCCCCCAGCCCAAGGCCAAATCAACGGGAACAAGCTCACTGTTGCGTCCCCAATAATAATGGTGAGCGCTTAACACTACCGCCCTGATTTCAAACGCGGCCTGAGGCTTGATTGTATATTTTTTATAAGAAAACGGTTTAGTGCTGGATAGTGATTTCTGAATAGGAACAGCGGGAGCGATTGCACCGGGATAAAATTTCTCCTGTTGCGACGTCCACTGATGATAAGTCAACGCCGCGAGGCAAAGAAGAAAGATAATGAGATAATCAGTGCGCATTCCATGGATGCGTAGGGGTGAGCTTGGCTATCCTGAACTGTCGAACGACAGGACATGAAAACCCGTCCCTACAATTTAAATATTACACACGCCATTTAATAGAACAGCCCATGGACGGCTTTTGTTTGGAATCAATGGGAATGCCTGCGGCCATGTTATTTAAAGCCTCTTTTAATTCCTCGCGGGTAACCGCTTCTTCGTCCTTCCAGTTGTCATCAATACGGCCGTGATAAACAAGTTCTTTATTCTTGTTGAACAAATAAATATCCGGCGTGCATTGAGCACGAAAGACTCGGGCAGTATCCTGATTTTCATCGACCAAATAAGGAAATTCAATCTTGAGTTCTTTGATTTTCTCAATCATCTTAGGGGGCGAATCGTCGGGAAATTCTGGATTGATATTCGGATTTATCGCAACCGTCCCAACCCTCATACCCTTAGCATAATTAGCCAGGTTCACCACCCGCGGCCAAACAGCGAGCGCATACGGGCAATGGTTGCATGTAAACACAACCAACAAACCGCGCTCACCAAAAAGCTCAGCGGTTTTATACGCCTTTCCCGCAGGATCTTTGAGTTGAAATTCAGGGATCTTAGTCCCCAATGGAATTTTGACCGATTCTAATAACGCCATAAGTCCTCCTTTATTGACACGGCGAGTATATTACCGTCGATCAAGATTCGCGTCAAGCTTGCGTTTTATCTGAACACCACCAAAACGATTCATCATAACGTACCCTTTTGTTTGCAAAAAGAAATTTCTGAATCTTTTAAACAAATCCAGGCCTTAATAACGCTAAGTTCGTTTTCTTTAATAAAATTTTCTTCTTTTAACCTGCTGACCTCTTGAACATTCCTATCTGCCTCAGCTTTTACTAAAATAATCTCTGCGGCTTTGGCCGCGTTTTGGGAAACCATCTCGGAAAACCCGCTGTAAAGCCCAGTCGTTTGTTTGTTGAGTTCTTTGACCGCCTCAATGAGCGGAGCCACAAGCACCGCGTAATCGAGCATCTGGTAACCTGTCTTTGGCTGCTCCACGACCGCTGTTGGAAAAACTTTTTGAACATCCTGAGCGATCATACCGATGGAATGCCTGCCGTTGCTCAATGATTTTTCATTCCAGTCAAATTCAACGCCGCGCAGAGAAATAATTTTGGACAAAGAATTTTCGATTTCATGCACGTTATCTTTCAGCCGTATGTCCGATGAACAGTTCGTCGCGCCGGCGCCGTTACCCAAAATACAATTGGTTGATCCCTGCACACGTAAATTCCCTCTAACATGAAGTCCTTGCGTCGGACTCCAAGTTCCGATGCCCACATTGCCGCTCATGACCGCAAGCGCCGCCACAGGTGTTGTCGTCCCGATCCCCACATTTCCGTTAATCGCCATACCTATACTAGGGCTAGAGATGGCAAGATAGGGCGTCGTCGTACCAACAGCAACATTCCCCACAATCGATAACGTATGCGTTGGAATCCATGTTCCAATACCAACATTGTTACCCACCACTGTTAAAGCCCCCCTCGGATTAACCGTTCCAATACCCACATTCCCGCCCACAACAATCAATTTCCCGTTATTCGCCGCCCAAGTTCCGATACCAACATTACCTTCTATCGCCATCCCATTATCAGGAGCAGAAATTTTCAAGTACGGCTCCGTTGTTCCGATGCCGATGTTACCTATAAGCGACAATCGATTGCTCGGGCTCCACGTACCGATACCTATGTTTCCATTCATAACCGCCAAGGCACCCACGGGCCTTGCTGTGCCGACACCGACATTTCCGCCCATGACAATCAACTTTCCTGAGGTCGCCCAGGTTCCAATACCTACATTCCCCTCAACCATCATCCGATTAAGCGTAGTGGCAATCCTACGATAAGGCGTTGTCGTTCCTATTCCGATGTTTCCAACTATAGTTAAAGCGCCCGTAGGAGTTGTTGTCCCGACCGCCACCAAATCTGAAGTCGTCGTCAGATAAAGATTTGTTCCGCTGTACGACCAACCGTTTGAAGTATCTAAACCTGTTAACGCGGAACCGTCGCCGACAAAAGCGGTTGCGCTCACCGTATCTTTCACCTCCAGTATAGACACCGGACTCCATGTCCCGATCCCCACATTGCCATTCATAACCACAATAGCACCGACGGGACGCGTTGTACCAACCCCCACGTTCCCACCCATGACAATCAATTTTCCAGTTGCCGCCGCCCATGTTCCTATCCCCACATTACCCTCAGCCACGATCCCGTTATCAGGGCCGGGGATCTTTACATATGGTTCTGTTGTTCCCAATCCTACACTCCCCACGATTGACAAACGATTAATCGCTCTGAATGTCCCGATGCCCACATTCAAATTCATAATCGTTAGCGCACCCTCTGGCAACAATGTTCCGACCCCAACATTCCCGCCCATCACAATTAATTTCCCGTTATCCGCCGACCATGTTCCTATCCCGACATTGCCCTCAGCCACGATCCCGTTGTTAGGACCTGGAATCGCAAGATACGGTGTCGTCGTTCCAATACCGATATTACCTCTGATCGCCAATCGATTATTCGGGCTCCATGTTCCGATGCCCACATTCCCATTCATAACCGTAAAGGCGCCCACCGGCGTTGTCGTACCGATCCCAACATTCCCGCCCATGACAATCAACTTTCCAAATGCTGCCGCCCATGTTCCTATCCCCACATTACCTTCCACAGCAATCCCATTGCTCGGCCCTGAGATGGCGCGGTAAGGAGTCGTCGTCCCGATTCCAATATTACCGGAAAGAGCTAACGTATGATTTGGACTCCACGTGCCGATGCCCACGTTGCCACTCATCACTGTCAGTGCTCCCGCCGGCGTGAGCGTTCCAACCCCTACACCTCCACCCATGACAATTAATTTTCCATTGTTCGCCGCCCACGTCCCGATGCCCACACTGCCTTCGACAACAATACCATTTTCAGGACCGGGAACATCTAAGTACGGCTCTGTTGTTCCAATTCCGACATTACCGACAATCGTCAATCGATTGCCGGGACTCCATGTTCCAATACCCACATTCCCGTTCATAATTGCGAGCGCGCCCACTGGCATTACTGTTCCAATCCCTACCCCACCGCCCACAACAATCAATCGTCCGTTGTCCACCGACCATGTTCCGATGCCTACATTCCCCTCGGCAATGAGGCCATTGGCAGGGCCTACGATATTGCGATATGTACTTGTAGTCCCTATCCCCACATTCCCCACCACTGTTAAAGCGCCCACAGGCGTCGTTGTTCCGATCGCGACTAAATCTGTGGTTGTTGCCAAAAACACATTCGTGCTGCCTTCTATCCAGCCACTGGCGCCTCCACCCACACCGCTTAATCCGGAACCATCGCCTAAGTATGCTGTGGCCGCGACAGTTCCTATCACTTGCAATTCTGACGTCGGGCTCCAGGTGCCGATGCCAACGTTACCGTTCATGACAACTAATCCGCCCACGGGCGTGGACGTGCCGATCCCGATATTAGAACCCACGGTCGGCAAATAAGATGATTGCGCAAACCGCGCGTTCAAGCACAAAAACAGGCAGGCCACGAACAGCCTCACCCAACCCATCGCACGATTGGTTAAGAAGATTCTGATCCGCGAATTAAAATATTTACTTTTTAAGACATCCATAATTATCTAATTAAAATCCTGTTGAAGAAATTTCTAACCTCTTCTGTGGGTCATTACAAAAAACAGCATTTGGATCCTGGAAACAGATCCAGGATTTAATGGTATTAATTTCTTTTTCTTTGACGACATTTACTTCTTTTAATTTGAGGATTTCCTGACTACTCAAATCTGTTTCTGCTCTCAGCGATTTAATCTCCTCTGCCTTGGCCGCATTTTGAATAGCCATCCGCGAGAATTTGCTATACAGACCTGTCGTTTGTTCGTTAAGCTCTTTGACCGCTTCGATGATTGGAGCCACAAGCACCGCGTAATCAAGCATCATGTAACCCGTCTGAGGATCTTCCACAACCGCCGTCGGAAATACCTTTTGAACATCCTGCGCGATCACACCTATTGAATGCATGCCGGGGCTCAAGGCTTTCTTATTCCAGTCAAACTCAACGCCACGCAGAGAAAGTATTTTGGGCAAAGAATCTTTAATTTCCTGCACGTTATCTTTCAGCCGGATGTCCGATGTGCAGTTCGTTGCACCGGCACCGTTGCCCAAAGTACAGTCGGTCGAACCCTGCACACGCAAATTGCCGACAACATGAAGCTTCTCCGTCGGACTCCATGTTCCGATCCCCACATTGCCGTTCATAACCGCAAGCCCCGCCACCGGTGTCGTCGTCCCGATCCCCACATTGCCACCCATGACAATTAACTTTCCATTATCCGCGGCCCAGGTTCCGATCCCGATATTGCCCTCAGCCACGATCCCGTTATTAGGAGCTGGAATGGCAAGATACGGCGTCGTCGTTCCAATTCCAATATTGCCTCTGATCGTCAATCGACTATTCGGGCTCCATGTTCCGATGCCCACATTCCCGTTCATAACCACAAGCGCACCCGCCGGTGTAACCGTACCAACCCCAACATTTCCGCCCACCACAATTAATTTCCCAGCCGCCGCCCATGTACCGATCCCAACGTTACCTTCAATCGCCATACCGTTATTCGGACCGGCAATACGCCGATATGGCGTCGTCGTTCCTATGCCAATATTTCCCATAATTGATAATGTATTATTTGGAACCCATGTTCCGACGCCCACATTTCCATTCATGACCGCAAGCGCGCCCGCCGGTGTGAGCGTTCCGATCCCCACATTCCCACCGAGCACAACCAACTTCCCACTTGCTGCCGCCCACGTACCAATCCCCACATTTCCTTCAACAACCAGACCGTTGCCGGCTCCGATAATAGAGCGATAAGGTGTGGTTGTTCCTATGCCGACATTCCCCACCACTGTTAAAGCACCCACTGGTGTCGTTGTTCCGATCGCTATCAAATCAGCTGTGTTAGTAAGATGGATATTAACACCATCATCGGTCCAGCCGTTGCCAGAGATGCCGCTTATCGAGGAACCATTGCCCGCAAATGCTGTGGCCGTAATCGTTCCCACTACCTGCAATTTTGACGTCGGGCTCCATGTTCCGATGCCCACATTGCCGCTCATGACCGTGAGCGCTCCGACCGGTGTTGTTGTGCCGATACCAACATTCCCGCCCATCACAATTAATTTCCCAGCCGCCGCCCATGTACCGATCCCAACGTTACCTTCAATCGCCATACCGTTATTCGGACCAGCAATACGTCGATATGGCGTCGTCGTTCCTAGACCAATATTTCCAATAATTGATAACGTATTATTTGGAACCCATGTTCCAACGCCAACATTCCCATTCATAACCGTAAAGGCACCCACCGGCGTTGTCGTACCGATCCCAACATTACCACCCATGACAATCAATTTTCCAGTTGCCGCCGCCCATGTTCCTATCCCCACATTACCTTCAGCCACAATCCCGTTATTGGGACCTGGAATCGCAAGATACGGCGTCGTCGTTCCAATACCGATATTGCCTCTGATCGCCAATCGATTATTCGGGCTCCATGTTCCGATGCCAACATTGCCGTTCATGACCGTAAAGGCGCCCACTGGCCTTGTCGTGCCGACCCCAACATTTCCGCCCATCACAATTAATTTTCCGCTATCCGCCGACCATGTTCCTATCCCGACATTGCCCTCAGCCACGATCCCGTTATTGGGACCTGGAATCGCAAGATACGGTGTCGTCGTTCCAATACCGATATTACCTCTGATCGCCAATCGATTATTCGGGCTCCATGTTCCGATGCCCACATTCCCATTCATAACCGTAAAGGCGCCCACCGGCGTTGTCGTACCGATCCCAACATTCCCGCCCATGACAATCAACTTTCCAAATGCTGCCGCCCATGTTCCTATCCCCACATTACCTTCCACAGCAATCCCATTGCTCGGCCCTGAGATGGCGCGGTAAGGAGTCGTCGTCCCGATTCCAATATTACCGGAAAGAGCTAACGTATGATTTGGACTCCACGTGCCGATGCCCACGTTGCCACTCATCACTGTCAGTGCTCCCGCCGGCGTGAGCGTTCCAACCCCTACATTTCCACCCATGACAATTAATTTTCCATTGGCCGCCGCCCACGTGCCGATGCCAACATTCCCCTCAACAATAAGACCGTTGGCAGGACCCGCAATGTTGCGATACGTAACCGTCGTCCCGATTCCTACATTCCCCACCACCGTTAAAGCGCCCACGGGTGTGGTTGTCCCGATCGCCACTAGATCAGTGGTGGTCAAAAGATAGACATTGGCTCCGCCGTCTAACCAGCCGCCGCCCGCTGCAATACCGGTTAATCCTGAACCATCGCCTAAGTACGCTGTGGCCGTGACAGTTCCTATCACTTGCAATTTTGACGTTGGGCTCCAGGTGCCGATGCCAACGTTACCGTTCATGACAACTAATCCGCCGACAGGCGCAGATGTACCGATCCCGATGTTAGAACCCGTGGTAGGCAAATAGGAAGATTCAACCAATCGCGCGAAGGAAAATAAAAAGAGGCATATGATCAAAAACATCCCTGCCCAATTGGGCCGGAGATGTTTACTAAAATATTTATTTTTTAGGAAAAGCATGTGTTGGGAATGCTTATATATTAATATTAATATATATATTAATATTATTTTATAACAGTAAATTCAGAAATGAAGCAGTTTTATGGATTTATTTATCCTTTTTTATACTGATTTATCTCGGTTTCAATACTTATTTCCGACGAGCTTGGAACGTCTGATAAGGAATTCGGCAGAAGGAAGCTGGATAATCACGATCAAAAGGCTTAATAAATGATTATTGGTTGCTTTTTAGCTCATAATATTCAACATTAACTCAATGGATTGCACCATCAGTTGCCGGCAGGATTTTTAGTTTCTATATTGAATCAGACAAAAAGTCATTCAACGGCAAGGCTTTGAACCACCAAGAAACACTTTGATTGCTTTTTAGATAATTTAAATCTATGATTGAGTGTTTGAAATTTTTTATCACAACAATTTGCTAAGGGTTTATAAAATAAGATCATGCCTACATCATCACCTCTTATCATTAAACAATTTGAAATCGGTCCTTTAGCAAATTTTATCTATTTTATCGGGGATACTTCTACGAAAGAGATCGCGGTGGTTGATCCGGCCTGGAATGTTCCTTTTCTACGTGAAGAAGCACAAAAACTAAATCTTAAGATCGTGAGTATTTTTCTGACGCACGGGCACCCCGATCACGTCAACGGCCTATCGGAACTGCTCAAAACACATGATGTTCCTGTTTATATTTCCGAAAGCGAAGCCCCATTCTATAAACCTAAATGTAGAAATTTGATTGAGGTCAAGAATCACGCCCGGTTGAAAATCGGTTCCGTGGAATTTGAATGCATCCTCGCCCCCGGACACACGCCCGGATGCCAATGTTTCCTTTCCGGGAAACACCTACTCACCGGTGACGCTATCTTTGTCGACGGATGCGGGCGCTGTGATCTTCCCGGCGGAGACCCCAGGCAAATGTATTATTCGCTTTATGACATCATTATGAAACTTCCTGATGACATCACGATTTATCCAGGCCATAATTACGGTGCAACACCGACCGACACCATCGGACGTCAAAAGAAATCCAATCCTTACCTGCAATACAACAGCGTGGAAGAATTCTTAAACGAACGCATGTGACGCACGCACCATGTATTTGAAATTTCAAATCCAGAAATGCTGGTAAATACCTCACCCCACACAACAAATAATTTCACACGTAAACACAAACCTAATGTTGCGCCCCAACTCAAACAAAGACTACGCTTCGCTTCGTCTTAAACTCGCTTGGGCACAACATCAGATTGTTGCACACAGTAAACCTAGATCAACAATTCTAATTTGTACAAATCTATTACAAGAAAAATACGTCTCTTATCTATTTTCCATCTTCTATTTTCTATCGTCTATTTTTTCAAACAACACCAAAGTCTCTAGATGCAGAGTTCGAGGAAAGAAATCAAGCGGGAGAACAACGCGGATATTCCAATGATCCTTAAGAGATTCACAATTCGCCAGAAGTGATTCCGGATTGCAGGATAGATAAAGCAAATACTTAACATTCTCGACGGAATTCAGCATAGCTACCATTAACTCACTTAACCCTGCACGCGGAGGATCAACCATGACGATATTCTTTGACTGTGGCATGAGGCCAAGCAAAGATGGCAGAACATTTTCCACACGCCCGTCGTGAACGGAAAAATTTCCAAACTTATGATAAGCCGCATTGTGGCGCGCGAGTTTGAGTGACGCCTGAACCTCCTCAACTAAAATGACTTTCCCTACGATATCTTGAACACAAATTCCAAAAAGCCCTACTCCTCCATAAAGATCATAAAAAACTGTTTGCGAATCCCAAATATCCAAGGCCCGTAACTGCTTGATAAACCCAGGAAGAATAAAAAGATTAGCCTGAAAGAAAGTATCAAGTGAATAAAAAATCCGCTTACCTAAAATTTCCGTCCACAAATAGTCTTCGGGTTGAAGCGCCAAAGAACGCCTGCCGATACCTCCCCAAAGAACACGGCCGTCATCCCCCGTTCGCACAACGAGATTCGCCTGCCGGTATTTATCTGTTATTTTAACCTTTGCTTGAGCCTTGATGGACGGTATAAAATCCGATATCTCACGACGGGCTATTGGACAGGATTCAATCTCGATTAAACGGTGACGGCTTTTGGGAGAAAATCCAACAAAGACTTCTTTAGTTTTCGTCTGAATAAGTTTTAAATCAAGACGGTTGCGATAATAATATTCTTGGGGCGAGGCTAATATAGGATGAAAGATATCGTCGGAGAGATCAAAATGTTCTTTAAACAGAGACTTTAAATGACTTTCTTTAAGACGCAATTCATCAGCATAAGAAATTTCCTGATATTGGCATCCGCCGCATTCATAAAAAACAGGACACAAAGGAGAAACTTTTTTAAGCCCATCTATATTGGTGTTCAGCAAGGAATTACCTACTTCACACCAATAGCAAATGAATCGAGCATATAGTTAAACTTTCCAAAATGTTTTTTATACCAGATCATCTGCACAGCATATGTAATCACATAGGCCCTATTCTCTTTAAAAAACCAAACAAACCCCAACTGCAAGATCGGCTCCTCTGCCGTTCTAATCACATAACTGTACGCTGGGAATCCTGCGAAATCGATCTCACGGGATTCGATCACCTTAAGATGCCCTCTGAAAACTGCTTCTGTCTGTGAAGTCGCAATTTTTGAAAACTGCGCCAACGTCATCCCTTCCGGAGGAAGATCAGAGACTGAAATATTTAAATTTTCATTAAAATTATCGAGAGCATTCTCCTTCGGCGCAATAAACGTAACGATTGTTCCCGCGATGTCCTTACCGACAATCCAACTTTTTGGATGCTTAATCCTTATTTTATAGTAGGAATCATAAAAACTAGTAAATTGACTCATTCGGATCAAGAAAGCAATTGCCACCCCCAGGATCAACGTTCCTACAGCAGCCATCACGCTTATCCAAATGATTTTTTTGACATCAACTTCTTTTTTCTGTTCTTCTGCCAACACAGCCTCCTTGGTCTAAACCTTTTACTCAATAATCAAAACAATAAATCTCAAACGTTAGGTGTCTGTAATATCGGGCAAATTATCCCACTAAATGGCCAATTAAGAAGAATAAAATTTCTGCCCATCATTTTTCAGCTTAATCAGATAGCCGCACGGCTTGAAGCGCCCATCCTTTGACTGTTCTTCCAGATCATTCAAAATATCGACCACGTTATCAATACCTTGGGCATCGGCATACCGTAACAACCCTCCGTGAAACGGCGGAAAACCTGTTCCCATGATCATTCCCACATCCACAACGTCGGCGCTATCAATTACCCCTTCTTCAAGACATCGGGCCGCTTCATTAATCATGATCAGAAGCATCCGATTCAAAGCATCTTCGCGGTCAAACACGCCGCCTTCACGCTCGATCATATCCTGCACGTCTTTATTAACCACGCGGTTAACGCCATGAACATAAAAGCCTTTTCCGGATTTCTTACCAAGAAATTTCTTCTCGTATATTTTATTAAATATTTCAACAGGTTTGTATCGCGGGCCCAAACCTGCTTCTAGAATTTGCAGCACCTTAACCCCTACATCAAGCCCGACCTCGTCGGAAAGCGTAAACGGCCCCATGGGCATACCGAACTCAACCATTAGAGAATCGATATCATCAATGCGCATGCCTTCCTGAAACAACCGGCCGGCTTCATTGATGTAGCCCAGAAGAATTCTATTAACCAAAAAGCCCGGAGTATCTTTAACAAGAATTGGAGTTTTGCCTAAACGCCTGGCAAAATCCAGCGTCGTCACAACAGTTCCGGGCGAACAATATTTAGTGGTGATAATTTCGATCAATGGCATACGATGAACTGGATTAAAAAAATGAAACCCGATAACGCGCGATGGGTCTTTGACAGCCTCAGCCATTTGTGTCACGGATAATGATGATGTGTTCGAACACAAAATCGCGTGCGGAGGCGTCTGAGCATCCATTTGAGCAAAGACCTTTCGTTTGACATCCATATTCTCGACAACAGCTTCAATGACCATATCCACATCTTGAAACCCGCTGTAATCGGTCGTCCCGGAAATCATAGCCATTTTGGCTGAAATTTCGTGCGGCTTAATTCTTCTTTTTTTCAAAGCCCCGGCATATACTTTGTAAGCTGCTGCCAAACCTTTAGCGATAGCATCATAGTTAACGTCTTTAAGGCGCACCCAAACCCCGCGGTCGCTTAATAATTGGCCAATCCCGCCTCCCATGATCCCCGCCCCAACAACCCCGGCTTTTTTAATTTTCTGGGCGATAAAATGTTCAGAATTGGGCGGCATGATCTTCTTGAACTTTTCCGAAAGAAAAAAAACCCTGACCAAATTTTTAGAAATATCGGTGACCGCAAGTTCGGCGAACGATTGGGCTTCGAAATCCAGAGCTTCTTTTCTTTCCATCAGCCGCGTCTCTTTTAAAACTTCAATGGCCCGCATCGGCGCCGGATAAAAACCCCTGGTAGCCTCAAATACATTTTTCTTGGATTGTCCGAAGATAATCTGATTGCCGATCATTGTATTTTCCAGAAAATTATTTAAACCTCTTTGGGGTTTAATTTTAAATTTCTCACGCAATGGTTCTTTAATAACTTTCTGGAGAAAATCATTCAAATCCGATTCCAAAGTTGATTGTGGAAACAGCATATCCACGAGCCCTAACTTGAGAGCCGCAACGCTACCGATAGGCTTACCCGTCAGGATTAGTTTAAGCGCCTGAGATAATCCCAACAAACGCGGCAAGCGGTAGGTCCCGCCGAATCCGGGAACAAAACCAAGATTCACTTCTGGAAGGCCGATCTTCACTTTATCGTTAAAGGTCGAAACGCGGTATAAACACGCCAGCGCCAACTCACATCCGCCGCCCAAGGCAACACCATCGATCACGGCGACCGTCGGGATAGAAAGATCCTCAATTTTGTTAAAAATATTTTGCCCAGCCTGAGCCTTAACTTTGGCGTCCGCAACATCAGTGATCGCTTCAATCTCTTTGATATCCGCGCCGGCGACAAAAACATCTTTTTTAGCACTCTTAAGGACAACAACCTTAACAGAATTCTTTCGACGGATTTCATCTAAAATCGCATCTAGACGGTGGATGGTATCCGCATTAAGGACATTCACCTTTAAGTCGGGATTATCAAAAACAATAAACCCTATTGTTGAATCTTCTTTATATAAAACGGACATAATCGCCTCATTTCGATTGCAGCGTGCCTTATGCGAGATAACCGCCTGAAGGCTACCGCAAAGATTATCGTTCCAAAACCATAGCCGCACCCTGCCCGCCGCCGATACACATCGACACAACACCGTACTTAAGATTATTGCGTTTCATAGTTTTAAGCATAGTCAAAATCAAACGTCCGCCCGTTGCACCGACGGGATGACCAAGCGCGATCGCGCCGCCATGAACATTTAAGATTTCCTGTTTAATGATGCCAGCGTATCCTTGATAACCAAAATCTTTGGCAAACTTCTCGGATGCCAAAGCTTTAACGCAAGCCAAGACCTGCGCCGCAAATGCTTCGTTAATTTCAAAGGCCTGTATTTCTTCAAACCTAAGATTGGCCTTCTTAAGCGCCAAAGGAATGGCGTGAGCCGGCCCAATGCCCATACGATTCGGTTCAACGCCGGCAAATGCAAATGACCGCACATAGCCCAACGGTTCACGGCCCAATTCTCTTGCCCTATTTTCACCCGCCACCAATAAAGCAACCGCTCCGTCGGTGATCTGGCTCGAATTGCCAGCAGTAACTGTCCCGGTTACTTTCTCAAAATAAGGCTTTAACTTGGCCAAGGCCTCAAACGATTGACTCTCCCTCGGGCCGTTATCATCAGAAATAGTTTCCTTAAATTTAGGGGCAGGGGAAACCGGAACAATTTCTTCACGCAAAAATGCGCGGGATTGCAACGCGCGCTGATGGCTCATCAAAGCAAATTTATCCTGATCGTTACGGCTGATGCCGAATTCTTTGGCCAATACCTCGGCGGTCTGTCCCATATTTAAACCGCAAACTGGATCAGTCAAACCCAATTGCAAACCAATCCTGGGCGTTAAAAATCTTAACCTGAATCTGGTCAAAACGCTTAACTTCTCGCCCATAGTTTTAGCGCGCATCAAGGCACTCAAAAATTCCTGATAATCTTTTGTAAAATAAAACGGAATATTGCTCATCGATTCAGTTCCACCGGCGAGAAAACACCGCCCCTCCCCCGCCCTAATCTTAATCGCGGCATCAACAACCGATTCAAGCCCTGAAGCACAGTTGCGATGAACAGTAAAAGCTGGCGTAGTCTTTGGAATTCCGCTTAATAAGGCAATCACACGCGCGATATTTGCGGCATCCGCAGGCTGGCCGACACAACCGAAAATCACTTCATCAATCACATTGACATCAAACCCTGTCCGTTCAATAAGCTCGCGCGATGCAATCCGGCCGAGCTCCTGAGCGGATGTAAAATTAAATGCCGAACCCATTTTGCAAAATGGCGTTCGAATTCCGTCGATGATCGCGATACGTTCCATAAAATCCTCTTTCTTAGTGATGCAGTACTGCTTTATCCCGATTATTTAGGCCTGGCGTCGATGATCCTTTTTTCTTTATTCGCTGTTTCCAGTTCCAAACGCTTGACCATTTCGTTAGTCGAAAGACAGGTGACCACATTCGGAGAAACCTCGGTGATTAAAAAAAACTTTTTCCTGATCTCTTCCTCTAAAGCCGTCAGATTAACCCCGGCCCGCACCGAAATGTAAACACACAACTCATCAACATCAAACGGATCGTTATTATGCTTGCGGATCTCGACTTGCCATTCTTCAATGCCGTTTAGTTCGCTAAATATCGACGAGAAATGGTTGAAATCAACCAAAGAACCCTTAACCTTGGACAACTGTAAATCTTTAGTGTCAGACAATCTTACGATATCGCTGGAAATCCTTGGCACCTGACGCTTACAGCACGGACAAGGGGCGTAGACAATTCCGCCTTTAACAAAATCGCCCGTCCTGTATCGCAACACCACGCTTGCCCGCGCATCCAAAGAAGTATAAACAAGTTCCCCGTCTTCCCCTTCGCCTTTGACTTCTCCTGTTTTAGGATCAATAATCTCAAAGATTTCCTTATCAGGATACAGATGATAACCGCTAGAGACATCCAATGCCGACGGGCATTCAGCCCAGGCCGCCCTTGATTCCGTAAAACCATAGGTGCCGAGAACCGAAACGTTGCGGCTGCCCATGGATTCCAGCAAACTTGCCAGACGCTGTTTGAAAGGAACCGTAACCTTGGCCGCACCAAGAACGACCTTATTAATAAATCCAAGTTTTAAATTCCTCTCCTGGGCCGTTCGAACCAAATGATAAATATAACTGGGAACGCCTAACATTAACGAAGGCTGAATTTTTTGAACAGCGGCGAGGTTCCCATCGGTACCCATCACCTTGCCTCCGCCTGTTCCAAGAGCAAAGACATTGGATGCTAGGCCACCAAAAAAAACCTGCCAAAACGCCAGGTGCGGAGCAAACGGAAAAAGATTCACAATCCGTCCTTCGGGATCCATATTAAATAAGGACAGCATCCGGGCTCCTGATATATTTAGATTTTCAATATCATAATTCGAATACAAAAACGGCACAGGACTGTTGGTTGTACCCGTCGTGAACGTCATAAAAACAGGCCGGTATTCCCGGTTAAATCCGTCGAGAACACCTTCTTTTCCTTTAAAATATTTCTTCAATGCCAATGCGGCCAATTTTAAAGCCGGCGAATATTGACGGATGAGCTTCTCATCCGGGCGCAAAATAAAATCCTTATAAATTTGCGGATTTTCTTTGTTGATAAAATCTGATTTGGAAGTTAACGGCAGATGCTTTAAATCTTCGATACTGCGGATAGATTTAGGGTTGATCTTGTTTTGATCAAACACCCGACGATAATAAGGACTAAATGGATAAAGCTGAGTGTTGATAAACGCATTTAATTTCTTATTTTGAAGACCGCGTGTTTCTTGCGGGGATAAAGAGGATATCGAACGCCAAGGGTCCATAAACATCTCACCGTGATTAATTTAAAGTATCTGCTTAAGGTGTTGTTATTTTAATATAGTAGCGTCGGCATAACCATTTAATTCTTTAGTTTTTACGGGGAGGGCTGTTTATTTTTAAGGGTAGGAAATAACTATTGAATACTATTCGTTACTTATATCCCATGAACAATGAACTAGCGAACCGTCAAACGTTTGGCTTTTTCTTCAATCGAGGATGTTAATTCATCAAACGACTGATCGAATGCCACCAAACCTTCTTCCAAGAGCTTCAAACAAACAACGCCGACATCAATGCCTTGGGCACGTAAATCTTGAATAGCTTTCTGAGCCACGGCAACATCCGATGGCATCGCAATCTTGGCAATGCCATGATCCAGAAAAGCCTCGAGCGTTTTATCCGGAAGTGTATTGACCGTGGGTTTGGCAATTAACTCGGTCACATATTTAATATCACTATATTTAGAATTCTTGGTCCCTGTTGAGGCCCACAGGACACGCTGAGGATAGGCTCCAGATGCTTCAAGCGTCTTAAACTCTGGACTTGAAAATATCTGGCCATACTTATGAAAAATAATCTCTGAATTAGCAACCGCGGCACGGCCTTTCAAATTTTCAAGATTTTCCTTCAATCCGCCGTCGGAAGCAACAGCCATCTTTGCATCAATCAATTTATCAACAGCCGTATCAATACGACTGATAAAAACACTGGCTACCGAGCGAACTTTGCTTAAATCTTTGGTCTTTCCTAAAAGCTGTTTCATGCCGCTTAAATATGCCCAAGCAACATCCTGATATTGTTCGGCAGAAAAAATTAGGGTCACATTAACATTAACCGATTGACTCAATAAATCACTCACAACCCGGCAACCTTGCTTGGTACCCGGAACTTTGATCATTAAATTAGGGCGGTTCACCTTCTGCCATAAACGCAAACCTTCATCCCGCTGAGCTTCATAGGTATTAGCCAGATGAGGATTGATTTCCAAACTTACATAACCATCCAGACCGTCGGTGGATTGATAAACTCCTTTGAAAAGATCGCAAGCATCCTGCACATCACGGACAGTTAACTCGTCATAAATATCAAATGTCTTTTTCCCCGATTCAGTTAAAGAAACAATCTTGTCGTCGTAATCCGTGCTCTGCGCAATCGCTTGTTTAAAAATAGTCGGATTGGACGTCTGCCCGCGCAGGCCTTGATCAATCAGGCTCTTAAGCTTTCCATGTTCAATCATGGAACGGCTCATATTATCCAGCCACAAACTCTGGCCAATTTCTGCAAGCTCATGTATTTTTGTTTTAGGCACGAAAACTCCTTAAGATTTCTTCTTCCGTCGAATTACTTTTTGAGCCGCCTCAACTATATTCTTATCTTTTAAACCGTAGTACTCAAGCAACTGCTCCGGCTTGCCGCTCTCGCCGAACGAATCCTGAACAGCGACCATCTCCATCGGCGCAGGAAAGTTTTTGGCAATAACTTCCGCCACAGCACTGCCCAATCCGCCATACATCTGATGCTCTTCTGCGGTCACGATCGCACCAGTTTCCTTAACCGCCTTAATAATCGCCTCTTGGTCGATCGGTTTAATGGTATGCATATTAATAACACGCGCCTGAATATTTTCTGACGCCAATTTTGCGGCCGCGCTAAGCGCCTCTGCGACCATAACACCACAGGCGATGATGGTAACATCGTTACCGTCGCGCAATACATTGGCCTTTCCAATCACAAAGGAATCTGACTCCTTGGTAATAATCGGAAGCGGAGCTCGCGAAGTACGCATGTACATTGGTCCCTTTTCGCTGACGATGGCACGAGTAGCTTTCTTAGCCTCAAGATAATCTGCCGGGCAAATAACTTTCATATTAGGAAGCACACGCATGATCGCGAAATCTTCCAAACATTGGGCGCTGGCTCCATCCTCTCCGACGGTAACACCACCATGCGAGGCAATCAATTTCACATTGCAATCGTTGTAGCACACATCTAAACGGATCATGTCATACGCTCGATTCGTCAGAAAAACAGCAAACGAATTGGTTACAGCCACAAAACCCATGGTGCTTAGGCCCGCCGCCATTCCGACCATATCTTGTTCCGCGATCCCGACCGAAAAGAAACGCTGTGGAAATTCTTTCTTAAAATATTCAGCCCGAGTGGCGTCTTCAAGATCAGCGGAAACGACCACGACATTGTTCTGTTCGCGGCCCAAGACTACCATTTCTTCGCCGAACCCATCGCGTGTCGGCATAGGCTTTAATTCTGTCATGATCATTCCTTATTTCAATTCTTGTAAAGCTTGCTGTAATTGTTCCTGATTAGGCGCCTTTCCGTGCCACGCCGCCTTGCCTTCCATAAACGATACGCCTTTGCCTTTAACCGTGTGGGCAATAATGACCGTCGGCTTTCCCTTAATAGATTCAAAATCATCTAATGCTGTGATCAACTGGGTAAGATTATGCCCGTCGACCTCGAAGACATGCCATCCGAAACTTGCCCAACGCTTGGCTAACGGTTCAAGGCTTTTAATCTCATTAGTGGGCCCATTTTCCTGAACCTTGTTATAATCCACAATCGCGCATACATTATCTAATTTGAAATGGGAAGCGGTCATCGCTGCCTCCCACACAGAACCTTCCTGAATCTCACCGTCGCCCATAATGCAATAGGCATTAATGTCACTTCCCTTTAATTTAGCGCCAAGGGCAATACCGTTGGCGAACGAAAGACCATGGCCTAGCGAACCGGTATTAAACTCAACCCCCGGAACCTTCACATGCACATGACCCTGCAAACGGCTTTTAAATTTTCGAAAAGTTTTTAATTCTTCTTTGGGGAAATATCCTGCGTTAGCCAAGGTCACATAAGCTACCGGAGAACAATGGCCCTTGGAAACAATCACCCGGTCCCGACCTTCCCAATGAGGATCAGCAGGTTTATGATTAATCTTATAAAAATAAAGCGCGATAAATATTTCAACTGAAGATAACGAACCTCCGGGATGACCAGAACCGGCAAGATTGACAGTTTCAAGGATTTCACGACGGAATAATATAGCTTTTTTCTGGAGGGATGCTAAATCAAACTTTTTTTCTGGCATGCGTACCTCGACAATGAAGATTCATTTCAACACAACAAGAATTCTTGTTGTGTTGTCCTAAGGTTTGTTGCATCCAACTGGATGCCAAACCGCAGGATTTCATCTCGTTCGTAGGTCTGACTCGGGCGGTGCCTCGTCAGTTACCACCATTTCAACACAACAAGAATTCTTGTTGTGTTGTCCTAAGGTTTGTTGCATCCAA